>Ga0070717_10000325_pt1 | contig 31034 bp, 28 predicted proteins | sample LARL113metaG_FD_71366 | JGI IMG/M metagenome (GOLD analysis project Ga0070717, IMG submission 71366) | Corn, switchgrass and miscanthus rhizosphere microbial communities from Kellogg Biological Station, Michigan, USA - LAR L11-3 metaG | ecosystem: Host-associated > Plants > Roots > Rhizosphere ...
GCGAGGGTGATTCCAGAAATGCTGAGAAAACAGAGAGTTGGTGGTGGGCACGACAGGGATCGAACCTGTGACCCCTACCATGTCAAGGTAGTGCTCTCCCGCTGAGCTACGTGCCCTAAAGTCTTGATGGGTCGGGGGTCCGTATATCGGCTCCCAACGGGGCAGGCAAGGACGCCCGCCCCCCGTCATCCGCCTAAATCAGGCCGCCAGCATCTTGTTCACTTCGTTGACCAATTCGCGAAGATGAACCGGCTTCGACAGCACCTTGGCGTTCTTCGGCGCTTCGGAGTCCGAATTAAGCGCCACCGCGGCAAAGCCGGTGATGAACATGATCTTGATGTCGGGATCGAGTTCCGAGGCGCGGCGCGCGAGCTCGATGCCGTCCATCTCGGGCATCACGATATCGGTCAACAGCATCTCGAACGGCTCCTCGCGCAGCCTTTGGTAGGCCGACATGCCGTTGTCGTGGGGCGAGACCTGAAATCCCGCGTTTTCCAGCGCCTTGACCAGGAAGCGGCGCATGTCGTTGTCGTCTTCGGCGAGGAGAATCTTGTGCATGGTACTGATTCGTCGAATCCGGCTTATGAGGATCAAGGCACCCACTAAGCCCGATAGACGGTAAATTTCGGGTGAAAAGCGAGCGAACGGGATCGGCCATCGCTAGGTGCTATTTCTGTACCGGAACACGGTCCAAAGCAACGAAGTCAGGCCTTTCCCTCTTCTTAAGACACGTTCCAGTCAGCTTTAAGACTTTTTTCGCTTGGCAGGACGGCCGCGATTACCGATGATGCGCATCCATAAAAGCCGCGTTTTTCTGGCCGAATCGACCGATTCCGAAAGACCGCGGATATGAGGGACGGCGCCCGACGATGACGAAGCTTGATGGCGAACAGTCGCCTCCGTTCGAGGTTTTGGAGCCGGCCGAGTGGCGGGCACCGATCATCTTCAACTCGCCACATTCCGGCTCGGTCTATCCGTACGACTTCCTCAACGCCTCGCGGATCGATCTCGCCACGCTGCGCCGCTCCGAAGATTCCTTCATGGACGAATTGATCGTCGATTTGAGCAGCCGCGGCTTCCCGACGGTGCGGGTCAACTTCCCCCGCTCCTATGTCGACGTCAACCGCGAGCCCTACGAGCTCGACCCGCGCATGTTCTTGGGCCGGCTACCGAGCTTCGCCAATACCAGGTCGATGCGGGTGGCGGGCGGCCTCGGCACCATTCCGCGCGTGGTCGGCGACGGGCAGGAGATCTATCGCGAGCGGCTTTCGGTCGATGACGCGCTGTCGCGGATCGAGGCGCTCTACAAGCCCTACCACCGCGCGTTGCGGCGGCTGATCAACAAGGTGCACCAGACCTTTGGAACGGTAGTGGTGGTGGACTGCCACTCGATGCCCTCGATCGGGGTGTCGCGCGACGAGCCACGCCGGCCTGACATCGTGATCGGCGACCGTTACGGCACGAGCTGCGCGCCGCTGTTGCCCGACATGGTCGAGACCACCATGGCTGGGCTCGGCTATTCGGTCGGGCGCAACAAGCCCTATGCAGGCGGCTTCATCACCGAGCATTACGGCAATCCGGCCTCGGGGCTGCATGCCATCCAGCTCGAACTCAACCGCGCGATCTATATGGACGAGCGCCGCCGGGAAAAGGGGCCGCGATTTGCGCAAGTCGCCCAAGATTTCGCAGCACTCGCGGACGCGCTCGCGGCCGTGCCTTTCGGCGGTCTCGGACCGTTTCAGGCCGCTGCGGAATAAAGTCGCATTATTCCCGGTCTCTTGTTCGTTCCAGGCGATCTACGAGACCACCCCACACCTGGAATCCTGTCATTCCGGGCTCGCGCTTTTGCCCGGAATGACAGTGCCCGGGGCCTCCCTCAAGCGACGAAGCGTGCTCAAGAAAAAAGGGCCGCTTGAGTAAACAAGCGGCCCAAGTCTAGGGAGGAAACGCCCAAGGAGGGCAGCGATAGCGCAAAAGCGCTACCGCACCGCAACAATATGCGACCGCGCTGCACAAAACGCAAGGGCTTTCGAATCATTTCCAACGCAAAATTAGCGAGGCTTGCGCCAGGGCAACACTTTTAATGTCTTCCATTTCGTTACGTATTATCAATTAGTTAGATACCTTATCGCGCTGAGCGGACGCCTGTTGGGGCTTTGCCGCGTTAACCTCTCGGTTTCGTGATCAACGCTGTCACCGGAAAATAACCACCGCTGCCGCCTCTGATTCGCATCCAAAATACCAGCGTGATTCGGCCGGATAGCCGTGCGCCGCCGGTCCAATTGAGCTAGGCAGAAACGGGAATTTTCGGCGCGCTCTGCTTTGCAAGGACCAGCCGTGACGGTCATCGATTTCACTGCCTTCATCGGCCGCCTTGCCACCGCCTCCGGTGAAACCATCCTGCCGTTCTTCCGGACCTCGCTGTCGATCGACAACAAAAGCAACAGCCACGAGTTCGATCCCGTGACCGAGGCCGACCGTGCCGCGGAGGCGGTGATGCGGCGGCTGATCAAGGCCAATTTTCCCCAGCACGGCATTGTCGGCGAGGAATTCGGCAATGAGCGCGAGGACGCCGAATATGTGTGGGTGCTGGATCCGATTGACGGCACCAAATCCTTCATCGCGGGCTTTCCGATCTGGGGCACGCTGATCGCGCTGTTGCACAAGGGCACGCCGGTATTCGGCATGATGCACCAGCCTTACATCGGCGAGCGCTTCTCGGGCGACAACGGCTCGGCGCATTACCAGGGGCATGCCGGCGAACGCAGGCTGACGGTCAGGCGCTGCGGCTCGCTGAGGGAGGCGACCTCCTACACCACCAGTCCACAGCTGATGAATGCCGCCGACCGCGAAGCGTTCGGCCGCGTCGAAAAGGCGGTTCGGCTGACACGCTATGGCGGCGACTGCTATTCCTACTGCATGCTCGCCGCCGGCCATCTCGACCTCGTGGTCGAGACCGAGCTCAAATCCTACGATATCGCAGCCCTGATCCCGATCATCACCGGCGCCGGCGGCGTCGTCACGACCTGGGAAGGCAAGCCCGCGCAAGGCGGCGGCCGCATCATCGCCGCCGGCGATCCGCGCGTGCATGAAGCCGCGCTAAAACTGCTCAACGGCTAGAGTATGACAATCCGAAGACAGGTCATCCCGCTCTAGGAAAGACGGATTCCGCCGTCGCAGACGATCGTCTGTCCAGTCATGAAGCCGTTCGTAATAAGGAAGGCGATTGCCTGGCCGATTTCCTCGGATGCTCCCACGCGGCCGACCGGGGTCTTGCTGGCGAAATCGGCGAAGATCGTTGACTTTTGGTCGGGCGCGCACCAATCCCACCACGGAGTATCGATGACGCCCGGCGCCACGGCGTTGACCCGGAGCGGCTGCAATTCGCGCGCTAGCGTTGGTACCATCGCGGCGATCGCAGCGTTGGCGGCCCCGATGCCGACTGCTCCCGGCATGGCCCCGAAGGCACTAACCGCGGAGAGGAAGGTGATGCTGCCCTTTGGGCTCAGGTATTTCTGGGCCGCCTGGGCGCAGGCGAACTGCGGAAACACCTTTTCGGTGAAGCTCAGTCGCACTTCTTCGAGGCCAATCGTGGCAAAGGGCCCGAGTCCCTTGTTGCTGCCGAAGGCGAGCACGAGATGATCGAAGTTGCCCAGGCTGCCATACAGCGCGGCAATCGCAGTCGGATTCGCCGCATCGACAGCAACGGTGCCTGCTTCGTTACGCAGTTTCTTACCCGCGTTGGCCAGCCGCTGCGGATCACGTCCCGAAATGGTTACTCTGAATTTCTCGCGTAGCAGAATCTCCGCGGCCGCCAAGCCAATGCCGGACGTTCCGCCGATGATTACGACATGCTGTTGCATCAGTCTTCCTCTCAGTCGTCAGGCCGCACGGCCGTGAGCCACCCAGCGTGGCATTGCATTCCACAAATGTTCGTATGGATTTTGTGCACATGCCGGCGCAGCGTGTATCATCCGCGCGGGCGTAAACAGTCTTTGTGCAATACTAGTATCGAGGAGCACTACGATGAGCGTCTCACGCTCCGAGGCCGCCAAGCGGCGGGAGTTTGGTGCATTCCTGCGATCGCGGCGAACGCGCCTGACCCCGAACGATGTCGGCCTGAACGGTGGTTTCCGCAGGCGCACCCCTGGCCTGCGGCGGGAAGAGGTCGCCCAGTTGGCCGGCGTCGGAACGACGTGGTACACGTGGCTCGAACAGGGTCGCGACGTCCGGGCGTCGCGCGAAGTGCTTTGCGCACTGGCTAACGCGCTGCGTCTCGATCGCGCGGAGCAGCAGTACCTTTTCCAACTCACCGGGCACCAGGCCGCCGAAATCGGTTTGGCACCCAAACCCGAGGTTGCGCAGCCTCTGCAACGGATGCTGCACGCCCTGACTGACCAGCCGGCCTATATTCTCGGCAGGCGTTGGGATGTGCTGTGTTGGAATCGGGCCGCCGAGGTCGTGTTTGGCGACTACTCCAAGCTCGTAGGTGACGAGCGGAACAGCGTGTACATGCTCTTCGGCAATCCCGATCATCGCCGCCTGCTGGTCGACTGGCACGACCTCGCACCGATCGCTCTGGGGATGTTCCGCGCGGAGAATGCCGGGCATGCGGGGGATCCGGAATATGACCGCCTTGTCGGCACGCTCATGACCTGCAGCCCGGAGTTCCGGTATTTTTGGCAGAAGCACGACGTGTCGCACTACACTGCGATCCACAAAAGGATCCGTCATCCGACTGCGGACCGCATGGTGTTTGAATACAACAGCCTTACTGCCGACGATCAGTCCGGCGCGAAGCTCGTCATCTATACGCCCCTGGCAGAGGAGCATACACGGGAGAAGATGAAAGAGCTGCTACACGGCAGCTCGCGCTGAGCATCGCCCGATGCGGTCGGCGCTCAGGCAACAGGAAAGTTGCCTAGAGGCTTTAAGGAACCTTGCCGACCAGGTTGACGGCCGATTGGCGAACCAGGATCGCGATGTTGGCGATGACGATATTCTCGGCGTCCAGGAAAACGAGGTTGGTTGATCCCGGAGCCAGCGGCTCGAGAATGACCGAACAATGATCGTTGGTACGAACATCGACGACATCCTGGTCGCCGATCATCACGGTTTCAAAGGCCCTGTCGAGCACGACTGACGATTTGAGGCCGACCCGCAGATCGATCGTCCGATCGGCGGCAAAGGCGACGGAGATCGTGGCGAGATGCAGCGCCGCCACCAGGGCGAGGCTGCGAACAAATGCGGTCATCGAAATTTCCTCCGATGCGGTTGCGCTTGCGGTCTGCCAGGCCTCATCGAGATCAGCGTCAAGCTGGCGATATCACCGTCCGCTTGCTGCTGAAGTTGGCGACGTCCTTTTCCGCAATGCCGAAATTATTCGCCAGCAGATGGCGTGGCGCCTTCGCCAGCCAGTCCGACAAGGAGCTCTCGTGGTAGGTGCCGCTATCGAGCACGCCGACCATCTCGGCATCTTCCGCACCGACGTTCTGGATCGAGTGTCCGCAATTCTTGGGTATGTAGGCGCACTCGCCCGGCGAGAGTTCGGCCACCGCGACGCGCTTGTCCGGCCCGAACAGCGTGATCCGCGTACGTCCCTTCAGCACGTAGTGCCATTCGTTGGCATCGGTATGCCAATGCGGATCGTGCATCGCGCCGGGCTTCAATTTGAGGACCATCCCGGTCAAGGTCGTCGATAACGGAAATTCCTTTGCGGAGGCCACATAGAGCGCGCCGCCGGCCGTCGAGATCTTCGGCTTCTGGGCCATCAGCGCGTAACGATGACTGCGCCCGTGGTCGAGTTCGTGGGCGGTGCGGGCCTGCGGGCCATCCAGCGGCAACACCTCACCCTGCATGATGTAGGTCTCGGCCTTCGGAATCCCGGCAAAGGCCTCGCCGGGTACGCCGAAGGCCTGCGAAAGCGCCTTGGCGTCGTAACGGCTCATCCAGTCGCTGATGCCGAAGGTGCCGTGTTCGGAGTAGAGGCCATCGTCGAAAGCAAGAATGGCGTGACACGGCGCCGCGCCGAGGGTTTGAATGGCGTGACCGTGGCCTTTTGGAAAATACCAGAGATCGCCGGTTGCGAGATTGACGACCTCGAGCTGGCCGTCGGGATCGACCACCGTCACCTGGCAATGCCCGTCGACGACGTAGGCCCATTCCGCAGAATTATGCCAATGCATCTCGCGGGCGCCGCCCGCGTTCATATACAGATGCGCGCCGGCAATATCGGTGGCGATTGGAAGCCCGCGCGTGGTGACTTCGCGGGCCCAGCCGCCGGACGTAGCCTTGATGGGGCCCTTGTCGAGCGAAGTCGTAAAGACGACAGGCTCGCCGGACTTTCGCGGAACCGTCTTCAGATATTCCGACGCCGGCGAAACATCATACCCCGCGGCGTGTCCGTCGGGCGCGGCCGCCAGCGATTGCGTGGTGGCGAGGGCGCCCGCACTAATTGCAAACGACTGAAGGAAGATGCGGCGATCTGTCTTGAACATGATGCGCTCCCATTTTGCGTTGGCAGAACAGGCTGTCGTCAGCCTGATAGCGTCGAATTGTTCGGATGAGTGTGAAGTGCCATACACTTCAGGAAATTCCCCCGTCGGATAATTCGCTCGCTGAAGACATTGTTTAAAAATCAGCGTTCTCAACATGATCCGCCTGCGAGCGGGCCGTGAGCGCTGCTTCGCGCAATATACACATCGCACCCGGCCCATCTTGGGCTCACGCGAACCGCCAAACGGCATTGCCTGTTCGCAATTTGCCTATAGAGTTTCCGGGTTTTCGGAAAATGAAATACTTCGCCGGTTTGGATCGCCTGGTCGTGCGTCAGGAGATTTCGTATGGATGGAAACGCGCTTGAATTCCCGCCGGTCAGATTCTCAACAAGTGCATTTCCAGAGCGCGAGCGCCTGTCGCGCTGGCGAGAAGAGTTTGGGCGGAGCCTGTTGCGGGTCGACATCGAACCGATGTCGAGCCTTCCGTTTCACGCCAAAGGAAAACTTCGGGCGTGCTGCGGTTCGCCAACGCGCTTCACCCGCACACAGGCCATGGCCGCCGAAGGTGACGATTCGATCGGCCTCGTCATCAATTTGGGAAAGAGAGCCACCGCATCACAACGTGGCCGCGAGGTGGCGCTCCTTCCGGGTGATGCCGTCCCGATCCTCACTCAGGAACCCGCGATCCTGATTACGACGCACCACCTCGGCGTGCTCGTTCCGCGGACGGCGCTGGCATCACGGCTGGACAATATCGAAGATGCGGGCATGCGGGTCATTCCGGGCGGCGCCGAGTCGCTCCAGCTTCTCACCAGCTATATGAGCCTGGTGCACAACAGGCTTGTTCTGGGAACGCCGAAGCTGCGCGATATGGTGGTACGCCACGTTCATGATCTCATGGCGATGACGTTGACCCCGCATCTTTCGGCCGGCGACAGTGGCATGAGCGCGATCACGCATGCGCGCCTCAACGCTGCGCTCGGCTATATCGCCGTTCACTTCCACGAGCCAGGACTGAGCGTAGCCGATGTGGCGCGCGACCAGGGTGTTTCGCCCCGCTATCTACAACGTCTGATCGAAACCGTCGGCACCACTTTCACCGCGCGCGTCAGCGAATTGCGGCCGCTGCGCGCCCTTGCGCTCCTGAACGAGGCACGCGACGGCACAAGACGGATATCCGACATCGCGCTGCAGGCGGGCTTTTCCGATATTTCGCATTTCAACCGGCTATTCCGCACGCGTTTCGGCGATGCACCGAGCGGGATTTTGGCCCGTAAAACTTCGCAGGCGTAGTTGCGCGGCGGTGCCTCTGGAATCGTACCGCGGCAGGCGGCATACTTGTCCCCGTAAAGACACGACGGACGTTCAGTGCAGGCCTTGAGGGTCCGCGCCAGAGAAATAAAGTCCGCGCGGACCAGGGAGGCTTGCTTGAACATCTTGCGGACGATGCTCGCCGGACTAACGCTATTGCTGTTGCCGGCCGCGGTAATCGCGCAGGATTTCCCGACCAAGCCGATCAAGCTGATCGTGCCGTTTCCGCCGGGCGGCCCCAACGACATCATCGCCCGCGTGGTCGGGCAGCGCATGTCGGAAATGACCAAACAGCCGGTCGTGATCGATAATCGCGGCGGACAGGCCGGCGTGCTCGGCACCGATGCGGTCGCAAAATCAAATCCCGACGGCTACACCATCGGCATTGTCAGCGCGAGCGCGCTCGCCATCAGCCCGACCATGGAAAAAGTCGCCTACGACGTCGCCAAGGATTTCGCGCCGATCACGCTGGTCGTCACCGTGCCGGAGATGCTGGTGGTCGCGAGCAACGTTCCTGCCAACAACATGGCTGAGCTCGTCGCATTGGCGAAAGCGCAGCCGGGAAAGCTCAATTTTGCCTCCGCCGGCGTCGGCGGCCTGCCGCACCTGGCCGGCGAGTTGTTCAAATTGACCGCCAAGATCGACATCGTGCACGTGCCCTATCGGGGAGCCTCGCCCGCCATCAACGACCTGCTGGGACAGCAGGTGCAGATGACCTTCCTCGATCTGCCGGTGATCTTGCCGCACATCAAGGCCGGCACCTTGCGCCCGATCGCGCTCGGAGCGCCGCAGCGCGCGCCGACCGCGCCGGACGTGCCGACCACCGCGGAAGTCGGCATGCCCGATCTTCTGATCGAGAACTGGTACGGCATGATCGCGCCGGCGGGAACGCCGGAGAAGATCGTCGCCACCTTGAACCGTCTCGCCAACGAAACGATGGCCGATCCCGCCGTCAAGCAGAAGCTCGCCGATCAGGGCCTTACGGTGGCCGGCGACACGCCGGAACAATTTCGAAAGTTTATCGAGGCCGAGACCAAAAAATACGCCGATGTGATCAAGAACGCCGGCGTCGAGACGACGAAGTGATCCTTAGCGCTGCGCGGCTCCGCGCAGATGCTCCACCAATTGCTTGGCCGGCCGCGGCAGCGCCTTGAAGCTGCGGGCGCAGATCACAAGCTTGCGGTTGGCCCAGGAATCGCGGATCCGCACCGGCACGATCGGCATCGATTGCGCGCAGCGCCGGGCGGCGGCTTCCGGAACCACCGCGATGCCGACATCGGCCGCCACCATGCGGCAGATCGCGTCGAAATCCCGCAATCGCGCGCGGAAACGCAAGCGCATGCCGAGGCGTGCCGCATGTTTGGAAATATGGATTTGCAGCGCGGTCGAGGCGGTGAGCCCGACGAAATCGAACTCGGCGACTTCGACAAAATCGATCTGGCGGCGGCCACTGAGCGGCCCGCGCTTTGAGGTCGCAAGCGCAAGCCGGTCCTCGCTGAACAGGAATCGCTCGACATTGTCGGGCAAGGCATGCTCGGCGGCAAAGCCGAGATCGGCCGCGCCGATCGCGATCGCGTTGGCAATGTCGACGCTTTCGCGTTCCTCGACATCGACATTGACATCAGGATGCTCGCGCAAAAAGGAAGCGAGCGCCTTCGGCAGATGCTCCGACAGTCCCGACGTATTGGCGAGCAGATGGACGCTTGCCCGCACGCCACTGGCGAAGCCTGCGAGATCGCCGCGCATCGCCTCCACATTGTGCATGACGATGCGGGCGTGATCGAGCAGGCTTTCGCCCGCCGCGGTGAGCTCGACGCCGCGACGGCCGCGCTTCAAGAGCGTGACGCCGAGCGCTTCCTCCAGGCCCTTGATCCGAGCGCTGGCGGATGCGAGCGCAAGATGGGCGCGGTCGGCGCCGCGCGTGATGCTGCGCTGATCGGCAACCGCGATGAACAATTGAAGGTCGACCAGATCGAACCGCATGAGAGATGATCCACCAGCCTGGCTTCGTCTTCCGCGAAGGCTAGCTCCGTAACCTACAGATTGTGCCGGTCATGCGGATCAGTCAATCTCGCGGCATGCCGGAACCCCTCCTCATTTTCCTCGCCGCCGCCTTCCTGTTCGCGGGCTTCGTCAAGGGTGTGCTCGGGCTTGGGCTGCCGACGGTGTCGATGGGGCTGCTCGCGGTAACGATGCCGCCGGCGCAGGCGCTTGCCATCGTCATCGTGCCGGCCGTCGTCACCAATGTTTGGCAGACCTTTGTCGGCCCCTACTTGCGCGACATCATCCGCCGGCTATGGCCGCTGATGATCGGCACAGCTGTCGGCATCTACCTGAACGCGGGCTCGCTGACCGGCCCCAATGCCCGTTATGGCGCGATCCCGCTCGGCATCTTGCTGGTGATCTATGCCATCATGGGCTTGAACAAGTTCAGCTTCAGCGTCACCCGCCGCGACGAGAAATGGGTCGGCGGCATCGTCGGTCTTATCACCGGGCTGATTTCGGCCGCGACCGGCGTACAGGTGATCCCGTCGATGCCGTTCCTACAGGCGATCGGCATGGAAAAGGACGAATTGGTGCAGGCGCTCGGCGTGTTCTTCACAGTGGCGACGCTGGGGCTGACCGTCAACCTCACGAGCTCCGGACTGTTGACGGCGGCCACTGCCCTACCCGGCGCGCTCGCGATGGGCTGCTCGTTTGCCGGCATGTTCATCGGACAGGCCGTGCGCACACGGATGCCTGCGGAAGCCTTCCGCCGCTGGTTCCTGATCGCGATGATCTTTCTCGGGCTCTATCTTTCCGCCAGCGCGATCTACAAGACGCTGGCGTCCTGAGGTGAAGCTCCCAACACACCCAAGGTGTCATCGCCCGCGGAAAGCGGGTGATCCAGTAATGACCGGCGGCAGTGTTTCAACCGCGAAGCCGCGGCGAACTGGATGCCCCGCTTTCGCGCGGCATGACAACCGATTTGCGTTTCGCCGTTCGCGCTCGCCTGATCGACGTCACCCGAACAGCGGCGTGCCCGGCACGAAGGCATCGAACGCCGCCCAGAATTGCGCGCGGAAGCGGTCCTGCTCCTGGAGGATCTCGTGCTTGGAGCCGGCGATGACGAGATGCGAGCCGGCGCGCAGATGATAGGCGAACTCCTCGATGGCCGATGTCGAGACGATGCTGTCGTTGCTGGCCGCCAGCATCAGGATCGGCTGACGGATCTGCGAGGGATAGTCCATGGCGCGAAAGCCGTGCATGGCGCGAAACGCGGTATCGGCCCAGGCAACCGTGGGCGAGGCGATCCCGAGCGTCGGGTCCTCTTCCAGGATCGCGGCATTGCGGGCGTAGCGCACAGGATCGCTGGTCACGAGGTTGTTGATGAAGGATTCCGTGCCGGCCAATTGGTCGCTGCCGCCCGGCACATAACGGCCGCCCTGCCCGGCAAGACGCATCACCCGCAATAATGTGCGCACCGGAAACGAGGTGCGGCGGCCGGGCAGATCGATCATCGGCGCCGACAGCACCATGCGGTCGAACCAGCGTTTTCCCGCGTATGCGAGGCGCAACATCACCGCGCCGCCCATCGAATGGGCGAGCGCGAAATGCGGCGGCGGGCAATCCGGCAGCACCACCTGCTGCACGAAGGTTTCGACGTCGACCTCGAAATCGGAGAAGTCGCGGACATAGCCCTTGCGCGGATCGCGCAGGCGGCGCGACGAATGGCCCTGGCCGCGCCAGTCGATCATCGCCACCGCAAAGCCGCGGTCGCGCAAATCGCGCACCGTCTCGAAATATTTTTCGATCTGCTCGGCACGCCCGGTGAAGACGCAGACGGTGCCCTTGCGGCCCGCCGGCGGCGCCCAGCGCGCAAAGCGCAATTCGGCGCCGTCTGATGTCTTGATGGTGCCGGTGACAACGTTTTCCGGAACCGGATTGGCGGGAATGGAGACAAGCGTCATGCACGGAACCGGCTAGGCGAAGAGGGCAGGAAATCAAGGGTGGCAGGGGGCGAAAACGTCAAAAAGAGCAACAATCCCGCCCTATTGAACGCCGTCTCGGCTTTTCCCATATCACCTTCGTGCAGGCCGCTACCAGTGTTTCGGAACCGAATCGCTCTGTGTTCCGGAATCGAAACACAAGGCTGCACGAGGACTAAGCCCGGCCCGATGGCGGGCGGGTTACCAGAAACCAGTCGCTCAATGGAGGACTATCCATGCGTACCTACGATCTTACCCCGTTTTATCGTTCCACCGTCGGCTTCGACCGCCTGTTTTCCCTGCTCGACCAGGCCACTTCTGACGGCAGCCCCGGTTATCCCCCCTACAATATCGAGCGGACCGGCGAGAACACCTATCGCATCTCGGTTGCGGTATCCGGCTTCTCGCAGGGCGAGCTTTCGATCGTCGCGAAGGAAAATACGCTGACGATCAAGGGCGAGAAAACCGCCAGTGAGAACGGCAAGGACAAATCCGAAGTGCTGTATCGCGGCATTGCCGCGCGCGCCTTCGAGCGGGCCTTCCAGCTAGCCGATTTCGTCCAGGTGAAGAACGCGTCCCTCGAGCACGGCCTGCTCCACGTCGATCTCGTCCGCGAGATTCCCGAGGCCAACAAGCCCCGCAACATTCCGATCTCGGCGAGCGAGAAGGCCCCGCAAGTGGTCGACGGCTCGGCCGGCAAGGTCGCCGCCTAGGCGAATTGCTCTTTCAAGCACGTTGTTGCGTAAGAGAACGCCCTGGGAAACCGGGGCGTTTTTTTGGTCTGCTTCGAGCTCTCGCGAGATCACACTGGTGTGACGTGACGCACCGTAACAGCGCGGCCTGGTATCGCGTCCTCTATATCAGCCGGGGAATCATGAAAACGGAGCACAGCGATGAAGTCTTTGCGGGTCCTGACACTGCTGGCCGGTGTGTTGGCGGCGCCATTTGGCCTCGCGCACGCGCAATCGGCCGTGCCGCTCAAGGCGAAGAACGTCGTGCTGGTGCACGGCGCCTGGGCGGATGGATCAAGCTGGGCCGAAGTGATTCCGCTGCTTCAGGCCGCAGGCCTGAATGTGACCGCGGTACAAAATCCGCTGACATCGCTCGAAGACTCGGTTGCCGCGACACGCCGCATCCTCGCGCAACAGGACGGCCCGACCGTGGTGGCCGCGCATTCCTGGGGCGGCACCGTGCTCAGCGAAGTGGGCGTTGATCCGAAAGTGACGGCGCTGGTCTATATCGCCGCGCGTGCGCCGGACGCTGATGAAGACTTCGTTGCGCTTTCCGCAAAATTTCCGACCGGTCCGGCCCGCGCAGGCATCCAGCAACATGACGGCCTCACCGTGTTGTCCGAGGACGCCTTCCTGAAATATTTCGCCAACGGGGTCGATCCGGTGAAGGCAAAGACCCTTTACGCCGTGCAGTGGCCGACCGCTGCCTCGATTTTCGCCGGGCGGACGACGGTCGCGGCGTGGCGCTCAAAGCCTTCGTGGTACGCCGTTTCAAAGCTCGACGGGACGATCAATCCCGACCTGGAGCGATTTCTGGCCAAGCGGATGAACGCGACAACCGTTGAGCTCGATGCCGGCCATCTGTCGCTGGTGTCACATCCCAAGGAGGTAGCCGACCTGATCCTTGCCGCGGCGGGCTACAAGTGACCAGTCGATTAGTCATCCCCGCGAACGCCGGGATCCATAACCACCGGCGTTCATGGCCTAAGGCAGTGGTCGGTCACCGCAATTAAATGGGAAGTCCTCGGCGTATGGGTCCCCGCTTTCGCGGGGACGACTCGTGGAAATTTCCCCGCTCTACTCCAGCCCCTGCACCTTCGGCATTTCCTCGGTCGGCTGGATCGAGGGCGCCGGCTTGGCCTGAATCACGGCAGGTGGCGCGGCGGGTACATCAGCAGGTTTCGCCTGCACCGCGACCGATTGCTGCTTTGGTTGCGGCGCGGGCTTATTTGCGAGGTCCGGCTTGGCTGCCAAGTCTGGCTTAGCTGCCAAATCTGGCTTGACGGCCGAATCTTGCTTGACTGCCAAGTCCGTCGGTTTCGCCGCCGGTACCGGCACGTTGCGGCTTGCGACGCGCGGGATCGAGGCCGGCGGCCTTGGGCCACCTCCGACACTGGCTGTCGGCGGCAGCGCTCCGGCCTGACCTGGCGCTACCGCGCCATAGGGCCCGGAACCTTCCACGCCATAGCGCCCTTCGGTGCCATAGCGCCCTTCCGGACCATAGCGCCCAAGACCCGGTGCCCCATAGGGCCCTCGACCTTCCGGACCATAGGGCGGCGGATAATCCTGGCCATAATAGCCGCCCGCCCGGAACGCCGGCACGAAGCGGATGATCTGACCGTTGCGGGCGTCGATGATAAGCCTGCCGTCTTCGCCGGCGCGATCGATCACCGCGATCACATAGACGTAGCCGCGCTGGTGTGGAAGGCCGAGCGGCGAAAAGCCGTTCTCGCGCACCACCGTGTAGACCTCCAGCGGCGGCAGCAAGGCCGGACCGTAACGCGTCGCCGGGGCTTCCGACGGCACCGCTGCATAGGGAGCGGGACCCTGGACGTCGGACGCCGCCTGATAATGTGCCCTGCCGATGTCAGTTGATGCCGGCACTTGAGCATTCGCAGCCGACGCCGCGACAATCAGCCCGGCCGACACGGCCCATCCTGTGAACAGCTTCATCGCCATCACTCCTGTAAGACCCCACCACCGTCAGAGCGCTTTCGCTCTCTTCTCTCTCGCCCGTCGTGTCCGCGGGATTCGTTTGCGCAAGTTTCGTGTTCGAATTCGGCGGTCCTTGGGCCGGATCGCGGCGCGCTTGCCTCAAATCTGCCGGCCGCTGCCGCACTGCAATCAAAACGGCGACTTTCATGCGCTTGTGTGATAGAGAAAAATTTGGCATGGTCGGAGTTAGGACAGCAACACTGTCTCAATTTTTGGTGCGATCACGGCACAGGGATTGCAACGAAAAGCGGGCGCTTTCAGCGCCGGGAAGGTGCAGGCAGGGCCGTCTTCTGGGACGCTAGCCTGAATTCTGAAAATGCGGCTCGCTTTAGGACGAGCGGTGGCCCGGAGGGTGCCGCGGAACGCCCAAGGTGCGCCAAAGACGCAAGGTGCGCTGAAGACAACGTGAGGCCCTTACCGGATTGAGAGGACTTGATATGAGCGGGTCGGAACTCGAGCGCGAAAACATCGTGACAGAAGCGCTGTCGGCGACTGTGGCCTCGAAACCGGACGATGTCATGCGCGAGCATGATTGGCGCCCGCCGGCCGAGGGCCTTTACGATCTTTCGCTCGAGAAGGATTCCTGCGGCGTCGGCTTCATCGCCAACATCAAGGGCAAGAAGTCGCGTCAGATCGTCTCCGACGCGCTCAACATCCTGTGCAATCTCGAGCATCGCGGCGCGGTCGGTGCCGATCCGCGCGCCGGCGACGGCGCCGGCATCCTGGTGCAGATTCCGCACGCCTTTTTCGTGCGCAAGGCGGCCGAGATCGGCTTCCAGCTGCCGAAGCCCGGCGAATACGCCGTCGGCGCGCTGTTCATGCCGAAGGAAACGGCGTGGCGCAACGTCATCAAGAGCATCATCGCCCAACAGATCAAGGCCGAGGGCCTGATGCTACTCGGCTGGCGCGACGTGCCGACCGACAACTCCTCGCTCGGCGAAACCGTCAAGCCGACCGAACCCGCCATCATGCAGGTGTTCATCGCCCGCAACAGCACGGCGAAGACCGAGGACGAATTCGAGCGCAAGCTTTACATCCTGCGCAAGTCGATCTCGCAGGCGATCTACCAGCGCCGCGACCGTGGCCTTGCCGGCTATTACCCGGTCTCGATGTCGTGCCGTACCGTGATCTACAAGGGCATGTTCCTGGCCGACCAGCTCGGCAAATATTATCCCGACCTGCATGAGCCGGACTTCGCCAGCGCGCTCGCGCTGGTGCATCAGCGCTTCTCGACCAACACCTTCCCGACCTGGTCGCTGGCGCATCCGTACCGGATGATCGCGCATAACGGCGAGATCAATACGCTGCGCGGCAACGTCAACTGGATGGCGGCGCGGCAGGCTTCGGTGAGTTCGGACCTCTACGGCAAGGACATCTCTAGGCTGTGGCCGATCTCCTATGAAGGGCAAAGCGACACCGCCTGCTTCGACAACGCGCTCGAATTCCTGGTGCAGGGCGGCTACTCGCTGCCGCACGCCGTGATGATGATGATTCCGGAGGCCTGGGCCGGCAATCCGCTGATGGATGAACAGCGCCGCGCGTTCTACGAATATCACGCCGCGATGATGGAGCCGTGGGACGGTCCGGCGGCGATCGCCTTTACCGACGGCCGCCAGATCGGCGCCACGCTCGACCGCAACGGCTTGCGTCCGGCGCGCTATCTCGTGACCAGCGACGATCGCATCGTGATGGCGTCCGAAATGGGCGTGCTGAAAATCCCGGAGGAGCAGATCGTCACCAAGTGGCGGCTGCAGCCCGGCAAGATGCTGCTGGTCGATCTAGAGGAAGGCCGGCTCATTCCCGACGACGAGATCAAGGCAAAGCTTGCGAACAGCCATCCCTATAGCGATTGGCTCGACCGCACCCAGCTCGTGCTGGAAGAGCTGCCCGACGCGCCCGCCAAGGGCATGCGCTCCAACCTGCCGCTGTTGGATCGGCAGCAGGCGTTCGGCTATTCACAGGAAGACATCAACATCCTGATGACGCCGATGGCCGCGACCGGCGAGGAAGCCGCGGGCTCGATGGGCAATGACACGCCGATCTCGGCACTGTCGGACCGGCCGAAGCAGCTCTTCACCTATTTCAAGCAGAATTTCGCGCAGGTGACGAACCCGCCGATCGATCCGATCCGCGAGGAGCTCGTGATGAGTCTCGTCTCGATCATCGGGCCGCGGCCTAACCTGTTCGACCTGCAAGGGCTTGCCGACACCAAGCGCCTCGAAGTGCGCCAGCCGATCCTGACCGACGTGGATCTGGAGAAGATCCGCTCGATCTCCGACATCGCCGACACTCATTTCAGGTCTCGCACGCTCGACACCACCTTCCACGCCGGCTTCGGCGCGGCCGGCCTTGAACAGGTGCTCGACGAACTCTGCGGGCGGGCCGAAGGCGCGGTGCGCGAGGGCGTCAACATCATCATCCTGTCCGACCGCATGGTCGGCACCGACCGGATTCCGATCCCCTCGCTGCTCGCCTGCGCCGCCGTGCATCATCATCTGATCCGCACCGGCCTGCGCACCTCGGTCGGCCTCGTGGTCGAATCCGGCGAGCCGCGAGAGGTGCATCATTTCGCCTGTCTTGCCGGCTACGGCGCCGAAGCGATCAATCCTTATCTTGCGTTCGAGACCATCGTCGCGCTCAAGGACCGCCTGCCCGGCTCGCTCGACGACTACGAGATCGTCAAGCGCTACATCAAGTCGATCGGCAAGGGCCTGTTGAAGGTGATGTCGAAGATGGGGATCTCGACCTATCAGTCCTATTGCGGCGCGCAGATTTTCGACGCCGTCGGATTGAAGGCGGATTTCGTCGCCAAATATTTCGCCGGCACCCACACCAGGATCGAAGGCGTCGGCCTGATGGAGATCGCCGAGGAATCCGTGCGTCGCCATGCCGACGCGTTCGGCGATGCGCTGGTCTACAAGACCGCGCTAGATGTCGGCGGCGAATATGCCTATCGAACCCGCGGCGAGGACCATGCATGGACTGCCGAATCGGTCTCGACGTTGCAGCATGCCGTGCGCGGCAATTCGCTGGAGCGCTACAAGGCGTTTGCAAAAATACTCAACGAGCAGTCCGAGCGGCTGGTGACCCTGCGCGGCCTGTTCCGGATCAAGACCGCCGACGACGAGAAGCGCAAGCCCGTGCCGCTGTCGCAGGTCGAGCCGGCCAAGGAAATCGTCAAGCGTTTCGCCACCGGCGCGATGAGCTTTGGCTCGATCTCGCGCGAGGCGCATACCACGCTCGCGATCGCCATGAACCGGATCGGCGGCAAGTCCAACACCGGCGAGGGCGGCGAGGAGTCCGATCGCTTCAAGCCGATGGCGAACGGCGATTCGATGCGCTCGGCGATCAAGCAGGTCGCCTCGGGCCGGTTCGGCGTGACCACGGAATATCTGGTCAACTCCGACATGATGCAGATCAAGATGGCGCAGGGCGCCAAGCCCGGCGAAGGCGGCCAATTGCCCGGCCACAAAGTCGACGCGGTGATCGCGCGCGTGCGGCATTCGACGCCCGGCGTCGGCCTGATTTCGCCGCCGCCGCATCATGACATCTATTCGATCGAGGATCTGGCGCAGCTGATCTACGACCTCAAGAACGTCAACCCTGATGGACAGGTGTCCGTAAAACTCGTCTCCGAGATCGGCGTCGGTACGGTCGCGGCCGGCGTTGCCAAGGCGCGTGCCGACCATGTCACCATCGCTGGCTTCGAAGGCGGCACGGGTGCTTCGCCCTTAACCTCGATCAAGCACGCCGGCTCGCCGTGGGAGATTGGGCTTGCCGAAACCCACCAGACCCTGGTGCGCGAGCGGCTGCGCAGCCGCATCGTCGTTCAGGTCGACGGCGGCTTCCGCACCGGGCGCGACGTCGTGGTTGGCGCGCTGCTAGGCGCCGACGAATTCGGCTTCGCCACCGCGCCCTTGATCGCGGCTGGCTGCATCATGATGCGCAAGTGTCATCTCAACACCTGTCCCGTGGGCGTTGCGACACAGGACCCGGTACTGCGCAAGCGTTTTACCGGCCAGCCCGAGCACGTCATCAACTACTTCTTCTTCGTTGCGGAAGAAGTGCGCGAGATCATGGCTGGTCTCGGCTACCGCACCTTCAACGAGATGATCGGCCAGACCCAGATGCTCGACCAATCGACGCTGGTGGCGCACTGGAAGGCCAAGGGGCTCGACTTCTCAAAGCTGTTCGTGCGCCAGAAGGAACAGCCCGGCCAGAAAATCTACCGTGCCGAGCCGCAGAACCATCATCTCGAAGCCGTGCTCGACCGCAAGCTGATCGAAAAGGCGCAACCCGCGCTCGATCGCGGCGCGCCGGTCAAGATCGACATCGAGATCAACAACACCGACCGTTCCGCCGGGGCGATGCTGTCAGGACAGGTGGCGAAGATCTACGGCCATGCCGGCCTGCCGCATGACACTATTCAGGTGAATCTGATGGGCACCGCCGGCCAGGCGTTCGGCGCGTGGCTCGCGCGCGGCATCACCTTCGATCTCGAAGGCGAAGGCAACGACTATGTCGGCAAGGGCCTTTCCGGCGGCCGCATCATCGTCAAGCCGCCGCGCAATTCCGGCATCGTGCCGGAAGAGTCAATCGTGGTCGGCAATACCGTGATGTATGGCGCGATCGAGGGCGAATGCTATTTCCGCGGCATCGCCGGCGAACGCTTTGCGGTGCGTAATTCCGGCGCGATCGCCGTCGTCGAAGGCGCCGGCGATCATTGCTGCGAATACATGACCGGCGGCATCGTGGTGGTGCTCGGCAAGACCGGGCGTAATTTCGCTGCCGGCATGTCCGGCGGCATCGCCTATGTGCTGGATGAGGCCGGCGACTTCGAAAAGCTGTGCAATTTGTCGATGGTCGAGCTCGAACCGGTGCTGTCGGAAGAGATGATCAACCAGGGCACTTATCACCACACCGGCGATCTCGAGGCGCATGGCCGGGTCGACGTGTTCAAGAACCTGCTCGACGCCGACGTCGAGCGGCTGCATGTCCTGATCACCCGGCACGCCAAATTGACCGGATCGAGGCGCGCCGCCGAGATCCTCGCCGACTGGAAGACGTGGCTGCCGAAATTCCGCAAGGTGATGCCGGTGGAATACCGCCGCGCGCTGAAGGAAATGAAGGCGAATGCGGACGCCGAGCCGAAAATCGCGATCGGGGCGTAACGGGTTACGTCATCCTGAGGTGCGAGCCGTCTTCGGCGAGCCTCGAAGGATGACGAGGGAAGGTGTCTGTTGCTTATCCTTCGAGGCGCGCAGAGCGCGCTCCTCAGGATGACGGACCTACGAACGATGCAGGGGCTTCAGGTTTAATGGGCAAGGTTACTGGTTTTCTGGAAATCGAGCGGTACGATCGCAAATACGCGCCGGTCGCCGAGCGCGTACAGCACTTCCAAGAGTTCGTCGTTCCCCTGACGGAGAAGGAAACGCGCGATCAGGCCGCGCGCTGCATGAATTGCGGCATCCCCTATTGCCATGGCACTGGCTCGGTGGCGCCGGGAACGCCGGGCTGCCCGGTCAACAACCAGATCCCCGACTTCAACGATCTGGTCTACCAGGGCAATTGGGAAGAGGCGTCGCGCAATCTGCACTCGACCAATAATTTTCCGGAATTCACCGGGCGGATTTGCCCGGCGCCGTGCGAGGCGTCCTGCACGCTCAATATTGACGACAATCCGGTCACCATCAAAACAATAGAATGCGCGATCGTCGACCGCGCCTGGGAAAACGGCTGGATCAAGCCGGAGCTCGCCCCGGTCAAGACCGGCAAGAAAGTCGCCGTGATAGGTTCCGGCCCCGCCGGCATGGCCTGCGCGCAGCAGCTCGCGCGCGCCGGCCACGACGTGCATCTGTTCGAGAAATACGCCAAGGCCGGCGGCCTCCTTCGTTACGGTATTCCCGACTTCAAGATGGAGAAGGTCGTCATCGACCGCCGCGTGGCGCAGATGGAGGCCGAGGGCGTCACCTTCCATTACGGCGCCCCTGTAGGGGGCTCCTCGCCAGGCGCGATCGATCCGCGCGAAATGCTGAACGAGTATGACGCGCTGGCGCTGACCGGCGGCGCCGAAGCGCCGCGCGACCTCGTGATTCCCGGCCGCGATCTCGACGGCATTCACTTCGCGATGGACTTTTTGCCGCAACAAAATCGTCGCGTCGGCAATGAGCCGCTGAATGGCGTCGCCGATATTCTCGCCGGCGGCAAGCATGTGGTCGTGATCGGCGGCGGCGACACCGGCTCGGACTGCATCGGCACCTCATTCCGGCAAGGCGCCAAATCGGTCACCCAGCTCGAGATCATGCCGGCGCCGCCCGAGCGCGAGAACAAGGGACTGAGCTGGCCGAACTGGCCCTTGAAGATGCGGACGTCCTCGAGCCAGGCCGAGGGCGCCAAGCGCGAATACGCGGTGCTGACGCAGAAATTCTCTGGCGAGAACGGCAAGGTCGCAAAACTGCATTGTGTGCAGGTCGACGACAAGTTCAAGCCGTTGCCGGGCACCGAGTTCGAGCTTGTGGCTGAGCTCGTGCTGCTCGCGATGGGCTTCGTGCATCCCGTGCATGAGGGCCTGCTCAAGATGCTCGGCGTCGATCTCGACCAGCGCGGCAATGTGCGCGCCAACATGTCCGACTACCAGACCTCGCGGCCAAACGTGTTCTCAGCCGGCGACATGCGCCGCGGCCAGTCTCTCGTCGTCTGGGCGATCCGCGAAGGCCGCCTCTGCGCCCGTGCGATCGATCAGTTCTTAATGGGGAAGACGGATCTGCCGCGGTGAGCTTCGGCAAACGTCGCACGCATAGCACCCACCATCGTCATCGCCCGGCTTGACCGGGCGACCCAGTATTCCACCAGCTTAACGATGGGTTCGTGAGGCCGCGGCGTACTGGATATACCTCGCTTTTCGCGGGGTTTGACGGCCTCAATTCTGCAACCTTACCCCCAGCATCACCACCGTCGAATTCGAGCTCGACAGCGGCACGTTGGAGTCGAGGATGTCGTGGCGCAGCGTGCCCTTGATCCAGAAATTGCGGTTCAGCTTGTAGATCAGATCGCCCTCGACCGAATAGGTCTGATCCTTGCGGATGTTGTCCTGGTAGTCGTAGGTGCCGTAGGTGAATTTGCCGATTGCGGTGAGCCAACCGCGGAAATCGTGATCGACCTCGAACGTATAGGTGTGCACCAGCACGCCCGAGGTCAGCGGCAGCGTGGTCTCCGCGATCTGCGTATCCGAAAAGAATTTCGCGGTCGTGAGCGGCGTCGCGTTCCAAATCAGCGAGGCCGAGGTGAGCAGGCCCTGCAACCGGTCGAGCCTGGGATCGACATAGTTGCGCGCGGCATAGCCGATCGAGATTTCGCCGGTCAGAATCCGCGTGAACTCGAATGACGTGCCGGCCTTGGCGTAGCCGCCGGTTGAATCGCGCTGAAAACCGTTGCGGTCGAACTGCTGATCGTGCACGCGGGTATCGCCCTCGACCTCCGCGAACGGTTTGACGCCCGGCGTCAGCTCGTAGGAGACACGGCTGATGCCGCCATACTGGTTGAAATCGCGGTCGTCGTTGGAGGACATGGTGCCGTCGGTGAGCTTGGACTGCTGGTACGACGTGCGGTCGATGGTGGCGCCGGCGGCGACATCCAGGCGATTGAAGCTCTGGTCGAAGCCGAAGGTGCCGCCGAGCGTGGTGTAGATCGGATAGCGCGCGAGCCCCGCCTGGATGTTCGGGCTGCCGGGATTGTCGGTGGCGACCACCAGGCGCGTCTGCGCGGTCAGGCGCAGATCGTGGCTGACGTCGAGGCGACCGTCGATATGGCCATTGAAACTGGGACGGTCGATGTCGGTCGGCGCCGGCGAAACCCCGCCGTCGACGAACTGCGGCATCTGATTGGTGTAGCCGGTGAACGACCCGCGCAGATCGGCAACGACCGCATGGCGCTCCCAGTCGGAGACCGCCAGAAATTCCGGCGCAACGACATAGAGCGGCGAGCCGTGCGGCTCGGGCAATCGTCCGGGATTGGTGTCGTAGCCGCCGTAGAGCTCGACGGCCGATTTGACGAGAAAGCTTCCGGCGTAGTCGCCGACCGCGCCGAACGGATCGTCGTCGACCTTGAGCCGCTTGCGCGGCGGCTGGCCTGTGATCGTGCCGGCCATCGCCGGTGGCAGCGGCGTCTTGTTGGCGCCCTCCGACGGCGGCACCGACAGGCGCAAATATCCGGCAGAATTGACCGGTGGCGGCGATGGCGGCGGCGTGCCGGGACCGGGCGGCGGTTTTGGCCTGGACTGGCCGGGATAAAACTTCGGCTGCTTGCGCTTTCGGTTCAGCGAGTCGTAGCCGGACTCCTTGGCGCCGTTGGCGGCGGGCAAGCCATAGGTCGGGATCTGGCCGATCCGCGACGGCGCCGGTGGCGTGCGGCCGCGCTGCCGGTCGTTCGGGTCACCGCCCGGCGTGTCGCCGGTATCATCGCTGATCTTGTTGTCCGCGGTCTTGCGCAGCGGATTGTCCTGCGGGGCGACGAAGCTGCCGCGGACCGGATTGAACAGGTCGGGCGTGACGGTCTGGGCCTGCGCCGAAGTCATATCGAGCGCGGCCAGCACCAAGCATGGCAAAAGCGCGCGGAACAGCTTCCCGCGCTTTTCGCGGCCCGTGCCGGGACCCGACGTCACGATGAGAATACCCCAACGAATTCTTATACTTAGTTCGACGGTTCCAGCCGCACGCAACGCAACCCCGCGCCGAAAACGTCGTTAATGGAGTTAAAACAATTATGGTTAATGAGCCGTTGAGGCGGGCCCGCGCGCGTCGCGCCGCAAAATCGGCCGTGCTATGGAGAGGTCCGGGCCCAAGGCCCCTCCCCCTGGAACAAGACATGGCCAATCCGAAACCGCTGATGGCAGATTCATCCGGCACCGGGCACGCTGACGCCGCCATTCAATCGGCGCTGCGCACGCTTGATGCCGAAGGCAGCGGGATCGCCGCGATCTCGGCGGCGCTGCAATCCGATCTCGGCGCGCCCTTTGCCGCCGCCGCCGAACTGATCCGCAACGCCAAGGGACGGCTGATCGTGACCGGGCTCGGCAAATCAGGCCATATCGGACGCAAGGTCGCGGCGACCTTCGCCTCAACCGGCACGCCCGCGTTCTTCGTCCACGCCGCCGAAGCAAGCCACGGCGATCTCGGCATGATCACCGCCGACGACGTCATCATGGCGCTGTCATGGTCCGGCGAGCAGGCGGAGATGAAGAACCTCATCACCTACGCCAAGCGCTTCCGTATTCCGCTGATCGCAATGACGGCCGAACGCGAGTCGACCTTGAGCAACGCCGCCGACGTCGCGCTGACCTTGCCGAAGGCGCGCGAGGCCTGCCCGCACAATCTCGCGCCCACCACGTCCTCGCTGATGCTGCTGGCGCTCGGCGATGCGCTTGCGATCGCGCTGTTGGAAGGCCGCGGCTTTACCTCGGTCGATTTCAGCGTGCTGCATCCCGGCGGCAAGCTCGGCGCGATGCTCAAATATACCCGCGACCTCATGCATGGCGGCGACGCCGTGCCGCTGAAGCCTTTGGGAACCAAGATGTCGGATGCGCTGGTCGAGATGACGTCGAAGGGCTTTGGCTGCGTCGGCATCATCGATGCGCGCGGCAACATCGCCGGCATCGTCACCGACGGCGATTTGCGCCGCCACATGCGACCCGACCTGATCACGGCTACCGTCGATGACGTGATGACCAAGAGCCCCAAGACCATCGGCCGCGACACCCTTGCCGGCGAGGCGCTGGAGCTGCTCAATTCGTCGAAGATCACCGCTCTGATCGTGACCGACGGCTTACGGCCGGTCGGCATCGTGCATCTGCACGATCTGCTGCGCGCGGGCGTGGCGTAAGCCCAACGTGTCACGCAGCCCTCGGAAACCGCGCCGCCTTGGCCTCCAACGGCAGGTCGAGCCCGTTGGCGAGATAGGACACGGTGCGATAGAAGCCGCACAACAGGATGATCTCGAAGATTTGCGCGTCGTCGTAGTGCGCCGATAACGCCCCAAATTCCTGATCGCTCAGGGTCGCGCGTTGATGCAGCGCGTCCACCGCCGCGATCAGCGCCTGTTCGGCACCGGACCAGCATGGCGCATCGGCGCCCCCGAGCACGGTGGCGCGGACTTGTTCTTCGGTCAGGTGAGCTGCGTCCGCAAACGTCGCGACATGCACGCCCCATTCATACTCGCAATTTGTCAGCGCGGTGGTGCGGTCGATGACGATCTCGCGCTCCCGCAAACTGAGCGGACCGCGGTCGAGCAGGCTGCCGGCGCGGAATTTCTCCCAGGCGCGCGGATTTCCCGCCATGACACGGAACAGCATCAGCGGCGGCGCGCCGCGCATGATCCGGTCGAACTGGCCCTGAATCTCCGGCTCGTAAGGCGGCTGAAGCGGCGCGAAGCGTGACATGGCAGACTCCCGTGCTACAATATTCGTAGCGTAACGCTACAATATCTGTAGCAAGATGCAAGAGGGTCCTGATGCCAAAGCCAGTGCCGGCCGCGAAGAAACGTAGCGTCCGCGGCTCGCGGTCAGGCCGGCCGATCATGGCGCTGCTCGACCTGTTGGGAAGACGCTGGACGTTGCGGATCCTCTGGGAGTTGCGCGAGCAGGTTCTGACATCGCGCGGTCTGCGCGAAGCCTGCGACGAAGCCTCGCCCACCGTGCTTCAGGCGCGGCTGTCGGAACTACGCGAGGCCGGCCTCGTCGCGCTCGGCGGGCAAGGCGGCTACGGCCTGACGCCGCTCGGGCGCGAGCTGAACGAAACCTTCCTGCCGCTGCATCGTTTCGCCGAGCGCTGGAGCAGGCGGCAGGAGAATTGAACTTCACGCCGCTGCCACCGTCAGATTGGCGCCCTTGGCCTCGACGATGCGGATGCGGCTGCCTGCCGGCACGTCGGGACCGGTCACGCGCCAGATCGTGTCGTCGATCCGCACCGTGCCCGATCCGTCGATGATCGGCTTTTCCAGCGTGAACACCCGGCCGACCAGCGCGTCGGCGCGCCGGTTGAGGAACGGATTGCTCACGCTCGGGTTCGAATTGCCCCAGGCAAGGCGCCGCCACACCGGCACCGCGGCCACGGCAAACACCGCGAACATGAGAAGCTGCGTCTGCCAGGACGGATGGACCACAAACGACACCATCCCGACCAGCAGCGCGGCTAGTCCCAACCAGAACAGGAAAACACCGGGCGCCGCCAATTCCAGCGCCATCAGGATGAAGCCGAAAATCAGCCAGTTCCAGGTGCCCAGCGTCGTAAACATCTCGGCCATGACATGACCTCCATATTGTTAGAGCATGATCTTTTCGGAAAACCGGTACCCGCTTTTCCGGATCATGCTCGAACAGACTATTGCGGCGTCACCGGCGGCGGAGCCGTGCCGGCCGGAGGTACCGACGATCGGCGCGCGGCGGCGGCGGAGGCGGCCGAGGCCGCACTTTCGCCAAAGGTTGCTTTGGCGATCTCGCCGATGCCGGCGAGCGAACCGAGAACGCTGGTCGCCTCGATCGGCAGCATGAGAATCTTTTGGTTCGGCGAATCGGCGAATTGCCCGAACGCCTTGATGTATTTGTCGGCGATAAAATAGTTCAGCGCGGCGATATCGCCCTTGGCGATCGATTCGGAAACCATCTGGGTCGCCTTGGCTTCGGCTTCGGCGAGACGCTCGCGCGCCTCGGCGTCACGGAACGCGGCTTCGCGGCGGCCTTCGGCCTGCAGGATCTGGCCTTGTTTGGCGCCTTCGGCCCGAAGAATTTCGGACTGCCGCTGGCCTTCCGCCTGCAAAATGTCGGCGCGCTTGACGCGCTCGGCCTTCATCTGCCGTCCCATCGCCTCGACGAGGTCGGCCGGCGGCACGATGTCCTTGATCTCGATCCGGTTGACCTTCAGCCCCCAGGGCGAGACCGCGGCATCGACCACGCGCAACAGGCGCTCGTTGATCTCGTCGCGATGCGACAACACCTGGTCGAGATCCATCGAGCCCATCACCGAGCGGATATTGGTCATGGTCAAGACGATGATCGCCTGCGTGAGATTGGAGACCTCGTAGCTCGCCTTTGCAGCATCAAACACCTGGAAGAAGGCGACGCCGTCGACCGTCACGGTGGCGTTGTCTTTGGTGATCACTTCCTGCTCGGGAATGTTGATCACCTGCTCCATCACGTTCATCTTGCGCCCGACGCGATCGAAATAGGGCACGATCAGATTCAGCCCGGGCGACAGCGTGCGGGTATATTTGCCGAACCGCTCGATGGTCCAGTCGTAGCCCTGCGGCACGGTCTTGACGCCCGCAAACAGCGTGAAGATGACGAGCAGCACAAGCACGATCGCGAAAATGTCGAAACCGGTCATAAATCCTCCAAGGCGGAAAGCGAGACGTTGCCGCGCAAAATTCCCCGCCGAACATGTCTCACGGATGACGTTTCGTTGTGTCGGCGGACCATCGGCGCCGGTTCAGTCCGGCGTTCTCAGACTGAATAGGTATGTATGAGTTTTCCGCGCGCCAGACATCCCCATCGGGACGATGGCCAAGTGGCTTGTTTCGTTCAAAAAACGCCTTGCCTCAACTCGCCGTGCATTGGTTAATTTGAAGCCGACCGCAGTGCAGCGCATACGGAAGCTTCAGGCGAAATTCACCCTAGTCGATCAACGCATCGGCCGTGGCGAGAAGTGCTGACGGCACATTCAGGCCGAGCGTCCTGGCCGTCTTGAGGTTGATGGAAAGCTCAAATTTGGTGGGCTGCCGGACGGGAGGCCGATCCGCGGGATTTTCGGTGATGGCTGAGCGCGCGCGGCGAGCGGCAAGGCCCCCGTGCCGGCAAGAACCGAGAGGAATTCCCGGCGCCTCATCGTGCTCATTTCAAATCCAGCCCTGAAGCTCGCGCAGCACGAGCTGGCGAATGACGTCCATGCCCGGTTCGCTGTCGTTCAGGGAGGGGACAAAGGCAAATTGCTCGCCGCCATTGTGCTTGAAGATCTCGGCGTTCTCCTGCGCGATCTCTTCCAGCGTCTCCAGGCAATCGGCGGAGAAACCGGGCGTCACCACCGCGATGCGGCGCACGCCGTCCTTTGCCAGCCGCTTCATGGTCTGGTCGGTGTAGGGCTTGAGCCACTCGTCATTACCGAAGCGCGACTGGAAGGTGAGCAGGAGCTTCGAAGCATCGAGCCCCATGCGCTTGCGCAGCGCTTCGATCGTCGCGGTGCATTGGGCATAATAAGGATCGCCCTTGTCGACATAGGCCTGCGGCATGCCGTGGAATGACGCCACGATCAGCTCGGGCTGGAACGACAATGTCGCAAGATGCGCGTTGATCGAGACCGCCAGCGCCTCGATATAGTCGGGATCGTCGTAATAGGGCGGCGTCACCCGCAAGGTCGGCTGCGCGCGCATCTTGCCGAGCACGCGGAATACCTCGTCGCACACCGTCGCCGAGGTCGCCGCCGAATATTGCGGATAGAGCGGCACCACCAATAGCCGGTCGCAGTCTTGCGCCGTCAGCGCGTCGATCCGCGAGGCGATCGAAGGATGGCCGTAGCGCATCGCCCAATCGACCTCGATGTGGTCGTGGTCGGCGATGCTGCGGGCGAGTTTTTCGGCCTGCGCCCGCGTAATGGTTTTCAGCGGCGATTCGTCGTTCTCGGTGTTCCATATCTTTTGGTAATCGCGCGCCTTGCGGCGGGGACGGACGCGCAGGATCACGCCGTTCAACACCAGCTTCCAGAACAGGCCCTGATCTTCGATCACCCGTGGGTCGGACAGGAATTCCTTGAGATAAACCCGCACGCCCTGGGCGTCGGCGGTGTCGGGCGTGCCGAGATTGACCAGCAGCACGCCGACGCGCTGCGGTTTCACCTCGGTTGCAGGCCTTGCGCTCTCAATGGGAACGACCGTTGTCATAGTGGCCGTGAATTGGCGCGTTGCACCATCCTTGTCAAGACAAGCCACGTTTCGGTACTGTTACAACCGGAGGAAAACCATGACAGTTGCCGAATGGTGCGTTTTCGGGACGGTGCTGCTCTACTTGCTGACGATCGCCCCGTTCAAGGTGACCGGCTCGCCTCAATTCGACAATTCGAGACCGCGCGATCCCGCGTTTTATGACGACCCGATCCGCGCCCGCGCGCTTGGCGCGCATATCAACGGGATCGAAACATTTCCGTTCTTCGCCGTGGCCGTGCTGCTGGCGGAATTTCGCACTGCGCCGCAGAACCTCATCAATGAACTGGCGGTGCTCTTTTTGATCGTGCGGATTGCCTTTGTCTTCACCTATCTCGGCAATCGACCGACGCTGCGCTCGATCCTGTGGAACATCGGCTTTGCGATCAACGTCGCGATTTTCTTCATGCCGGCATGGCGGCGGCTTTTGCCGGGTTAGCGCTAGTTTCGTAGCTTCGTAGGTGGGCAAAGGCGCGCTTGCGCCGTGCCGTCGCCCGGCCAAGCAGCCATTGCCGCTGCGGCTATGCCTCTCAACTCGGCCTGGGTGGCGCCGTCCTGCGCCTGAATGGCCATTCCCTGGAAGACGCTCAAATAGAACCGGCTCAGGCCATCGATGTCCGTCGAGGCCGGCAGTTCGCCTTTGGCGACTGCGGTTTCCAGCCGCGAGCGCAACATGCCCAACATTTCCAGTCGGCCCTTCTTGACGACACGGGTAATTGGGGCCGGCCATTCGTCGCCGACGGCTGCCAGTGTTGCCATGCAGCCTGCTGGTGTCGCCCGGGATTTCGGCAGGCTCCCGGTCCCCGCGATCAACAGGTTCTCAATGCCGGCGCGAGCGGTCGCACCTTCGGCAAGCTTGCCCCAGACCGGGGGACCCTGGATCCGGACGTAGTGCTCAACCGCTTCGAGATAGAGCGCCTCCTTGTTGCCGAAGGCCGCGTAAAGGCTCGGCGAGCGCACGCCCATGGCGTCGCATAGGTCGTTCATCGAGGTTGCCGCAAAACCCTTGCGCCAAAACAGCAACATGGCGGCCTCGAGCGCCGCGTCGCGATCAAATTCCCTTGGCCGTCCGATGACCGCCATCGCCATCCCTTCTGTAGTGAGTAACACATAAGTTATTTGACGCCGTCGTTCAAGCCACTAGATCGTTTTGTGCTGATCATTACAGAAGTGGAGATTACGATGACGCTAACGGGAAAACGGGCTCTTGTGACGGGGGCAAGCAGGGGTATTGGCGCAGCGATCGCAAAGGCGCTGGCCGCTGAAGGCGCGGATGTGGCGATTACTTATGAGAAGTCCGCGGAGAGTGCCGCGGGGGTCGTCAGCGCCATAAAAGCGAAGGGGCGTAGAGCGGTGGCGATCCAGGCCGACGGCGCGGACGCAGCCGCTGTTCAGGCCTCGGTCGACAAGACGGTCGCCGAACTGGGCGGCGTTGACATCCTCGTCAACAATGCAGGGGTTCTTCGAGTGGGCGAACTCAAGGATATCTCGCTTGCCGACATCGACGCGCTCCTGAACGTCAACGTGCGCGCGCCAATCGTCGCAAGCAAAGCCGCCTTGGCGCACCTTGGCAAAGGCGGCCGCATTATCACCATCGGCAGCTACTTCGCAGACCGGGTCCCTGCGCCCGTCCTCAGCGTATATGCGGCATCAAAGTCGGCGCTGCTCGCGTTCACGAAAGGATTGGCGCGAGAGCTCGGCCCAAAGGAGATCACGGTCAACCTGGTGCAGCCGGGCTCCATCAACACCGATATGAACCCGGCAAACGGCCCGTACGCGGAGACGCTCAAACAGTTCATGGCACTAGGTCGGTATGGCGCGCCGGAGGACATCGCCAACGCGGTAGCGTTCCTGGCAAGCGCGAAGGCTCAGTACATCACCGGCTCGACGCTGACCGTCGACGGCGGCGCGAACGCCTAGATGATGCCGTACGCTTTACAGGTTTTATGTCGCAACCCAAAGGAGATCGATATGTCGATCCGTAGCATGCTTGTTGCCGCAGCATTCGCCTTGGCCTCTCTGGAGGCCGCCCACGCCGATGGCCTGCGTCCGATTGATGCCAAGAGCATCGACCTCGGCGAGGTGTCCGGTGTCGCCTACTACACCGTCGAGCGCGATGGATTCCATGTTGTCACGACCCTTGCGCAGGGCATGGCGGGAACGCCGATCCGTGTTGTGTCTGTTCTTGCGCCGGGTCAGAGTGTGGCTTTCTCAACACCGCACCAGGCAGATGCGCTCGAAATCAGCCGGAACGGCGACAGCGTGTTCGTCCGCAAGGCGAAATCGGTCTCGAACTAAATTTCGGGCCAATTGGCGGCTTCTCACGAGCGGGAGCGGCGAGATGGCTCGGCCGGTCATTGATGTCCACGGCAGGATAGCGTTCTCGAACGCGAACTGCGCGCTGCCCAAGACGGGTCAAAAACGCCGGTGGCGCAAGGTCCGAATCTGGCACCTTTGTATGGACCGGCCGTGCGTTGCAAGCCGAATGTGATGATCTGGAGATGATTGGTCTTGCGCTTCTGTATCCGGCCCTTGAACGGAGCTTTTGTGCTCCTGGCCATCATGGATATCCG
>Ga0070717_10000327_pt1 | contig 30863 bp, 36 predicted proteins | sample LARL113metaG_FD_71366 | JGI IMG/M metagenome (GOLD analysis project Ga0070717, IMG submission 71366) | Corn, switchgrass and miscanthus rhizosphere microbial communities from Kellogg Biological Station, Michigan, USA - LAR L11-3 metaG | ecosystem: Host-associated > Plants > Roots > Rhizosphere ...
GCCGTGGGCGGCACGCCCAGCAGGGTGGAAATCTCACCGAAGTAGTCGCCGGGCCTCAGGACCGCACGGTCCTTGCCGTCGACCTGGATCCCGGCAGTGCCCTCGAGGATCACGTAGAAGTTGGAGCCGCTCAGGCCCTGGCGCAGCACCCGCTCGCCGGGCTGGAACGCCTCCTCGCCGAAGGTGTCGACCAGGTTTTCGAGCTCGGGCATCGTCAGGTCTGCGAACAAAGAGAAACCCGACAGGATGTCGACGACATCTTCACGCACGTCCATGACGGCACATCATCCCACCGGGCGGGTCCTAGATCATGCTGCGGACGCAGTCTGGGCAGCCCTCGGCCTCGCGCACCGCGTCCGAGCGCATCAGCAAACCGACGAGCTTGCCGTCCGAGGTCGTGATCGGCGTGCTGGGGAAGTCGTGCTTGACCAGGAAGTCGGCGACCTCCTTGATCGGCACGTACGGCCGGAAGGTGCTCGGTCCCGGCTTCATCGCGGCCTCGACCGTCAGCTGGGGATCTTTCTCGAGCTCCTTGGCGCCGAGCAACCCGAGCACGACGCGCTGCGGGTCGGTGACGATAGCCGCCTCCCATCCCGCTGCGCGGACGCGATCGCGGACGTCACCGAGGCGCTCGGAAAGCGACGCGGTCGGCACGTCGATCCGGGCCACGGTGCCGGCCCGCGGCCGGGTCGAGTTCGTGCCCTCGGTCGGGAGACCGGCGGCCATCCAGTCGAGCTTGCCCGCCGGGTACTCGTAGACGTCAGTCCTGCCGAGAGTCTCGAGCCGCGCCGCGGCCCTGGGCGAGACGTCTCAAGCGACGTCCCAGCAGTAGACGATGATCGGTTGCTTGGGGTCGAGGGTCGCGACCGCGGCGCGGTCGAGCTTCTTCAAAGGAATGCTTCGCGCGCCGGGCAGGTGATCCTCGTCGTACTCCTTGGCGGGGAGCACCTCGATGAGCTGGGCGCCGCCGGCGACGAGCTGCTGCAGCTGATCGCGATCGATCCTGGCTGCCATCAGCCCATCGTAGTGGCTAGGCCGTGGCCGCCTCCGCGCTCGACTCCGCGGCCGGCCTGGAAGCGGGATTGCGGATGCCGACCGCGTTGACGATCGCGCCGGCGAGCAGCAGGCCGGCGCCTATGACCATCGCGAGGTGGAAGGATGACGTCGAGGCGTCGCGCACGACCGCGATCAGGTGCGGATCCGCGGGGACGTTGAGAGGGCTCACCAGTTTCCGAAAGCTCTCCGACGACACGTCGAGGCCGGGCATGAGGGATGCCAGCGAGCTGTAGAAGCTCGCGGTGAGAAACACGAAGATCAGGGCGCCGGCGAGCTGCGGGCCGACGCGCGAGATGGCGTTGTTGATCGCCGAGCCGAGTCCGGCATTGTGTACGGGCACCGACGTCATCAAGGCGGTTGTGAGCGGGGCGACGAGCATGGTGATGCCGATCCCGAAGACGATCGAAGCGGGCAGGAAGTCGATGAAGTACGAGAGGGGCGGCCAGTAGGTGGACGGATTGTTGGGCATCAGCTTCCACGGCGTGCTGCCGGCCGGCACGCGGACATACCACAAGACGCCGATGGTCATGATCAGCGGCCCGACCGCCATGAAGATTCGCGGCCCGTACTTCGACGCGAGGGTCCCGAAGCGGCGAGACAGGAAGATCAGGAACAGCGAGCCGGGAATGCCGGCCGCCCCCGCGGCCGCGGCGGCGTAGCCGAGCGTGCCTTGCTGGAACAGGCCGACGTAGTAGAACGTCACGTAAAGCGAGCCGTAGATCAGCAGCGTCGAGATGTTCACAACCGTGAAGTTGCGGGACTTGAACAGCTCGAGCGGAATGAGCGGGTGCGGCGCGCGCCTCATCCACAGGGGCAGCGCGATGGTCGCGAGAACACCGACCGCGATGGCGACGTAACCAAGAGCGTCGTGCCACGCGCGCTGCTGGCCATAGATGGTGCCGAAGGCGAGCCCGCCGACCGCAAGCGCCACGATCGCGGCGCCGATCCAGTCGAAGTGGCTGCTCGCCATCTCATCGCGACTTTCAGGCACGTGCTTCCACGTCGCCCACGCCGCGATCGCAACGAGCGGAACGTTGATGAAGAACGCGGCACGCCACGAGATCGTGTCGACGAGCAGCCCGCCGAGGAGAGGGCCGAGGACCGTCGTCGCACCCGACGCGCCCGCCCAGGTGCCGAACGCCCGGCCCTGCTCCTCGCCCGAGAAGTTCGCGGTGAGCAGCGCGAGCGAACCGGGCACCAGCAGCGCGCCCACCGCGCCCTGCAGGATGCGAAACAGTACGAGCAGCTCCATGGTCGGCGCGAGCCCACAGAGCATCGACGTCACCCCGAACCCGAGCAGCCCCCACAGAAACGTCCGCTTGCGTCCGTAGTAGTCGTTGATCGCACCGGCGAGGATCAGCAGCGCACTCAGCGTCAGGAGGTACGCGTTGTAGACGTACGACTGACCCTCGAGAACGCCCAGGAACGAGCGCGGGAGGTCGCGGCCGATGCGCGGCAGCGCGACGTTGACCACCGTCGAGTCCAGGAAGACGATCCCCGAACCCAGGACGGCTGCCGCCAGGATCCAGCGCTTGGTGGTCATCCTTCGCTCAGAAATCCCGCCTTCCCAGGAAGTGTTCCAAAACGCCGGGCCGCGAGGCTTCGTAAACCGCGATGCGGTGGCCCGAGGCGGTGGCGAAGGAGATGCATGGCCCCACGGGGATCTCCACGTTAGCCTCGTTCTTCAACCCACGTTTGCGCAGCGCTGCCGCCGCCTTACGCAGGTCGTCGACCCGATAGATATAGATCGGCGCGCTCGCCCTCGAGGTGGTCCGTGAGCAGGACGTGCGGCGGCTCTTCGGTCAGCTGCACCATCGCCACGCGGGCGCCCATTCCTTCGACGGCGAACGCGATCTTCGCTCCCAGCAGATCGACGAACAGCTTTGCGTCTCTGGCAACGTCGTGGCTCGGTGTGTACAGGTAGTCGAGCTGCCGAAATGGCGTCACGAGTCCTTGGCGATGCCGAAAAAACAGCCGAGGTGCTCACCGTCATGCATGGTCAGATAGGCAAGGCCGAGGTAGAGCGCCGGCGCCACCTCACGCACCTCGTCTTTGACCTTGCGCACCACCGGCGGATTGCCATCGTGGCCGTAGTCGAGATGCACCGCGTCGAAGTCGCCGGCGTGAGATGGTCCGACGTAGGTGTGGAAGCGAAACCATGTCACGCGCTCGCCGAGCAGACGGTTGACGCCGTGACCGTGGTTTGCGGTCTCGTGGCTGAAAGTCTTGCCCTGCCAGGGAAAGAGGTGTGACCGCGAGAAACGGTCCAGCAGCGCCTTGACGTGCGGCTTCTGCAGACGTGGGACCGCGAGCATGCGTCCGTGCATCTTGCCGTCGAGCTCCTCGAGCGTGGGCGTTCTTGCATGGACGTAAAGCTCCATCAGCTCGTCCGGTCCGAGCGCAGCGAGGTCGTCGAGCGTGCGCACGGGATTCGTCCGCTCGACCTGCCCCATGGCCGCAGGATAACCCCCGCGCGAAATCGGAGCGTTTGACGCCAGACGTACCGGTCGCGGCTCCGTTTTTGGTGCGTTTTGCGCCAAACGCACTCCCTGGCGAGCGTGCGCTCGCTACTTGAGCGGGACAGGCCTCCACAGGTGCGCGGTCTGCACCACGACGACCGCGCCCAGCACCAGCACACCACCGACGGCCTCGAGGAGCGTGAACCTGTCACCCAGCAGCAGGATCGCTAGCGTCACCGTCACCACCAGCTCCAGGGTGCTGATCAGGGACGCGCGCGCGGCACCCACGCGCGGCAGTCCCGCGAGGAAGAGCGAGATCGCGACCATCGTCGGCACCACCGCGATGCCGACGCTGATGGCCCAGGCCTGAGGCGTCGCCGGCAGAAGAAGCTGGCCGCCGAACAGCGCGATGACGCAGAGCACGACCGCGGTCCCCGACATCATCACGGCGCTCGCGGCGACCGGCGGCACCGCAGCCATCACCCGCTCGCTGATCAGGATGAACGTCGTGTACATCAGCGGCGCCGCGAAGGCGAATATCAGCCCAGTTCCCAGCTGGAACTGCGCGCCGCCGACCAAAAGGATCACCCCCGCGAAGCTGGCGATCAGTGCCCCGACATGCCATCGGGACACGCGGCGGCGAAGAAACAGCCATGCCGCGATCACGACCAGGCTCGGATAGATGTAGACGATGAGCACAGCCAGTGACGCCGGCAGCGTGCGCAGGGCGATGAAGTAGGTCATCGCCTGCAGCGTGTACAGGACGCCGCCGACGGCAACCAGGCTGCCGGCCTGGCGTCGACTCAGCCGCAGCGGGTTCTGGCCGACCGCGAACGACAAAGCCCACATGCCGATGGCGGCGAGCGCGAAGCGAAATGCCAACAGCTGCTCGGTGCCCAATCCGTTGTTGTAGGCGAGCTTGGCGAAGATCGACAGCGTGCCGAAGGCCACCGCGGAGACGACCACCATCGCGGTTCCCGCCCAGTCGGACTGCATGACCGCCCGCGCGGTTGTTGTTTCTAGGGCCAGAGCTCGTGACCGAGAAGCATGCCGATCACGATCGCGAGCGCGTACGTGACCCGCGGGAAGCGGCGCACCATTGCGCGGACGCTGTTGCTCAGTGGATCGCGGCCCGCGCGCAGGGCAAACGACTCCTCGACCATCAGCAAGGTCGCGACAAGCGCAAACGCCGTCGCGATGAGCGAGAGGATCGACGGCGGCGAGTAGTTCAGCGTGCTCAGGTTCAAGGCTTCTGGCCCTCGGGCGACGTCCGCCCCCATGCCGGGCCCCAGAGGAAATGACCGAGGATCATGCCGAGGACGACCGCCACCGCGAAGGCGATGCCCGGATACGAATGGACGGCGGGCCTGATGTATTCGGTGATCGGGGTCTGGTTGTTAAGAAGCGCCCAGCTTTCGAACCCGAGCATGACCGTCAGCGCCGCAAACAGCGCCGTGATCGTCCACGAGAACAAGGTTCCAGCCGCCCTCACCAGCGAGTCACCACCACTTTCTTCCGCGTATAGAAATCGATTCCGTCCGTGCCGTGCACGTGGAGGTCACCGAAGAACGAGCCTTTCCATCCACTGAAAGGAAAGAACGCAAAGGGCTGGGCAATTGGCACGTTGATGCCGGTCATGCCAGCCTCGACCCGTTCCCGGAACTCGCGCCCGGCGCGTCCGGAGGACGTGAAGATCGTCGCCATGTTCCCGAGAGACGAGGAGTTGGCCTGGGCGATCGCTTCGTCGAGCGAGTCCGCCCTCGACACCGAGAGGACCGGCCCGAAGATCTCCTCCCGACCTACGGCCATACGAGGCGTGACGCGATCGAGGATGGTTGGACCGAGAAAGAAGCCGGGGCGCGACATCTCGCGCCGGCCATCGACGACAAGCTCCGCGCCTTCCGCAACACCCTTCTCGACGTAGCCCGCGACGCGGTCGCGGTGCTCCGCCCGGATCAGCGGCCCGACTTGGACACCGTCCTGGTCGCCAGGTCCGACCACAAGCCTCGCCGCCGCTTCGCGGAGCGGGTCGAGAAGACTGTCGGCGGCGCGGCCCACGGCCACCGCGACCGAACCGGCAAGGCAGCGCTCGCCGGCGTTCCCGAACGCTGAGTTGAGGATCGCGGGCACGGCTAGCGCCGGGTCCGCATCGGGCATGACCACCATGTGGTTCTTGGCACCGCCGAGCGCCTGCACACGCTTGCCGTTCGCCGCGGCCTGCATGTAGACGTACCGGGCGACCGGGGCGGAGCCGACGAACGAGATCGCGCTGACTCCCGGATGGCTGAGCAGCGCATCGACCGTGCGCGACGCCCCGTGCACCACGTTGAGCACTCCCGGCGGAAAGCCCGCCTCGAGGAAGAGCTCGGCGAGCCGCGCGCCTCCGAGCGGCGTGCGCTCGGAAGGCTTCAAGACAAACGTGTTGCCCGCGACGACCGCGAGAGGAAACATCCACAGCGGGATCATCACCGGGAAGTTGAAGGGCGGGATTCCGGCGCAGACGCCGAGCGGGTACCGGTACAGATCCTGGTCGACCCCGCCCGAGACGTCGCGCAGCGTGCGCCCCTGGAGCAGCGTCGGCGCGCCACACGCGAAGTCCACGACCTCGATCCCGCGCCTGACCTCGCCGCGCGACTCCTCGAGCGTCTTGCCGTGATGACGTGTGACCAGCGCGGCGAGCTCGCCGAAGTTGTCTTCGAGCACCGCTTTGAATCGGAACATCAGCTGGACGCGGTCCATCAGAGAGGTGCGCGACCATCCGACGAAGGCGGCCTGTGCCGCGCCCACCGCCGCGTCCACGTCTTGCGCGCCCGACAGCGGCACCTGCTCGATCACTTCGCCGGTGGCCGGGTTGAAGATCGGAAGGCTCTCCGCGGCGTCCGAGGCCTCGCGCGATTCAGCGCCGACCAGGTTGCGAATCAACGTTGATACCGTACTGTCTCATGGCTCCATCGGCACGAGAGCTCCTGGAGCAGGCGGCGGCCTCGGGTGCGGACCTCGAAACAGTGGCTCGCGGGGTGCTGGAGAGGCTGGCCGATCTGACCGGCCTCAGCTCCACTTACCTCGCGGAGACGCGCCTGATGACGGACGAGCAGTACATCGTCTTTGCGTTCAACCGGAGCAACCTGTTCCACATCCCCGAGGACGTGACGCTTCCCTGGTCGGAAGGCGTGTGCCGGTTCGTCGTCGAGGGCGGTCCGCACTACACGCCCGACGCGCAAAAGCAGTTTCCGAGCAGCAGCGTCGCCCGGCTGCTCGAGATCCGGACCTTTGTCTCGTACCCGGTCTTCACGCCAGAGGGAAGATTCTTCGGGACGCTGTGCGGCGCGAGCAAAGAGCCGGTGGACATCCGGCACGAGATCCTCGAACTGATGCGCGAGTGCGCGCTGCTGATCGGGAAGCGGCTTCCGGCCATGACTCCGTGAAGACCACGAGATGACGGCGACGCTCGACTATGTCCTGCAGCGGGGCGACCCGGATGCGACCGCGATCGTGGTGCCCGGCGGCGCGCACGTGACCTACGCCAGGCTGCGCGAGCAGGTCGAGGCATGCGCCGATGCTCTGGCCGGCGCCGGCATTCGCCGCGGCGACCGGGTGGCGCTCGTCCTGCCCAACGGCCTCGAAAGCATCGTTCTCTTTCTCGCCGCCGCGAGCGCAGGGGCGGCCGCGCCACTCAACCCCACGTACAAGGAGAGCGAGTTCCGCTTTTATCTCGAGGACACGGACGCCAGGGCGCTGGTCGTGCCGCGTGGCGGGGCCGAGGCCGCGCGAAAGGCGATGCCAGAGCAGGTCGTTCTCATCGAGGCTTCGGTCGATGGCTCTGGACGGGTGGCGCTGAAAAGCGACGGTGGCGGCGCCCCGCGATCGCACGACGCGCCCGGGCCCGACGACGAAGCGCTCGTGCTCCACACCAGCGGCACCACCAGCCGCCCCAAGCTGGTGCCGCTCCGCCAGCGGAACCTCGCCTTCTCCGCCGAGAACATCGCACGCACGTACAAGCTGATGCCGATCGACGTGGCGATGTGTGTCATGCCGTTGTTCCACATCCATGGCCTGATGGCGTCGACGATGGCGACGTTCTACTCAGGCGGCACGGTGGTCGTGCCGCCGGCCTTCGACGCGATGACCTTCTGGCCTGTCGTCGCCTCGCACCGAGCAACCTGGTACTCGGCGGTGCCGACGATGCACCAGATGCTCCTGCTGCGCAACCGAGGAGAGCGCCCAGTCGGCGCGGAGAACCTGCGCTTCATCCGCTCCAGCTCATCGGCACTCTCGGGCGAGACGATGCATCAGCTGGAGTCGAGGTTCGGCGCTCCAGTGCTCGAGGCATACGGCATGACCGAGGCCTCGCACCAGATGGCGTCGAACCCGCTGCCGCCTGGCGACAGGCGCCCTGGAAGCGTCGGTCGTGCGACCGGGATCAAGATCGGCGTCATGGACGAGGCGGGCTCCCTGCTCGCGGCCGGCGCTCAAGGGGAAGTCGTGATCCAGGGGCCCAGCGTGATCGACGCGTACGCCAACAACCCCGAGGCCAACGAGAAGTCGTTCACAGGCGGCTGGTTCCGAACAGGCGACCAGGGCGTGCTCGATTCGGGTGGTTACCTGGGGCTGGTCGGGCGGCTCAAAGAGATGATCAACCGCGGCGGCGAAAAGATCGCCCCGCGAGAGATCGACGACGTGCTGCTGCAGCACCCGTCTGTCGCCGAGGCCGTCGCGTTCGGCGTGCCGCACTCTGGATGGGGCGAGGAGGTTGCGGCGGCTGTGGTGCTGGAAGGAGACGCGACGGAGAAGGAGCTCATCGCGTTCGCGCGCGAGCGCCTCGCGGACCACAAGGTACCGCGCAAGATCTTCGTGGTCGCGCAGATCCCGCGGACCCCGACCGGGAAGATCCAGCGACGCACCGTCGCCGAGACGTTCGCCCCGAAACCGTGACGGTTGCGATCGTCGGCGCGGGCGCCATCGGTGGGTTGCTCGGTGCCCACATTGCGCGGAGTGGCGAAGACGTCATCTTGATCGCGCGTGGGCCCCACCTGTCCGCGCTCAAGTCGCGTGGGCTCACCGTGCGCAGCTCCGAGAGAGAGTTCACGGTGCATCCGCGAGCGACCGACGACATCGCGGCGATCGAGGAAGCGGACGCCGTCTTCATAACGCTCAAGGCACACAGCATTCCCCCGGCCGCCCCGCGCATCGGCAAGGCTTTGCGAGCCGGTGCGCCGGTGGTCGGAGCGATGAACGGCATCCCCTGGTGGTACTTCCCGGACCGCCACCTCGAGTCGGTCGACCCGGGCGGCGTGATCGCGAGCAGCATCCCGCCGGGGCAGGTGGTCGGATGCGTCGTCTACCCGGCGGCGTCGCTCATCGAGCCCGGTGTGATCCTCCATGAGGAAGGCGACCGCTTCTCGCTCGGCGAGCCCGACGGATCAAAGAGCGAACGCGTCCGGCGACTGTCCGAGCTGCTGACCTCCGCCGGATTCAAGGCGCCGGTCCAGACGCGCCTGCGCAACGAGATTTGGCTCAAGGTCGCGGGCAACGCAACCCTGAATCCGGTCAGCGTGGTCACACGCGCGACCCTGGGCGAGATGTTCGCGACCGATCAAAGCCGCGAGCTGATCAGGACGCTGATGCTGGAGGTTGCATCGGTCGCGCGATCGCTCGGCGTCGATCTTCCGGTGAGCATCGAGAAGCGGATGGCCGGAGCGGCCAATGTCGGCGCGCACAAGACTTCGATGCTTCAGGACCTGGAGGCGCGCAAGCCGCTCGAGCTCGACGCGCTGCTGGGCGCGGTGATCGAGATCGCGGGCTGGAATGACGTCGAGGTTCCGTCGCTGCGCGCCCTCTACGGCCTCGCCAAGCTCGCCGAATCGGCGGCGTTGAAGCCGGTCGGTTAGCCCGGAAGCCAGCGCGCCGTGCGGTGCTGGGTATCGATCGCCCACCTCAGTGTGTCCAGCACCTCGGCCAGATGAGTCCGCATCGCCGATTCCGCTGCATCGCCGTCGTGCGTCTTCAACGCCGCGAAGATCGCCTCGTGCTCCCGCAGCGAGCGCTGCGCACGACCGGGACGAAGCGCGGTCTGGTACTGGAACCGGATGCCCTGAGACTTCAAGCTGCCGACGAGGTTGCTCGCCGTGGGGTGATCCGCCGCGGTCCAGATGTGCTGGTGAAACGTGGCGTTGAGCTCCGAGTAACCGATCGAGTCGCCGGCTTCGACCCTCTCTCGCATCTGCACCATGACCTGCCGCAATGCCCGTAGGCCCTCGGCCTTGATCCGCTCCGCCGCCCGGCGCGCGAGCATTCCCTCGAGCGCGGCCCGCACCTCTTCGATCTCGAGGGCTTCGCGGTCGCTGAGCAACCGTACGCGCGCGCCGCGGTTGTGCTCGAGCTTGACCAGCCCTTCCTGGTCGAGCCGCACCAAAGCCGCACGCACCGCGGTGCGGCCCGAGCCGATGCGCTGGGCGATCGTCGCCTCGACCAGTCTCTCGTTGGGATGAAACTGGCCGCTCACGATCGCCTCGCGCAGGTGGTGGTACGCGTCCTTACGCAGCCGCATGGTTGCTCTTCGGCAGATTATCCTCAATAATGTCGACAATTCCGTATACGTTTTTCCGGGGAGGACGCAGGGTGAAGAGCTTCCAGCCACGGATTGGCGCAACGGCCGGCTTGCTGGCGGCCGTGGTTCTCGCGGCGTGCGGCGGCGGCTCTAGCTCGTCAGGAGGCGGGCTTGGCTCGGGGGACCTGCTGGTTGGCGTGCTGGCACCGTTCAGCGGCCCTGACGCCAATCTCGGGCCGGCGTATTACGCAGCGTGTCTTGCGGCCGCGCCCGAGATCAACAACAGCGGCGGCGTCGGCGGACGTCAGATCAAGTGCCAGCAGTTCGACACTCGAGGTGAGCCCGCGGACGCGGCCCCGGCGGCAAACCAGATGATCGCCGGCAACTCCAACCTGATGGCCGTCGTCGGCTGCACGTCAGACGAGGCTTCGGCGGTCGCGCCGATCGTGGACAAAGCCCATGTCCCGATGTTCTGCATGACGGGTCAGAGCGAGTTCAACAAGACCAAGCTGCCGTACTTCCACCGCCTGGTGCCGGCGGACATCTACGACGCGTACGCGATGGTCGGCTGGATCCAGTACGGCCCCAACCACCCGGCGTGGAACAAGGTCGCCCTGGTCTTCGGCGACGACATCGGCTCGCAGTCGTTCGTCGAGCCCGCGACCAACGCGCTCAAGCACTTCGGGAAGACCGTGCAGAACTTTCCCATCCACCTCGGTGCCTCATCGTTCCGGACCGAGGTCACGTCCATGCTGCAGTTCAAACCGGACGTGATCTTCACCGAGGCGCTCGGCTCGGCCGGCACCTACCTCGGCGAGGTCAAGGAGCTCAATGGCTCGAAGACCATCCCCTTCGTCGGGACGTCGGCGACGATCGACCCACAGTGGTTCAAAGACGTCACGAGCACGATCGGCGTCGACGACCTCGTGGCGAACTACCGCGGCGTGGACCTGGGCTACACGTTCTCCGGGACCGCCTACGACGAGTTCCAGAACAACCTGAAGATCGCGGCCACGACGTTCGCCAACGCGCCCAAGTACAACCAGCGCGGCTCGACGCTGCACCTCTACGACGGGATCATCATGTCCGCGCTTGCGATGGTCGCGACCAACAGCCACGACACGACGGTCTACAACCCGAAGATCAAGGAAATCGCCAACGGCACCTCTGGAGCGACAGACGTCCACACTTATAAGGAAGGACTTGACGCCCTGAAGGCCGGCAAGTCGATCCATTACGTGGGCGCTGCAGGTGCAAACGACTTCGACCAGTACAACAACTCGCAGTCGGGCTACATCCTGGTCAAGTACGACGCGCAGGGGAACGAGGTCCAGGTCGCGCAGCTCACCCCTGACCAGACCAAGGCGCTCAGCGACGCGGGAGGCATCTAGGGTCCAGGGCGGAATCAAAGGGAGCCGGACGCCGTGAGCCTTTATGTCGCGGCGTTCGGCTTCGGCCTCGTCAGCACGTCGGTGATCGCGCTCGCCGCGGTGGGCTTCACCATGCAGTTCGGCATCACCAACATGATCAACCTGGCCTACGGCGAGGTGATGATCGCGTCCGCCTACGTCGCCTACTACATCGACAGCGCGGGCCTGTCGATCTGGCTCGCAATGATCGGCGCCGCGCTCTTCGGCGCCGTGTTCTCGTTTCCCATCAATCGTTTCATCTACGCCCCGTTCCAGCGCCGCGGCACAGCGCTGCTGGGCATGGTGATCGTCTCGCTCGCGGTGTCGTTGATGATCTCGAACCTCATGCTGCCGATCGTCGGCTACTTCAGCGTCTCCTACCGCGAACGCTTCAGCTCGCTCCTCCGCTTGGGACCGCTCGCTCTGACGGTCAACCAGATCGCGATCATCTTTCTCGCGCTCGCGGTGATGCTTGCAATCCATGCCCTTCTGCGATACACCCGGCTGGGCAAGGCCATGCGCGCGACTGCCGCCAATCCGACCCTGGCGCGCAGCTGCGGCATACCCACTCAACGGGTGATCGATGTCGTGTGGCTCATCACCGGCGCGCTCTGCGGTCTCGCTGGAGTCGTGGCGGCGCTGGACTCTGACTCCTTCACGATCGCCAGCGGCGCCGGTTTCCTGATCACGGCGCTCGCGGCCGCCGTGCTCGGTGGAGCGGGCCAACCCTACGGGGCGATGCTTGGCGCCGTGGTCATCGGGATGGTGACGGAGCTCAGCGCCGCCGCCTGGTCGCCCGACTACAAGGAGGTCGTGGCTTTTGCGATCCTGGTGCTGGTCATGGTCCTGCGCCCCCAGGGCCTGCTCGCGAAACGTGGAGCGCTTGCAGCCGCGGGATGAACACCTACTACGCGGCCAATCTCCTGATCTTTGCCGGCGTCGACATCATCGCGTGCCTGGCGCTGAACCTCCAGTTCGGCGTGTCCGGGATCGTGAACTTCAGCTTCATCATCTTCCAGGCCGCGGGTGCGTACGCCGCCGCGATCCTGTCCATGCCGCCCGACAGCAACCCGGACTACAGCTTCCAGGTCTACTTCGGCGGCTACCAGCTGCCGTTTCCGCTGCCGTGGATCGGCGGCGCGTTCGCCGGAGCGCTTCTGTCGATCCCGGTCGGGCTCGTGGTGCTCCGGAGGCTGCGCACCGACTACCAGGCCATCGCGCTGCTCGTGACGTCGATCATCGCCAACACCGTGATCAACAACGCGCGGCCGTGGCTCAACGGCGCCGCGGGCCTCGCCCTGGTGCCGCAGCCGTTGCAGGACCATGTGGACACCAGCGCCGACACCTACCAGTACCTGTACATCGGCCTGACCGCGGTGTGCGTGGCGATCGTGTGGTTCGTCGCTGCACGCATCGTGAGCTCCCCCTTCGGCCGCTCCTTACGTGCGATGCGGGACCACGAGCTGGCGGCGACCGCGCTGGGCAAGAACCCGGTGGCACTGAAGACGACAATGTTCATCGTCGGCGGGGCGATCGCGGGATTGTCCGGCGCGGTCCTGGTCGGTTTCCTGCAGGTGTGGGCGCCCTCGACGTGGCTGTACCCGGAGACGATCATCCTGTTCGCGGCCGTCATAGTCGGCGGCCGCGGCAACAACGTGGGGGCGATCCTCGGCGCCCTGCTCGTGCCGGTCGGCTTCGAGGAGGTCACACGCCTTCTCACGCGGCTCAACATCGGGCCGCCCAACCTGATCCCGGCCCTGGAGTGGGTCTTGATCGGGCTCTTCATCCTTGGATTCATGTGGTTCCGGCCCGAAGGCGTGCGCCCCGAGCCGCGCCGTGTCTACGAAGGAGCGCCCGATGCCTGACCAGGCGATGCTGGTCGCCGAGAACGTCCACCGGCACTTCGAAGGGATGCGCGCTGTGGACGGCGTCTCGCTCGAGGTGCCGCGGGGCAAGATCACCGGCCTGATCGGGCCCAACGGCGCCGGCAAGTCGACGTTCCTGGCCGTCCTGGCGGGCACGCTTCCGGCGACCAGCGGGCGCATCGAATTCCAGGGTGTCGACATCACGCGTGCGCCCGCCTACCGGCGCGCTCGCATGGGCCTCGTGCGAACGTTCCAGCTGCCCTCGGAGTTTTCGAGGCTGACGGTGTTGGAGAACCTGCTGGTGGCAGCGCCGCGCAACCGCGGTGACTCGCTGTGGGGCGCGCTGCTCGGACGCCGCTACTGGATTGAGGACGAGGAGCGACTTGTCGCCGAGGCGCGCGGATTGCTCGCGCGCTTCGGCATGACCGCCAAGGAGTCCGAGTACGCCGGCACGATGAGCGGCGGGCAGAAGCGGCTCATCGAGATCATGCGCGCGCTGATGCTTCATCCGCGCTGTCTGCTGCTCGACGAGCCGATGTCGGGCGTCCACCCTCGGGTCGTGGGGGAGATCCAGCGGTACCTGCAGGCGCTGCGCGCGGACGGCCTCACGATCCTGATGGTGGAGCACGAGCTGCACCTCGTCGAAGAGCTCTGCGACTCGGTGTTCGTGATGGCGCAGGGAAAGTTGATCGGCAGCGGGACGATGGCGAGCTTGAGGCGGCAGCGGGAGATTGTCGACGCATACCTTGTTGGATAGCCAGCCGGCTCTTGCGGCCGAACGCCCCGCGCCAAGCCTGAGCGCGGAGGGGATCACTTCCGGCTACGGGGGCGTGCCCGTGATCCGCGACGTCTCGATCGCGGTCGGACCCTCGGAGATCGTCGCGGTCATCGGGCCCAACGGCGCGGGCAAGAGCACGCTGCTCAAGAGCCTGGTCGGCATCCTGCGCGTGACCTCCGGGCGCGTTGTGCTCGGCGACGACGACGTGACGAACAGGCCGCCCGAGGAGCTTGCCCGCCGTGGCGTCGGTTACGTGCCGCAGGTCAACGACATCTTCGAGCCGCTCACCGTGCACGAAAACCTCGAGATGGGCGGCTACCTGCTGAGCGGCTCGCGGCTCCAGGACCGCATTCGCGAGGTCGGCGAAGTGTTCCCCGCGCTGCCGCCGATGCTCAAGCGCCGCGCCGACAAGCTGAGCGGCGGCGAACGGAAGATGCTCGCCATAGCACGCGTGCTGATGCTCGATCCGAGTGTGTTGATCCTCGACGAGCCGACCGCCAACCTCAGCCCCAAGCTCGCGGACAACCTGTTGCGCGAGCACGTGATCCGTCTCGCGACGGCGGGCAAGGCGGTGCTCCTCGTGGAGCAGCGCGCGCGAGCGGCTCTGCAGATCGCGAGCTGGACGAGCGTGCTCGTGTCGGGTATGACAAGGCTCGAAGGGCGGCCGGCGGACCTCTTGCGCCGCGAGGACTTCGAAGAGCTGTTCCTTGGCGCTGGGCGTGCGAAGCCCGCGCTGCAACCGGATGAGGAGGAAAACCAGTGAGGCTGATCACGTTTCGGGCCGACGGCCAATCACGTGTGGCGGTGATGCGCGACGACGACGAGCTGGTCGAGATCGACGAAGCAACGGACATGCTCGCGCTGATCGAGAGCGGTGCTGAAGGGCTCGCCGCCGCTCGCTCCGCGCTCTCTTCCAACCGCGCGAAGGCGCATCGCCTCGGTGCCGTCGAGCTTCTCTCCCCCATCCCGCTGCCGCGCGGCAATGTGATCGCGATCGGTCGCAACTACCAGAAGCACGCGGCCGAGACCGCCGCGGTCGAAGGGCGGGAGCCAAGCCCGCCGACGGTCTTCAGCAAGGCCATCACCTCGGTGACCGAACCGTTCGCGGACATCGCGATCGACCCGGGCGTCAGCGACAAGATCGACTGGGAGGTCGAGCTGGGGGTCGTCATCGGCGCCAAAGGCGCGAACATCAATCGGTCGGACGCGCGCAGGCACGTGTTCGGCTACACCGTTTTCAACGACGTCACCGCTCGTGACATCCAGAGCGGGTGGGGTGGTCAGTACTTCAAAGGCAAGAGCCTGGACCGCAGCTCACCCATGGGGCCGTGGATCGTGACCGCAGACGAGATTCCCGACCCGCAGAACCTGGGCCTCCAGCTGCACGTCAACGGTGTGCAGAAGCAGGACGGCAACACGCGGGACATGATCTACTCCGTCGAGGCCGTCATCGAGTGGGTCTCGATCGGCCTGACGCTGCTCCCGGGCGCGATCATCGCGACCGGCACGCCCGACGGCGTCGGGTTCGCGCGTACCCCGCCCGAGTTCTTGAAGCCCGGCGATGTGATGGAGACCGAGGTGGAGAAGGTCGGCAAGCTCCGCAACCGGATCGTGTCAGCGGGTCGGGACTGAAAGCAGGTGGCCGTGGAGCTAGGCTGACCGCAGTGTTCGAGCTGCAGCGACTTACGGGCGTGCTCGTCGCGCTCATCACCCCGATGACGCAGGAGGGGCGCGTGGACGAGCCTGCGGTCGAGCGCCTCGTCGAGCACGTGATCGGCGGCGGGGTGCACGGGCTGCTCGCGCTCGGATCGACCGGCGAGACCGCCTCGCTGGACGAACGTGCCCGGCGCACCATGCTCGAAGCGGTCGTGAAAGCTGCCGGCGGACGCGTACCCGTGATCTGCGGCGTGGCCCAGAGTCACCTCGGAGCTGCCCGCGGCGAGGTCGAGGCTGCAAGCAGGCTGGGTGCAGACGCGGTCCTCGTCGCGCCGCCGTTCTACTACCCGACGGATCAGCCCGGCGTCCTCGCCTTCTACCGCGAGCTTGCGGCCGGAGCCGAGCTGCCGGTGATGCTCTACAACATCCCGCAGTTCACCAAGGTCGTGGCCGAGCCCGCGACCGTCGCCACCCTCGCCCGCGAAGGAACGATCAGGGGCATCAAGGACTCGAGCCGCGACTTCGAGTACTTCGAGGGGGTGTGCATCGCGACGCGGGACCTGCCCGCGTTTCGCATCTTCACCGGCAGCGACACGATGCTGCTCGCTTCGCTCGCGATGGGCGGCGCGGGAACGATCTGCGGCGCGGGCAACATCGCGCCGGCGATGGTCGTGCGCATCTTCGAGGAGTACGTGCGTGGCGACATCGAGGCGGCTCGCGCCGCGCAGGACCGCCTCTATGAGGTCGTGGTCGCCGTCCGCTCCGGCGTTTTCCCGCTCGCGATCAAGGCCGCTCTGCACATGATGGGAATCTGCGAGCCCTGGTCGGCGCCGCCCGCGCGGCAGCTGGACGAGCGCCTCGCCGGACCACTGCGCGAAGCGCTCGCCGCGAACGGTCTGCTTACACCCGAACGGTCACGGCACTGAGATGGTCGCCACCACCTGCTGCTGGTAGTGGTTTGGGTTGGTGCCGTCGTCATATGTGCTGACGAACGACGCGAAGTCGGTGCCGCCTGAGATGTCGTTGCCGAAGTAGTCGCCCAGAAAAGTGTCGTCCTGGTTGCACGGGCACGACCGATCCGGCGCGTTGAGCTGAGGGTCCCAGACGTGCTCGGTCAGGCGGATGTTGCTGCCGAGTGGAGACAGTTTTGAATTGATGGATCTGTAGAACTGCACCGCCGAGGTGATGCAGTAATTGGTGGCTCCGAAAGGCGGCATCGAGCCGCTGTAGTTGGGGTTCTTGCCGTCCAGCGATAGACCGACGTTGTTACTTGGGTCTGAGCTCGGGCACGGCAGACGCCGATCGTAGAAATTCACGCTGACCGTCCCGTCGGGGCCGACCGCGAGGTTCGGCTGGAACTCGTCAACGGGTGAAGCGTTGTCGTTGACCTGGATTGGAGGGGTCCACGTTTCGCCCTTGTCATATGACGCCGTCAGCAGGATGTTGCCGTAACCCGTGCTCTTGGTCTCGTATGCGAGGTAGATCGCGCCCTTGCCCACCCCGAACGTCTCCTCGATCCCATCTTCGAACGTCGTGTTCGAGTACCCGGGGCCGGTGAGCGGCGCAGTGTGCACGCCGGCGACCGCCAGCTTCGGACCGATCCAGGTGGCGCCGCCGTTCGTCGAGTAATCGATGTAGATGTCGACGCAGCACGATCCGCTCGCGGACACGTAGTTGACGATGGGCGTGTAGACGACGCCGTCCGGATCGACGTGCGGATAGAGGTAGGTGTTGTTGTTGCTCGCCATGTTGGGACTGGGCAGCGGCGTCGGAGTCGACCAATCGGTGTGGGTTCCGTCTTGATATGTCGTTGCCGACGAGATGTACGGCTTGCTTCCGTGTCCGTTGAAGTTGACGAACGAGACGTACGCTCGCCCATAGAACGGAGAGCTCGGATTGCGGTCGATCGCGATCCACTGCTTGTCGGGCTCCTGGCCGAACCCGGCGTTGGTCGTGAACACATAGTCCGGCTTGCCGTTGTGAGTACTGATCCAATCGCTCACCGACGTGGCGTTCTCGGGTCGTACCGCGACCGACACCGCCTCGTTGGCGACGAACGGATTGGGTTCGTTGCCCACCTCGTACTTCTTGTGGCCCGTGGCGTCGTAGAAGAACTGGTACGGGAGGATGGCCTCGTAGTAGTTGCCGAACGGATCGAAGGCTCCGACGGGGTCGGTGTTGTCGGTCCAACCCTCGTAGCCGGGGATGTGGCCCATGAACTTCCAGGTCTTGCCTGTGTCGAACGACTCGTAGAAGCCGAGCAGATGGTTGTAGCCCTCGGCGCCCGTGAACCACTTGCTGGAACCGATGATGTGACGCGGATTCGTCGGATCAACCCTGATGTCTGACTCGGAGTGGTCGGTGACGCGCATAGGACCCGCGGCCGTCGACGTGCCGAACTGGGTCGGGTACTGCGTTGCGCCCGTGTCCTCGCCCGTGGTCGAGGTCTGGCATCCGGTCAGGCCTGTGTATCCGTTGTTCGGGCCGTTGTAGAAATTGGCCGGCACCTCCGGCCGAAAGCAGCTGAGCTGCTGGCTCGTGACGAACACATTGGTCACGCCGTGTGTCTTGTAGCTTGCGGCGTACGTGGTGTCAGCCTGCCGGTTTTGCGGAACGTTGCCGACGCCCGGATCTCCCGGCGGCGGCGCTGTGCTCGCGATCGTGGTGATCGCGCTCGCCAGCAGGATCGACGCAGTGCCCGCGCCTGCAATCAAGCGGCGTAGTTCTCGGCTCACTCGACTCCCCCTTCGAGTTCAGACGGCAAGAGCGACGCGCGGAGCATAACCAATTTCAGGAGCGGTTCAGGAAGTCGGCTCTCGCCGATCGGAAGCAAAAAGCCATGCGCAACGGCGCATGGCTTTACACCCCCGCAGCGATGCCGGAGGACCCAGACCCCGGCTGCATCGAATCATGGCAATCATCGCCTGGACAACGGGCCTCGGCCAGCCACATTTGCAGGGTTTCCGACTACTGCAATTGAGGTAGGCCGCCGGCAGCTATCCTCGACCGGTGCTCGTCTCGATCGGCGACCTCGTGCTGGACGTGTCCATCCTCACCGAGGCGCCGCTCGAGCCGGACGACGACACGCCGGCCTCGATCACCATCGGCGGGGGCGGGCAGGCCGCCAACTTCTGCGCCTGGGCGGCGGCGCTCGGCGAGCCTGCGCGACTGGTCACTCGCATCGGGGACGACGAATCCGGACGAAGGTTGGTCGCCGACCTCGAGTCGCGCGGAGTCGAGGTCAAGGCGGTTTGGGCCGCTGAACCGACCGGCGCCATCGCGGTCCTCATCGCGCCGGACGGCCGGCGCACGATGGCGACCCAACGCGGAGCGAGCGTCGGCCTGAGCCCTGAAGACCTCGACGAAGCGTGGTTTCGCGACGCGCGCCTGCTGCACGTGCCCGCCTACTCGCTGTTCACCGAGCCGCTGGCGAGCGCCACCCGCGCCGCGATCCGGATCGTGCGCGAGACGAAAGGGATGCTGGCGGTCGATCTCTCGTCGGCGGCGGGGCTGCGTGCGTTCGGTCCGTCGCGGATGGCTTACGTTCTCGCCCGGCTCGCGCCCGAGGTCCTGTTCGCGACCGAGACAGAGGCCGACACGCTTGCCGTGCCGCTGGAGAGCCTGGCCCAGGTTCCGGTGCTGAAGCGGGGCGCGCTCGGCTGCAGGGTGTTCGGCCGCGACATCGCCGCCCCAGACGTGCCAACGATCGACCCGACCGGCGCCGGCGACGCGTTCGCGGCGGCGTTCTGCGTCGCGTGGTTGCGCGGCGCCCAGCCGGTGGAGGCCGCCGAAAGCGCGGTGACCGCCGCATCGCGCTCGGTGTCGCTTGTCGGAGCCAGGCCGAGCTGAGCGACCTCCTGCAGGTCGCGCCAGAGGTTGCCGGCGCGCTGAAAGTCGGCCGGCCGGTGGTGGCACTGGAGACCTCGATCATCGGTCAGGGCCTGCCCTCGCCCCACAACCTTCGGGCGGCGAGAGGTTGCGAGGCGGCGATCAGGCAAGCGGGCGCGATGCCCGCGACGGTCGCTGTGCTCGACGGTCGATTGAAGGTCGGACTGACCGACGCCGAGCTGGAGCGCCTCGCCTCCGGGGGCGCCGTCAAAGTCAGCTCGCGTGACCTCGGACCGGCGATCGCCGGCAACCGCGCCGGCGCGACGACGGTCGCAGCTTCCGTGCGTGCCGCCGCCCTCGCGGGCATCCGCTTCTTCGCCACCGGCGGCATCGGCGGCGTGCATCGCGGCCACCCAGAGGACGAATCCGCCGACCTCGAGGAGATCGCGCGTTCGCCGGTGGCTGTTTTCTGCGCCGGTGCCAAGATCATCCTCGACCTTCGTCTCACCCTCGAGCGCCTGGAGAGCCTCGAAGTCCCCGTGCTCGGCTTCGCGACCGATGAGTTCCCGGCTTTCTACATGAGTCGCAGCGGCTGTCCGGTGAGCGCGCGCGTCGAGGACGCACAGGAGACCGCGGGGGTGCTGCGCGCGGCGTGGGCGACCGGTGCGCACGGCGTCGTGGTGGCGATCCCCCCGCCCTACGACCTCGACGGCGCTGAGGAGATGGCCCGCCGCGCCGCCGATGAGCTTGGTCATGTGAGCGGCGGCGCCGTGACGCCACATCTCCTGGCGCGTATGGCGGAGCTGTCGGGTGGACGCTCGCTCGACCTTAACGTCGAGCTGGTCGTGAACAACGCGCGCGTCGCCGCGCAGGTGGCGAAGGAGTTCTTCGCCTAGAGGCCTTTAGGTCTTCGGTCCCTCGGCGCCCCACGCGCCGACGACGCGGTGCAGCGCCTTCCGCGAGCCCGTGAACTCGAGGCCGCGGTTCTTCGCCTCCGCCATGTCGAGCCGTCCAGCGAGCAGGCCGAGGATCAGCCCGGGCCTGCCGGTCAGCACGGCGTCGGGCTTTTCGACCGTGCCGCGTCGCGTGCGGACCTTGCCGTCGATCGTCTCGACCACCATGGGCTCATCGCCGGTGCGGATCTCGATCGCGATCGGCGGATCCGACGGCGACTTGTCGACGAGGTAGGCGTCGAATGGGAACACGAGCCAGTGACTGCGGAAAACGTTGCTCGGCTGCGGCACGCCCATTAGCGGCGCGCCCCACCGCCCGAGCTCCTCGAGGATCGGGTTGAGCGCCTTGCCCCGCTCGGTCAGGTGGAACAGGGTCGTCGCAACCGGCGGCGGAGCGTCCTCACGGCGGACGATCCCAGCCTTCTCCATATCCCGGAGGCGATCGGCAAGCAGGTTGGTCGCGATCCCGGGCAGGCCCTTGAGCAGGTCGGTGTAGCGGGACGGCCCTGAAGTGGTGAGCTCACGGACGATCAGGAGCACCCACCGATCGCCGACCACGTCCAGCGCCTTGGCCACCGCGCAGTACTGCTCATAAGACCTCACGCCTGACGACCATAGCACGTGGGCGTGAATATTTCAAGTTTACCCTTGACATTTTCAAGTTGCTGCTGGAGAATGACCAGCGACACCACAAGAAACACAAGGCTGGAGGTTCGCGGATGGCTCAAAGGATCTGGACCCTGGCGCTCACCTCGATCGCCTTCTTCATGGTCGCACTTGACTCGCTCGTGGTCGTGACCGCGCTGCCCACGATCCACCGCGAGATTGGCGGGAGCATCTCGACCCTCGAGTGGACGGTCAACGCGTTCACCCTTACCTACGCCGCCGGGATCATCACCGCCGCAGCGCTTGGCGACAGGCTGGGTCGCCGGCTCATTTTCATCCTTGGCCTTGCGGTCTTCACCGCCTCTTCGGTCGCTTGCGCGGTTGCGCCGAGCGCGGGCCTCCTCATCACCGCGCGAGCAGTGCAGGGATTAGGCGCAGCGATGGTCATGCCCGTCAGCCTCACCATCCTGACCACCGCGTTTCCTGCGGAGCGACGGGGCACCATCGTCGGCATCTGGGGTGGCATCGGCGGCCTCGCTGTTGCGACCGGCCCGCTGGTCGGCGGCGCGATCACCCAGGGTCTGAGCTGGCACTGGATCTTCTGGGTCAACGCACCGATCGGCGCGCTCGCGATCCTCCTTTCACTCTGGCGATTGCAGGAGAGCAAGGGCCCGGCGACAAGGCTCGACCTCGTCGCCACCGCTCTCGTAGCGAGCGGCGCCGCCGCCATCGTCTGGGGCTTGATCCGCGCCGGGGACGAAGGATGGCAGGCCTCGGCGACGGTCGGGACGTTGGTCGCCGGCGTGCTGCTGATCGGCGGATTCGTCGCGTGGGAGCTGCGCGCGACCCAGCCGATGCTGCCGATGCACCTCTTCCGCAGCCTGAGCTTCAGCACGGGCAATGCCACAGCGTTCCTCATGTCGGGCACGATCTTTGCGGCCGCGTTTCTCGTGTCCCAGTACATGCAGTTCGCGCTCGGCTACTCGCCGCTCGACGCAGGCTTGCGGTTGCTCCCCTGGACCGCGGCGCCGTTGTTGGTCGCGCCCGCCGCTGGATTCCTCTCCGATCGCATCGGCCGCCGGCCTGTGCTTGTGTTGGGCATGGCCATGCAGGGCGTCGGCCTCGCCTGGTTTGCTCTTCTTGCTACCGCGCACGTCGCGTACGGTGACCTGGTGCTCCCGTTGATCGTTGCCGGCGTCGGCATCTCGCTGGCGCTTCCGATCGCTCCCACCGTTGTCGTGAGCGCGGTCGAGCCCCACGAGATGGGCAAGGCGTCGGGCGTGAACAGCACCATGCAGCGCTTCGGCGCCGCGTTCGCAATCGCTATCGGTGCTGCGGTGTTTGCCTCGAACGGACACATTGCAACGCCCGCCACCTTCGTCTCGGGTTTTCAGCCGGCGCTGATCGTGGTCGCGTCGCTGTCGCTGCTCGGCGCGCTGACCGCTCTCGGCGTGCAGTCGCGAAGGCCGGCCGTTGCTCAGGCGACTGTGGTCGCCGCGGCGGACGCGGCGTGAGCTCGGAGTCGCGATACGCAGACGTGGTGCGGAAGCTGGCCGCCAGGTCGGGCGTCACGCACATCACCGAGGGCAAGGGCTTCGGCTCGTCCGGCCAGCTCAAGGTCCATGGACGGATATTTGCGATGCTCGTGCGCGAGGCGCTCGTGCTGAAGCTTCCGCGCGCGCGGGTCGACGAGCTGGTCGAAGCCGGCGAGGGGACGCGCTTCGACGCCGGCAAGGGCAAACCCATGCGCGAGTGGTTCGTGCTGGCGCCGACCTCGACGAGGCGCTGGCTGCCGCTCGCCGAGGAAGCGCTGGATTTTGTGCAGGAGGCTGGATGATGGACTCACCGGCAGTCGCATTCGCGCGCGCTCACCTCGAGGCCTGGAGCAACCACGACCTTGACAGGGCACGCGGCAACCTGGCTTCGGACGTGCAGTTCTTCAGCCCGGCCGCTCACCTGGTCGGCGTCGCCGAGTACATGGACGGGCAGAGGGGGCTGGTTCAGTTCGCCAGGCAGGTCGTGCCCGGCAGCCTGAAGGTGATCGCCGCCATGGGCGACGAGCGCAACGCGCTGATCATGTACCTGGTCGACACCGAGGGTGGCCCCATAGGCGCGAAGACGTTTCCGTCCGCGCAGACCTGGGTGCTCGACGAGCACGGCAAGATCCAGACCGAAAGGATCATCTCTTACTTCGTGGCGCGCTCTTAGACGCCGACATCAGGACGCACCACGCAACCACGGTCTTGCTCAGCTCCGCCTTCCGGCGTTGACCTCGGCGAGGTCGGCGAAGCGCATGGATCGCACCGCGCGGCCCTCGCCTTCCATGTGCGGGTACCTGCCGGGGATGATACCGCCGCGGTTGAACATCAGGCTCGCGGTCTTGCGGGCAAGCCCGATAAGGACGCGTGTCACGCGCCGACTGATTGTTTCGGCTTTGCCTGTAAACCATTTCTCCGCAGCCGGATCTTTCGCCATCGGAAAAAGGGTACCGGCGGGCGCTACGCCCGCCGGTCGTCGGTTTCGGTTATCGCTGGTCTGTGCTGAGGAGCCCGAACATCGCGCCCGTCGGATCGTTCACGAGTGCAAAGCGACCACCCGGGAAGTCCTGCGGCGAAACCAGTTCCTGCGCACCCAGTCCGATCGCCTTCGAGAACGACTTGTCGACGTCCGCGACACCGAAATAGACCGTCCAGTAGGACGGGACTTCGGCGGGGACCATCGGGTTCATGTCCATACCGCCGGCGATGCTCTCGCCGCCGAGCTGGAACTCGGTGTACTCGGCCTGGCCCTCGCCCATCGGGCTTTTCTTCGTGCTCCATCCGAACACCGTCTTGTAGAACTTCTCCGCCTTGTCGAAGGCGCGCGAATTCAGCTCCACCCACGAGAACGAACCGGGCTTGCGCTGGACCTCGAAGCCGTTCATCGTCTTCGGCTCCCAGACCGAGATGAAGGCGCCGGACGGGTCCTGGAATACGGCCATACGGCCTACGTCCATGACGTCGAACGGAGGGGCGACCACCTTGCCGCCCTCGGCCTCGATCTTCTTGGCGATCGCGTTCGCGTCCTTGGTGCCGATGTAGGCCATCCACGCGGATGGTGCGTTCGGGTCCTGCGTGCCGCCGATGCCGGCGATGTCCTTGCCGTCGAGGCGTGCGATCGCGTAGCCACCGGCCGCGGGGTCTTTCTCCGGCGCGGCCTGCCATCCGAACAGCTTCGAGTAGAAGTCACGCGCACCGTCGGGATTCGTGCTCGAAAGATCGATCCATACGGGCGCGTTCACGACAAAAGTCTTCGCGTCTGCCATGGGCATTACCTCCTGAGCTCCGAGCTGCCGGGAACCGGTTCAGGGCCCCTTCACCCTCGACCTCCATTCTGCCACCGGCTGGTTAAGGGATGCTTAGAGGAGTCCCCATGGAACCTGTGGAGCTGATCATCTTTTCCGACTACGTTTGACCCTGGTGTTACATCGACTCGGTCCGGGTCGAACAGCTCGAGCGTGATGGGCTCGTCCATGTGACGTGGCGGCCCTTCGAGCTGCACCCCGAGGCGCCGGTCGAAGGCATTCCACGCGAGGTTTACTTCGGGCGGGCTCGGTCCGACCAGATGCATTCATATATGCAGTCGGTGGCGCAGTCGGTCGGGCTCGACATGCAGACGCGCGACGTGATCATCAACTCGCGGCGCGCGTTGGGCGCCGCCGAGTTCGCGCGCGAGCATGGCAAGTTCGACGCTATGCATCACGCCCTTTTCAAGGCGCACTGGGAAGGCACAAGCAAGCTAGAGGAGGTCGACGACCTCGTCCGGATCGGTGAATCGGTCGGCCTCGACGGCGGCGAGCTGCGGAAGGCGATCGAGGAAAACCGCTACGCGGAGGTGATCGATGAGAACCGGCGTGTCGCGTCATCGGCCGGCATCGACGCGATACCCGCCCACGTGTTTGGCCGGCGGTACCTCGTCATGGGTGCGCAGCCTTATGAAGTGTTGAAACAGGTTGTGGACCGCGTGACCGCAGAGAGTTGAGGGTCGTCTCCCTGCTGCCCAGCGCCACCGAGGCTCTGTTCGCCCTTGGTCTCGGTGATCAGGTGGTCGCGGTGACGCATGAGTGTGACTATCCACCCGAGGCCGCCTCTTTACCTGTGGTTACGCGCTCGACACTCGACCTCCAGCAACGCACGAGCGCAGAGATCGACGATGCGGTTGCGCTGGCAGCGCGCGAGGGGCGATCCCTCTACGAGGTGGACACCGACGCGATACTCCGCCTCGATCCGGACCTCGTCGTTGCTCAGGACATCTGCGACGTCTGCGCGATACCGGCCGATCAGGTGGCCGAGGACCTGCGCGGAGTGCGCATGCTCCGCCAGCACCCGCACACGCTCGCCGACGTGCTCGCCGACATCGATGCGCTGGCGGACACGTGCGGAGTGGACTCGCGCCCGCTCATGTCGCAGCTCCGCGCACGTATCGAGGCCGCCACGGCGAAGGCCTCGAACCTGCCCCGCGTACGAGGCGTGTTTCTCGAATGGCTTGATCCGCCTTACCGCGCGGGCCACTGGACGCCCGACCTGGTCGCTCTCGCAGGCATCGACGATCCGCTCGCCACGGCCGGGATACCGTCAGCCGCGTTGGAGTGGGATCAGGTTCGCGCGGTCCAGCCGGAGCTGCTCGTGCTCGCGCCATGCGGCTTCAACCTCGAGCGGGCCCATCGGGAGGCGGCGGCGTTGCGAGAACGCATCGCGTCGACCGGCGCGGCGCGCGTGATCGTGATGGACGGCTCGGCTTACTTCAACCGCCCGGGTCCGCGGCTCGTCGACTCGCTCGAGGTCCTGGTCGCGAACCGCTAGGCGCGGAAGGCGCGGATCAGCGACTCTTCGGCGTTGGTGAACATCTTGTGCAGGCCCTCCTGGCTCGCGCTCAGCTGCGCGCTGCGACCGACGGTCTTCTCCTCGAGCAGTCCGGCCTCGCGCAGGACCTGCACATGGGCGCTCACCGTCGGTTGCGAAAGACCGAACTGGCGTGCGATCTCGGTCACGGAAGCCGGCTCACGCGCCAGGCGCAAAAGGATGGCCAGTCGCGTCGGATCCGCGAGTGCCTTGATGTGCGTGGAGACCTCGGTGGCGACCTGCTTGAGCGACGGCTCGCCCATCTGCATGCCACGGCCGACATAGACGATGCCATCGAACTCGAGCACGGAGATGTGACCGCCGAACCAGGACGGCGTCATGACCAGGTTGCCTTCAGCCGCCGCGGCATCCGAGAACGTGTCGGTCTCCGGTCGCGGGGGCCATATGTGGTCGACTTTCAGCAGCTGGCGGTAGGGCGTGCCCGACTCGAGGGCGCGCGACCACTTCTGCACCTCGGCGGCAGTCGCGACGCGCCCGGTGGCGTCCCACTCGGGCTGGACCTCGGACCACAGCCGGTGCAGCACGTCCGCGTAGCGCTTGCGCATGGAGGCGTCGGAGCGCAGGCGCTCGAGCCGCGCCCGGGTCAGGTCGCGTTCGGTGGGGCTTTCCGAGCGAAGCGTGGGCAGCGGTGCCTCCTCCTGCATCGCCGCCTCGAGACGGCCGAAGAAGCGTTTCAGGTCGGGGTCGAGGATGGCCCCCGATCGGTGGGCCAGGACCAGCATCTCGGTCGAGTACTGAGGGCGGTCGTCGTCCCAGAGCTTGTGCAGCTCGGGACCGAAGCTGTGGCGCAGCGCCTCCATCAGGTCAAACCCGGGATGCGCGTGGCTCGCGGCCGCCCAATGAATCAGCCACATCAGCTCGATGGGCGCCGAGGAGGCGACGCGGATTTGCGGTCTTGCGGCGTCGCTGCTGGCTGGCATAGGTCGACTCCTATATTATCAGACGGTTAAATTAGTTGCTTGACTATTTGGACAGATGCGTGACTATAATGTGGCGATGGACCACTACACCGCGGAGCGCCTCCTGCTGGAGGCCCACCGGACCATGATCCGGGTCGCGGAAGAGCGCTCGCGCCTCCTTGGGGAGCCGACCCGCGCGCCGCTTCGCTGGTGGATGGCGGGACGGCTGCGCACCCTCGCCGACCGGCTCGACGGGCGACCCGCGCCGAAGCATCTCCGCGTGGTGCAGTAGGGCTCGCTTCGCCCACTCAGCGCCTAATTTGACCTCAATGCACGGCAACAGCTAATAATTTCTGCGTACCGGACGCAGAGATCCGGCCGCGGGGGAGGTTCAAAGATGAGACGAGTCGCCCTGGGATTCATTTCCCTTTTGCTCATTGCCGCCTGTGGGGGAGGCGGAGGCGGGGGCGGCACGAATGCCGGGACGCCCCAGCGCGGAGGCACGGCGACCGTCGCGCTCGAGAGCGAGCTGCACACGCTCGATCCGATGGACTCCTCGCTGCTGGTCGAGCGCGAGGTCTTCTACAACATCTATGACTCGCTCTTCACGATCGACCCGTCCCTCAAGATCAAGGCCGGCCTGGTGACTCAGTGGGACGTTTCCGACCCGCTGAACTACAAGTTCACGCTGCGGTCCGGAGTCAAGTACCAGGACGGGACGCCGTTCAACGGCGCTTCGGTCAAGGCCAATATCGATCGCTACAAAACCGCGACCACGTCGCGGCGCAAGTCTGACCTTGCGAGCGTGGCGAGCGTCGAGGTCACCGATGACACGCATGTGATCTTTCACCTGAAGAAGCCCGATGCCACGCTGCTCGCGACCCTGGTCGACCGCGCCGGGATGATGCTCTCGATCGACGCCGTCAACAAGGGTGGGCAGAATTTCTCGCTCTCACCAGTCGGTGCGGGCAGCGGTCCATTCCAGTTCGTCGAGTGGATGCGCAACGACCACCTCACCCTCAAGAAAAACCCGAGCTACTGGAGGGCGGGCTTCCCGTACCTCGACGGCGTCACGTATCGGGCGATTCCGGACGTCAACGCGATCCTGTCCGCGCTGAAGACCGGGGACATCGACATCGCGCGCGTCATCGCGGGCAAGGACGTCGCCTCGGTGAAAGCTGACTCCAACTTCATCTACAAAGACGTGCCGGCCATCGGCTTCAATGGCTTCGAGCTCAACGCGGGGGCGCCGCCCTTCAACGATCCCGCCAAGCGGCAGGCTGTGGCGCTCGCCATAGATCGGTACTCGATCCTGAAGAACATCGACTTCAACATCGGCGTGGTCGGATACGGCCCCATCCCGCCATCGAGCTGGGCGTTCGATTCGACCGAAAAGATCTATGACCATGCCGACGCGTCCAAGGCCAAGTCCACCGCCACGGGTTTCACCTTCACCTACAAGACCACATCGGACCCCGTGAACCAGCAGCTGGCGCAGCTCATGCAGTCGGAGCTGACTGCGGCCGGAATCACGATGCAGATCCAGACAGAGGAGTTCGCCACCTACCAGCAGGAGTGCGCAAACCACCAGTTCCAGGCGTGCGGCGTCAGCTGGTCGGGCCGCATCGACCCGGACGGGAACATGTACGCGTGGTGGCACACGGGCGGAAGCTTCAACGACAGCCTGTACAGCAACCCGCAGGTCGACCAGTGGCTGGACGACGCGCGGACCAGCGCCGACCAGGCCAAGCGCAAGGCGGACTACGACAACGCGCAGAAGCAGATCGTGCAGGACGCCCCCTACGTGTTCACCACGTTTGGCGTGAGCGCCCAGATCTCCGACACCAAGATTCACAACTTCACCCTTTATCCCGACCTGATGATCCGGATGGCGGAGGTCTGGAAGGGCTAATCCCGTCGCGTAGGCAGGCGCTGGAGGACAGGGCGTGACCGCCTACATCCTTCGGCGCCTGCTGCTCATGGTGCCGGTGGCGTTCCTCGTCACCGTGGGCGTCTTCATGCTCATACACCTCAGCCCCGGCGATCCCGCTCTGGTCATCCTGGGCGAGGACCGCACCCCCCAGGCGATCGCCGCGATCCATCAGCAGCTCGGCCTGGACCAACCGCTCTACGTCCAGTACGGGATCTGGCTCGGCCACATCGTTCACGGCGATTGGGGCCGTTCGATCACAACCCACGAACCGGTGGCGGCGGCCATCACCGAACGGTTGCCCGCCACCCTCGAGCTCGGCATCGTCGCGCTGGTGTGGTCGCTGCTGGTCGCCATCCCGTTGGGCACGATCGCGGCGGTTCGGCGCGGGTCGCTCACCGATCAGGTCGTGACCGGCATCACGGTCGCCGGCGTGTCGATCCCGAACTTCTTCATCGGGATCGTCCTCATCTTCGTCCTCTCGGTCACGCTTCGCCTGTTCCCGTTCGGCGGCTACGTGCCGCTGCTGCAGAACCCTCTCGAGAGCCTGCGCCACGTGGCACTGCCGGCGATCGCGCTCGGCACCGCGGGTGCAGCGATCAACATGCGGTTCACGCGCTCTTCGATGATCGAGGTGCTGAATCTCGACTACATCCGCACGGCATGGGCCAAGGGTGCGTCGTGGCGCAGGGTGGTCTTCGTCCACGCGCTGAAGAACGCCCTCATCCCGGTGGTGACCATCGTCGGCATCCAGATCGGCGGCATCATCGAGGGCGCCGTGGTCACGGAAACGGTGTTCACCTGGCCTGGCGTCGGCCGGCTCGCCGTGGAGTCGATCTTCAATCGCGACTACACGGTCGTCCAGGGAATCGTTCTGTTGGCGGCCTTTTCCTACATGTTGGCCAACCTGCTGGTCGACGTCGCGTACGCGTGGCTCGACCCTCGGATCTCGTACGCATGAGCAACGCGACTGTGATCGTCGCCGCCCAGCAGCCCTTCCGCCGCACGCCGGTCGAGCTGCTCGACCTGGTGCGATCCCATCGGCGCGTGACGGTGGCGGCGCTCTTGCTCGGGCTCCTGGTCCTGGTGGCGTTGCTCTCGCCGGTGATATCGCCCCACGACCCGCTCGCGGTGAATCCCGACAACTCGTATCTCCCTCCGCTCAGTCCCGGCCACCTTCTCGGGACGGACGAGCTGGGTAGAGACCTCCTCAGCCGGATCCTGTGGGGGGCGCGGGTGTCGCTCCCGGTTGCTCTTGTTGCGGTTGCGGTCGGCCTGATCGGCGGCGGAACCATCGGCATGATCAGCGGTTATGCCGGCGGGGCCGTCGACCTCCTTCTGATGCGCCTGATGGACGCGCTCCTGGCATTTCCCGGCTTGATCCTCGCCATCGCGTTGGTTGCCGCGCTCGGCCCAGGGTTGCGCAACGCGATGATCGCGATCGGCATCGTGGCCGTTCCGCTGTACGCACGCCTGGTGCGGGCCGTCGTCCTGCAGCTCAAGCCGATGGAGTTCATCGTCGCGACCCGCTCGATCGGAGCCTCGCCCCTGCGCCTTGTCGTGCGTCATCTGATCCCCAACCTGGTCAATCCGATCATCGTGCAGGTCTCCCTGTCCGCCGGATTCGCCATCCTGGCCGAGGCGACACTGTCGTTTCTCGGCCTCGGCGCCCAGCTTCCGACGCCGGACTGGGGGCAGATGATCAACACCGGCGCGGCCTTCCTGACCAACGATCCCTGGCTGGCGATCGTGCCCGGCGCCGCGATCTCGGTGACCGTGTACTCCTTCAACCTGCTGGGCGACGCGCTGCGCGACGCCCTCGACCCAAGGCTGCGGACCTAGAGGCACGGCCGAAAACCCTCGGCGAGAGATTCGGCGATCCAGGTGGCCCAGATCCGGGTGAAGCGACGAGCAGCGGAGCGAGCGCAAACCTGCCGGGGTCCCCGCGCCGTGGTTGCGCGGGGGCTACGAGCAGC
>Ga0070717_10000328_pt1 | contig 30753 bp, 35 predicted proteins | sample LARL113metaG_FD_71366 | JGI IMG/M metagenome (GOLD analysis project Ga0070717, IMG submission 71366) | Corn, switchgrass and miscanthus rhizosphere microbial communities from Kellogg Biological Station, Michigan, USA - LAR L11-3 metaG | ecosystem: Host-associated > Plants > Roots > Rhizosphere ...
CCGCGCCGGGCGCCTGGTCGAGGCCCAGGAGTTCGAGCACCTCAAGTTCGAGCGCTCGCGTTTCGACGACGACCTGATCGCGGAGTTCCGGGACGACGCCGACCAGACGGTGAGCGTGGGTGCGGATGAGGTGGTGGTACACCACGCCTATGTCGAGCGCCGGGTGGTGCCGCTGGACGTCTACCTGGGGATCGCCGACGCGGAGGCGGCGCGCGCGGCGGTGCTGGACTTCGGGCAGGCGGTGAAGGATCTCGCCGCCAACGGGATCTTCCCCGGCGAGCTGCTGCCCAAGAACTTCGGCGTCACCCGCCACGGCCGCGTCGTCTGCTACGACTACGACGAGCTCGGGCTGCTGACCGACTTCACCTTCCGCGAGATGCCCGCCTCCCAGCACGACGAGGACGACCTCGATTCAGAGGCCTGGTTCGGGGTCGGTCCGCGCGACCTCTTCCCCGAGGAGTTCCCCCGTTTCATGGGCCTGCAGCGCGAGCACCTGGACATCCTGAGCGAAGCGCACCGGGACCTCTACGGCGTGAACTTCTGGCACCAGATGCAGCAGCAGATCCGGGCGGGCGAGATCATCGACATCTTCCCCTACCCACTGGCGACGCGCCTCCGGGCTTGAGCGCTGCGCGCGCGCCGGTCAGCGCGAGTACAGACCGGTCGGGTCCAGCCGCACGCGAAGCAAGCGCAGCTCCTCGACCGTGGGCGCGGGCGTCTCGGCCAACGAGGCTGCCTCGCGGAGGTCCCAGCCCACTGCGGCGCGCACCTGCTCGCGAGTGACGGCCGGGTGCAGGGCAGTCAGCTGCATCTCCCGCTCCGGGTTCTCGAAGTCGAACAGCGCGAGGTCGGTCACGACGAGCTGCGGACCCTCTCCGCGCAGCGCGCTCGAGCCGTGGCCGGGGCTGGTCACGAAATCCAGCTTCTCCACAAAGGTCCGCCGCGAGAGCCGGAGCAGGTGGAAGACCCGGCGGGCGTTGATCGCGATCTCAGCGGCCCCGCCGCTGCCGGGCAACCTGACAGTCGGGCTGTGATAGGGACCGATCACTGTCGTGTTCAGGCTGCCGTGACGATCGACCTGGGCGCCGCCCAGGAAGGCGACGTCGACGTGGCCACCCTGCAGGTACAGCCCGAACAGGTCAGCCATCGAGACGACCGAGTTGGCACCCGTGACCAGGGTCGGGTCGCCGATCGAGAGCGGCAGCCGCTGCGGCCGGGCGCCGTAGATGCCCGACTCGTAGATCAGCTCCAGCTCGGGCGCCACCGTGAGCCGGGCCAGGTTGCAGGCCACGTTGGGCATCCCGACGCCGACGAAGACCGTGCGCACGCCGGCCAGGGCGCGGGCGGCCGCGATGATCATCATCTCGGCCGCCGTGTGCACCGCGGCGCTCACCGGTAGACGCCGTAATCGACCGCCGCCGCGGGCGCCGGCCCCGGCTGCAGGGCGGTCAGCCGCGGCTCCCCGAGATTGGCGAGGTAGGCGGCGCGATCTGGGACTTCGAGCACCCACTCCTGCAGCCAGGCCTGTGTCGCGTCCGCGTCGCGGGAGACCCGGTCCACTCCAGGTAGAACGCGTTGTCGCGGTCGTAGCGCCCCTGCACGTACGAGGGGTGGGCGCCGAACGGCTCGACCACCACCGCGTCGACCACCAGCCCCGGGATCAGGGTCCGGTTGGGGTCGGATCGGATCACCTCGTTGGAGACCAGCTCCTCCACGACCACGATCACCTTGTGGGCGGCGAAGGCGACCTCCTTCTGCACCCCCACCAGGCCCCAGAGGTGGGTGTTGCCCTCCGCGTCCGCACGCTGCGCGTGCAGGATGGCGACGTCCGGGTGCAAGGGCGGCACCACGGCGACCGGACCGCTTCCGTAGGGATCGTCCAGAAACTTGATCTCGGGGTTCGCGGCGGGCAGGTCCGTGGCGCCACAGCTGTGCAGGGCCTGGAAGGGGAGGCCGGCAGCCGCGGCCGAATAGCGCGCCACCATGCCGAAGTGCGAGTACTCCTCCAACGCCAAGGGCGCCGGCACGCCTTCCTCGACCGCGCGCCGGATGCAGTGCAGGGGACCCACGCCCGGGTTTCCCAGGTAGCTGAAGACCAGCTTGCGGGCCACACCGGCCGCGATCATCTGGTCGTAGAGGGCATCGGGCGTCATCCGGATCAGGGTCAGGTCGCGCCGGCCCTGGCGGATGATCTCGCGCCCCGCCGCAAAGCAGATGAAGGCAGTGAAGCCCTCGATGGCGACCGAGATCCCGTCGCGGACATGCTCGGCCACCGCTTCCGCCAGCGATGCGCGCTTGTCCATCAGAACACTAGTAGCAGGATTGCGCGCCGGGTTTCGTCAGCTACCCCGTGAGCTCGAGCCGGGTTGGTCCGCGTGCCACGGACTCGTCCACCTATCGGCCGGGGGACGCCGACGACTTCGGACGCCTCTACCAGGCCACCTACCAGCGCATCTTCCGGACCCTGGTCTCGATGACCGGCGATCGGGCCGCGGCCGAGGACTGCACCCAGGACGCCTTCCTCCGCGCCTACAAGGCCTGGAAGACCTGGAAGCAGGACGCGCCGGCGGAGGCCTGGCTGCACAGGATCGCGATCAACACGGTGATCTCCCATATGCGGAAGCAAAGGCTGCGCGAGGTGGGCGAGCTGGTCAGGCGGCTGGGAAGACCGGTGGCGAAGGACGCCCAGGACGAGGCCCTCGACGGCGAGGTCCTGCGCGAGGTCCGCCGGCTGCCGGCGAAGCAGGCGGCGGCGGTCGTGCTCCGCCACCTGCACGGCTACACAAACCGGGAGATCGCGGCCGCGCTCGGCGTCCCTGAGAGCACGATCGCCACCCGGCTGATGGAGGCCAAGCGCACTCTCCGGAAGCGGCTGGGCGACCCGGCGGAGGGGATTCCGAACGGTGGCGCCTCGCGCGTCGCGCCCTGAGCCGATTTTCGGCGGTCACGGATACTTCCCGCCCCCTGCGCGTCCCTCTTTACGAATGAACGCCAATCCCGGCGGCGGCTTCGACCTCGACGACCTCCTGGACCGTGAGCTCCAGGGCCGGGTCGGTGGGCTCCAGGGCCCGCACCCCGCGGTCAGCCAGTCCGCCTATCACGCGTTCGCAACTGGAGGAACCACGATGTCCTTATTTTCATCTCTGGGGGCTCTCGCCTCGACGAAGGCCGCGGCCGGACTCGCGGTCGCTGCCCTCGCCGTGGGCGGTGGGGCCGTGACGGCCACCGCCGTCACCGGCAGCGACGACCCAGGCGTCTGGGGTCAGAAGGTCACCGCGACGGTGACGGCCTGCAAGGACGCCCTCAAGGACGGCCAGCACGGCATCGGCCAGTGCGTCAGCGCCGTTGCCAAGACGAACGGCCCCGCGGAGCGCGCGGAGCATTCCCAGGCCAGCCACGCTCGCACGGCCAGCGAGGCACGCACCAATCACCCGGACGCCAAGCCGAGCGACCATCCCGGCGGCAAGCCGAGCGACCATCCAACGCCCCGCTAAGCAGACCTGAGAAGGGCCCCGCCGCGACCGGCGGGGCTCTTCACCACGGCACGACGGCGCCATACGAAGGTTGCGCCGCTTTTGCGGCTGGCGCTAACCTCGACGCAGGCAGGGGGGTTCTGCCGGTTCTAGGCGAGGAGGAGTGCGATGCATCGACTTCTGTCTGCCGTAGCGTTCGCCACCGGGCTGCTGCTGGCCGGGTCCGGTTCCGTCCAGGCAGCCGGGCTGGTCACTGTCTCTGGCCCCAGCCCGTTGTCCGCCTGCGTGGTCCCGGCGGTGGGGGGGACCATTTTCCCCAACGCCGAGGTCGAACCGTTCGTGGCAGCCAACCCGGCCACACCGGGCAATCTGATCGGCGCTTTCCAGCAGGACCGCTGGTCGAACGGCGGCGCCCACGGCCTGGTGGCCGCCTCCTCCAGCACCGGAGGAGCATCGTGGAGCGAAACCCCGCTGCCCTTCAATCGCTGCGTGGCCGGCGGCCTCCCCTACGAGAGGGCTTCCGATCCCTGGGTCTCGATCGGACCGGACGGCATCGCCTACACGGTCTCGATCTCGTTCAACCTGAGCAACAACGACAACGGCGTCTTCGCCATGACCTCCGACGACGGCGGCCAGACCTGGGGCAAGCTACGTGGGCTCAAGGTCGACAACAGCCAGAACCAGTTCTTCAACGACAAGGAGTCGGTGACGGCCGACCCCGTCAAGAAGCGCACTGCCTATGCCGTCTGGGACCGGCTGGTCGGCCCCACCAACAACGCGGCCGTGGAGGCGCACAACTTCTTCGCCTTCACCGGGCCGACCTGGTTCTCCATGACCACTGATGGCGGCAACACCTGGAGCACGGCTCAGATCATCGTCAACACGGGCCAGAACGACCAGACGATCGGCAACCAGATCGTGGTCGATCCCCAGACCGGAGCCATCTACGACTTCTTCGACCTGATCATCACCACCAAGAGCAACGCCACGATGGTGCACGGCTTCAACAACGCGTTCGTGAAGTCGACCGATGGCGGCAATACCTGGTCGCAGCCGCAGATCGTGGACAAGCTCGAGTCCGTCAGGGTGACCGACCCCAACACCGGGGCGGCCTTGCGGACGGCGGACTTCGATGCCGCACCGGCCATCGACCCGGCCACCGGCCAGCTTTACCTGACCTGGGAGGACGCGCGCTTCACGGGGGGCAAGTTCGACCAGGTCGTCCTCACGACCTCGACTAACGGTGGCGCCTCCTGGAGCCCCCTCTCGGTGATCAACAAGGTCCTCACCGCGCCGGCGTTCACCCCGGCGATTTCCGTCAACTCGGTGGGCGCGGTGGCCGTCACGTACTACGACTTCCGCAACCTGGCGTCTGGCAACACCAGCACGCTGCCCACCGATTACTGGATCACGTTCTCAACCGACGGTGGGGCCAGCTTCGGCCAGGAGCAGCACGTGGCCGGCTCCTTCAACATGCTGGTCGCACCGAGCGCCGGCGGGTTCTTCGTGGGCGACTACGAGGGCCTGGCCTCGGCGGGCACCGCCTTCCAGCCCTTCTTCGTCGCGACCAACTGCACCGACTTCTCCTGCACCGACAACCGGACGGACGTCTTCAGCACGACCTTCTAGGCTCAACCGGGGCCTGACCGAGAACCACGCAGAAATAAGCCCGGTTCGCGTTCGAACCGGGCTTCCAGCGTCCGCCAGCATTAGTGGGCGTCCGGCGGCTGCTGCAGCTCAGAGACTCTTGGCGAGCTGTTCACCCAGGTCAGCGCTGTCCATTGGCAGCCCCGAGGCGGCCTCCAGCCGGCCGCTGAAATTGAAGAACGAGATCAGCGCAGTCGCCTGATAAATTCCGTCTTCGTCCCAGCCACCAGCCCGGAGCGCGTCGAAGTCGGCATCCTCGACAGCGGCCGGGGTCTCGGTCAACTTCTTGGTGTAGGTCAGCAGCGCACGTGTCTTCGGATCGAGGTCGAAGAGCGGCCAGGTGGTGGCGAACGCGTGGTCGAGGTGCTCCAGCCCGGTCAGGCGGCGCAAGGCCGCCGAATGCAGGCCCAGTCAAGGTGCGCCTCCGATCAGGCCGTTGACGACGGTCGCGACCATTTCTCGCTGGACGACCGTGAGTGCTAACCGGCGCCGGCCGTAGACGTGCTGCAAAAGGCGTGATATCAACCAGGCCAGTCGCAGGTCCGCCAGTTCGATCCGCGCCATTCCAGGAACCCCGCCCATGCGGGCCCGGATCAGGTGCTCGATCAGGGCCGGAACGCGGCCGGCAACGCCTGAAGGGTAGAAGCGGCCCGTGTAGGTCACGCGGGCGCCGGCTTTCGTCGAGCCAGGCTGACGAAGAACCAGGCGAGCACGGCTCCAGCGATCATCAGAGGCAGATGGAAGCCGTATTCGACCAGCACAACACGACTCCAATCGCCGTTGGTCATGCGATGCATGTTGTCGTGCGGCCACCAGTTGAGGAGGAGGAACGCAATGGCGACGTAGGCGGCCGTCGTGAGACCCGGCGATCCACCCATGCGGTCCAGCAGCGGCCGGCCGAAAATCAGGAACGCAACGCCGAGACCTAACGACAGTGACTCGACAAGGCTCAGCGCGACGAACAGGGGGAGCACTGTGCCCGGGGGTTGGGGTGCCGTGGGGGGGACCGGCCAGAAGGGAGTAAGGGCGAAGGCCACAGCACCAACGACCAGGGTCACCAACCACCACCTGAGCCAGCGCTTCATGGCGTTCCTCCTCCGCTCTTGGAAGGGCGCACGACGTTGTCGGCGTCTACAATTACCGAAAGGACTATTTCATGAAATGTAGATTCTGTCAATAATGAAGGGGCATTCCCGGCCTTACCGTATGAAGAGGCGCGCCGAAGCCCTCGAAAGCACTCGAAACCAGATCGTCTGGGCCACCATGCAGCTGCACGCGGAGAAGGGGGCCGCCGCCACTTCGCAGGCGGACATCGCGGCTCGAGCCGGCGTCTCGCCGGCGACCGTCTACCGGCACTTCCCGACGCTCGGTTCCCTGGTCCGGGCCTGCGGCAGCCAGATCTGGATGGCGGTCAGCCCACCGCGGCCCGAGGACGCAGAGCGGCTGTTTGCGGGCTTGGGCACGACTCGTGAGCGCTTGGAGAGGTTTGTCGGAGAAGTCTCAGCCTTCTACGGGCGGGCCTCGCTGCCGCTGCAGAACGCACGCCAAGAACGCAGTCGGGTTCCCGAACTGGAAGAGGACATGCGCTGGATCGAGGCCGGCCTGGAGGCGTTCGCCCGCGAGGCGCTGTCGCTCGAAGGGGCTGGCGAGCCCAGGGTTCAGGTCCTGCTCGCACTGACGGACTTCGGCGTCTGGCAATCGCTTCGAGAGCACGGCGTCGCCGCCGACGCGGTGCCCAAAATGCTTCTCGATCTTGCCCGGTGCGCACTAACCGGCTAGAGGTCAGGCTGGCCGGCTCCAGGTGGATGAGCGCCTGGTTAATGCCGCGGCCGCCAAGGTGCTGAATCGGCCGCGGACGACCTATCTGGTTGCTGCGGACACGCGTATCGGCTCAGGGCACGAAAAAAGGCCGGAATCGTATTCGAAACCGGCCTTAGAGGCTGCTGAAGCTGTTACTCGTCCTCGATCTGGTTGTACATTACTGTGTCCCGTCGACCGGTACTCATACGTACATTTGAACTTGCGTAGTTGATCTAAGTGTGTGATCGCTGTCCTGTTGATAGACTGATAGCCGGTCTCGGAGTTCGCCAGAATGCGGTTGCATGAAAGTCGAATCTGTCGCCGCGGCGGCTGGTGCGATTCTCTCTGCCCGCATCGCCGCGCGTCTGTCACTGGCAACACGGACGGACCAGTCGGGGAGGCCAAGCCGTAAGGCTGCTATCAGGCTCGCTCGTCGGAACAGTCCTGCGGGCGATGCGGCTGGGAGCATGGGGCAGCGTGATTGGTGACCGGGCTGCCGTCCGCGACCTCGACCTGAGACCGGTGACCGAGCGCCGGTCCGTACACCTTAAGGAAATACGGGGCACGAGCCCGGGACCTGGTGTTTACCCGCCGCGCTCGGGCGTCGGCATGCGAAGTCAGAGCTCGCGCGCCAGTCGCGAGTAGTCCGGTCCAACGGTCGTCGGATCGATTGCTCGTGTAGATCAAATCACGACATCATTACCAAGTTAGGCTGACAACCATGGCGCGCCGCGACGAACACGCCCCCGGTTGGGATGCGATCACGGAACGAGTCGAATCGATCTATCCCGGCGTGGAGCCGGCCCACCGTGGCATGAATCCAGGCCTCGCGTTCGGCAGCCCGCTGGAAGGCCTCAGCGCCTACCGCGGACCAAACTGGTGGCACTTTGTGACGTACGGCTTGACGGAGTTGTACGCGAAGGAGAGCGACAACCCAGCGCTGAGCGGATGGGGTTATGAACTCGCGATGCGAGCACCGGTTTCCGAAGTAGCTCCCGAGTGGCCCTTCGGAGTCTTGGCGTCCCTGGCCGGCCTCACGCAGTCGAAAGGCATTGTTTTCGGATCGGGTCACCGCCTTGAGACAGGCCACCCCTTGGCCGGATTGCCAACCAAGCTCACGGCGGTGGCATTCACCCTTGACCCGCAGCTCGGCTCCATTGATACCCCTCACGGCAAGGTTGACTTCCTTCTCGTGATCGGCATAACCACCGATGAGCTAGCCCGCATGAAGGCAACGACAACGGCCGCCATCCTCGAAGACCTGCAGCGCTCCACTGCGCTCGTCACCGATCCCAGCCGAGCCCAAGCTTAGGCGCGTCCAAGTGGCTGTAGCTGAGCTCTGGTCAGCGCGCGTACCCGGCCACTCGGGGCATATGCTTGCAATGAACCCCGAAGGGGACCGCGTTTTCGTCGGTGATGGCTATGGCGTCGCATATGCGAGTCTCAGCCTGCGAACGTTGCGCGCCAGGGACGGAGCCGAAGCGGCTCGCGTCCGCACTAGGCATCAGCAGCCCAGGGCGCTGACACACCGAGGGCCCAGCGTCCTGATGGCGACCGACTCACGCCTCTTCGAGCTCAATGGATCAGATCTGGCGATTCAAGAGACCTGGGATCACCGCGTGCCCAGGTACACCGATGCGATGGAACTTCAGGACAGGAAGGTGCTGATGACGAACTGGCTTAAGCCCGGAGCCGCTGTATTCGATCTTGGCACTGGCCGAGTGTCGAGATGGACATTGGAACCCGGCCTCCGGCAACTGCGGATCGGAGCGGACCTCGCGATCTACTCGCTCCACAGCGGGTTGCTCAGACGCGTCGACGCTCGGTCGAGGACAGGCGAGCCAATCCTGCGCGGGGAAAGGGGCCGCTGGGTTGCGCTCGCCGCCAACCGCTGGCTGGCGGTGCTGGTGGCCCGCTGGGAGGTGGATCCCGGCGGGGTCGAGCAGCCTGCTGCGTCCTCAAGGGAGCTCGTCATCCACGACCTGCAGGCGGGCACCGCACGCCGGGTCCGGCTGTCGCGGGACACGGTCGCGGTAGAGGCAGGACAAAGCGCGGAGCTATGGCTCATGCAGCGCGGACAAGGAGCGAGAGTCCTCCCGTCAATCGTGGAGAGGCTGGACGCTGCAAGCGGCGAGGCTTTCGACCGCTTTACATCCCCCCCTGGCACCGATGTTGTCGGGGCCGTCCCTCGTCATTCGGTGCTTCTCTTCGGGGTGCCCGCGTACAGCGAAAACAAGTGCACCATCAGGTGCGCGATCGTGACCTAACCCGGACCACACCCCTGTCCGGGGCTCACACATGTCGTGAACGCCATCGGACGCGTTCGATTTCGTACACCTTAAGGAAATACGGGGCACCCGACTCCGATCTAGGCCAGACGGCCTAGAATCGCTAGCGAGATGAGCGAGGAGTGGGTGGAGATCGTCCCAGACCAAAGACGTTTGACTGGAGAGGCGGCCTACGAACGCTGGCTTGGTCTTCACCGGTTAGGACATGCACAGGTCGCGGACGATTTGAGCTTATAGATCGGCCGAATGATAGGGGGCAGCGACTTCGTGCGGTACTCGATACGAGCGAGCCGCGCGGCCGAGTTGGGCTTGAAGCCCCGAGGCTGACGCGAGCACAGACTGACCCGCGTTGCCTACCTGAACTCAAAGGGCGGAAGCTGGCCATGCCGCTGCGTGGGAAACATGACGCGCAATTCAGCGTTCTTACGGAGGCTGCCAAACCCGACGTTTAGATATCTCAGCGTGGGCTGAGCGAGAAAACATCGGAAGTTCTGAGGCTCGAGGTGGCGCATTGCCACAGCCGAAAATTCCTCCAGCGCCGGTGCGCTCGCAATAGGGCAAACGTCCATGAGCTCGTTCAGCGTTTCAATCCACACACGGCGCAAGTTGATCATGGAGTCCAGAGGCGGGACGGTTCGGACGCGGCTCAGATCCTGAAGAAACAGAAATTGCAGCGAGGTTGTCGACGCGATCGGAGTCAAATCAGTGAGACCTCTCACTCCCCAGAGCTCCAGATATTTAAGGGACTCCAGCCGCGGGAGCAAAGCAAGATTTCTGGTGCCACCAAGCTTGATGTCAAGTGACCACAGACGCTTCAGGCCGGTAAGCAGGCTCAGATCGGGCAGGGTAATCGACCGCAGGGTCAGATCCTCAAGAGTCCCGAGTTCGGCGAGGACCGAGATGTCCTTACGTTGGCCTTCCAGAGATAGCTTTCGCAGGTTGCGGAAGCGGCCGATGATGGATAGCGCCAGCGTCCTCTTAGTCGCACCGAGTGAAAGCTCTTCGGCTTCCGCCGGCAGGTGCGCAAGTCCAGTCCAACTCTCGAGGCGCGGAGTGGCGGCATCGAAACGGCGCAAACCTTGAAAGTGGCGCAGAAAATCGAGGCTGGTCTGATCGCTTTGAACCCGCAACGTGACGGCCGGGTGGTCTTCCAATAGCCGGGCCACACGACCGTATTCGTTGTCGGCGAGCTCGCCGCCGACAACCACGAGGTCACAACCGGATTCGATAGGCGCCAGCATCTCTTCGGCGAGTGGCGACCTAACCAGCCTCGGTTCCAGCATGTCGGAAGCTAGAGCCTAACCTCCAGCCAGATCGGACACAGTCCCTGTTGAGGGGGCCCCATCCGAGGCACGGGCACTATCGCCTCCCGGACATTGCCGGGTTGATTGCGAAGCTAGGCGCGACTCCTTGACCGTGGGCCGCAGTTTCCGTAACGCGAGCCAGCTCACGATCGCCGGACCGCGGATCTCAATCTGAACGCCCCGCTTGGCGGACTGCAACTTTTATGCTGCGAGCGTAGTGACTGAGCCGACTGACCGGAAAACACCACGTCCGAATCGAGCAAGGCGACTAAAGATCGACACACTCCTCGAGTACCTTGCTGAGGTGCTTGAGGCCGAGAAGAACCGAGCCCTACTTTCGCAGGTCAGGCGCCTCGGCGCCATCGCGGACGATGGAGATCTTGATGACGAGAGATGCATGCTCGAGCTTCTAGGAGCGTGGGATGCTTGGGCCAAGAGTCCCCTTCACGATGCGCCGCTTGTGTGGCGAGAGGATTTCGACGACCGCGCCCGCGCGATGGCCCTGCCCGAGGCGGCCCTAAGTGAGGTCGGTCGATTGCTTGAGGAATACGCGCGTCTGCCGTGACAGCGCGGGACCGAGTCGTCTCACCAGCCCCTTTGCATGTCCGACCTCACCAGGTCAGGGATCGGTGCATCCACGGCAGTCAAATCGTAGATCGGTGCCTTGGTGCGGCCTTGGGTTAGTACGCCGCTGAAAAACACCCCCGGACTGGACCCACCGAGTCGCTGGGAGGATCATCACCGTGTGGGAGAGGCAGGGTCATCCGCTGAGAGGCGCATGTATACGCCATCCGAGCCGGGCTACCGGATCGCGCGTCTCAAGGACGCCATCAACTTTGCGGCTTGCCAAAGGGACCACGTTCCATGTGCTTGGTGCGGCGAGCAGCTCGACAGGCATGTCTTCGATACCTATTGCCCCGGCTCCCCTCGTAAGGATCTCGGCCTTAGTCCTTACTAGAAGCCCAGCGCGGAAGAGGCAGTCCGCGATGCGATGCTCAACGGCACGCCCAGTCAGCACAAGGGCCTACTGAAAGAGCTCATCGTCCAAGTTAGAGTCGAGAGCCGCGACAGCATCATCCCGACCTTCCGTCTTCCCGCGACCTCGGTCCGCTCATCGTTGGCGAGCGAATTACCCTCACGCCAAACGTGTAGCCAAAGGGTCGTCTGGTCATAGGATGCGGTGGTGATGTTCGCGGCCCACGGCAAGCCACTGGGCGTATACAGGCGCGGCTGGTTCGCCTGGCTCGTTTCTGGTTGTTTTGTCCTTATGGGGCTCGTGTTTGGTGCGGGTCTTTCCGATCCGCACCTCGGATGGAAGGTGTTTGGCGCGGTAATGGCGCTCCTTTGCATCGGATACGCGTTCGTCATGTGGCGTGCTGCGACTGTCGTGTTGTACATGAACGGGGCGCTCGTTGGAACTCCCGTCCGGCCCCGATGGATCCCATGGGATGAGGTGCGCGAAGTTTCCCTGCAACCTGACCGAAACCTCTGGGCCCGTCGCGGGTATGTGCCAGTGATTCAATTTAAATCCGGCCGTTCCCTGAAATTGGGCTCCTTCTTCGTACCCGAAGGCAGCGGCTCCAGAGGCGACATCGCGCAACGTGTCGCTGATGCCTTGAGGGCGCAAATGAACCCCGCCCGTGGCTAGTGGGCGGGGCGGGGCCTCAGCGGACTCGAACCAGAAGCCTCCCGCGTGCCCAGGATTTCCTTAAGGTGTACCAACCTCACGATCAGGAAGTCGCGATCGGTGACGACCGCGACGCCTCGCCTTGCGCCTCGATCATCCGTCGTCGAGCTGCGTCGGCCGCTCACAGCTTTCTTCACGAGCTCGCCGATCCTTGCCTCGTCGGCGGCGGACAAATTCGTCAGAGCGAAGGCGCTGCATGGCCTCCCCTCGATGAGAGGCGCTCAACTAGACCCGCAGGTCCAGGCGCCAGTCGTTGCAGGTCATGAAGTGCCCCTTCGGGAACTCGAACTCGCACGCCTCCAGCAGCTCGAATCCGAGCTTGCGGCAGATCGCGTTCGACGGTGCGTTGTCGACGTTTGGGAAAGCGTGCATGAAGCGGTGCTTGTCGTCGCGCTTGGCGAGCTCGATCGCCTGCGCAGTCGCCGCCATCGCGATGCCGCGGCCCTGGAACTCCGACACGACCATCCAGCCGACCTCGTAGACCTGCTGGTTGCGCCACTCTTTCGTCCAGAAGCCGACCGAACCGACGCCGGCGCCGCTCGCCACGTCGACGATCTTGAACATGCGATCGCCGCCCTCGAGGCGCTCGTAACGGCCCTGACGCTCGCGCAGCTTGTGCGGGTTCTCGGGACCGCCGAGGTGCTCGGTCATGCGCGGGTCGCCCATCAGCCGCTCGAGGAGCGGCCGGTCGCCACTCCCCCAGGGCTCGAGGGTCACGGTCGCGCTCACTCCGTGCAGCGTAGTTGAAGCGGCTCTTCTGACCTTTCTGTCCGACTCCTCCCCATCCCGTTGCGGCCACGCTATCCGCGAACCGATCACCGCCCTGGTCGATCCCATCCCGACCGAGCTGAGCCAGGCCACCGCCGACTGCCCCGTATTTCCTTAAGGTGTACGAATTGGGTCGCGGCCCACTGGACGGGTCACCAATCGAAGATGATCCGGAGCCGAGCGCTGACCGACCTGAGCCAGGTCACCGCGGCGGCTCGCGATCGCCCGTATTAGATCGAGCCGCGGAGGAAGGGCGCACGACCATCTCGATGCGATGAACACCGGGGTGGAAGGCGACGTCTTGCAGCGCCTCCGACTGGATTCGGCAAGCCCTTCGCATAAGCGCGGGCTGGCGCGCGAACTGCCACGAGTGGTTCCGCTTAGGATTTCCGTCATGGTCGCCTTTGTCATTGCCAGTCACCTACGGCAGCTACTTCTAGCGTGTCATGGAAGCTGACCAGGTCAAGGCCCTGCTCGGGCAGTACAACATTTTCGACCAGTCCATCGTTGAGCATGGGTTCACGCAATACATGCGGGACTACCGAGTGGTCGCGGAAATCTATGGGCGACGATCGGCTAACGCAGAGGTTAGTGTCCTAGAGCGTTACGTGATGCTCTTTAGCGGATGTGTCGAAGTCGCTTACGTCATGAAAGTGCAGCTCGACCTCGACGACATGTTCATCGACTACAAGCGTTATCAGGCAGCAGGATCGCCAGACGGTTTTGTGTGGGCCGTCAACGCGGCCGAAGCCTACCCAGGGCCTACATACGTCGACGATTCCGAACGTGCGGCTGTGTGGAAGGGCAAAGTACATTTGCCCATGCATGAATTGTCGATCGAGACAAACGTCTATGAGCTCCGACTCGTGTTCGCTGAGCTCAGCGTCACAGTCGAGGCGCTGGGCTAAGTCCCGGGCCGCGGTGGACTCGAACCACCTACCCGCCGAAATAGGAGTTGGTCTGGAGCCTCGCTAACGACCGAACCTCACGTAACGCGAACCGCGAGGTTGTCCCCCGCGCGGGCGCCCCGATGACGCTGTGTAACGTTGCGGCCCTTGTCCAGGTGCCCGGTATTTCGTTAAGGTGTACAGAAGGACCGGCCGATGCCGCCGGCCGGCGGCAGTCGGTAGCGCTAGGTGGCGGCGATCACATCGCGAGCTTGCCGCATCGATAGGGGCCTTCCGACCGTTCCGGATCCACGCCTGCCGCCAGCGATCCCAGATCAACCGGCGACGTGCCTCATCGCCCCCTGCCATGTCCATGTAACCGAACTGGATACCGCAGGACGGGCAGATCTGCAGGGACCCGCTCCCGTCGCGCCAGGGCGGTTCGGCCTGTGGAGCTGCGCACACGGGACACCCGACGCTAGACATCAATGGTCCGCCATTCTGCCGCAGTGCGCCGGGATTCTAGTCGGGGACCTGACCAGTCCCAGCCCGGGTGCCCGGTGTTCGCTAAAGGTGCACGATCCAGGAGCGGCGACTAGATCGAGCGAAAGTACGCAAAGCGTCCCCCGGCCGCTTCGATCTCCGGCTGCGATGTGAACCGGAGCGCGAACGAGGGAACCGCTGTCTTAGGAAAGCCATTTGCCTGGAGGCCCTTTCGGAGGCGGCTCATGACACCCGAGGCGATGTCCGGCATGGCGGCCATCTTGGCTTCCTCCCGATCCGCGAAGATCAGCCAGCCCGCCATCCCATCAGGCTTTCCATCGAGGCTCGGCAGTACCTCGGCATCAGCCACATGCAGCCCGAGGTCCTCAAGCTTCATGGCCCGCAGCGTCTGGTGAGCTATCAAGCCGTACCGAAAGCGTTCTTTGGCCTCTGCGCTCGCTTCAGCTTGTCGAGCCCGCTTGCGGGACCGTTTGTTCTCGTGCGCCATCCGTTCCGATTCTCCTCCTGACCTGCCCGACACGGACCAACGCTGGGTGGCCGGGGTTCCGTCAAGGTGCACGGACTCTCGTGCCTAGTTAGGGCAACGATATACCTGACACACCAATTTGTGCTAGAATAATGTCATGGCCGAGACATTCCCGGAGACCCTGATCGGAGCAATCCGGTACTTCTCGGACGAGTCTGTTTGCCGCGACTTCGTAGCGGCGCTGCGCTGGCCGAACGGCGTCGTTTGCCCGCGCTGCGAGGCGACCACGATCGGCTTCATTGCCTCGCGCTCGCTTTGGCGTTGCAAGGCTTGCAAGTACGAATTCACCGTCAAGAAGGGAACGATCTTCGAGGACTCCCCGATTCCGCTGTCGAAGTGGCTTCCGGCCCTCTGGATGTACTCGGCTTTCAAGAAGGGTGTCTCGTCGCACCAGCTCGCGCGAAATCTCGGCGTCACCCAAAAGACGGCGTGGTTCATGTCGCATCGGATTCGTCTCGCCATGGAGATCGGCAACTTCGAGCGCCCGCTGTCGGGCGAGGTTGAAGCCGACGAAACGTTCGTGGGCGGCAAGGCCAAGTTCCAGCACGAGTCCAAGCGCAAGCACATCGGGACCGGCGGCATGGGCAAGGTCGCCGTCATGGGCCTGCTGGAGCGCCACGGTGACGTCCGCGCGAGGGTCATCCCGAGCAGGCGCAAGGGAACCGTCCAGAACGAAGTTCGCGCAAGCGTCGCTCCCGGCTCCACGATCTATTCGGATTCGCTCAAGTCCTACCACGGACTCGCTGCCGACTACGTTCACGAAGTCATCGACCACGCAGAGGGGTACGTTCGAGATCGCGTCCACACGAACGGGCTGGAGAACTTCTGGTCGTTGTTCAAGCGGATGATCTACGGCACCCACCACTCGGTCGAACCCGAGCACCTTGATCGCTACCTGGACGAAGCGACGTACCGCTTCAACTCGCGTGGCGAGACGGACTCGATGCGATTTATCACGGCCACGGCGCGCGTCATCGGCAAGCGGATCACCTACCGCGAGTTGATCGGGAGGCCTGCTTATGAGTAGCCCTAGCGGTCCGAGTCGGCTGCCGCGAGCCAAGTTCGAGGAGTTCGTCAGACACATCCTCGCCGTGCCCAAGGCGGAACTCGACGCGCGCCTGGCCGAGGAGAAGCGCAAGAAGCGCGAGCGCCCTAAGCGACCGCCGCCGACCTGAGCGGCGCGTGTCATCGCTTAAAGCCCCGTCCTGGCAACGGAAATACGATCGAGCCGAGGAACATTTCCATTTGTTTCTTGCCGAGTTCACGGAGCATGCTGCCCGTTATCCCTACGGAATCCGCGTTCAGCGTCACCCTGATCCAAGGGTCATCACCCTTCATCTGAGCATCGAGAAATTCCCCGATCTGGATCGATGGTCGCTGCTCCTTGGAGACTGCATCCACAATCTCCGCTCGACCCTCGACCATCTCATCTACCGCGCTGCCATCAACACGGCTAAAGCTAACCCCCCGCCGCATGAACGGATACTCGCTTACCCAATCCGACCAAAGGACTTCTGGCATCTCGGGGCGCTCAACCAGGACGGGCCATTCATGGCAGTTTTTAACGGACTGCAACCGCACGTCCGCCCGGAATGGAAAGGCTTGCAACCCCTCACCATCTTGGAGGAGTTGGATAACTTCGACAAGCACCGAACGCTCAATGTCATGTACGCCCAGCTCTCCAGCGTCACCTACGGCATTTACACGATTGCTGAGCCGAGTCGCTTCATCGTGGCTGACTGCTTCCCCTACTTCGGCCCGTTGCACCCGGACACAGAATTGGCCCGTTGTGTCGCCGTGGAACCAATCCCCGACGTGAAGGTGGAGTGGAATCAGACCGTAGCACCACTGATAAGCCACAGTCCCGGGAGCGATGGACGGGCCGCCACGGGCGCGATCGACCTCATACAAGCGCTGTCCGCTGAGGTTGAGGTTGTGATGAAGACCCTGAAGCCGTTTTTGTAGACGCCGGGGCCGAGCCATCTACGCCCAGCCCCGGGCGCGGCCCTGCCAAGTGTGCCAAGTATATCGTTGCCCTAGTTAGGCCAGTCGAAGTCTCCTATGGAGCTTGCAGGACAAGCGCGCGTGCAGCGCAGGACCCCGAGTTGGTAGTGGCGCAGCGCGCCGATGGCGAGTTCCCGGAATTTGCGCGCGTCGCCGTTCGCGAGCTCCTCGGAACCGTACGGGGCGGACACCTTGTGCGGCTCCAGAGGCTCAGCGCTGTTGGGGTCAGGTATGGCAATCACGATGTGCCAATGCTCGGGCCCTCCAACCGCAAGGTGCTGAGTCGCGGCCGACAGCGCCTCCTGAAGCACTGGTGCCGGGTGCATGGGTGAATTCTGAAGGGGTCCACCCGATCTGCCAAGGCCGACGTCGAGCATCGGCCCGGTCGATGCCGCCTGCCCGGTGTTCATCCCGTCGAGGGCCGCGCTGTTGACCCCAGGCGCCCACTGCGCCTGGTCCAGGCGCACCGAGGTGAAGTTGGTCTGCCTGGCTGACAGGCCGGGGGATCGTCGGAATGGCGGCTGGTTGGTGATTAACCGCCTCCCGAGACGGAGGAATCCACCTTGAAGTCGCGCCTTAGTTGAGCTGAATAGCGCTCCCAAAGGTCTGGTCGATTTTCGCTGAGCAGCTCCTGCCACATGAGCGCTTCCAGAAGAAGGCGGTCGGCTTCGTCAGAAGCTCTTCGATAAGACTCCTGGCTCCCTTCGACCTCGAGCCGTCCAACCGTCCATCCCTTTCCGGCACGGACCATCCTGGCGCGATATATCGAATGTCCGGTCCAGCTTCGGCGAAATTCGAGCAACGTCCCGTCGACGATGACGTCCCACTTGTCGTCCATGTCGGCTGACTTGTGTCCCAGACGCATTCGAGCCCATTGCTCGTCTGTCCAGATGGTCTCCGGAGGCAGAATCTCCTGAGGCTTCGCCATCGGCGGTGTCCTATTGGCCACAGAGGTCACCCTGCTTGCCGCCGTGCGCTCCCCAGCCTTCAACCGCGCGTCGTGCCGTCATCGCCAGATGACCTTATCTTGCTCAATCCTTTCGCCCGGTTGTGTGACCCGCTGGGTCACGGGTTCCAAAGCCGTAGGTGAGGAGATAGTTGAGGGCTTCGCTGGCGAGTCCGCCAGCTCGAATGGCCTCCAGCTCCTCCGCGCTCAAACCCGCCACCCGTAACTGCCTGACCTGCTCCAGCGACAAGCGCCGATGCAGCACGCCGATACGCCGCGGCCAGGCGGCGACGACCTCCGCCCTGCCAAGCCCTGTGTAGCCAGCCGCGCGAAGCCGTTCTTCGATGGCCTGGAGCCATGGGCGCGGCTGGCGCCGAGCTCGGTTGAGGCGGCGCTGGCGGTCCCAGATCAGCTCCACCCTGAGGGCTATCTCTAGGTCGCGATGGGCCAGGCGCCTCACGTGGCGCTCGCTCAGGCTCAGGCGCGATGCGATCGCAGCGAATCCCATGCCACTGATCCGCAGCCTCTGCACCTCCACAAGCCGCGCTAGGCGCGGCCGGCTGCCCGCTCCGCTGCGGACCTCCTCGAGGAGCGCCAGGACGTCGGCCTGAGTTCGCTCGTAGCGATGGACCAGCCCCGCCAGCGCCGCCCAGGAGGCATCGTCGTAAAGCCGCGGCGGCCTGTCCGGTCGCGGCTGCACCCACGTACGCTCCAGATCCGCATCCCTGACCAGGTATCGCCCGTGAGGGCCGCGAATGGCAGGCAGCTCGCCTGATCGGATCCGCCGCCGGATGGTTTCCGGGTGGCAGGCGAACCGGCCGGCAGCCTCCGCCACCGTCCACCGGCCGTCGCTTCTCGGTCGCTTCTCGCCAGCTTCTACGAGCTCGGACATCCGTCGTTGCCCTGGAAGGATAGGCGAGAAGGATATGCGCCCTCAGGGCGGCTGTCCGGCCTCGCGCCGGTGAATGGGAGGGTCGACTGACGAGCACGCAACGCCGCCACCCGCACGCGCTACACCTGCGGCTGGATGAGCATCAACACGAGTCGGCGCGGGACTTCGCCCAACGGCGAGGTCTGACGCTGACCGCGGCCGTTCGGCTTCTGCTGGAGCGTGGGGTCGCAGGGCGGCCCAGCCCAGCGGACGGCGACCTGGCAGCTGTGGAGTTGCAGCTCCGGAGCCTGAACCGCACCGTGATCGCCAGCCTGATCGCTTCCGAGAGCGCCCGCCTGGCGATCGAAGCGGTCTTTCGGCACGACAGCGAGCGCTTGCTCGGACTGGCTGATCGAGCGGCCAGGGCCGCCCGGGCTCGGCTGAGCGAGCTGGAGGAGGCGGAGACCGAGGTATGAGGAGCACGCGGGCGATCCTGTCCGTCAAGTACACGGTGGTCGGCCCCGCCGCGCGCCGCGCGGTGGCCGGCTTCCTCCACTACATCCAGTACCGCGACCACCGGCAGGTGGTCGCGGGCGGGACCTCGATCGAGCAGCTGACCCGCTACGTGGCCTACCGCGACGCCGCCTCCCCGCAAGGCCGCTTGTTCAATGAAGGAGACACAGTCGGCGACGCAGAGCGGAAGGCCTTGGCCGCTTACGTCCGGCGCTCAACGGCCGGCGTCAAGCCTGGAGCCGGGCGCTCGCCGAGGGCCGTTTACCGCCTGGTCCTGTCGCCGGAGGACGCCCGTGGCCTCGACTTGCGTGCGGTTGCGCGAGCCAGCATGGAACAGCTTGCGCGTGACGCAGGCGGCCTCCCGCAATTGGATCGCGGCCGAGCACCGCAACACGGCGCATCCCCACGTCCACGTCGTGCTGCCTGCCTGGCGGGAGACGGCGCCCGGCCGCTACCGGCAGCTGCTGATTACCAAGCTACGGCTGGCCTCCATGAAAGCGGCGATGTCACAAGAGATCGCCCGCCAGCGAGGGCTGGTTCTGATTTGGGAGCCTGCCAACCTGCGCAGGCGCCAGCCTCCGGCACAGCAGTGGCACCACGGACCTCGCCGCCGCCGGCACCCCCCCATCCAGCTGCGCCTGGGTGGCTACGGCCTGGGCCGCCTTATCCATAGGCTCGCCGACCACTACCGCCGGCAGGCCGAGCGAGAGGCGGCCGAGCTGGAGCGCCTGCGCGAACGCCAGCGGCGCCAGGGTCGGGACCGTGGCGACTGAGGTGGTTTCCAAGTCACAACCGGCCCCGTCGTCGCATTCCTGGAAAGGGGCCGGTTGCCCGTCCGATTCAGGGCCGACCAGCGGTAAGCCGGCGGATCACACGCAAGGAGGGATTGGTTTGAGTGGAACCAGGATCCGGATCGAGGTCCTTCAGCTGGAGCTCGGCAAGCGAGGCTGGAACTTCGTCGACCTGGCCCGGGCGGCCGGCATCAGCCCGGCCACGCTGAGCGCGGCCAACCACGGCGCCCGGATTTCACCGCGCACCCTGCGCCGGATCGCCGAGGCCCTCAATCGCCAGCCGGTGATCCCGGCGGCCGAGGACCTGATCGCCTCTTGAGCAGCCTCAGTCGGCGGCCAGCACCCGCATCAGGGCCTCGTAGGCGTCGCCGCTGCTGAGATGGCTGTAGACGCTGTAGATCATGCGCAGCGAGGAGTGGCCCAGGATCTGGGCCAGCTGGATGGGGTTCATGCCCCGGGTCAGGGCCCAGGTCGCGAAGGAATGGCGGAGCAGGTGGGGGTGGACCGCCTGCTCCAGCCGCGCCAGCTCGCCCAGGTTGGCCAGCATCTGGCCCAGGCCGGCCTGGCTCAGGGGCTGGTACTCGCCCCCGGCCTGGCGGCGTAGGGTGAGGAAGACCCGCTCGTCCAGGGCGCGGCCGCGGACCAGGCGCAACAGGCGCCGGAAGACGGCCGGCGGCACCGGTACCAGGCGCTCGCGGCTGCCCTTGCCGCTGACGTGGAGCAGGTACTGGCGGTCGCGCTGGATCAGGTCGCGCACGCGCAGGCCGAGCAGCTCGGAGGCGCGCAGCCCAGTGTCGGCCAGGACCCGCACGATCAGCTTGTCGCGCTCGGCCGGAGCCGCGTCCTCCAGGCGCTCGAGCTCCTCCCGGCTGAGCACCGCCACCACCCGCCGGGGCAGCCGCGGGGGCTGGGCACGGACCTTGGGCATCTCGCCCTCGCGGGCCGCCCAGGCCAGGAAGAGGTTGATGGCGTTGAGGTAGCTGTTGACCGAGAAACGGGAGAGCGGCTTGCCGCTCGGGCCGCGCTCCAGGAGCTCGACCGAGAGCCGGTTCAGGGCCCGCTGGTCGAGGTCCGCGGGCTGGCTGATGGCGGCTCGCTCGGTGAAGGGCAACAGCACCCGCTCCAGGGGCCAGCGGTAGTTGTCCTTCATGGTCTTGGGAGAGAGCCCGCGGGCCTGGCAGTCCAGCAGGTAGTCCTCGATCAAGGCGGCCAGGCGGCCCGTCTCTGGCGATCTGATACTTCCTGTTGAACCGGCCAAAACGTGATGCACTATACCATCTGATAGCCGCATTTTTCATGTTGGATTACCAGAAATAGAAGAAGCCCGATTCGTATTCGAATCGGGCTTCAGAAAACCTTCAAAAGGGCCGAAAGAGGGTTATTCGTCCTCGATCTGGTTGTACATGAGGCTGTCCTGGATCTCGTACAGGAGGTCCATGGCCGTGACCACGGTGTCGGGCCGGACCTCGCTCTCCACCTCGGAGTCCTCCAGGAGCTGGTCGACGGCGACCACCAGGGGCCCCGGGATCTCGACCTGTTCGGCCAGGTTCAGCATCTCGAGCTCATTCAGGAGGCGGTCGATGTAGCGCATCTTGTTGCGGCGGGCGTACTTGAGCTCGCGGTGTTTGCGCTCTCTCTCGGACAGGTCATCAATCGCTACGCACGCTTCTTCGATCATCTGGAGCTCCCCTTTGCTAAACGGGACGATGCCATTTTAAAACCACTCGGGAATTTGTCAAGGATGGACTTGAAAAAATCCTCGAGAGCCCGTCTTCCCTGTGCTAAGCTCGCCCCGAGCAGGCCCAGATGTCCTCCCTGATCGCCGGCCGCTCGACCCGTATGGAGATCCTGGAGCTCCTGCGGCGGCGGCAGGCGGCCAGCGCCGAGGAGATCAGCGGCGAGATGGGGATCACCCCCAACGCGGTCCGCCAGCACCTCACCAACCTCGAGCGCGACGGCTATGTGCGCTCCGAGCCGGTGCGCCACAAGCGGGGACGGCCTTCCCTTCTCTTCTCGCTCACCGACCGCGCCGACGCGGCCTTTCCCAAGCGCTACGGGCAGCTGGCCACCATGGTCCTGACCGAGCTCCAGGAGATGGGCGGGCCCGAGGTCCTGGACGAGGTCTTCCGGCGCGTGGCGCTGCGCCACGCCACCGCCGTCGAGCCAGACCTCGAGGGACTCGACTTCGACCGCAAGCTGGAGCGGGTGGTGTCCTGGATCGCCCGCGCCGGCACGCTGGCCGACCACGAGGACCTGGAGGACGGCACCGTCCGGGTGACGATCCACAACTGCCCCTTCCGCAACACCGCCCTCAAGTTCCCGCAGGTGTGCACGATCACGCCCCACCTGCTCAACAACCTACTCGGGGGCTCGGTCTCCCAGGCCAACAGCATCCACCGGCGCGATCCTCATTGCTCCTTCGTCGTCGAGCGTCCCCACGCCCCCACGCCGCCACGCCCTGCCCAGCCTGACTAGCGCGCAGGCGCGCGCGGTCGACGCTCTCTGCGCCGAGCGCTTCGGGGTGCCCGTCGAGTGGCTGATGGAGGCCGCGGGCTGGCAGCTGGCCCGCCATTGCCCCGGTCGCACGGCCGTGCTCTGCGGCGCCGGCAACAACGGCGGCGACGGCCTGGCCGCGGCCCGGCACCTGCATCGCTGGGGACGGCTGCACGCGGTCGCCTGCGTCGACCATTCACGGCTCCGCGACACCGCCGCCGCCGAAGCCGAAGCCCTGGAACGAATGGGCGTCCAGATCCAGGAGGAGCCGCGCCTGGACGGCGCCCAGCTCGTCCTCGACGCGCTCCTTGGGACCGGCCTCAGCCGGGCGCCCGAAGGCCGTTTCGCCGACTGGATCCGGCTGGTCAACGGCTCCGGGATCCCGGTCGTCGCCGTCGACGTGCCCTCGGGACTGGGTGCCGACTCCGGGCGGGCCTACGATCCCTGCATCAGAGCCCACACCACCCTCACCCTCGGCCTCCCCAAGCCCGGACTCCTGGAGGGGGATGGCCCGGCCCACACCGGCGAGCTCTGGGTCGCCGACATCGGGATCCCCAACCAGGCTTTCGCGGCCATCGGCGTCGAGGTTCCCCCCGACACCTTCGCCCTGGACGACCGCGTAATGGTGGCTGCGCCGCGCCTGTGACCCATCACGTCACCTGGGACCGGGGGATCTCGCTGGTCGGCCACGACATGTGGCTCGACCCCCAGACCGTGCGTGATGTGGCCTTCGTCTCCCACGCGCATTCGGACCACGCCCGGCGCCACAAGCAGGCGCTCCTGACCAGGGAGACGCTGGAGCTCTCGCCGGGGCCGCGCAAGCCCCACGGCGCCCGGCTGCTCGCCCTGGGCGAGGCGGCGCCGCTAGGCGGCGCCACGGTCACGCTCCACGACGCCGGCCACATGCTGGGCTCGGCCCAGGTCCTCTTCGAGCACTCGGGGATCCGGCTCCTATACACCGGCGACATCAAGCTCCGCCGCGGTTGGGGCAAGCCGGAGACGCCGGTTCCCCGAGCCGAGGTGCTGGTGCTGGAGAGCACGTACGGCAAGCCCCACTTCCGCTTTCCAGATCCGGACTCGGTGGTGGAAGCCCTCGCCACCTTCTGCCGCCGGGCGCTGGACGCCAACGTGGTTCCGGTCCTGCTCACGCACGCGCTGGGCAAGGCCCAGGAGGTCATGCTGGCCCTGGCGCCCTACGGTTTCGAGTTCGCGCTCGAGGAGCGCTGCGTGGAACCGGCCCTCGCCTATCAGCGGGCCGGGGCCTCCCTCCCGACCTGGAGCGTGCTCGATTCGGAGAGCCCGGGCCGCCGCGTGGTGGTGGCGCCGCCGACCGGCAAGGATGCGATCCGCAGGCTGCCGCGGCACCGCACCGCGCTGGTCTCCGGATGGGCCCAGGACCCCAGCTTCTGGCGCATCTTCGGGGCCGACTTCGCGTTCCCCTACTCCGACCACTGCGACTTCGACGAGCTGCTGGCCGTGATCGAACGCTCGGGCGCCGAGAAGGTGTACACGGTCCACGGCTTCACCGAGGAGCTGGCCCGGCACCTGCGCAAGCGCGGCGTGCGCGCCCACGCCCTGGCCGCCAGCGAGCAGCTGGCGCTCGCCCTCTGACGCGGACGCTGAGCGACCGGGCGCTCAACCGCGCCCTCCTCGCCCGCCAGGGCCTGCTCGAGCCCCTCACCGGAACGCCGGCCGAGGTCCTGGAATTGATCGGCGCGGTGCAGGCCCAGAACTGGGCAGCGCCCCCGGTTGGCCTCTGGGCACGCACCGGTTCGGCGGTCGGCCTGGGGCCGGCCCTCGAGGCGCAACAGCTGATCTACGGCGTCCTCTTGCGCGGCACCCTGCACCTGGTCAGCGCTCGTCAGTACCCGAGCTATGCGGCCGTGGCCGAAGCCTCGGGCGCGACCACCCCCCTCCTTGAACTGGGCGCTCTGCGCCGGGAGCTGCTCGTCTTCGCGTCTACACCCAAGCCGGGTTCGGAGCTGGTCGATTTCATCGAGGAGTGGCTGGCCAGGCGGAAGCCTGGGCTCGACCCGGGCGAGCTGGAACGGCAGCGCATCTACCGCTGGCGTCCGCTCCTGCGGTGGACCGCGCTGGTACGCGCGCCCGAGGACGGCCGCTGGGGGCGCCGGGCGCCGCTGGCACAGGTGGCGGCCCCGGTCTCGCCCGAGGCGTGGCCGGCGCCCGAGCAGGCCCTGGCTGACGTGATCACCTGGCATCTGCGCGCCTTCGGACCGGCGGCCCCGGACGACGTGGCGCAGTGGATCGGCTGGAAGACGCCCCCGGTGCGGGCGGCCATGGCGGCCCTGGAGCTGGAGCGCTTCCAGGATGAGCGGGGGCGGACGCTATACGACCTGGCCGGCGCTCCCCGGCCCGACCCGGAGGTCGCGGCGCCGCCACGACTGCTGCCCTGGTTCGACAACGCCATCCTCGCCTACGCTCCCGCCCACCGGGCGCGGATCCTGCCGCCCGAGCACCGGGAGCGCGTGTACCAGCGCGCCAATCTGCAGTGGCTGCCCACGATCCTGGTGGATGGCATGGTCGCCGGCACCTGGACGCCGAAGTCGGGCCTCAACCCGTTCGGCGGCCTTCCGCGGCCGGTGCTCGCCGAGCTGGAGGAGCTGCTAGCGCAGTGCCCAGCCTGAACGGCTGACCGCGCGCCTCACCTCGGCATCGGCGGCCGCCTCGCGGCTGAGGGCGGCCAGCAGCCGCTCGGTCCAGGCCGCCGGCGCCAGCAGTGGCGCCAGCACCAGCTCACCCCTGCGGAAGCGCGCCCGGAAGCTCTGGCCGCCCGCCTGGAGCTCGAAGCGCTGGACCGGGCCGCGGCCGAGTAGGCCGGACCGGTGCGCCCGAGCCTGAGGCAGGTGAAGGGCGAGGTAGTCGAGGAGCCCGACCACGGTCGGAGCCGTGAAGGAGCGGTGCGGCGTGCCGCAGAAGACGCAGGAGCGCGCCAGGGGCGGCGCGCCGCAAACGGTGCAGGCAGGCACTCAGTCGGTGTAGCGCGCGATGATCCCGTCCTCCCGCTGCTTCTCCGACCGGTAGAGCGGGCAGTCCTCGAAGTTGCGCAGGCAGATGGGCGGGCTGTCGCGCAGTGCCAGCTTGCGCTTGGAGCGGTGGTCGACGTGGCAGTCGAAGTGGTAAACCCGCAGCGGGCCGTGGCGGTCCAGCCAGTGTTCCTCGAGGTAGGGGCAGCGTCGCACCGCATCTAAAGTAACTCCGTGCTGGACTTCGCCCGGACCGCCTCGGCGATCCGGGGGACGACCTCCACGCTCGAGAAGTCGCGCCTGCTGGCCGAATACCTGGCGAAGCTGGACGACCACGACCTGCGGCGCGCCGCGAACTGGTTCTCCGGCCTCGCCTACGGCCGCTCCGAGCGCAAGACCCTCAACCTGGGCTGGTCGGCGATCGGCAAGGCCGTCGACGCGCTGAGCCTCTACGAGCCGGAGCAGCTGAGCGCGCTCTTCTTGAAACACTCCGACCTCGGCGACTGGGCGGGTGACGCTCTGGCCGGGGGAACCGCACCTCGGCCCTCCAGCCTCGGCGACGTGGCCCGGGCCTTCGAGGAGATCCGCACCGCCAGGGGCGTGGCGGCCAAGCAGCAGCGCCTGCGCGAGCTCCTGGGATCGCTGGACCCCGAAGCCGCCCGCTACGTGGTCAAGATCCTGGCCGCCGAGATGCGGATCGGCCTCCAGGAGGGCATTGTCGAGGCGGCGGTGGCGCGGGCGTTCGAGGCGCCGCTGGAAGCCGTCAAGCGCGTGCACATGCTGACTGGGGACATCGGCGAGACGGCCGTCCGGGTCCGCCAGGGACGCCTCGCCGAGACCCAGGTGGAGCTCTTTCAGCCGATCCGCTTCATGCTCGCCAGCGCCGTCGAGACGCCGGCCGAGGCGATGCAGCGGGCCCCGTCCGAGACCGTCTGGACAGAGGAGAAGTACGACGGCGTGCGCTGCCAGCTGCACCGCGCCGGCAGCCGAGTGGAGCTCTTCTCGCGGGACCTCAAGGAGACCACCGCGGCCTTCCCCGAGATCGCCGAGGCGGCCCTAGAGCTCGCCCACGACCTCCTGCTCGACGGCGAGATCCTGGCCCACTCGGGCGATCAGGTGCTGCCCTTCTTCGATCTCCAGAAACGGCTCGGGCGGAAGGTCGTGAGCGTCGCGCTGCGCCGCGAGGTGCCGCTCGTGTTCGTGGCCTTCGACCTCCTCTGGGCGGACGGCGAGGCCCTCCTGGAACGGCCCCTGAGCGAACGCCGGGCGCGGTTGGAGGGGCTTGGGCTGGAGCACCCCTTCCTGCTGGCGCGGGTGGAGTCGGCGGCCGGGCCGGACGACCTGGAGCGGATCTTCGCGGAGACCCGCGAGCGCGGCAACGAAGGCCTCATGCTCAAGGACCCGGGCAGCGCGTACACACCGGGACGCCGGGGGATGGCCTGGCTCAAGCTCAAGCGCCCCCTGGCCACGCTGGACTGCGTGGTCACGGCCGTCGAGTGGGGGCACGGGAAGCGCCGGGGTGTGCTCTCCGACTACACCTTCGCGGTGCGCGACGAGGAGGAGGGAGGCCGCCTGCTCAACGTGGGCAAGGCCTACACCGGGCTCACCGACAGCGAGATCGCGACCATGACCAGGCACTTCCTCGACCACACGGTGGCGGACCATGGCCGGGTCCGCCTGGTCGAGCCCGACACGGTGGTCGAGATCGCGTTCGACTCCATCCAGCGCTCGGCCCGCCATCGTTCCGGCTTCGCTCTCCGCTTCCCCCGCATCGTCCGGCTGCGCGACGACAAGCCCCCGGCCGAGGCCGACACCCTGGACCGGGTGCGCGAGCTGTACGACCGCTACTTCGGCCGCACCGTCCCGCTGGCGAGCGTCGCGGAGGTCGAGCGCTGAAGCTCACCTTCATGGGCACCGCCGGCGCCCGCTTCATGGTCGCCAAGCAGCTGGCGGCGTCGGGCGGGCTGTACGTGGAGGAGGGCTCCACCAGGCTGGCCTGCGACCCGGGACCCGGCGCGGTCGTCCAATACGCCAAGCGCAAGGTCGACCTCGCCCGTCTCGACGGCATCCTGGTGAGCCACCGCCATCTCGACCATGCCGGGGACGTCAACGTGATGATCGAGGCGATGACGGAGGGCGGCTTCCGCCCGCGGGGGACGCTCTTCTGCCCGGGGGACGCTCTCGACGATGACCCCGTCGTGCTGCGCTATCTGCGCTCCTTCCCGCGGGAGGTGGTGCGCCTGCAACCCTGCACCGAGTACACGCTCAAGGACATCGAGTTCACGACCACCCGCCGCCACCCGCACGGCGCGGAAACCTACGGCTTCCGGTTCGGCGACCGGCTCGGGTGGCTCACCGATTCGGACTGGTACGAGGGCATCGTCGAGGACCACAAGGCCGAGGTGATGGTGCTGCACACGGTGCTGATCGAAGCCCGCCCCGATCTGCCCCACCTGAGCATCCCCGAGGCCGCGCGGATCATCGCGGAGGCCAGGCCGCGGCTGGCGATCATCACCCACTTCGGGATGAGCGTCTGGCGCGCCCATCCCTGGGAGCTGGCCGAGCAGATGACGCAGGCCACCGGCATCCAGGTCAAAGCCGCGCGGGACGGGATGTCGATCGAGATCTAGGGTGTCAGCCGCTCAGGGCTTCCTCTTCTTCCTGATCCTGCTGGGGATCCTGGCGGCGGTACTCCGGCTGTTCTCCCAGCGGGCGCCGGTGGTGCCCTACCAGGTGATCCTGGCGGCCGCCGGCATCCTGCTCGGCCTGGTCCCAGGTCTGCCCCTGCCCCGGGTCGGGCCCGAGCTCCTGCTCCTGGCCTTCGTACCCGGGCTGGTCTTTGAAGCCTCGCTCTCACTCGATCTCAAGGAGCTCCGGCGGCAGGCGCTGGCGATCGGTTTGCTGGCCACGTTCGGGGTCTTCATCGGCGTCGTGCTGCTGGCCGCCGCCGCCCACTACCTGTTCGGCATGGACTGGGCGGCCTCGGCTGTGCTGGCCGGCATCGTGGCCACCACCGACCCGGTGGCCGTGATCAGCGTGCTGCGCCGGCTTCGGGTGGCGCCGGGATTGACCGCCATCCTGGAAGGCGAGTCCCTGTTCAACGACGGCACTGGGGTTGCTGTTTTCGCGGCGGTCCTGGCGTCGATCTCGGCGGGCGCTTTCTCAGTCGGCGACGCCGGCGGCCGTTTCCTCCTGATCACGTTGGGCGGCACGGCCGTCGGCTTGATCGCCGGCACGGCCGCGGTCCTGCTGCTCCGGCGCTCGGAAGAGGCCGAGCTCGAAATCCTGGTGACGCTGGTCACGGCCTACGGCGCGTACCTGCTGGCCGACCTGCTCCACTTCTCGGGGGTGGTGGCGGTGGTGGTCGCCGGGCTCGAGGTGGCCCGCTACGGGCACCGCTCGGGGCGCATGAAGGGCACTCAGCTGATCGGTTTCTGGCGCCTCCTGGCTTTCGTGCTGAACGCCGTCCTCTTCGTGCTGGTCGGCTCCCGGCTGCCCACGCCCTTGCTGCTCCGCATGCTGCCGCTGGCCGCGGGCCTCTACCTGGCCATGCTGCTGGTGCGCGCGGTCCCGGTCTACGGCCTGCTCGCGATCTGCGACCCGCGAGCGGCGCAGATCAAGTGGTCCTGGCGGGTGCTCACCTTCTGGGGAGGGATGCGCGGTGCGCTGTCGGTGGCGCTGGCGCTGGTGGTGGCGGCCACGCCCGGTATCGACCAGCGGGTCAGCACGGTCGCCTACGGCATGGTCGTGCTCTCGCTCCTGGTCCAGGGCGGGCTGATGGGACCGCTGGCCCATGCCCTCGGCTTGTCGCATCCCGACACCCGGCCGCGCCGGCGGCTAGCGACCGGCGGCCAGGCCCGAGGCCACGAAGGCCGCGTACGAGCCCAGGATCACCAATCCGCCAGCCCGGCCGACCCCGCGCCGAAGGAGGGGGACGGCAACCGCCAGCACGGTCAGGGCCAGCAGCCAGGTCATGTCGGTGAGGCCCGTGCGCACGGCGGCTGCGCCCAGGAGCAAGGCCGGGACCATGAGCCCCGCCAGTAGGTTGATGCTATTGCTGTTCATGGCCGCTGACAGCAGCGCGGTCCCGCGGTCGCTGCGCGCGAAGTGGAGCGCCACGTAGAGGTTGGGCAGGCTGGTCAGGGCGGCCAGGATCACCGATCCCAGCAGCCACCCGCTCACGTGCAGTCCCGGCGCCAGCTGCAGCGCGGACCTGACCATGGCGAGGCTCCCCAGCACCACGGCGGCGACCGCTGGCGGCATGAGCCACACCGGCTTCCACGAGTGGCTGCGCGCGGGCAGGTCGCGGTCCTCATCATGCGCGACCTCGCCCGCCCGCGGCAGGAAGGCGGGCCGCAACGCGCGCAGGCGTCCGGCCAGCGCCAGCACATAGAGCGCGAACAGCATGGCGGCCAGCAGTAAGGCGGGCGCCGGTTGCAGCAATCCGCCGACCAGCGCCGCGGCCACCAGCAGCACCGTCATGCCGGCGGTGGCGTCCAGCACCAGGGGCTGGGTCCGGATCCGTATCCTGCCCGCCAGCAGCGAGCTGAAGCCGAGCAGCGCGGCCAGGTTGAAGAGGTTGGAGCCAAAGATCACCCCGACGCCGACGTCGCGAGCGCCCGACGCCAGCGCGGTCACGGCCGACGACAGCTCGGGCGCGTCGGCGCCCAGCGCGGCCAGCAGGCCGATCAAGGCTTCCCCGAGGCCGACCTTCACGCCAAGGCGCGTGAGGCCGCGCGCCAGGAACTCGCTGGCGGCCAACGTGAGCAGCAGCCCGGCGGCGAAAACGCCGCCGGCAACCCAGGGCTGGCTGCCTACCGCTTCGAGGCCATTGCCAGCTCGGCCGCCGCCTCCGGGTGCTGGATCACGCCGTCGATGAGCCCGTACTCGATGGCTTCCTCGGGGGACAGGTAGAAGTCGCGGTCGGTGTCCTTCTCGACCCGCGCCAGCGGCTGCCCGGTGTGGATGGCGATGAGCTCGTCCAGCACCTTGCGCAGGCGCAGGATCTCGCGGGCGTGGATGTCGAGGTCGGTAGCCTGACCCTGCAGGCCGCGCCCGGCGATCAGCGGCTGGTGGAGGTGGATGCGGGCATTGGGCAGCGCGTAGCGGCGGCCCTTGGTGCCGCCCATCAGGATGATCGTGCCGAAGGAGGCCGCCCGCCCCACCGCCACCGTGGAGATCGGCGGCTTGACGTACTGCATGGTGTCGAAGATCGAGAACCCGGAGGCCACGCTGCCGCCCGGGCTGTTGATGTACATCTGGATCTC
>Ga0070717_10000329_pt1 | contig 30746 bp, 30 predicted proteins | sample LARL113metaG_FD_71366 | JGI IMG/M metagenome (GOLD analysis project Ga0070717, IMG submission 71366) | Corn, switchgrass and miscanthus rhizosphere microbial communities from Kellogg Biological Station, Michigan, USA - LAR L11-3 metaG | ecosystem: Host-associated > Plants > Roots > Rhizosphere ...
GGTCTTTGCCTGGATCCGTGACATGTAACCGATTGATTACATAAAAGCCGCGGGGCCGTCAAGAAGCCGGGCGTGACCCTGAATCCAGCTGCGCAGGGCAGCCATGAGCGGCCTCCATTGCGCCGGCCGTTCAAGTTTGGTTGGGTGCCGCGACCCCGCGAGGTCAAAGGCCGCGGGGGGCGCGCGCAGGAGGAGACGAATGAAGAACCGCATCACTGGGCGCTCGGCGTTCCTTGCTTTGCTGAAGGATGAGGGCATCACGCATCTGTTCGGCAATCCCGGCACCACCGAATTGCCGATCATGCACGCGCTGAAAGATCATCCTGATCTCACCTATGTGATGGCGATGCAGGAAAGCCTGGTGGTTGCTATCGCCGACGGCTTTAGCCGCGCCTCCGGCCGCCTCGTTGCCTGCAACGTCCATGTCGCGCCGGGCTTGGGCAACGCGATGGGCTCGCTCTACAACGCGCAATTCACGGGAACGCCGATGATCCTGACCGCCGGCCAGCAGGAGCAGGGCCACGGCCTGATGGAGCCCTTGCTCTATGGCCCGCTGGTACGGATGGCCGAGCCTTTGGTGAAATGGGCGGTCGAGGTGACGCGGCTGGAAGATTTGCCGCGGATCGTGCGCCGCGCCGCGAAAATCGCGACCACGCCGCCGACCGGGCCGGTGTTCATCTCGCTGCCCGGCGACATCCTCAATTCCGAAGCCGGCATCGAGCTCGGCCGCTCCACCCGGGTCGATACCCGCGTCAAACCTTCCGACGAAGCGTTGCAGGCGCTGACCCAGCGTATCCTGAAAGCGCAACGTCCCGTGATCATCGCCGGCGACGAGATCGTCAAAAGCGATGCGTTGCAGGAAGCGGCCGCGCTGGCGGCGACGCTGGGCTGCGCGGCCTATCAGCAATCGGCGCCTTACGGTGCGCATTTCCTCTCCGAAAGTCCGAGTTTCATGGGCGCGCTGTCGCGCCTGCAAAAGCAGGTGCGGGAGGTGCTGTCGCCTTACGACCTCATGATTGTCCTCGGCGCCGATCCGTTGCGCATGTCGGTGCATAGCGAGGTCGAGCCGCTGCCGGATGGACTGCCGATCGTGCAGATCGGCCTGGTCGAATGGGATCTCGCCAAAAATTACGGCGCCGAAATCGCGCTGAAGGCCGACGTCAAGGAAACGCTGCGCGCGCTGATCCCGGCGCTGAAGGCGACCGGCGGCGCCGCGCTGGAAGCTCGCGCCAAGCAAGGCCTTGCGGAGCTAGCGCCGAAGAACTGGGCCGCGAAGCGCAAGACGATCGTCGAACAGATATCCAAGGCGAGGGACAAGTCCCCGATCGATCCGGACTGGCTGACCCTGCAAATGATCGAGGCGATGCCGGATAATGCGATCCTGGTCGACGAAGGCTTGACTTCGGGTCGGCAGATCCTCGCGCTGCGCCCGCATCGCGATCGCTACGGCTATCATGCGCTGGCTTCGGGCGGCATCGGCTGGGGCTTGCCGGCCTCCGTCGGCATCAGCATGGCCAACCCGGCGCGTCCGGTGGTGTGTTACTCCGGCGACGGCAGCGCGATGTATTCGATCCAGGCGCTGTGGACCGCGGCGCATCACAAGCTTCCGCTCAATGTCGTGATCTGCAACAACGGCGGCTACCGCATCATCAAGCAGCGGCTGCTCGCCTTCCACGGCGACGATCATTACGTCGGCATGGATTTCGCCGATCCGAAGGTCGATTTCGCCGGCATCGCCAAATCGCTCGGGCTGGAAGCGATCCGAATCACCGAGGCGAGCGAGTTGAAGACGAAGCTATCTTCAGCATTCAGCCGTCCCGGCGCCAAGCTGATCGAGGTCGTGGTCGACGGCACGGTGTGAGCGCGGACGCCATTCGTCGCGTGCGTGATGCGTGCCTCGAGCGTTGCATAACCGCCGGACCGCGCACCCTTTTTCACCGGTTCGGCCGCCTGCGCCAAGGGGTGACCGGAATTCCCTTATGGCCAGGCCACTCACCAAAGAATCCTGGAACGTGACAAAGTTACTAAAGACACGCCCCACAACAACGGGTCAGGATGAGCGCGGAATTTCCTTGAAAATTTTGTTTATTCTTTTGGGGGCGTGCTGTGGGGCGGCATTTCCTTCTTTGGTGCACAGGCATCGTTGCGCTCAGCTGGATTGGCTGCGGCAGCGGCGCGGCGGCGGTCTCATATTTGGACCCGCAAACCGCGGAACAAGTCCGTCAAGCCCATCGGATGGCCGACGATCTCCATGGTTACCATCATTACGAGAAAGATTCATCGCCGTACCGGACGCACTGCGCAGCGCACGATCGCTACGATGAGCTTTCGGTGAAATTTGACATGGCGGTCGCGACCGGCGACGTTTTCGCGGCGCGGATCATTGGCGATGCGCTCGCGGATCTTGGAGAGGAAATCAGTTACGACGAATATCTCGAAGACAAATACGACGACGGCTACGATTCATGCTTCTGCCGGTTTGTAGACTATATCCTGGGGGATCATTCCGCATTCGTCGACGTTCAGTTCGGATATTCGGGCTACCGTTGGGTCGTCGAGGATTTCGATGGCACCAAGTGGGGTGGCATTCTCGGCGTCGGCGGCGGCTTTGCCATTCCGCTGACGCAGCGTTTCTATGGGTTTGTGCGGGTCGGCGCATACGAAACATCCGACAGCAGGATCGACCTGTTCTCGCCCGACTCCGACTTCTCAGCCAGGATGCAATGGCTGGTGACCGGCGAGGCCGGCCTCGGAGTCCCGATCTTCGATAGAGTAGGTGTACGGGCATCGGCTGGCTTTGCCCTGGCTGACCTGAAGGTCGTTGGTCCCGGCGGCATCAGCGATGGCAAAACGGTTCCGGGCTACACGATCGATGGCGGCATCGACATCAAGTTGGCGCCAAAATGGAAACTGACGCTGGACACGCGCTACACCCAGTTGCAGGAAACCAACTTTAGTCCGTTGCCAGCGGTCAATCTCGCCGTGTCGCCAAAAATATGGACGACGATGATCGGCGTGCGTTATACCTTCGGAAATACTGCCAGAAATCGGCTGTGGTAGGACGAAAAATGCGACGTATTGCATTTGTCTTGACGGTATTCGTTGGCCCGGCATTGCTTCTGGTGCCGCATGCCCTCGCGCAGACTTCGCAGCCTACGCCGGAGCAGTTGAAGGCCGCGAATGCGAAGTTCACGGCATGCCAAAACAAGGCGGTGGCAACGAAGGTCGGTCCGAAGGACCGCCGCGCTTTTATGAAGAGCTGCCTTGCGGGTAGCTGACTGATCGCTTTGAGTTCGCGCCCTGCTTCCAGGCGCTGCGGACCGCGGCGCATCGCAAGCTTTGCCGCAACCTTGCATTGCTGGTTGCATCAGGAAATGGAGTTGATCATGCGCAGGATTGCAATAGTGCTTGCATTTGCAGTCGGATTGATCGCACCGGCGTCGGCTCAGAAGGCCGAGATCGAGGCAGTCAACGCGAAATGGATCGAATTCTTCAACAAGGGCGATTTTGCCGGCGTTGCGTCGCTCTACGCCACTGACGCGACCGCATTCCCGCCCGGTGCAGCGATGGTGCAGGGCGGAGCCGCCATTGGGGCAATGTGGAAAGGCATGGCCGAGCAAGTTGGCGATCCGAAACTCACAACCCTCGACGTCAAGCCGCTCGGTCCCTCCGCGGCACGGGAGATCGGGACCTTCAGCTTGAAGACCAAGGGCCCGACACCGCAGGAAGTGAGCGGGAAGTATGTTGTGGTGTGGGAAAAGGTCGGAAGTGACTGGAAGCTCGCCGCCGATATTTGGAACGATGGTAAGTAAGCCGCGGGCTCCGATTGAAACTGGATCCAGAGTTGGCATCCAGACTTGGCATGATTGCTGAACTACCTACGTCAAGGGTGCGCCGATCCATGAGATGGCAGCCCCTGACCGTGGAAAAATGCCCTCCACAAACGGCGCAGGGAATAGAACAGGAGAGTTCTGGCCATGATCGAGGGGATCAGCGCGGTCACACTGGGCACCCACGAAATGCCGCGAGCCGTCCGATTCTACCGCGCGCTGGGGCTTGAGGTCCTGCATGGCGGCGAAGAGTCCTCGTTCACCAGCTTTCGAGCAGGGACGAGCTATCTTAACCTCATTGGCCAGCCTGCCGAGCGGCACTGGTCCTGGTGGGGGCGGGTAATCTTCTACGTTGCCGACGTTGACGCTCTCTGCGACCGCGCGCTCACAGCCGGATACCGGCCAGCGACAGTGCCCCGCGATGCCGAATGGGGTGAACGCTTCTTCCACTTGATGGACCCTGACGGCCACGAACTCAGTTTCGCTCGGCCTTTGCTCCCGTGATCGTGCCGACTCAAAGCCGGGTACAGCGCTAGTCCGCTTCCGACCGGGTGCGGCGAATGGCGCTCAAATCTTCTGCGACACCCGTCCTCGGCAATGGCGTGATCGCCCGCTCAGTGGAAGGCGGGACGATCAGGGCCGTGAAGCGCTGCGTTGCGCCGGGCTGGCCTAACAGCGTTGATTCCAGGACGAACTCGGATTTGACATACCCGTAGGCTCGCGCGGCGGTCCTTTCCATCGATGCGATACAGTTTGCATCGTTACCGAAGCACAGGGCTATCCATCCCCGCTCGAACGTCGTCTGGGGCGACATTCTTTCGGTGTTTGGCAGGACAAGTCGCTCTTCGTATGCGGGATGGTCCGGGCTGTAGAAGGCCATGGCGAAGGCCAGACCATCATCGCCGCCGACGGCCGGAAGCGCTTCGTTAGACTGCCGGTGCCATTGCCGGGTCACCTCCATCGCAGACAGCTGATAGAAATTGCGCCCCTCGTGCAATGGATTGATGTTCCGATAGAGGGCGTGAACGGGTGCCACCACGACCACGGCTATGACCGCAATGCCAATGACAAGGACCGCCAGATTGACCGAATAAAAGCGTTCGATCGGATAGCTTGCACCGCAGACAATCAGAATCGGGAACAGGAAAAGACCCTGTAGCGCCCAGATCGGCGGCATGTCGGATCCCAGTCCGATCGACGTGATCGCCGGAAACACGATCGTTCCGACGCTGACAAGAAACAGCAATAAAAGGCCAGCGTTCATCGCCCGAAAATCCTGGGAAAATCTTTTGAGACGGTTTCCCGCTATCAGAACCCACGTCGCCGTTGGCAACGCCAGCACGAGCGCAACACCCAAAATGAAAAGAAGCGCTTCGACCAGCGAAGGGCTAAGGGCCTTGCCGGTATGTCGCGCCAGCGCATAAGCGAACGGCTTTGCGCCGGTCGTCGCCAGCCAGTGCAAATGCGGCACGAGCGCGACCAATCCCGTGACGGTGGAAACCCAGGGGGCCGGGGAACCGAAATAGGCGCGTCGTTGCGGATGACAGATCGCAGCGAACAGAAAGCTGACAATAAGAAACGCCGAATAGTATTTGCCCAGCATCGCGAGCGCGGCTGTTGCGCCGGCGGCAATGGCCCAGCCTATCTCGCGGGTTTCAAACGACCGCAGGAAGCAATAGGTGGCGATTGGCCACGCCGCCAACAGAACCGCGTTGGCATTGAACCGTTGAGCGTGAAACTGGTAGGCCGGCAGCAGCATGAGAAGCAACAGCACGACAATTCTTTTGTCACCCCTCGCGAAGCGTCGCGTGATCAGATCGACGGCCCACAACGCGATCGCCGAATTGGTCAGCGCCATCAACTGAAACGACCAATTGTCGAGCGGAAAGACCGACGTCCATGCGCGCGCGACCCATCCCATCAGCGGGGGATGTTTGGCGTAGCCCCATTCGATGCTGCGTCCGAGCGTCCATGTTTCCAGGACATCGGGGTGCAGATCGCCGCCGAGATAGGCGGTAGCCAGAAAGGCCAGCCAAACCGCGATAAAACCGATCAGCAGAAGCGGGATCGCCCAACCCGCTTCGATACCATCCATCCATATCAGAAACGGCCTCCGCCAGCGCGCAGGGGAAATTTCCGAGCGCGCAGCCATCTCCGAGAACGCAAGATCCATGGCACAAACTCATAGCAGTACGCGAACATCATCGATCCTCCCCTCGCTCTGCGAGCGGAGGCGACGACCGATCGGGCACTGCTACGCAGCGCGTATGTGTTTGTTAAAAAAAATTAATGGTCCAATTTTAAAAAAATGATGTCCCAAAAGGGATCATACGCGCTCTAAAACATGTTTGCCGCCGATGACGTTGTGCCATCGGCGGAAGTCGCCAGGCTCACTCAATCAACTTCATCCAACGCACGATTCTCGGCCAATATTCTTCAAGCGTCCGCCGTCCCATGAACAGAGCTAGATGATTGCACGGCGCGACCTCGTGGCGGAGATGCTCCGGCTGCGTTCCTGCCAGCCGCTCCACGGCAAGCAATTGTTCCGGGGCAACCACTTCGTCGGCGTTCCCAGCAAGAAGATACATTGGAAGCCGCAGTTTCGAGAGGTCGATCTTTTGCCCAAGGGCGACGAAGCTTCCGTTGGCGAGCTCGTTGCGCTTGTAAAGCTTTTCGATGACTTCGAGATAGTAGGTGCCGGGAACGTCGATTGTCCAAGAATTCCACTTCTTGAAAATGGCTTCGAGCCGCATGAATTCTGGCGAGCCGATCGGCTGAAGCGTCTGTAGAGATTCGCGAATAGCGCTTGCGTCAGTGTCGTTTCCCCAGAACTTCGCGATATTGTGGCCGATGACGCGACCATTGCCGAGATTGACCAGGCTCTGAAACATGATCAGGGGGGTAGCCTCGGCGATGGCCGACAATCGGGATTGCCGCGCGGCGATATCAATCGGCGCGCCGGCCATAACAAGCTTGCGTACTTTGGCTGGGAATCGTCCGGCATAGAGCAGGGATAACCAGCCTCCCTGGCAAAGCCCTATGAGATCAACCAGGCCACCGACACAATCGACAAGGACATTGAGATCGGCAAGATATTCGTCAATTCCGAGAAATCGCATGTCAGCGCCGGCCGAGCGCCAATCGACCATGAACAGTCGTTCAATTCCGGCATCACGGAGGGCGGCAACGAGACTGTGTCCGGCTGCAAGGTCGGCAATAGCGGCTCCATGCAGCGTGAGCGGTGTGCACAGCAGAGTGGGAACGCCGCTCTCTACCATCGTAAAATCACGGAGCCGGACTGCGTGCAGCTCGATCGCAATCTTGCTTGGCGTGGCTCCTTCCGGCTCTTGCGGAGTGCCGTCGCCACCAGCATCCCCTGAGAATTCCAGAAAATGTGTCGCCATGGACGACGCAGTTTCAGCGGCCGATGCAGCGACGAGCGCCGGCCAGAAGAACGCCGCATACGGGAATTGACCTCCTAGATACCGATCCATTTGATATAGGAATGCGCGGTTCGTCGCTGCGGTCTTGAGCTGGGTCGATTTTACCCCAAGAACAACCCTGGAACGACGCAAGACTTTGCAGGTCGGTTCGAGTCAAAAAATGAGAAGCCGCATCCAAGCCAATTCTACTTGATCCTGATCGTAATTCTGTCGGAGACGAGCGGCGGGGTGAACGGATAATGCTTGGCATCCCCCAGCACCAGCTGGAGAGTGTGCTGGCCGGGCGGCAGCTCGATCCGTGCCTCGGTTTGACCCGCTCCGAAATGAAGATGGGACTTGTCCTGTGGGATCGGCTCGTTGGGATCGAGCGGTTCATTCACATCGACCAGCAGATGATGATGGCCGCTGTTATGAAAATCGTCGCCGGCGTGGGTGACGCCCATGTTGCGCAGACCAAAGCGACACCAGAACCCGCCTTTGATCACCGTGCCGTCCTGCGGCCAAACGAAATACAGGACCGCATCCTTTGGCGCGGACTTTCCTTGAGCGTGCGCAGTGCACGGCGTAAACGCCAGCGCCAGCGATAGCACGATAGGCCGGGCGATCTTCATGGACGTTCTCCTCTGACGCCTCTAGGGAGACAGAGCGACCCGCAATCCATGGGTCTGGTATCGAACGTTCGTGTCGTAACTGTCGCGGTTCGCTGGCCGCGCATAGCGCGCGTCATTCTTCCAGGACCCGGACCGAATGACGTGCGACACGCAGTCGCCCTCGACCCACGCTGACCCGTCCGACGGGGCGCCCTGATAATTCTTGTGCCAGCAATCCTCTACCCACTGATCGACGCCGCCACCCATATCATACAGTCCAAACGGATTTGGCCTGAAACTCCCGACCTTGATTGGTTGCTCGGCGGCTGCGACGTCAGCACAGTTCTTGCAGTTGGCCATGCCGGATAGAAACTGATCGCCCCACCAGTACTTTGTTTGCGTGCCGCCACGGGCGGCAAATTCCCATTCGGCTTCGCTTGGCAGCCGGTAGGCCTTTCGGGTTGCGCCCGCGAGCCAGGCAACGAATTGTTTGGCATCGCTCCAGCTTACGTTGGTGATGGGCGCGTCATCTTTGCCGGTTGCCTCGAACGCACATGCCTTTGCTACAGCGCATTCGTTCCATTCGCGAACGGTGATTGGATACTGACTGATCGCAAACGGCTTGATCGTGACCTGGTGGGGTGGTTTCTCGGTGGGATCGTCATTGCTGCCCATTGTGAAGTTGCCGCCGCGAAGCATGTACATTTCGGGCTCTCGGACCGCCGCGGTCGACTGTGTTGCAGGCCTGGCTGGAGACGCGAGCTGGGGTTGCGACGCTCCTTGTTTCGCGGCCGGAGCCACCGAAGGCGCGGGCTGAGTTTGGGGCGCCGCTTGTTTCACGGTGGGCGACGGTGACGAGAGCACCTTCGGTGCCTCTAGTGAGACCGGGGCCGAAGCCTGACCTCCTGCCTTGCCACGCGGTTGCCAAAACACATACCAAAGGACGCCGCTTGCGATGACCAGCAAAAAGAAGCTCAGCAAAAAAATCAGAATGTTCTCGCGTCGTTTTCGGGTCCTGTTGAAGGCGGCCGGATCCGGAAGCACACGGTAGACCCTGATCGGGTCTGTGATGTTCTTTACTTTGCGATCTCCGAGCGACTCATATCCGCAAACCAGTTTGTGCTTTATCTGCTCGTAGATGCCGCCTGAGATGTAAACCTGGCCAGGATCGGCAATACCCTCAAGGCGCGTGGCAATATTGACGCCATCGCCGAAAACGTCGTCTGCTTCGATGATGACGTCGCCAAGATTGACGCCAATCCGAAATTCAATCCAATGATGCTTTGGCATCGATGCGTTGCGTCCAACCATGTTTTGCTGGATAACGATACCGCACCGAACAGCTTCGACAGGACTGTCGAAAATCGCAATAAATCCGTCACCGGTGGTTTTGACGAGCCTTCCGTGATGCCCGAGGATGCTAGGCTCGATGAGGTCACGCTCGATCCGCTTCACGCGAAGATGCGTTCCTTCCTCATCGATTTGCATGAGGCGGCTGTAGCCCGCGATATCGCCGGCGACAATCGCAGCAAGACGGCGCGGCGTCGACTCTCGCGGAGAATCGCCACTTCTGCTCGATTTCAATTTGCGAATTTCACCCATGACCTGGGTCTCCAGACACCGCAAATGGCAGTGTTAGGGGCGGACACGTTCCGCAGAAATTTCAATTCGCCAACAACAGGTTATCACACTGCCGGGTTGGGACAAGCCAATTGAGGCCTTTCGCAAACGGCTCTGCACCTTTTAGCCCGAACGGCGACGTTCCAATGTGAACCGCCTCACATCTCCGGACTCAGCGCCTAGTCGCCCGATGTCCCCTTCGGGGCGTCAGACGCGGTAAACCTCAGCCGAGCAACGGATTCCCGCTTAGCCCCCGCAAGCCACCGTCGCGCTCACTCCGCCGCCTTCGCGGGCGCACCTGGCCGATACTGCGCGGCCGGATGCGGCGCGGTGAGGCGGGCGCGGCCGGCGCCGAATAATTTTTCGCGCAGCGTTCCCTTGGCGTAGGCGCGCTTGTAGCGGCCGCGCCGAGTCAATTCCGGCACCAGCATGTCGGAAATATCCTCGAAGTCGCCCGGCGAGACCGCGAACGGCACATTCAAGCCGTCGACATCGGTCTGTTCGAACCAGGCCTCGATCTCATCGGCGACTTTTTCCGGCGTGCCCACGATCACCGGCCCAATGCCGCCGATGCCGACATGTTCGGCCACCTCGCGCACGGTCCAGACCCGGTCCGGATCGGCGCGGGTGATGTTGTCCATCGCGCTGCGGCCGGCGTCGTTCTGGACATGGCGGACCTGCTGGTCGAGTTCGTAAGTCGAGAAATCGACGCCGGTCCAGCCCGACATCAGGGTGAGCGCGCCTTCCGGGCTGATGTGGCGGCGATAATCTTGGTACTTGGCCTTGGCCTCGGCCTCGGTCTCGCCGAGGATGATGGTGAACATGCTGAACATCAAAATCTCGGCCGGGTTACGCCCGGCCTTGGCGGCAAGTTCGCGAATGGCGGCCACGCGCGGCGCGATGACTTTTGCCGACGGCCCCGACATGAACACGCATTCGGCATGCTCGGCCGCGAATTGACGTCCGCGCGGCGAGGTGCCGGCCTGATAGAGCACCGGCGTGCGCTGCGGCGACGGCTCGCTCAGGTGGATCGCGCTGAGCCGGTAATTGCTGCCCTCGTGCGTGACGCGATGCACTTTCGAAGGATCGGTAAAGATGCCGCGCGCGCGATCGCGCACCGCCGCGTCGTCTTCCCAGCTTCCTTCCCAGAGTTTGTAGACCACCTCCATATATTCGTCGGCGATGTCGTAGCGGTCGTCATGCGCGGTCTGCTTGTCCTTGCCGGCGCCGCGCGCGGCACTGTCGAGATAGCCGGTCACCACGTTCCAGCCGATCCGCCCTTCCGTGAGATGGTCGAGCGTCGACATTCTCCTGGCAAACGGGTACGGCGGCTCGAACGACAGATTGCTGGTGACGCCAAAACCGAGATTTTGCGTCACCGCCGCCATCGCCGAGATCAAAAGCAGCGGCTCGTTGGCCGGCGTCTGTGTGGCATGGCGCAAGGCGGCGTCCGGGCTGCCACCGAACACGTCATAGACCCCGAGCACGTCGGCGAGGAACAGGCCGTCGAAGCGGCCGCGCTCCAGCGCCCTGGCAAGATCGAGCCAGTAGGGCAGGCGGTTATATTCCGCGGTGCGGTCGCGCGGATGCGTCCACAGCCCCGGCGATTGATGGGCCACGCAGTTCATGGCGAAGGCGTTGAGCCGGATTTCCTTGTTCATGATTTCCGCGAGCGATTGTGGTTGCGAGGGTTAGCGGCCGGCTTGCCTGAACGGCAACTCGGCGCCCGGCGGCGGCGCGACATGGGCGACGTTCAGCGTCATGGAAACCACGTCGTAATAGCCGTTGACCGCGACCAGATCCATTACGCCCGGCTCGCCGAATTTATCAACGGCCTTGGCATAGATCGCGTCGTCGACGCCGTGGTCGCGCCGAAGCTGGGTGGTGAATTCCCAGACGATCGCTTCGTCGTCCTTCATCTTCTCCGGCTTCTTCCCGGCGCCGAGGGCAGCAATGGTCTCGGGATCGAGGCCGGCCTTGATCGCAAGCGGCGCGTGCGCGTACCACTCATATTGCGCGCCCCAATATTGCGCGGTCATGATGATCGCCATCTCGTTGAGACGCTTGTCGAGCGAGGTATTGAAGCGGACATATTCGCCGACCTTCTGCAACCGGTCGGCCAGTTCCGGGCTGCGCAGCCAGGCATTGAACGGGCCGCTCATCCTGCCGCGCGGCCCTGACATGATGGCCTCGGCCACCGTGCGCTGCGCCGGTGTCATCTTTTCGAGCGGAATTTCCGCGAAGCGCTCGCCGGTCAGCGCCAGCGCGGAGCCTGCGAATAGCAGGGAAATAGCCGAGACACGCAGCATCGTGTTCATAAGTCCGCTCCCTTTTCCGCCCGGTCTGAACGCCGGGCTGGCACGACTTTAGCAGGACCAATCGGCGAGACCAGTGGCCACTTCCGGCGGGTCCGATATCTCGCTAGGCTGGTTTGAAGTTTTATGCGTTTTGCGAGTCAAGGAAACATGAGCAGATCCGACGCCATCGCGCGCGCCCGCCTCCAGCTTCAATCCGGCGAATTTCTTGCCGAACTCGGCCGCCGGGTGGCCTACCGGACCGAGAGCCAGAACGCCGGGCGGGGTGAGGCGTTGCGCGCCTATCTCGAGGAAGAACTGCAGCCGTCATTTGCAAAGCTCGATTTCGAAACTCGCCTGATCGAATCCCCTGACGGCAGGGCGCCCTATCTTCTCGCCGAATACCGCGAGAATTCCAATGCGCCGACGGTCCTGATGTACGGCCATGGCGACGTCGTCGACGGCATGGAAGGAGAATGGCGCAACAATTTCGATCCATGGTTAGTGACGCCGGCCGGAAATCGGGTCTACGGCCGCGGCACCGCCGATAACAAAGGGCAGCACAGCGTCAACATGGCGGCGCTCCGCGCGGTCCGCGAGGCGCGCGGCGGAAAGCTTGGCTTCAACGCAAAATTCATCGTCGAGATGGGCGAGGAGATCGGCTCGCCGGATCTGAATAAAGTTTGTGCGTCGCTGCGCGAGGAGCTCAGGGCCGATCTGTTCGTGGCCTCCGACGGACCGCGGCTGTCGGCGGATCGTCCCACGATCTTCCTCGGCTGCCGCGGCGGCATCCGCATCCATCTCGACGTCAATTTGCGCGAGGGCGGGCATCATTCCGGCAATTGGGGCGGCGTGCTCGCCAATCCCGCAACCATCCTGGCGAACGCAATTTCGACCTTGGTCGACGGTCAGGGCCGGCTGTTGCTCGATCAGTTGAAGCCGCCGCGGCTTTCCAACCAGATCAGGGCCACGCTTGCCGACGTCAAGGTCGAACCATCCGCCGATGAGCCGCAACTCTCCGACAATTGGGGCGAGGAGGGGCTATCGGCCGCGGAACGGTTGTACGCATGGAATACGCTGGAGGTGCTGGCGATATCGTCGGGCAATATCGAAAAGCCGGCCAATGCCATTCCGGGACAGGCGCGTGCGGTGCTGCAATTGCGCTTTGTCGTCGGCACCAAATACGATTCTGTCGTCGATACCGTGCGGGCGCATTTGCACGGGCACGGTTTTCCGATGATCGAGGTCAGCGCGACGCAAAGTTTTGTCGCCTCGCGCACCGATTTCGACAGCCCCTGGATCAATTGGGCGGCGGAGTCGATCCGGCAAACGACCGGGAAGGCGCCGGCGGTGCTGCCGAATTTCGGCGGCTCGCTGCCCAACGACGTGTTCTCCGAAACCCTCGGTCTGCCGACGATCTGGGTGCCACACTCCTATCCCGGCTGCTCGCAGCACGCGCCCGACGAGCACATCCTTTTGACCGTCACCGAGGAAGCGCTTTCGATCATGGCCGGCCTGTTCTGGGATCTCGGCGAACTGCCGCGCGCTTTATGAAGATCGGCGCGGGCAGGCACTCGCGGTCAACGAAGGGGACCTGAAATGACACTATCGGCGCCGGTTGAGTTGCCTGGAACGTTGCAAGCAGGTCCGAAAGAAAAAAGCATCACCAAACTCATTGTTGCGGTCTCGATCGGCAACGCACTGGAATGGTATGACATCTCCTCCTATGGCTATTTCGCCGTCTATGTTTCCAAGGCATTTTTTCCCAACAGCGATCCGACGATTTCGCTGCTGCTGACGCTTGGTACATTCGGACTGGCGTTCCTTATTCGCCCGATCGGCGGCGTCCTGCTTGGCGCCTACGCCGACCGCCACGGCCGCAAGGCGTCATTGATGCTCTCCATCGTCCTGATGACGATCGGCACGCTGACGATCGCTCTGATGCCGACTTACGAGACCATCGGGATGGTTGCGCCGATCGCTGTTCTTACCGCCCGCCTGGTGCAGGGATTCTCGGCCGGCGGTGAATTCGGAAGTTCGACCGCATTTCTGGTGGAGCACGCGCCGGAGCGGCGCGGCTTCATCGCGAGCTGGCAATTCGCGAGCCAAGGGCTGAGCTCGCTGCTGTCGTCCGCGTTTGGCGTCGGGCTGATATTGTGGATGACGCCCGCCGACATGAATTCATGGGGTTGGCGCGTTCCATTCTTGTTCGGCGTACTGGTTGGACCGGTCGGCATCTACATCCGCAATCACCTCGAGGACGCGACACCGCCGCCTGCCGGGAAACAGGACTCCCCGATCGCGGAGCTCTTCCTGCGGCAAAAGCTTCGGGTGATCCTGGGGATTGGCGCGCTCGCGATCTCGACCGCGGTCAACTATCTCGTCGTTTATATGCCGACCTATGTCGTCAAGACATTGAACCTTCCGCCGCTCGTCGGATTTGAGGCGACGCTGGCTGGAGGCATCGCGGTTACGGTGCTTACGCCGTTTGCCGGCATGATTTCCGACCGGATCGGGCGCACGACCCATATGATCGCGGTCAATTTGCTGCTGTTGGTGTCGATCTATCCGGCGTTTCTTATGCTGACGAAGAACTCGACGCCGGCGCTCATTATCGTTGCGGTGTTCTGGCTTTCGAGCCTGAAAGCGATCTACTTCGGACCCCTCGCGGCATTGATGTCGGAGTTGTTTCCGCCGGCGACCCGCGCCACCGGTCTTGGCCTTAGTTATAATGTCGGCGTCACGGTATTCGGCGGCATGGGGCCCGTGACCATGGCCTGGCTTGGCGGCTTCGCCTTCATCGGCGATCTGTCGCCGGCGTACTACCTGACCGTCGTTTGCGTCCTGAGCCTTTCGGCGCTGATCACCATCCGACGAACGTCGGCGGACGCTTCTTGCTAGCCAGCCAAGCTGTGCGTCCAAAGGCGCCTTGCGACGAGTTGGCGTTCGGGCCATCATGGGCCCGATCGAGCGGGTCCGTTCCGCCGGATCGTCCATTTTGGCATTGCAGGAAAGCCTGCTTGACGCACGCGACGCCACCTCAGCATGCAGCCGACGCCGTCGTGAAGGCGTTCGCGGCTATTCCGGCGTTGCTCGAGCAGGCGCCGCGTCTGATCTCGCGTGGCGGCACCCTTGATTGCGAATGCCTGCTTGGGCCTGTGGATCATCCGTTTCATGCATCGATCCGGTCGGGGCGGATTGTCGATCTTGTGCCCGCCCCGGTCCTGATGCGCTCCTGGCGATTTTCATACCGCGCCACACCCCAGGCCTGGACGGAATACTGGAAGCCCGAGCCGCGGCCCGGCTGGCACGATCTGTTCGCCTTGACCAAGCGCGAGGAGGCCGTGCTCGAAGGCGATTTGCATCCCTTCATGGCGCATCTGCAATATTTCAAGGACGTGCTGGCGCTGCCGCGACTGCTTAACGCCGCGGTGCCGTCATGAACGGTGCGATCGAGCCGATCACCGGCCGCTATGTCCACGTCGAGATCGGCGGCGAGATGCATCGTATCTTTTTCGAGGAGAACGGCGCCGGTGTTCCGCTGGTGTGCCTGCACACGGCAGGTGCCGACGGGCGGCAATGGCGACATCTGCTCACGGACAAGGAGTTTACCGGGAATTTCCGCATCATCGCCTTCGACATGCCCTGGCATGGCAAATCCAATCCGCCCGCGGCCGGCGAGGAATATCAGCTCACCACCGCGCGCTATACCGAAACCGTCCGCGCCTTCTGCAAGGCGCTCAAGCTCGAAAAGCCCGTCGTGATGGGCTGCTCGATCGGCGGCCGCATCGTGCTCAATCTTGCGATCGACCATGCTCGCGAATTCCGCGCGCTGATCGGGTTGGAGGCCGCCGACTTCCAGGCGCCGTGGTACGATACCGCTTGGTTGAACCGCCCCGACGTCCATGGCGGCGAAGTCTGCGCCGCGCTGGTGTCCGGTCTGATCGCGCCGCAAAGCCCCAAAACCTCGCGCGAGGAGACGCTGTGGGCCTACAAGCAAAGCGGGCCCGGCGTGTTCAAGGGCGATCTCTATTTCTACCGCGTCGATGGCGACCTGCGGGGCAAGGTCGAGAACATCGATACCGGCATTTGTCCGCTTTATCTGCTGACCGGCGAATATGACTTTTCCTGCACGCCCGACGACACAAGGCGGACCGCGGCGGCGATCCGCGGCGCCAAGGTCACCATCATGGAAAAGCTCGGCCACTTCCCGATGAGCGAGAACCCCGAGCAGTTTCGCCGCTACATTGCGCCGGTCCTCGGCGAGATCCTCAAACAGACGATATCCAGCAAGCAAGGAGAGCACGCATGAACCGCAACACTTTGTTGGGCCTCGCGCTCGCCGCCGCTCTTGGCGCCGGCCAGGCCAGTGCCGAAGAACTGACCGGGACATTGAAGAACGTCAAGGAAACCGGGGCGATTACGCTCGGCTTCCGTGACTCGTCGATCCCGTTCTCCTATCTCGACGACAGCCAGAAGCCGATCGGCTTTGCGATGGACATCTGCTACAAGATCGTCGATGCCGTGAAAACGGAGCTCAAGCTCGACAAGCTCGAGGTCAAACTCAATCCGGTGACGTCGTCGACCCGCATTCCGCTGCTCGCCAACGGCACCGTCGACCTCGAATGCGGCTCGACCACCAACAATGCCGAGCGGCAGAAGCAGATCTCCTTCACCAACACGCACTTCCTGACCGCGAGCCGCTTCGTCTCGAAGAAGGCCAGCAACATCAAGTCGATCGACGATCTCAAGGGCAAGTCGGTGGTTTCCACCGCCGGCACCACCAACATCAAGCAGCTCACCGAAGCCAACGCCGCGCGCAATCTGAATGTCAACATCATCCCGGCCAAGGATCATGCCGAGGCCTTCCTGATGGTCGAGACCGATCGGGCGGTGGCCTTCGTGATGGACGACATCTTGCTGGCGAGCCTGATCGCAGGCTCCAAGGAGCCGTCGGCCTATGTCATCTCCACCGACGCGTTCTCGAAGCCCGAACCTTACGGGATCATGCTGCGCAAGGACGATCCGGCGTTCAAGAAGGTGGTCGATGGCGCGACCGCCGCGCTCTACACCAGCGGCGAGGGCTTGAAGCTCTACGACAAGTGGTTCATGCAGAAGATTCCGCCCAAGGGATTGAACCTCAACGCGCCGATCTCGGCCGAGCTGAAGGCCGAGTTCGCCAAGCCATCGGACTCGCCGGATCCGGATTCATACAAGGCGATGTGAGACTGCGATTTTGACAATTCCCGGCTCATGCGATGGCCCGGTCATTGCATGAGGTTTGGGTGTTAAGCCTGGGCGCGTGGGCGGTTACCCGCTATTTCGGCCCGATTTATGCCAGCATTCCGGAACTATCCAAGCGAGGAGAGCACGTATGAAATGCCTGCGTATGATCGGCCTTGCGCTCGCCGCTCTGCTCGCGGCCGCTCCAGCCAGCGCCGAAGAGCTCACCGGGACGCTGAAAAAGATCAAGGAGACCGGCACCATCAACATCGGCTACCGCGACTCCTCGATCCCGTTCTCCTATCTCGACGACAACCAGAAGCCGATCGGCTTTGCGATCGACATCTGTTCCAGGATCGTCGATGCCGTGAAGCAGGAGCTCAAGCTCGACAAGCTCGCGGTGGAATTCAATCCAGTGACGTCGTCGACCCGGATTCCGCTGCTCGCCAACGGCACCATCGACATGGAATGCGGCTCGACCACCAACAACGCCGACCGTCTGAAGCAGGTGGCCTTCACCAACACCCACTTCCTGACCGCGACCCGCTTCGTCTCGAAGAAGTCTTCCAAGATCAACTCGATCGACGAGCTCAAGGGCAAGTCGGTGGTCTCGACATCAGGTACCACCAACATCAAGCAACTCACCGAAGCCAACGCCGCCCGCAACCTCGATATCAACATCATCCCGGCCAAGGAACATGCCGAATCCTTCCTGATGGTCGAGACCGATCGCGCGGTGGCGGCGGTGCTGGACGACATCCTGCTTGCAAGCTTCGTCGCCGGATCGAAGGATCCTGACGCCTACGTCATCTCCAAGGATGCGTTCTCCAAGCCCGAGCCCTACGGGATCATGCTGCGCAAGGACGATCCGGCCTTCAAGAAGGTGGCCGATCGCGCGACCGCCGCGCTCTACACCAGCGGCGAAGGCCAGAAGCTTTACGATAAATGGTTCATGCAAAAAATTGCGCCCAAGGGACTGAACCTCAACACGCCGATCGGCGCGGAGCTGAAGCACGAGTTCGCGGTGCCCTCCGACTCGCCCGATCCGGACTCGTACAAAGCGATGTGAGGGTGGCGACGTTAGCCCTGGCGCACGGAAGGCCCCCGTGAACTATCACTGGAACTGGCGCATCTTCTTCGAGCCGGCCCCGAACGGGACCGGCACCTATCTTGACATGCTGCTGTCGGGGCTCGTGCTGACGATCGAGACCGCGCTTTGCGCCTGGATCATTGCGCTGGCATTCGGATCGGTGGTCGGCGTCTTACGCACGCTGCCGTCGAAGACCGCGTCCTGGGTCGGCTTCGCCTACGTCGAATTCTTCCGCAACATGCCGCTATTGGTGCAGCTGTTCATCTGGTTCTTCGTGTTGCCGGAACTTTTGCCGCCGTCGTGGGGACTGTGGATGAAGCAGATGCCGCACGCGCCGTTCTATACCGCGGCGATCGGGATCGGGCTGTTCATGTCGGCGCGGGTCGCCGAGCAAACCCGCGCCGGCATCAACTCGCTGCCGCGCGGCCAGAAACTGGCCGCGACCGCGCTCGGGCTGACGACAGTGCAGGCCTATCGCTACGTGCTGCTGCCGATGGCGTTTCGCATCATCATGCCGCCGCTGACGTCCGAATTCCTCTCGACCATCAAGAATACGTCGGTGGCCATTACCATCGGCTTGATCGAGCTGACCGGCGAAGCCCGCGCAATGCAGGAATTCTCGTTTCAGGTGTTCGAGGCCTTTACCGCTGCGACCGTGCTGTACCTTCTGGTCAATATTGTCGTGGTCATCGCGATGCGCTTGCTTGAGCGCGCGGTCGCGGTCCCCGGCTACATAACGGGTAAGTGAGCCCGCCGATGTTCGCCAATTTCGACTTCGACGTCATCCGCCGCTCGCTGGCGTATTTGTTTTTCGACGGCATGACGTTCACGCTGACGCTGACGGGGCTCTCCGCGTTGGGCGGCCTGGTCTTCGGCACGCTGATTGCGCTGATGCGGCTGTCCGGATTGCCGCTGCTCGGGCGGATCGCCGGGCTCTACGTCGATTTGATGCGCTCGCTGCCGCTGGTGCTGGTGATCTTCTGGTTCTATTTTCTGGTGCCCTATATCGGGCAGTGGCTGACGGGATCGTCGCGGCCGATCCGTGTCGGCGCGTTCGCGTCGTCGCTGGTGACCTTCGTCCTGTTCGAGGCGGCGTATTTCGCCGAGATCATGCGCGCCGGCATCCAGTCGATCTCGAAGGGGCAGCCGGCGGCGGCGCAAGCGCTCGGCCTGACCTACGGCCAGACCATGCGCTATGTCGTGCTGCCGCAGGCGTTCCGGAACATGGTGCCGGTGTTGCTGACGCAGACCATCGTGCTGTTCCAGGACACCTCGCTCGTCTATGTGCTGTCGATCCCGGATTTTCTAGGGGCCGCCAGCAAGGTCGCGCAGCGCGACGGGCGTCTGGTAGAGATGTATCTGTTCGCGGCCGCGGTCTATTTCATCATTTCCTGCGTCGCGTCGTTCGGCGTCCGGCAATTGCAGTCGCGCATTGCGGTGATGCGTTAGCGAGAATTTTATGATCGAGATCAGCCACGTCGATAAATGGTACGGCACCTTTCAGGCGCTGAAGGATTGCACCACCAGCGTCGCCAGGGGCGAGGTCGTGGTGGTGTGCGGCCCGTCGGGCTCGGGGAAATCGACGCTGATCAAATGCGTCAACGCGCTGGAGCCCTTTCAGAACGGTTCGATCATTCTCGACGGCATCAAGGTCAACGATCCCAGGACAAACTTGCCGAAATTGCGCGCCCGCGTCGGCATGGTGTTCCAGCATTTTGAACTGTTTCCGCATTTGCGGATCATCGACAATCTTTGTCTCGCCCAGGAGAAGGTATTGGGCCGGTCGCACGACGCGGCCCTCGCCAAGGGTTCAAAGCTGCTCGATCGGGTCGGTCTGACGGATCACGCCAAGAAATATCCGGCCGAACTATCCGGCGGCCAGCAGCAGCGCGTCGCGATTGCGCGTGCGCTCGCGATGGACCCGATCGCGATGCTGTTCGACGAGCCGACCTCGGCGCTCGATCCCGAAATGATCTCGGAAGTGCTCGACGTGATGGTTGATCTCGCCCGCGACGGCATGACCATGATGGTCGTGACCCATGAAATGGGCTTTGCCAGCAAGGTCGCCCATCGCGTCATCTTCATGGACGAGGGCGAAATCGTCGAGGATGCGCTGAAGACCGATTTCTTCGGCAAGCCCCGCAGCGACCGCGCGCAAAAGTTTCTATCGAAGATTTTGTCGCATTAGGTTGTCATTCCGGGATGCGCCCCCTTTAGGCGCAGGCCCGGAATCCATACTCACGATGGTGGTTATGGATTCCGGGCTCGCCGCGGAGCCTGTCATCGGGCCGCGCTCTGCGCGGACCCGTTGGCGTCGCCCCGGAATGACGGCATGAGGGTTTATCGGCACCGACAATTTGCGTATATCACTCCCCACCCTCGTTTCGCACCCCGACAGGAGAATCCGCTTGGACCAGATCGCTTACGTCAACGGTTCGTTTGTGCCTATCGCAGACGCCAAGGTCTCGATCCTCGATCGCGGCTTCCTGTTTGCCGATGGCATCTACGAGGTTGCCGCGGTGCTGGACGGCAAGCTGGTCGACAATGCCTCGCATCTGGCGCGGCTGAAGCGCTCGGTTGGTGAAATCTCCCTGGAGCTGCCGGAGACGCTGGAGCGGATCGTCGAAATCCAGAAGGAGTTGGTCGCGCGCAACCATCTCGTCGACGGAATGGTCTATCTCGAAGTCACGCGCGGCGCCGACAACGGGCGCGATTTCGCATTTCCCAAAGGCGTCACACCGACCTTGATCATGTTCACGACCGTCAAGGACATCGTCAACGCGCCGTCCGCCAAGACCGGCATCGGCGTCATCACCGTGCCGGACCTCCGTTGGACCAGACGCGACATCAAAAGCGTGGCGCTCTTGGCGCAAGTATTGGCCAAACAGGCCGCGGCGGAGGTCGGCGCCGGCGAGGCCTGGATGATCGAAGACGGCAAGGTCACCGAAGGCGGCTCGTCATCGGCCTTCATCCTGACGAAAGACGACGTGCTGGTGACCCGGCAGAACGGCAGCGAGATCTTGCCCGGCTGTACCCGCAAGGCGGTGGTGGCGCTCGCCGAAGAGCGCCAGCTTCGCGTCGAGGAGCGGGCGTTCACGGTCGAGGAAGCGCTCGCCGCCAAGGAAGCCTTCATCACCAGCGCCACGCTGTTCGTGCAGCCGGTGGTCTCGATCGACGGCAGGCAAGTGGCGGGCGGTAAGCCCGGCCCGATGACCAACCGGCTGCGCGAGATCTACATCGATTTCGCCCGCGCCAGCGCGGTGTAGTATCTACGCTGCGGTCGCCGCCTTGGCCTTGATCGGCGGCACCGCGCGAAACGAGATCGCAAGCCGGTTCCAGGCGTTGATGGTGGCGATCAGCATGGTGAGATTGACGGTTTCGGCCTCCGAGAATTGCGCGCGGACGTCGTTATAGACGTCGTCCGGCGCGTGGGTTTCCGAGATCAAGGTCACGGCTTCCGTCCATGCCAGCGCGGCGCGCTCGCGGTCGCTATAGACCGGCGCTTCCCGCCAGGCGTTCAGAAGATAGAGGCGTTGTTCGGTCTCGCCGTGCTTGCGCGCATCCTGGGTGTGCATGTTGATGCAATAGGCGCAGCCGTTGATCTGCGAGGCCCGCGTCTTGACGAGCTCGATCAAGGATTGTTCGAGGCCGGAAGCCTGTATCTGGGCCTCCAGTGCAGTGAGCGCCTTGATGGTGTCGGGTGCTGCTTGATAGAAGCTCATCCGTGGTTTCATGGTCGTTCTCCTCTTTCAGGTTTGACGGATATTCCTAATGGGCGCCGCCCGATTCAAGATGGTCGGGCTTCTTCAACAGCAGGGCTGCCATGAGGGCGACGATGAGCGTGGCGCCGAGCAGATAGAAGGTGTCGCTGAAGGCCAGGATGAAGGCCTGCTTCTGCACGATGTGGCCGATCGCCACTAAAGCGCGATGCGTCGCCTCGGTGCGGTCGGTGACGCCGTGATTGACGAAATATTGCGTCAACTGCTCGATCCGGGTGCGGGTGGCCTGTTCCAATGACGACACCGACTGCATCAAGACGTTGGAGTGATACTGCTCGCGCTTGGTCAAGAGCGTCTGCAGCACGGCAATGCCGACGGCACCGCCGAGGTTGCGCATCATGTTGAACAGCCCCGATGCGGAACCTGCGTTCTCCGGCTCGATACCAGCGGTTGCGACCGCCGACAGCGGCGCCATTACCAGCGCCTGCCCGATGGCGCGAACGACGTCGGGCCAGAACAACTGATCGGTGGCGTAGTCCGCCGTCATGTAGATGTTCATGAAGTTGGAGGCCGCGAACAGCGCGAAGCCGACACCGATGACGAGCCGCGGGTCGAAGCGCTTCATCAACCGCGGCACCATCGGGATCAGCAACAATTGCGGCAGTCCGGTCCAGGCCAGCACCATGCCGATCTGCTCGGCATTGTAGCCCTGGATGCGCGACAGATAGACCGGCAGGATGTAGACCGAGCCGTAGAGCGCGACACCGAGCAGGAAACTGGCCAGGATGCCGAAGCCGAAATTGCGGCGGAACAGCAGGCGCAGATTGAGCAGCGGCTTGGGGCTGGTGAGCTCGATGATGAGGAACAGTGAGAGTGCAACCGCCGCGATCACCGACAGCCGCACGATGAAGGGCGAGCCGAACCAGTCGTCCTTGTTGCCTTCTTCCAGCACGGTTTGGAGCGCGCTTAGCCCGATCGCCATGGTGATGATGCCCGGCCAGTCGCCTCCGCGCAGCAACGACAGCTTCATTGGCGTTGCTTCCAGCGAGAAGTAGAGCATGCCGATCATGATCGCGCCGGGCGCGAGGTTGACATAGAAGATGTACTGCCAGCCAAAATTCTCGGTGAGATAGCCGCCGATGGTCGGGCCGATCGCGGGTGCGAAGGTCGCCGACAGCGCGAACAGTGCAAGCCCGATCGGCTGCTTGGCCTTCGGCAACAGCGTGATGATCAGCGTGAACGCCATCGGGATCAGCACGCCGCCGGTAAAGCCCTGGATCGCGCGCAGCACGATCATCTGCGGCAGGTCTTGGGCCAGCGCGCACGCAGCCGACAGCACGAGGAACAGGATGGCGTTGGTCAAGAGATAGATGCGGATCGAGAACACCTGCGCGAGCCAGCCGCTCAACGGGATCACCACGATCTCGGCGACCAGATAGGAAGTCGAGATCCAGCCGCCGTCGTCAATGCCGGCGCCGATCGCGCCCTGAATGTCGGCAAGCGAAGCATTGACGATCTGAATGTTGAGCACCGCCATGAAGGCGCCGAGCGTGGCGCCGATCACCGCAAGCCAGGTCTTCGTGGAGACCGTGGGCGCTGCCGGCGCCGCCGCCGCAGTCTGCGGGCGATCGTTGCCGATGGGAGCGGCGTTGAGTGCGGGCTGGAGCGCGGTCATGGGAAACTCCTCAGAGCTTGCAGGTGTCAGCCGCCGTTCGGCCGCACCGATTGCGCATTTGCGGCGATCCGGCTGGCGGCCGCTCGCTCGGCCACCACCGTGGCTTTGGTGTTGACGGTCGGCTCCGCCGACATGCCCGGGCGCAGCAAGCCGGTGAGGCTCTGGTCATCGAGCACGATCTTCACCGGCACCCGCTGCACGATCTTGGTGAAATTGCCGGTGGCGTTGTCGGGCGGCAGCAGCGCGAATTCCAGGCCGCTCGCCGGCGATAGGCTGTCGACATGGCCCTTCAGCCCGGTCGAGCTGAAACTGTCGATCCGGATTTCGACCGGCTGGCCGTTGCGCACGTTGGTGAGCTGGGTCTCCTTGAAATTCGCCACCACATAGACGGCGTCGAGTGGAACCACCGCCATCAATTGTGTGCCGGCTTGCACGAACTGGCCGACCCGGAGCGAGCGGGCGCCGACGGTGCCGTCCACTGGAGCTGATATCTCCGTGTAGGACAGGTTTAGCGCGGCTTGCTGCGCGACCGCGCGGGCGCGATCGAACTGCGCCACGGCCTTGGCGCGGTCGGTGGAGAGAACGTCGACCTTCCGCTGCGCCGCGAGCAGTGCCGATTTGCCGTGCTGTAACTGCGCGATCTTTTCGCGTAACGCCGCGTCGGTCTGCTGCGCGTGCTGGATGGTGCCGGAGCCGGTCTTCATCAGGCCGTCGTAACGCTCTTGCTCTTCCTGCGCGAATTTCAAATTGGCTTCCGCGGCGGCGACATCGGCCGTGCCCTGGTCGATGATCGGCTGCTGCAGGGCTAACTGCGCATCAAGGTTGCGCACCGCGGCTGCGGCGGCGGCGACATCCGCGTTGGCCTGGTCGAGCGCCGCCCTGAAATCGCGATCGTCGATCCTGGCCAGCAATTGTCCGGCCTTCACCTTCTCGTTGTCGCCGACCAGCACTTGCGCGATGTAGCCGGACACTTTGGGCGAGATGATCGTGGAATCGGCTTTGACGTAAGCGTCGTCGGTGGTCTCCAGGTAGCGCCCGGTCGTGAGGTAGCCGTAGCCAAAATCCGCCGCCCCGGCGACACCAAGGCTCAGGGCCAGCGCGAGGCCTATCCGCTTGATCGTCTGCCGGGATGGGCGAAGCCAGATTTTAGGTGTGATATCAGAGACATAAGAAGCGTTCGACATGCATCCTCCGGATTCGGAAGCGTCCTCCCCGAGAGGCGGCCGGTTCGTGCCCGGCAAGATGCAATGTCGCGCGCGATGTGATAATCCGTTAAAAAATGGAAGCATTATCCAGTCACAGAGGATAATGGGAGGCGGCGATGGATCGGCTGACCAGCCTCACGGCATTCGTCCGGGTCGTCGACAGCGGCGGGTTTTCCGCCGCCGGCCGCCGCCTCAACATGTCGACGACGATGGTGAGCAATCACGTCCAGGCGCTGGAGGAGCGGTTAGGGGCGCGGCTGCTCCATCGCACCACGCGAAAGGTCAGTCTGACCGAGGTCGGCAAGGCTTATTATGATCGCGCCACGCAGATTCTCGCCGACATCGAGCAAGCCGACGATATCGCGGGCGCCCTGCAATCGACCCCGCGCGGCACGCTGCGCATCTATACCGCGACGCACATCGTCCCGTTTGTCGCGCCCGTCGTCGCCGAATTCCTGAGATCCTATCCCGACGTCAACATCGATCTGAACATGGGCGAGCGCATCATCGACATCATCGATGAAGGCTTCGACGTCGCGATCCGGCTTACGCCGCCGCCCGACTCGAGCCTGATCGTCCGCAGCCTCGCGACCTGGCGGCATGTGTTGTGCTGTTCGCCTGCCTATCTCGAAAAGCACGGACGCCTCGCACAATTGTCCGAACTGTCGGAGCACAATTGCGTTCGCCATGTGCTTTATCCGTTCGGGGACGAATGGCATTTCGTTGACCGCAAGGGCCTGCCCGCCACGGTGCGGGTCTCCGGCAACCTGATCACCAATAGCGGCGAAATGCTGCGCCGGGCTGTGCTGGACGGCATCGGCGTCTCGCTGGCGGCGGGGTTCATAGTCCAGGACGACCTCGAAGAGGGCCGGCTGGTCCGGCTATTGCCGGAATACCGGCCGGTGGAGCTTTCGATGAACGCGGTCTATCCGCATCGCCATCATCTGTCGGCCAAGGTCCGCACCTTCATCGACATGCTCGCCCACCATAGCGCCGAGCAGCAGAAGCTGATCAATCCGTATTCGTGACCGTCATTCGGGGGCGATGCGCCAGCATCGAACCCGGAATCTCGAGATTCCCCGATGCGCAATTGCGCATCTGAGGTCTGACGCTAACGCACCATCCCGGAATGACGGAGTACGGAATCGGACTCATGACATCCGCGATCTGGATCGGCCCAACACAATGCAATAACGTCAATCCATCCCGCCTGTCTAAACCAAACGAGCAGATGCTAACTCGCCCCGCGCCCTCCCGCATTTCGTTAGGCTTGTTCGCGATCACAGCCGTGATCCCGGTAGCTTTCGCGCCGGCCGCTGCCGGTGACTTCGGGCCGCCGCCGGGGGCGGAACTGTCGATTGCGAAATTGGCGCCGATCCAGGGTTTCGTCGACGGCGAAATCAAGGCGGGAAGGATCCCGGGCGCCATCGTCCTGATCCAGCGCCACGGCCAGCCGGTGTACTTACAAAGCTTCGGCAAGCGCAATGTCGAGACCGGCGCGCCGATGACGCCGGACACCATCTTCCCGATTCATTCGCTCACCAAGACCATCACCAGCTTTACGGCGATGATGCTGGTCGACCGCGGCAAGATCGCGCTCGACGATCCCGTCAGCAAATACATCCCGTCCTTTGCCGATATGAAGGTCGGCGTCGAGCGAAAGGACGAAGCCGGAAAGCCGGTGCTCGACCTGGTGCCGCCGCGCCGGCCGATCACGATCGAGGACCTGTTGCTGCATACTTCAGGGATCACTTACGGCTTCTATGGCGGCGGCCTGGTGAAAGCGGCCTATGACGGCATCTATCTCGGCGATTTCGACAATGCCGAATTTGCCGAACGGATCGCCAAGGTGCCGCTGGCCGAGCAGCCGCGCACGCTGTGGGATTATGGGCACTCTATCGACATTCTCGGTCGCGTCATCGAGGTCGCTTCCCGCAAGTCACTCTATCAGTTCGAGAAGGAAAACCTGCTCGACCCGCTCGGCATGGCCTCGACGAAATTCTTCCTGACCGATCCGGCGGAGCGCGCGCGCTACGCGCAGCCGCTCGCCAGGGACCGGCATGTCGAACGAAATTCGCTCGACGTCACGCGATGGGAATCCGGCGGCGGCGGCATGGTCTCGACCATCGCCGATTTCGCCCGTTTCGGCCAGATGCTGCTCAATGGCGGCAAACTCGACGGCAAGACCTATCTCAGCCCCGCGGCGTTCGCGACCATGACGACCGATCACATCGGCGGCGGATCGGGGGTCGCGCGCGACTATTTCTATTTTCCCGGCGACGGTTTTGGCTTCGGCTATGGTTTCGGGGTCCGCACCGACCCCGGCAACGCCGTACCGCCGCCGCCGGGTTCGCTCGGCGAGGTCAAATGGGACGGCGCCACCGGCGCCTATCTGGTGGTCGACCGGGCTGAAGACATGTTCTTTGTGGTGATGCAGGATTCGCCATCCGGGCGGATGCATGTCATCACCACGATCAAGAAGATCATCTACGACGCGTTCGAGAAATGATGCTGCAAAGACCGAACGAAAGCGATCAGGCCGTCGCGGCGCCGTTGCGCATCACCGCGCTCGACCGCGCGCGGACATTCATTACGCTGTTGGTGGTGCTGCACCACTCGGTGGTCAACTACACCCATTTCGGCAGCGGCGATCGCATGCGCTGGCTCGGCTTCGACCTGGTCGTGCTGTTCAACGACAGCTTCTTCATGGCGTGCATGTTCTTCATTTCCGGCCTGTTCGTCCGCGACGGCCTGGCGCGAAGAGGGCCCACGAACTTCCTCGGTCATCGCGCCTTTCGGCTCGGGGTGCCGTTTCTGATCTCGATCTTCGTGCTGATGCCGATCGCGTATTATCCGACATTCCTGCGCTACCATTTGCCTGGTACCACCGACTTCAATTTCTTCCATTTCTGGTGGCACACGCTGACCATCGGGCCATGGCCATCCGGCCCGGCCTGGTTTCTGTGGGTGCTGTTGGCGCTGAATGCGATCGCCGCCGCGATCTGGTATCTGGCGCCGCGCGCGATCGAGCTGCTCGGCCGACCGATCTATGCCTTGCGCTACCGGCCGGGCGTCGCTTTTGCCGCCTTCCTGATCTTCTCGATCATGGTTTATCTGCCGATGCACCTGATGTTTGGCGATGCGAGCTGGCTCGAGCCCGGCGGATATCCGCTGCCGATCCAGACCAGCCGCATCCTGCTCTATGGCGGGTATTTCTTCCTCGGCGTCGGCGTTGGAGCTTCGAACTTGAGCGCGGGCTTGCTGGCGCAGAACGGCGAACTGGCCAGCCGCTGGAAGGCGTGGCTTTCGTTTGCGCTGTTGTTCTACGGCGCGATCCTGCTCTTGGTTTACGCGCACCACAACTGGATTGCGGATTTCAATTCGCCGCCGCTGTCATGGCGGACCGAATATGGTCTCGCCTTTGCGCTATTCAGCGCTGCGATGACGTTTACGGTGCCCGCGTTTTATCTGCGCTTCGCAAAATCCAGCTTGCGCCTGCTCGATGCGCTGCGGCCTTCCGCCTATGGCGTCTATCTCCTGCACTACATCTTCATCATCTGGCTGCAATACGCGGTTTACGATCCGCCGCTTCCGGCGTCCGCGAAATTTGCGATCGTGTTTATCGGCACGCTCTCGCTGAGCTGGGGGCTCACTTTGCTGTTACGGAAGATTCCGTCCGTGGCGCGGATGATCTGAGCGGCATTTCACAGGATCGGGCGCAACATGGGATTTCGGGCAAACTTCGAATTCAGGCGGTCGCCGCTGGTGCTGGCAGCCTGCGCGCTGTTCGCGACAATGCCGGCCGCGCTTGCGTTCTATCCCGAGCACATCATCAAGATCGTCGTGCCGTTTGCGCCCGGCGGCGGCACCGACGTGATCGCCCGCACGCTGGCGCAGGAGATGGCAAAGGACCTCGGCCAATCCGTTATCATCGAGAACAAGCCGGGGGCGGGGACCATCATCGGAACCCAGGCGGTCGCGACCAGCGAGCCCGACGGCTACACGCTCTTGATGGGCACCTTCGCCAACGCGGTCAATCCAAGCCTCTACGCAAAGCTCGCCTACGACCAGCATCGGGATCTCGCAGCCGTCGCGCTGGTCGCGCGCTCCTTCAACATCGTCGTGGTCAATCCGAAATCCGAGATCAAATCGATCGCGGACCTGATTGCGGCCGCCAAGGCCGAGCCCGACAAATTGTCCTATGGCACGTTCGGCACCGGCACGTCGGCGCATCTGGCGGGCGAATTGTTCAAGCACATGGCCAAGGTCAATCTGACCACGGTGCCCTACAAGGGCGCCGCGCCCGCGATCACCGATCTGATCGGCGGCCAGATCCAGGTGATGTTCACGACGGTGGCAAGCGCGGCCTCGCTGATCGAGGCCGGGCAGTTGCGCGCGCTGGCGGTGACGTCGGCGGAACGCTCGCCGGCATTTCCGGACCTGCCGACCGTCGCGGAGGCCGGCGTTCCCGATTACGATGCCGAGGCTTGGTACGGCCTGTTCGCGCCGGTGAAAACGCCGCCCGACATCATCGCGCGGCTCAATCGATCGGCAGCGTCCGCAGTCCAGTCCGAGGCCTTCAAGCGGCTGGTCAAGAACGAGGGCCTCGTCATGGTCGCGCAGCCGCCAGAGGAACTTGATCGCTATCTTCGCGGCGAGGAAGCGCGCTGGCGCAAGGTCATCGAGGAGGCCGGCATCAAGGCCGAATAGACGTCACAATCTGCTGCGACGCGGCAGCATTTCATGCCGGAATAATCGCGCGCGGTGGGGGTTGCCCAGAGAACGTTACCGTAATCTGGGAGGTCGTCATGTCCAGTAAGATCCAGCGCGTCCTTGTGGCCGCTGCCAGTTTCGCTCTTGTTTGCATCGCCTTGCCGGCGTCGGCGCAGGAAATCGTCCGCATTCGCGGTACTATCGAACGTATCGACGGACCGGCTTACGTGATCAAGAGCCGTGACGGCGCCGAGTTGAAGCTGACGCTGACTGATAATCCGCTTTATGTCGCCATCGCGCCCTCAACGATGGCCGACATCAAGCCGGGCATGTTCGTCGGTTCCGCCGGAATGATGCAACCGGATGGCACGCAAAAGGCCATCGAAGTCCACATCTTCCCGGAATCGATGCGCGGCACTGGTGAAGGCCACTACGATTGGGATCTCAAGCCGCAAAGCAAGATGACCAACGGCAATGTCGACCAGAGCGTTTCCGGTGTCGATGGACCGGTCCTGTCGGTCAAGTACAAGGATGGCGAGAAGAAGCTGGTAGTGACCCCCGAGACGGTGGTTGTCACGTATGTCATCGGCAACAAGGACGAGGTGCAGCCAGGCACCAAGGTTTTTGTAGCTGCAAAAAAGCAGCCGGACGGGACCTTTCAGGCTCCGCGCATCACCTACGGCCGAAACGGCGCAGGACCAGCGTTCTGACCGAGCCCTTTCCGGCGCGGACCGCCGGTCGATCACTGCATCGCAGCGACGGCAAATTCGCCGTGGCATGCAACGATTCGCTCCCCAGATGGTTCCAGTAGTGGAACGCCGACCCACGAGGGCCGGCTTGAGGCCGGGAGCCGCCCATGTGGATGCTGTTGCTGGTGCCGTATATCGGCCTATTGTGGGTACCGTTCTATAATTTCACCGAGCCCTCGCTGTTCGGCTTTCCGTTCTTCTATTGGTACCAGCTTGCCTGGGTGCCGATTACTTCGCTGCTGATCTGGCTGGCCTATCGCAGCCGCACGCCTGACGAAGCCCGCTGAGAGGGGGGCAGCGTCATGGCCGATCAGATTGAGTGGGTTTCGCTTTCGATTTTCATCTTCTTCTTTTTGCTCGTCACCGTGATGGGCTTCTTCGCCGCGCGCTGGAAAGCCGGCCCGGTCAGCGCACATCTCGACGAATGGGGGCTGGGCGGCCGCCAGTTCGGCACCTGGATCACCTGGTTTCTGGTCGGCGGCGATTTCTATACCGCCTATACCGTGATCGCGGTGCCGGCGCTTGTCTATGCCGTCGGCGCCTACGGCTTCTTCGCGCTGCCTTACACCATCATCGTCTATCCCTTCGTGTTCGC
>Ga0070717_10000330_pt1 | contig 30732 bp, 23 predicted proteins | sample LARL113metaG_FD_71366 | JGI IMG/M metagenome (GOLD analysis project Ga0070717, IMG submission 71366) | Corn, switchgrass and miscanthus rhizosphere microbial communities from Kellogg Biological Station, Michigan, USA - LAR L11-3 metaG | ecosystem: Host-associated > Plants > Roots > Rhizosphere ...
GCCGGTCTCCGGTGGTCCCGCCGGAGCGCAGGCCGGCACCTTGACGGTGATGATCGGGGGCGAGCCGGACGCGTTCGACGCCGTGCTTCCGGTCCACCACCCCGTGCAGAAGTCGAACTCCGCGGGCCGGCAGCTTGAAGATCGGCAAAATCGAGGCTCGGCTCTCGACTCGAACCTCAGCCACCAGCTCCCGCAGCAGCGCCTTCGCTGCTCTGCTGTCGCCGTCGGCCAAGAGGTTCGGCAACTCGGCTCGCACGGCCTCGAGGTCGTCAGGTGACGGTGCCTGTACGGCGTCCTCAGCCTCCTTGTCGGCCTCCAACTCCTGTCGCGCCGCCGCCAGCTCGCCCAGGCGCGCGCTGAGCGCCTCGATCCTCGGCGCCGCCGCCTCCGCGCTCAGCCGGCCTGACTCGAATGCGGCGAAGTACCGATCGAGCGCCTCTCGCGCGCTGGCGAGCTCGCTGTCGATACCGGCCAGCCGCTCAACCGCCGCCGACCGCACCTGTCGCGTTGCGTCAGCAGACAGGCGCAGGGCCCGGTCGACCAGGTCGGTCTGGCTGAAAGTCTCGACCAGAGACGCTATGAGGCCGCGTTCGAGTGCATCCGCCGGCAGGCGCTGGCCGTCGCAGCCATGGTCACCGCGACGGTTGCGCGTTACACAGACGTAGTAGCGGTAGCGCCCGCCCTTGCCGTGAGCGGCGGCGCCTGCGTAGTGCCCGCCGCAGCGCTGGCAGCGCACGAGCCCGGCCAGCAGATAGTCCGAGCTGTTCGAACGTCGGCGGCCAGGATGCTCGCCGCGTTCGTCTAGAAGTCGCTGGGCTGCCTTGAATGTGGCTTCCTCGACCAGTGCCGGATGCGCGGCTGGATGGTAGTGGCCGCGGAAGCAGATCCGCCCGAGGTAGGACTCATTGCGGAGGATCGTGAGCACCGAGCGGTAGGCCCAAGGCTTGGCGAGGTTGGTGCGGTGGCCGCGTTCGTTGAGCCAGCCCGCGATGGTGTGTGCCCCCCAGCGTCGCTTGACGTAGTGGTCGAAGATCTGTTGGACCAGCGGCGCCTGGTCCGGACGCGCGACCAGATTGCCGCTGCCCGGGTCCAGCGCGTAGCCGAATGGGATCGAGCCACCGTTCCAGCCGCCGCGAGCGGCCTTACGTTCCATGCCCGCGATGACGCGGTCGATGATGGTCGCCCGTTCGAACTCGGCGAACACGCCGAGCATCTGGACCATCATCCGGCCCGCCGGCGACCCGGTGTCGAAGGGCTCGGTCGCCGAACGGAAGCTGACCTTGGCCCGGTCCAGATCCTCGAGGATCTGAGCCAGACCGCGCACCGAACGGGAGAGGCGGTCGACCCTGTAGACGAGCAACAGGTCAAAGCGGCCCGCCCCGGCATCGGCCAGGGCACGCAGCAATCCGGGTCGTTCGAGCTTGTTGCCGCTCATGCGGTCGCTGTAGTGGCGGGCTGCCTCCCAGCCGTCCTGGCTCTTGATGTAGGCCGCCAGACGCTGTTCCTGCGCCTCTAGCGAGTACGGTTGGTTCTCCTCGTCGGTCGAGATGCGGATATAGGTGGCGACGCGCACGGGACTGCCCTCCTCGATGTCGGTCACCGAAACCTAGCGTTCCTCGGGGTCGGGTGGGTATGACCCTTTACACAGCGGCCTCAAAAGGTCGATGAGCATCGCCACTGCACGGGCTTCCTGCTCACCGGTCAAGGTCACATACCGCGGAGGCAGGATCCGGATGGCCTCCACCTTGAGCCCGCGGCCGCCGAGATCCAAGCGGTCGCCCATGCGATGCTGGTCGGCCTGGAACTCAGCTTCCAACCCGCCCCTATCCCGCCGCTCCGGCGGGGCGGGTTGATGCGTGTTGCCATCCTCGGCACGTCCTTTGCGGGCGGCAGCGTCACTCAACGTGACATCTCGTTTTCACGATCCTGCTGCCGCTGCCATTCGGCTGCCTGGCGCTCGACTTCGCGGGCGTAGTGACGGGCAAGCCGGCGCAGCGATCGTCCGACCACCCTTTGGGATGCGTGGGTCCTGGCGCTCCGCAGACGCGGCCCCGGCGACGACCTGAACCCTCTCTCGCGCGTGCGTAGGGGGCGCTCGGATTCTCTGCCGCCCCGCTGGCGCGACAGCTCTTCACCGAGCCCGAGCTTCATCTGCGCCAGCCGCTCGCGGTTGATGACCAGGGTCCGGAAGCGGCCAGGCTCCACCTCTCGGCGGGCAGCCATCACCACGTGAACGTGCGGATGAGAGGTGTTGCGGTGCTCGGCCGCGATCCACGGTGGCAGTCCACCTGGACCTGCCTGCAGCTCCAGTTCCGCCATGATCGCGCGCGTGAGCGCGCGCAGATCCAAGCCATCCGCGCGCTCTGGCGAGATCACCATCTGGTACACAGCACGGTGAGGAGGCCGCCCAGGGCGCGGCTCGCCATCCAAACCGCGCACCGAGCGTGCGATGTAGGCGCCGAGCTGCTTCCTCTCCAGGTCGCCCGCAGGTCCCTCGGGCCCGAATAACCTGCCCTGGCCGGCAGCCCGATCTCTGTGCGCGACGTACCTGAGTAAGCCCTTCACCTCGCGGTTGCCGTCGACCCTCACGTGATGGTCTCGGTACTGGACATAGCGCAGAAAGCCGTCGACTTTTCGCCTGGCCTGGCCAGGCTTGGCGACCGCGGTGTAGCGCAGCGACAGGATGCAGCGCTCCCTCACGAAGCAGCCTCTCGCTCCAGGCGGAGGCGCAGCTCCTCGAGTCGCTCCTCAGCGCTCGCGTACGCCAGCACCCGTGCCTGTGCCAACTCGACCCTGTGAGAAGAGAAGACCGTCTCCAGGATGTGCCGAACGTGTTCGCTGGCGACCAAGCCGGCAATTGCCGGCAGCTCTGGATCGCTTGGCCGGCGGGCTCGGAGTGCCTGGCCCAGCGTGGCCGGCCTATCGGCCATCACGTCTTCCAGAAGCAGCCGGACGAACGCGCCCGTGGGTACCTCGGACCGCCGGGCACAGGCCTCGACAGCTCCCAGAAGTGTGAGGGGCAGCCTCAGCTGAAGCCGTCGGCGCCCACCGCGCAGTGGCTCGACTGGCACCTGGTCCATTCCACAACCCCCTTTCGCGTGAGCGGTCCACGATCGACCGCCGCAATGTGCGCGCCACCCCTAATGCGCACCAATTTGCGGCGATCTACCTTGGTTGCATGGTGAGTGAGCCGGCTTCCGTCTGCGGGAGAATCTCTCTCACTCCCTTACGTGCACATCGACCCGGGGCGAGTTCCACTATGGTTGCTTGGTGCAAGATCCACGCGAACCGGCCCAAGCGTTCACGGTCCGGCTCCCCGCTCGCGAGTACCAGCTGCTGCGTGCCCTAGCCTTCCAGGAGGATCGAAGCATCAACGAGCTTGTCTCGTTATCCATCAGCCGTCTGCTCGACGCCGGCGACCGGCGGCACCTTCAGGCGGTGTTGGATACCGCGCGCGAGTCGCGGGTCGAGCGTGGGTTGCCCAGCGCGCTCCCAGCCAACCCGTCGGGCCGCGGTCCCAAACCGCGCCTGCGTTAGGGCGTGCCAGATCCCCCCACCGTCCGGCAGGCGTCCGTTGACCGTCCGTCGGTCGTCCGCTTTGCTGTGCGGCCGGGCGACAAGCGCCAGATGGTCGCTTTCGCTCCCCTGACGGTTGCCTAAAGTCCCGCTCGAGTGCCTTGGCAGTCGCACAGATTCGAACCCTGCGGCATCTGCGATTGCCAAAACGGGTCGGGCCATTCAGTCACCACGCGACTCGGCATATCGGCGACGTGAGGAACCGCAGAAGGGTCCCGAATCCTGGAGTCAAACTGGCTCCTTTCCGGAGTCAGCGTGACTACCTATTCAGGTAGCAAGATATATCGGGTCCCAGGCCCGACCAATCCCTCCAAGAATCCAGGCCGCGCCTATCAGTTTCGAACGAGCGTCGTCCGACTGGATTTGAGTTGACTAGCAAGCTCTGCAGGCATCCGAAGGGCCTGAGATTGGGTCAGGTCGGCAGCATCAGGTGGCTCCGAAGTAGTTACAGGCCGCCTCGACCTCATGCACCAGTCTGTCGCACTCACGCGGTCAAGCGGGTTGCGGCTGGTCGGCGGACACGACCGAACCGCAGTCGCAGCAGCCGGCGTCATGGATCGTGCACATGGGCACCACAGGCGTGGTCGCGCCCAGTCCGCCCGATCAGGATGTCTGTTGCTGGTGCTCTGCCCCTGTAGCGAAGAACCGATCGAGATACGCTTCTGAAGGTAAGTCGCTGCTGCGAATGAGAGAGAACACCTCTACCCCAGGTTCGAGCTCGTCCGCGCTGATCCTGTACGCCTGTGAGAGTCCTAGGTACTCCCAGCCAATATCCTCCGCGTACTCCGCTGCATCGGCTTCCGCCAACGCAATGGCGCCTTCAAACGTGTCCGCGCGCCAGACCACGACACGTTCCTCATACGCTCGGTTCGAAGGCGCACGGAAGATACAGCGTACGCCGTACCAAGAGGCGCCCATCTCACCATCGGATGACATGTCGAACTCCTGGGGCTGTGTGTAGGGCACGTGCTTTGGCTCTCAAGAATGCAGCCGACTTCATCCTAACCGGGATACGCCTTATCTTCCACGAGCGACCCATATCAGCCGGCGAAAGCCCACGCGGCCACCCACGAGTCCGCAGCCACACCGGCGGCATCACTGGCACCCAGTGTATCTGGTGTGTTCAGGATGGCCACTGCTGAAATCAAGGCAATCAGACACACTCCAACACCTACAACTATCGAGTTCGACTCGGCATCCGCGGCCGCCACCGATTTCGTCGGATCCGTGTTGGGATCGGCACCGGGCTGAGGCTTCGGCTCTCTGTTGTAGATGCTCTGGCGCTTCTGAACGTTTCGTGTTCCGAGATCCATCTTCTCCTGTTGCACGATCTTTCTCTCAGCCCTCTTAACAAGCCTCTTCTCGGCATCGGACAACGGTAAGCCTGCCTTCTTCTTATCCAGGGCCCCGAGCTCAGCATCCGACAACTGGTCGGCCTTGCCCAGACCAGTGGGATCAGACAGGTTAAGAGGATCGTCGGCAACGAACGCGTAGGGCTGCCGAGTGAATGAAGTGATTGGATCTCGGGAGAGGAATTGGGCCGCGGTTGGGTCGTAATACCGTGCCCTCAGATAGTAGAGTCCTGACTCTGAATCGAAATACTGCCCTGCGAAGCGCAGCGGATTACTAATCGTTCCGGTGCTGGAAACGAGATTGCCCCAAGGGTCATATGCATACGTCGCCTGGGATATGCCGAGAGAGTCGGTAACGAGCCTCGTGCTGCCAATCTGATCGTGATGGAGGTAGAGGACTGTGCTGCCATTGAGTTGCTCGATCGGTAGGCCGCCCGGACCCGTCACGTAAGCGGTGCTGCCGTCCTTGATGATCAACGGCAGGCCACTCGACACATCCCACACCTGGTAGGTCGTGTTCCCGGAGACCGTCTTCGACATGCGAAGTCCATCGCCGTTGTACGCGTACGTCGTCGCAGACCCATAAGCGGTCAGGCGATTGGCCTGATCGTAGGTCAGCGTTGTCGAACCCGATCCCGTTCGATTGCCTCGTACGTCGTAGGTGTAGGTTGTGGCCCCGGCGGGCGGCGACGTGCATGAGGACCCCACCGTCGTCGAGGACCAGCAGACCTGGTCAGCGGCATTGAAGGCCTGATACCTGGGTCCCAGCTCAGTCGGATTGTCGGCAGCATCGTACGCGAAGGCCAGACTGTTGGCGGGCGGGGAGGAGCACGCGTTGGCGGTTCCCGAGCCGGCATAGCACAGGTGGTTGAGAGCGTTGTACTTGAAGGCAGTCTGATTGGCCGGAGCCGAGGTGTCGCTGGCCAGCTGGTTGGCGTTGTCCCGGGTGTACGTGGCGCTGAAAAGGTTGATCAGGATCTTCGTGTCTGAGATGCCAATCAAGTTATCTGCGTTGTCGAAAGTGTACGTGTCCACCACGCTCGTCGCGGTTGGTAGCGTCTCCGTGGTCAAATTCGAGTTGGCGTCGTAGCCGAAGCCGGTGCTGTTGCTGTTCCAGTCGCTGACCGAGGTCCAGCGGCCGGCGTCGTCGTACCCGCGGGTCACGCTCTGGGTGCCGCCTGGGTAGGTGATCGAGGTGACCAGGTTGCGCAGATTGTAGGCGTACTGGACCTGATCCCCGTGGCCGTTGGTGTAGGACGTCAGCCGGTGGAGGCTGTCCCAGACCCAGGACGAAGTGCCGGTGCCGTCCGTCATTCCCGTGCGCTGGCCGTCGTTGTCGTAGGTGACGTTGCTGACGTTCGGGGTCACGCCATCGCTGTAGGTGATCCCGGTCAGCTGGTTGGCGGCGTCGTAGCTGAAGGTCGTGCAGCCTGTCTTGGGGGTGGCCGAGCAGCTGCCGCCGGGATCCTGCTTGCTGAGCCGGTTGCCGGCGCCGTCGTAAGCGTAATTGGTGGTGTTGCTGAGGGCGTCGCTGGTCGAGGTGACCCGGGCCTGGGCGTCGTAGGCGTAGGTCAAAAGGGCGTTGTTCTTACCATCCTTCTGGTCCAGGACGGTGGCGTCGGAGTTGTAGTCCGTGGTCAGCGTGGTGGCGTCCGGCCGCTGGATCTGGGTCTGCTGGTTGGCCTGGTCGTAGACGAAGGTCGTCTTGTTGCTGTCGGCGTCCTGCGACCAGTCCAGGTTCTGGTCGGCGTCGTAGTGCTTGGTGCTGACGTGCCCGAGGGGATCGGTCAGCGTGGTCAGGCTGCCGTAGGCGTCGTGGCCGTAGCTGGTCGTGAACTGGCTCTGGCAGCCGCAGCCGCTCACGTTCCCCTTGGGCGAGACCGAGGAGGTCAGCCAGCCGTCGGCGTTGAAGACCGACGTCGCCTTGTCGCCCAGCGGATCCGAGACCGAGTTTCGGTAGCCATTCCCGTCGTAGCCGTAGGTCCACGTCTTGCTGTCGGGGTCGACCATCGAGGTCACGTCCCCGGGGTGGCTCGCGTCGGTGTGGTTGTAGCTGGTGACCTGGACCTGGCTGGTGCCCGTCAAGGGGCGCGAGGTCGACGTCAGGTTGCCCTTGGTGTCGTAGGTATTCGTCGTCGTGACGGTCAGTGCGTCCTTGATGGTCAGGGGCTCGTTGAGGCTGTTGTAGGTGTAGGTGGTGGTCCGGTTCAGGGGGTCGGTCGCGGTCAGAACGTTGCCACTCGAATCGTCGGTGTAGGAGGTGACATGGCCGTTGCCGTCCACCACCGAGGCCAGGGCCAGGGTCGAGGGGTCGTATGTGAAGCGGGTAGTCGAGGCCACGACGCTGCCGTAGCCGGACGTGGTCGCCGTCCGCAGCCCCTGGCTGTAGTAGTCGACCCGCACGTTGCTCTTGGGATCGGTGGTCTTGGTGGCGCCCGGGATGGCGCTGTAGTCGAAGCTGGTCTGCCGGTTCAGCTGGTCCTTCTGATTGGAGACCCGACCGGCCGAGTCGAAGGTGTTCTGGATGCCCGGGCAGCCGGTGGTGTTGTAGCAGCGCGGGTCCTTCATCACGGTCATGCGATGGCTGGTGTCGTAGGTGAATTGCCAGTGGTTCCCGGCCACGTCGATGACGTCGGTCAGGTTGCCGCTGCCGTCGTTGTACTGGTACTGCACGGTCCGTGAGGGCGAGACGTTGGCGTCGGTCAGGCCCGTGACGTGCCCGCTGGTCCAGGCCAGCGACAGGCTACGGCCGGCCGGATCCGTGATCGAGGTCAGGTTGCCCGAGGTGTAGCCGAAACTGGTGCTGTAGCCGTTCAAATCGGTTTCCGAGGTCAGCTGGCCGCTGGAGTTGAGGGCGTAGGTGTCCCGTGCGTTGCGGACGAAGGTCCAGGTGCCGTCGCCGTTGTGGGTCAGGGTGGCGATGAAGCGCGGCGCCGAAGGCGACCAGGTGCTGCCCGAAAGCGTGAAGGTGACCTGGCTGCCGTTCTCCTGGCTGATGGTAGCCGTGCTGCCGTTGACCGCCAGGGACATGCCGTAGTTCATCTGCCAGCCGTAGCCGAAGGGACCGTTTGTGGCGGCACTGCTGGAGTTGTAGGTGCGGTCGATCTCCAGCGGATAGCTGCGGCCCGAAATGCTGACGTCCGTGAAGGCGTGCCAGAAGTTCCCGCTCGCGGTGTCGATGGGAAACCCGGTGGCACTCGCGTGTCGGATCTGATCGCCGTGACAGGGCACGCAGTAATTGACCCCGCCGCCGGCGGCCTGTGCTGACGTATAAGGTCCGCCGGCCAGTTGCCAGGCGCTGAAGTGGGCGTTGATCCTGGCCGCGCTCAGCGCGGCCGGGTAGATGGCGACCTCCTCCTCAGAACCTGGAAAGGCGGTTCCGCCGTCCTGGGCCTGACCGATCCAGAGCGCCTGCCCGCTGAGCGAGGTCGATAGCGACAGGCTGCCGGTGCCGACCTGGGAGCCGTCCAGGTAGAGCACCGCGGTGGTGCCGTCGTAGGTCGCCGCGACCTGGTGCCAGTTCCCGTCCTCGGCTGAGGGGGTGGTATTGGCCGCCACGTAGTTGACCCAGCCATCGAAACTGATCGTGTTGGCGCCGTTCAGGTTCAGGCTCACGTACTGGTTGGTGGTGGTGGCGCCGTAGCTCGCCAGCGAGTAGGTGCCGGTCCCGGTCGTCTTCTCCCAGACCTCGATCGTCCTGGCGCTCGCCCCAGAGGGCAGGCTGGTCGAAGGCGCCAAGGCGATCGTGGCTGCCGGTGAAGGGCTCCCGGCCGAGCCGCTGGTGTCGGTGACCAGGCCGCCAGGGCCGTGCACCGCTCCCGTGTTGTAGGTGGCCGGCTGGCAGCCGGTCGTGCTCGCGCTGTCGGTGGCGACGGGTCCTGTCGCTTCCCCCAGCCGGAAGTACCTGAGCGGGCTGTCGCTCATCACGGAGCTGGGGTAGCGCCCACCCGGCGCCGCCGGGCAGGAGGAGGCACCAACGCCGGAGCGCCAGTGGGTGCTGATCTGCGCGGCCGTGAGCGCGGCGGCATAAACCGCCTCTTCGTCCAGCGAACCCGGGAAGGCTCCAGCCCCGTCTTGCGCGTCTCCCAGCCAGAGCCCCTGGCTGGCCGAGGTGTTCATCGAAAGGGACCCGCTCCCCATAGCGACGCCGTCCAGGTAGAGGGTCGCCGTGCTCCCATCGTAGGTGGCTGCGAGGTAATGCCAGGCGCCGTCCTCGACCGAGTAGGGAGTCGACGTCAAAACGTAGTAGTTCCAGGCGTCGAAGCTGATCGTGGTCGGCCCGTTGATGTTGAGGCTGGCGTAGCCGTTGGCGCTGAGCGCGCCGTAGCTGAGCAGGGAGTAGGTGCCGCCACCGGTCGTCTTCTCCCAGGCCTCGACGCTCCGGGCGCCGGCACCCGTGGGCAGCGCGGAGTCGCTCCTCGAGGCGGCGGCGCCGCTGAAGCTCGAGGTGATCGCCTTGTCGGAGTCGCCGGAGATGGCCCCGGCCACGCCGTAGGTGATCCCCGAGCTGGCGTAGGTAGCGCTGTACCCGTGCCCCGAGGAGTCGGCAGCCGTGGTGCCGCTGGCCTCGTCGAGGCGGTAGTACACGACCGGGCTGTCGCCCAGGATAGTGCTCGAATACCCGCTGGCCTCCGCTCTGAGCTGGTGGCCGGGAAGGGCAACGGCCAGTGAGGCGAGCATCACGCTCACGAGGAAAACCGAGATGCCTCGCAGGCGGACGAGGGCGCAGGCGCTGGGCGGGCCGCCGCTGTCAGGGCGTGTTCGGGCGTAAGGAAACAGCCGCAATGCGACCTCCGTGAGTCGAGATTTCGTTACGGAGGCGCGCCGTGCCGCGACCCCCAGCCAGTTGCGGGGCACTCTAGGCAGACGGCTCCAGGCCTGTCAAGCAGCGCTGGAGATCCCGTCGATTTACAAAGCCGACTCGATGCCAAGTTGAGGGCGAGATGATCGCGATCGAGGGTCCGCTCGAGCTTGATCTATAGCAGGGCTTGACACTCCGGGCCGCGCTCTGGGCTCAGCGCAGGTCGGCTAGACCGACAGCACGCGACCCTCCACCTGAAAGACAGAGTTCGACTTCTCGTCAGCCGGGTCCACCCATGGGGATTCGAACCGATGACACGCCGAACCGCGGTGACAGCCGTCGAACCTCGCTTGCCGGCTACCGATCTGTCGGCGCTCGGACGCTCCCGACCAACATGGATCTGAAGACTCGCACCAGCTCCTCGAGCCGCACTTGTTGCTTGCAAAGCGACTGAAGTAGGCCCTGCTCGGGCTGATCATAAGGTTCAACTGTCCGGGCTCCCCGACCAGTCTCCGGCGGGGGGCCTTGGCTGAACTTAATTTCAAGTTCGAGTCAGGGACTTCGGAACCGGACCATCTGTGGAAAAGCCCGAAGCGATGTTGTAAGCGAAAGGGCTGACTAGCCGGCGACGCCGGCTCGACCAACCAAAAACGACGGCGAGCCCTTTCCGACGGCTTGGCGCCCCGGCTACCGAGCCGAGCACCCTCCGAGTAGAGCCCCCCTGACGCTCCTAGCCGGAAGGGGGCTCCGACGAGCGGCCGAGCGCGACCGCGACCGCGTGCGCGCGCGTGTGCACGCCCAGCTTGCCGAGGACCGACATGACGTGCTTGCTCGTCGTATTGCGCGATATCCGGAGACGTCCGGCGATGTGCTGGTTGGACGCGCCGCCGACCATGCCCTCCAGCACCTGCCATTCCCGCGCCGAGAGCCCCGCTGACGCAGCCGGCTCGGACGCCCAGATGGGGACCAGCACGCGCGCCCCGTTGACCGGCCGCAGCGCCCGCCGCGCGAGACGCACCGCCTCGGCCTGGCTGAGCTGCCGGCCGCTCTCAATGATCGTGGCGTCTCGCGGTGAGCAGATCCGCCTGGAGGCGTCCAGGAAGGGCTGAGCAAGCAGGGCCGCTCCGCCCCGCGTCTGGTCGGCGAGGAGGTGGAACGTCGTCGCCGCGCCGTGGACCCTGAGCGCGAGCTCGTGGTCCTCGCGCCTGGAGGCGATGGCGGCCGCCGCCGTCAGGCCACGCGCGATGGCGAACAGTGCGTCGTGCCGGAGCCCCAGGTCGAGCGCCTCCGCCGCCGCCGCGACGGCCCCTGCCAGGTCGCCGGCGGCCAGTCGGAGCACCCCCAGCACCGGAAGCGACCTCGCCAATGCGATCTCCTCATCCAGCGCCCGCTGGACGGAAATCGCCTCCTCCAGCAAGGCGATGGCTCGGCGGCGGTCGCCCTGCAGGGCGACTATCGAGGCGAGGTCGCACAGAGCGAAAGCGCGTCGCCCCGCGTCGCCGGTCGCGGCGAAGAGCTCGGCGGCTCGCTCGCAGCGCCTGGCGGCGAGCTCCAGGTGGCCGGCGCCGGCAGCGACTTCACCGGCGGCGCGCAGGCTTGTCGCGAGCGCGAGCCGGTCGCCCAGCTGCTCGGCGACGGCAAGGGCCTCGTCGGCGTGCGCGAGCGCGGCCTTGCCTTCGTTGAGCATCAGCTCGACGGCGGTCAGCTTGATCAGCAGCTCCTGATGCTCCGCTGTGCCGGGCTCGGCCACCGCGTTGGCCGCCAGCAGCCAGCTCTTGGCCGCCTGCAGGCGCCCGCGCACGATGAGGTAGGGCGCGACGGCGGCGACCAGCGCCAGCAGCAGCACCGGATCGGCGGACCGCGCCCAGTCGAGGACGGCCGTCAGGTTGTCCTCCTCGCGCGCGAGCAGCTCGACCCACTCTGCCCTGCGGCGGTGATTCGCAACGGCATCGCGGACGCGGCGCACGTAGTGCGCGGCGTAGAGGCCGAAGGCCAGCTGCTCGGCACCGCCGGCGCGCAGCCGGGCCCGGGCGAAGCGCCGCAGCGGGAGCAGCAGTCGGTACCGCGCGGTCGCGTTGGTGTGCTGAGCGACGATCAGCGACCGCTCGACGAAGCCCGCGATCGCGTCGAGCGCCGAAGGTCCGATGACGGCCTCGGCGGCGTTGATGTCGAACCAGCCGGCGAAGACGGAGAGCCGCTCCAACTCGGAGCGCTCGCCCTCCGAGAGCAGCGAATAGGTGTCCTCGACGGCCGCCGCCAACGCGCGGGGAGTCATGTCCGTGCCGTCGCGGACGCCGTCGAAACGCGCCGCGAGCTGCTTCAAGGTGGTGACCTTGAGTCGCGAGGCCGCCACCTCGACCGCGAGCGGGATGCAGTCGACCTCGGCGCAGATGCGCGCCGCCAGTTCGCGCTCGTGCTCGTCCCGCGGCTGCCGGCCATGCGGAGCGCGGGCGGCGAAGAGGGCGAGGGCGTCCTCGAGGCGCATCGGCGGCACCTCCCAGCTCACCTCGCCGCTCACTCGGAGGGGCTCTCGCGAGGTGGCGAGCACCTGCACGCCAGGGTTCGCCTCGAGGGTGGCGCGCACGAAGCGGGCGGCCGTCTCGCGTGCCATCTCGCAGCCGTCCAGCACGAGCAGGACATGACCGGTCGGGGCCTCACGCGCCGCCGGCACGGATAGAAACCACGCGCCATCGGCGAAGTCGGCCATCAGGCGTTCGGCAGCCCTGATTGCAAGCCTGGTCTTTCCGCTTCCGGCCATGCCGACCACGGTGACCAGGCGGCTCAACCGGACGAGCTCCACCAGGTCTTCGACCTCCGTGGAACGCCCAAGGAAGGCGGAAACCTGGCAGGGCAGGTTACCGGGCGCCGTGACGGCGTCGGTTATCACCCATTCCCCCTCTCCCCAAGTGGCAGAGAGGGTAGCGCACCCGAGCCCCCTGCGGACGTTTCTTTCACAACCTTCACACCCCCCGTTTGCACCAGCGCCCCCAGACACCGCGGTGCGGCTGGTGTGGATGGGGCTGGCCGTCCGCCAGGCCTGGAGTGATAGTCCTTGGGCCACCGGCCAGCCCGGGGGCGGGGAGGGATCAAGGGAGAGAGGTGAAGGCGTCGCCGGTCTTTGCTTCGCGTTCCGATCCCGCTGCCTCGCCCGGGTTCCGGCAGGGAGGGCCAACAACCCGACACGAGAGGTGAGTGAATTGCGGTTAACCTTCAGAAAGTCGAAGCTGATGATCGGTCTCGGAGCGGGCGTAGTCGCCTTGCTCGGGACGGCCGGTCTCACCTATACCCTGTGGACGCAGAACATCACGTTCACCGGGAACGTCAGCACAGGCAGCATGAACGTGCACTACACGTCTGCTGTAACCACCGGGACCAGCACGATCGACGGCGCCACGCTGGGCGGTAACGACAACGGCACCGGCTCCTGCACCGGCGCGATCAGCAAGGACGGGCAGACAGCGACGCTGACCATCACCAACGGCTACCCGGGCTTTGCCTGCAACGTCGACTTCCCGTACACGAACGACGGCACCGTTCTCGCAGTCGCGACCAAGCAGGTCGTGACCGGCAGTGGTGACTTCAGCATCCTGCAGTGGTCGGCGCTGGCGTGGTGCTCGGTCTCGCCGGGCCAGAACCTGCCGCTCGTTGCGCGCGTCTCCGTCCCCAGCAGCCTGACGGACCACATGGCTTCGTCGGTGACCGTCAGCTGGATCATCACCTACACCAACTACTTCCCAGGCGAGGTCGGCCTCTGCGGCACGTACACCCCCAACGCTTCGTTCACTGCTAGTTCGTGAAGCTAGGCCGGAACCTCCTGACAGGCCTGACGGCAGCCATCATCGCCTCTGGGGCGACGATGAGTCTCGCCTACACGGCCTGGACCCAGCAGTTGACGCTAACCAATGTTGTCTCCACGGGATCGCTCGCGGCGATCTGGAACAATTTCCCGGTCAGCTGCCAGGACAATCAGGGCTCCGGGCCGATTTACGCGACGGTCACGGCCTTCCGTGACCAGACGGATTACACGCTGGCCCACATGGCTATCAGCAAGGGCTACCCCGGTTACCAGGCCGCATGCAGCCTTACGTGGTCGAACACCGGGACCATCGGGATAGTTCTGCAATCGCTCGACGTCAACGGGACGACGGTGCAGAGCGGAGTCCCGACCAACTTCGACCTCAACGGCGATGGGGTCGCAGACGTTCAGATCGTTTACTACGCCGGCACCGGTGGCAGCTATGCGTCCGGAATGGGAGGCAGCCAGACGTTGCAGATCAACGTACTGGACGCGCCGCCGAACGCAAGCCTGGCCTTCAACGCACACGCCAACTTTGTGCAGCGGGGGCCCGGTGCTTAAGCCCGGAGCGGTCGCGCCGGGGCGGTTCGCCGCCCCGGCAGCCGCCCCGGCCGGTGTCGGCTCAACGTCGTCGTTTGTGGCCAAGGGCAAGGCCTGGGGCGGCGTTCTCGCTCTGGCGGCCGCCGCGTTTCTTTCGCCGTTGCTCTTCAACGGGCCCGGCTCGAGCGGCCTGCTGGTGAGCTGGGTCCAGTTCTTGGTCCAGCCGGCGCTCTGGCTCCTCGCCGGCGGCACCGCTTACTTGCTCGCCCGGCGCGATGGCCTGCGGATCGCGTTATCGCTACCGCTGATCGGCGCCGCCTTTGCGATCGGTCTCGTACAGGTTGGAATGGGTGTCGCCGCCGGCGCCTTCACCCACCACTTCGGTCTCTCACCGTACGGCCACACACCTGTGGCACTACTTCTCAACACCTGGTACATAACGGCCTTCGTCGCCGGTCGCGAGCTCGCGCGGTGGTACATCGGGTCGCGCTTGAGCGCGCGCGGGCATGCTTTCGCGCTCGTGGCGACCTGGCTGGTCTTCACCGTCCTCTCGCTCAGTCCACTTGCATGGCGCGATTTCGCCCAGCCCGCGTCGGCGTTCGCGTATCTCGGGGTCGGGCTCTTTCCCGCCCTCGGGGCGAACCTGCTCGCGACCTATCTCGTCCTCCGCGGAGGACCCATCCCCTCGGCCGTCTATGCGTTCGTGCTCGTGGCGTTCGAGTGGTACCCGCCGGTCCTGCCCAGCATGACCTGGCCGGTGCAGGCCGCCATCGGCGCGCTCGTGCCGCTGGTCGCGCTCGCGGTGCTGGACTCGCTGCACTCGGCGGACGGCGACGAACCCGTAGACGGCGATGGGAAGCGCGCCGAGGTCGCCGTCAATCCCGCGAAGACCTCGGCGGACGCTCCCCAGCGCCGCACGGTCGACATCAGCTGGGTCGCTCTTGGGTTGATCGTGCTCGCGGCGGTCTTCGTGAATACGGGCGCTTTCGGCTACAAGGCTGTCCTCACCGACGGCATCAGCATGCAGCCGACGCTCTATGCCGGCGACGTCGTGCTGACGGGGCCGGCACGGATATCGCAGCTCAGGCCCGGCGACGTGATCCGCTTCCGCGAGGCGAACGTCGAGGTACTCCACCGGATCAAGTCGATCGACTCCAGCGGCTCGATGCCCACCTTCACGACGCGCGGCGACCACAACCCGGTCAATGACCCGCCGGTCGAGTCCAGCGCCGTCGAAGGCAAGATGCTGCTCCGGATCCCAGGCATCGGTCTGCCGGTGATCATGGTCCGCCGCCTGCTCGGCACCGCGACCTAGAGATGCGTCTCGGCAGGGCGGCGGCGTGGAGCTCCGTCGCCTTGGTGCTGGGTTTCCTCGCACTCGTGGCGCTGACGCCGGCGGAGACGCTCTGGCGGACCGGCATCGTGAGCACGAGCTCTATCTCAATGTCATCGCTCTGCCCCCTCGGTGTCACGGTGTCGATCAGCACGTTGAAGGACGACAGCGGCGCCGGCGACGACAAGAACAACACCGACAACAACCTCAAGGACAAGGTGACCATGGCGACGGTCACGTTTCCGGGCGGCCTGCCCGCCCCCGTCAGCCTCGGCCACGTCAACCCCGCGCAGGTGGCGTTGACGGTGCAGGGATCAAATCTGATCGCCTATCCGGTCCTGCCCAGCGCCTCGTACTACAGCGGCAACGTCTGGTACATCCGATATGCCGAGAGCGACGTCCTCAACCTCTTCGGCGGCCGGACCGGGACCTACACGTTCATCGTCAGCGGGACCGACAACCTCTGCGCATTCCGAGGCACCCGCTCGGTCGTGTACAGCGGCCAGGGCAACTCGCCGAGGAGCGGCAGCTAGTTGGGCGCGAGCCGCCGGAGCCGTGCGTTCCTGGCCATCTTGGCGACGGTCGTCACCGCCGCCGCGACCCTGCCCAGCGTCAGCGCTTCGGCCGCGCCCGGGACTGGGCCGCAGGTGTCGAACGCCGGCCGCCACGACCGCTCTTCGCCGCTGCGCGACCTCAAGGCCGACGCCGGCAGCACTCCCGCGGCGGTACACGCCAAGTCGACAGGCCGAGAAGACCGCGGCCACACCTCGACGCCGGGTTCGCCCGGTGCGCCCGGCACGGCCGCGCCCAACCTGCTGAACAGCTTCGAGGGCGTCGGCGACGGGTTCACTGGACCGCAGGGCACATACCACACCGGGGTCGCCCCCTCCGACAACAACCTCGCGGTGGGGCCGAACCACGTCATCGAGATCGTCAACAGCGACTTCGCGGTCTTCAACAAGTCCGGCGGCGTGCTCTATGGACCGGTGCCCAACAACACGCTCTGGGCGGGCTTCGGCGGTAGCTGCCAGACGCAGAACAACGGCGACGGCACCGTCGAGTACGATGCCGCCGCCGACCGCTGGGTCGTAACGCAGCTCGAGATCGGAGTACAGCCCTTCCAGCTCTGCGTCGCCGTCTCCGCCGGCGGCGACCCGACGGGCAGCTGGTTCCGGTATGCGTTCCCGGAGACGAACTTCCCCGACTATCCCAAGGTGGCCGTGTGGCCGGACGGCTACTACGTCACCTTCAACCAGTTCAACGCCTCGGGTAACCAGTTCCTGGGCGCCATGAGCTGCGCCCTGGACCGCAACTCGATGCTCACCGGCGCCGCCGCTACCCAGCAGTGCTTCGACATGGGCACCGCAAACGCGAGCATGCTGCCCGCCGACCTCTCCGGCACGACGCAGCCTCCGGCCGGCGCCCCGAACTATCAGATCGAGCTGGGTTCAAACCAGCTGCTCTTCTTCAAGTTCCACGTCGACTGGACAACTCCTGCCAACTCGACGCTGACCGGCCCGACGAGCCTCGCCACGCAGGCTTTCAGCGAGGCCTGCAATGCCGGCAGCTGCATCCCACAGGCGGGCACGACACAGCAGCTCGACACACTCGCTGACCGTCTCATGTTCCGGTTCACCTATCGCAACTTCGGCGACCATGAGGCGCTGCTGGTCAACCACAGCGTCAGCGCCGGGAGCTCGGCGGGCGTGCGCTGGTACGAGCTGCGGAGCCCCAGCGCTCCGGTGATCTTCCAGCAGGGGACCTACGCGCCCGACGCCAACTATCGCTGGATGGGCGCCATCGGAATCGACCGCTCAGGCGATGTCGGGCTCGGCTTCTCGGTCAGTGGCAGCTCGATCCATCCCGGTGTGCACTACACCGGCCGTTTCGCCGCCGACCCGCTCGGCACGATGAGCAATGCCGACGGCGTGATCGTCGACGGCAACGGGTCTCAGACGCCGAACCTGAGCCGCTGGGGCGACTACAGCGGCATGTCGGTCGATCCCGCGGATGACTGCACATTCTGGTACGTGAACCAGTACATCGCCGCCAACGGCACCTTCAACTGGCACACGCGGATCGGCAGCTTCAAGTTCAGCGGCTGCGGCCAGACCTCCGACTTCTCGATCTCCGTCAGTCCAACGAGTGGCAGCACGAGCCAGGGCGCCTCGGTCTCGACGACAGTCAGCACGACCACGACCGCCGGCACGCCGACGATGGTGACCCTGAGCGCGTCGGGGCTTCCCGCCGGCGCAACCGCCAACTTCAATCCTGGCTCCGTCGCCAGCGGAGGCCAGTCGCTCCTGACCATCAGCACCGGCCTGGGCACGCCCGCCGGCAGCTATCCCTTGACTATCACCGGCACCGCGGCCTCGGGCTCGCACTCCGCCACCTACACGCTGCAGGTCACCTCGGGCACGTCCGGCATCGTCAACGGCGGCTTTGAGACGGGCGACTTCGGCGGTTGGAGCCGCAGCGGCACAACGTCGATCTCGACGACCGCCCACAGCGGGGCCTATGCGGGCCAGGTCGGCGCCAGCACCGCAACCAATGGCGACAGCAGCGCCAGCCAGACCTTCAACGTGCCTCTCGGCATGGGAGCTCTCAGCTTCTGGTACCGCATCAGCTGCCCCGACTCCGTCAACTACGACTGGGCGACGGTGACGCTGCTGGACAACACCACCGGAGTTTCCGCGACACCACTGGCCAAGACCTGCACCAACAACGCCACCTGGGTGCCGGTGATGGCGGGGGTCACCGCCGGCGACAACTACACCCTCACCCTCACCAGCCACGATGACGGTCTCGCCGGCGACCCCACCTACACGCTCTACGACGATGTGGCGCTGTCGGCGGCCGGCGTCGTCAACGGCGGCTTCGAGCTAGGCAACTTCACCGGCTGGACGCCCAGCGGAGCCGCCACCGCCATCTCGACGACCGCGCACTCGGGCGCCGACGCGGCCCAGCTGGGCTCGACGGCCGCGACCAACGGCGACAGCAGCGTCGCGCAGACGTTCATCGCGCCGGCGGGCAGCATCAGCTTGAGCTTCTGGTACCGGATGACCTGCCCGGACACGGTCACCTACGACTGGGCGACGGCCACGCTGCGCGACAACACTGCCGGCGCCACCACGACGCCCCTGCCGAAGACCTGCTCCAACACCGGTGGCTGGGTCCAGGTCACAGCGCCGGCCACGCCCCTGCACAGCTACACCCTCACTCTGACCAGCCACGACGACAACTTCGCCGGCGATCCGAGCTACACCCTCTTCGACGACGTCACGGCCGTGGTCCCGTCGACCGACGACTTCTCGATCAGCACCAGCCCTGCCTCAGGCAGCGTCAATCAGGGGGATTCGACGATCGCGACGGTGAGCACGCAGGTGACGCAGGGCAACCCTCAGTCGGTGAGCCTCTCCTGCTCGGGGCTGCCTTCGGGGGCGAGCTGCACCTTCAACCCGAGCTCGTTGAATAGCGGCGGCTCCTCGGCGCTGACACTGGCGACGGCCGGCAGCACGCCGGCCGGCACCTACACGGTGACCATCACCGGCACCGGCACGTCCGTCACCCACACGGCCAGCTACTCGCTGACGGTGGTCGCCAATGACTTCTCGATCTCGGCCTCGCCCGGCTCCGGCAGCGCCAACCAGGGCGACTCGGCGACGACGTCGGTCAATACGACGCTGACCTCGGGCGCGGCCCAGAACATCGCCCTCAGCTGCACCGGCCTGCCCTCTGGGGCGAGCTGCAGCTTCAACCCGGCATCGGTCAGCAGCGGCGGCTCCTCGACACTGACCCTGTCGGCCGCGAACACCACGCCGGCCGGCCAGTACTCGATCACGATCACGGGCACCGGCGGCTTCGTGACGCACAGCACCACCTACACGCTGTCCGTGGTGGCCAACGACTTCTCGATCTCGATCTCTCCCGCCTCGGGCAGCGTCAACGCGGGCGGCTCCACCACCGCGACGGTCAGCACGGCGCTCACCTCGGGGGCGGCGCAGAGCATCGCGCTCGCGGCCGCCGGGACGCCCTCCGGCGGGAGCGCAAGCTTCGATCCGACCTCGGTCACCACCGGCGGCTCGTCAGCGCTGACCCTGTCCACTGCGCCTGGCACTCCGGCGGGGCAGTACACCATCACGATCACCGGTACCGGCACCTTTGCGACGCATTCGACGACCTTCACGTTGACGGTGCTGGGTGACGACTTCTCGATCAGCGTCAACCCCGCGAGCGGCAGCATCACCCAGGGCACCTCCACCTCCGCGACGGTGACCACCGTGGTTACGAACGGGAACTCGCAGTCGCTGACCCTGACCGCGGCCGGCCTGCCCACCGGCGCCACCGCCAACTTCAACCCCTCCACGATCAGCAGTGGCGGGAGCTCCACCGTCACGCTGTCGGCGGCCAACACCACGCCGGCGGGCACGTACACGGTGACCATCACCGGCACCGGCAGCGCGGCCACCCATTCGGCTTCCTACCAGCTGACGGTGATCCTGAACGACTTCTCGATCTCGGCCTCGCCGGGATCGGGCAGCGTCAAGCAGGGCGGCTCGACGGCCACCTCTGTGAACACCGGCGTCACGAGTGGCGACCCGCAGTCCGTGACGCTGAGCGCGTCGGGGCTTCCGGCCGGTGCCGGCGCCAGCTTCAGCCCGAGCACCATCACAAGCGGTGGCGCTTCCACGCTCACGATCAGCACCGCCTCCAGCACGCCGACGGGGACCTTCACCGTCACCATCACCGGCACGGGCACGTCGGTCACGCACAGCACGACCTTCAGCCTCACCGTCACCTCGAGCGGCGGCGGGATCATCAACGGCGGCTTCGAGAGCGGCGACTTCACGGGCTGGACCCGCGGCGGCGCGGTCACCGGCGTCTCCGGCGCTGCGCATTCCGGGAGCTACGCCGCGCAGCTGGGATCGACATCGCCGAGTAACGGCGACAGCACGCTGAGCCAGACCTTCACGGTGCCCGGCGGCATGGGCGTGCTCAGCTTCTGGTATCGCGTGACCTGCCCCGATTCCGTCCTGTACGACTGGGCGACCGCGACCCTGAGGGACAACACGACCGGGACGCTGACCACTCCGCTCGCCAGGACCTGCACGACCGCCGGCTCGTGGACCCTGGTCATGGCACCGGTCAACCCCGGGGACACCTACACCCTGACGCTGTTCAGCCACGACGACAACTTCGCGGGCGATGCCACCTACACGCTCTACGACGACGTGGCCCTGAGCGCGGCGGGAATCGCCAACGGCGGCTTCGAGACCGGCGACCTGACCGGGTGGACGCACAGCGGCGCGGCGACCAGCGTGGTCACGACGGCCCACTCCGGCAGCTACGCGGCACTGCTCGGCGCCACCACGGCGACCAACGGCGACAGCACCCTGTCGCAGAGCTTCGTCGCACCGACCGGGACGACCAGCCTTTCGCTGTGGTACGCGAACCGCTGTCCGGACACGGTCACGTACGACTGGATCGTCATCACCCTCAAGGACAACACCAGCGGCACGACGACCACGCTGGTGCCAAAGACCTGTTCCGCCGTCTATGTATGGACGAACGTCACCGGGGCGGTGACCGCGGGGCACTGGTACACCCTCACCATCACCAACCACGACGACAACTATTCGGCCGACCCGACGTACTCGCTCAGCGACGACGTCACCATGAGCTGAGACCCGACCGGGTCTAGCTGCGCTGCAGCGTCACCGATTGGTAGCCGAGCAGGATCGTCAGGTGATCGGCGGTGACCCAGGCCTCGGTCGCTCCCGACGTCCCCGCCAGGTCCGAGACCAGACCAACCGCCCTGAGGCCGCCGCTTTCGAATACCGGGAAGCCCGCAGTAACCGGGGTGGGGCCGGTCGGTAAGGGCTCGGGAAGCCCTCGGGAAACCCTGGTGTTAAGTGGTCGGAAATCTGGACTCGCCGGCAACTCGACAGCGACCCGTCGCCCCATCGTTGACCGCCTGACTCTTCGTGCCGGTTGCCCCTCGGCTCCGGGGGGGTCCCGAAAAACAGGCATTTCTACGTATGGACGCCCCCGCCAGCCAGAGCTAGCTTGTCCTGGTCCCAAGCATCGATCATCGTCCAGGAGGTTTGTGTGGTGTGGATGCGCCAGCATTCGATCGTCGTCGACGCACCGGCGGCGACCATCTACGACTACGTCGCTGATCTCACGCGCCATCCGGAATGGGCAGCCCAGCCCATGCAGATGACAGCCTCGGGACCGGGGGAGGCTCGCTCAGTGGTGGACTTCAGGGGCATGCCAATCAAGGCCAAGGTCAAGATCGTCGAGGAGCGCCGGCCCACATTGCTGGCCTACGAGTCCACCGATCTCGCCGGCCACTACCGGTGGACGTTCGACCTGGAGCCGGCTGGTGACGCTACCAAGGTCACCCACCGGGTCGAGCGCCTGAGCGCGCCCATGTGGGTTCCGCTGATCCAGTCCTGGCTTATGTGGCCGATGTCTGGCGGGCCGGGCTCTCGACAAGGTTTGGCAAACCTGAAGCGGCGGCTTGAGGCCGGGCAATCCGGGGCGACGGCGAGTGCAGGAGCCTAGCGACCGAGTCACCGCAGATGAGGCGTCGGACGAACTCAGCCAGCTTCGGCGCGATTGGTTACGGCTGTTGCCACGGATCACGCCGGAGAACTGGCGCGACTCAGCCGGAGGCAAAGAGACGGTGGCGGATCTCTTTGCAGGACTGATCGCGGAGCTCGATCTCGCCTCATCGCCCAATGCAACGCCGCAATTCGCATTGGAGTTCGTCCGCAGACGGATCGCCCACAAACTTAGTCGACGGTACTCACCCCGTGAGATCGGAACAGAGCTCGAGCGGCGGTACGAGCGAACCGCCCAAGCTCTCATGGACGATCCCGAGACCGGGCACTTCGGCGCCGTCCTCCAGCGCGTACGCGAGCGGGTGACGCGGCTGAGGGAGCGGCTCGAGGGCTAGACTGCGGCCGGCGAAATGCCCTCCCCCACGGTTCGCAACAACCTTCCGGCGGAGCTAACCAGCCTCATCGGTCGCGAGACCTCCGTTCAGCGGCTCGGCAGACTCGTGCTTGATCGGCGGCTGGTGACCCTCGTCGGGGTTGGGGGTTCTGGCAAGACCAGGCTCGCGATCGCCGTCGCACGCAATCTCAACGAGTCCACTGACTTCGACAGCACCTGGTTCGTGGACCTGGCGCCCTTACGCGAGCCAGCCTTGATCAGCCAGGCGGTGCTCAACGCATGCGGACTGCGCGCGACCTCAGAAGGGCCCGCCGAACGGCCCCTACAGGAGCAACTCGCTCAACGGCACGTGCTGATCGTGCTGGACAACTGTGAGCACCTGGTTCATGAGTGTGCTGCCCTTGCCGGAGGAATCCTGCGCTCCTGTCCCAACGTTCATATGCTCGCGACCAGCCGCGAGCCTCTCGGTGTGCAAGGCGAGGTGACATGGCGCGTAAACCCGCTCCCAGTTCCTCAGCCCAGCATGAACTTCCGGGAGTTAGCTGAGGTCGAATCCGTTCACCTGTTCGTCGATCGGGCGCGGGCTGTCCTTCCAGACTTCGACCTCACCCAAAACAACGCTGCCGCGGTCGCGAACGTATGCACGCGTCTTGATGGCATTCCGCTCGCCCTCGAGCTGGCTGCCGTTCGCATTGAGCAACTGACGGCGGCGCAGATCTCCGCTCGACTCGATGACCGCTTCCGTTTGCTCGCTCGCCCCGACCCCATGGCGCCTGACCGCCACCAATCGCTGGTCAGCACCGTGGCTTGGAGCTACGACCTGCTAAGTGAAACCGAGAAGTGCCTCTTTCGGCGTCTCGCAGCGTTCGCCGGCTCCTTCAACCTCGAAGCGGCTGAGGCCGTCTGCTCGGAACCCCCTCTTGAGAAGGAGAAGGTCTTCGAACTCGTGGCCGGTCTCATCGACAAGTCATTGCTTACAGCGGGAGCGGAATTCCGCGGTGAACGCCGATATCGGATGCTAGAGACGCTGCGCGAATATGCATCTGCCCGGCTGCGGTCGGCCACCGATTGCGGAGAGACGTTCGATCGCCACGCCCGCCTCTTTGCGGCGATATGCACCGAGGCCAACCAGCGGCACCAGGATCCCGACGCCCCTGCCTGGTACGAGCTCCTGGATGAGGAAATGGACAACGTGCGTGCCGCTTTGGCATGGGCGGCAGACCACGAACGTGACCTTGGTCTTCGAATGGCATCCGGGCTGGCCGGTTTCTGGGACTATCGAGGTTGGATCGCAGAGGGACGGCACTGGCTCCGAAGCCTTCTGGCGGAGGAGCCCAGCGTGGCGACTCCCGATTACGCAGCCGGGCTCTGTGCGGCCGGGCTGCTGGCGTGGAGACAGGGCGACTACTCGGAGTCGGCGCGGCTTTTCACAACCGCCCTGGATCAGGCCCGCGCCCTGAACAATCGACCTCTGGTCGCGCGTGCGGCGTCAGGGCTTGGCGACACCCTGCTGCACACTGGCCAAAGCCAAGAGGCCGCCGCCCGATTTGAAGAAGCACTGCAGCTCTTCCGCGAAGAGCGCGACATGGTCGGAGTGGCCCGCGCCCTAAACCGGATCGGGGCAGGCTACCTCCACCTACAAGAACGCTACGACGAGAGCTCGAGCCTGATCCTGGAAGGCATGGCTCTGTGTCGGCAGCTCAACGATCGGGTGGGAGTCGCGAATGGCCTTTATGGCCTGGGCATGAACGAAGTGGCGGCCGGGCGCCACGCGCGCGGCCGCAGGTATCTCAAAGAAGCACTGATCCTTCGCGAGGAGCTTGGCGACCGGTTCGGGGTCGCCTGGTGCTGGATGGGGCTCGGCAGCGCAGCTATCGGGCTCGGTGATCTCCGGACCGCCCACCTGGAGATGACCGAGGCGATTCGCCGTTGTGAGGACATTTCCGATTCCTGGGGCCTTGTACTGACCTGCCTGCTCTTGGTCGGCCTGCTTGTGAAGGCAGGCATGCCGGAACCGGCCTGCCGATTGCTCGGGGCGGCTGAGGCCGCCCGCACCGCCATCGGCGGCGTCGACGTAGCTTGGCTGCGAAAGCTGCTCGAGGGCTGGCTTGAGGAGGCGCGACGCGCGCTTTCGCCAAAAGAGGCTGAACTTGCTCTTGCGGTCGGTGAGGCCATGCCGTTAGCGGGCCTCGGCGATTACGCCGTGAAGTGCCTGGCGGAAGTAGACGCAAAGCTTCAGTCGTCGCGCGGGCCAATATCCCGGCGCGAGAGTGAGGTGGCAGCGCTCGTGGCCCAGGGATTGACCAACCGCGATATCGCCCAGCAGCTGTTCATCTCCGAGCGCACCGTGGACGGCCATGTCCAGGCGATTCTGACCAAACTGGAGTTCCGCTCCCGCGCTCAGATTGCCAGCTGGGTCACCGAGCGGCGGTAAGAAGAGGCCCCATCGCCGTTTGGCGGTGAGGCCCCTGACCTGGAAGTAGTGGTCGCTAGGGAAGGAAACCCTCCGTCGGCTGGGCGTGGTCGGGAGTGCCCGCGTTGACATCGTCGCCAGCCAGGTTCCCATGCACCGACTGCTGGGTGATCCCTGACGGCCGGCCGCCATCAGTTCCGCTGATGTTGTGATTGCTGGTAAGCGCGATGCTCGCCATCAGCGCCAGTGCAATCGCGACCAGCGCCGCCAGGACAAGCAGCTCGGAACTCAGCCCGATACCGAACCGACCAGTCGCTCGCTTGACCTTGATCGCCTGCATTTCCACTTCTCCTTGGTGATTTCGGCCGGTGGGTCCGGGCCGGTGAGTGGATCGTCCGCAGGCTGGGTGCCGCTGCCAGCGTGGAAAAGGCCTGGTGCGGTACCTGTTTTCAGTACCTAGTCCCGCCTGCCGGATCGGGCGTCAGCATCGTGAGGCCAGGCGAATGGTCGCTGGTGTCAGCCGGACGCGGTGATTTGCGCAGGCCCGATTAGGTAGTTCGCCGGATAGACAGGGTGCCGTCAGAGGCCTCGACATCCTGGCCTTTTACAGCTTCCCGGTCGAGCACTGGCGCCAGATCTGGTCAACGAATTCGCTCGAGCGCCTTAAAAAGGAGGTCAGCCGGCGCTGCGACGTAGTCGCGGGCGGGATTTACACCACGTCGCGCGACACGACCCCGCAGCTTGCCGATCTTTCCAAACTTCATGCAACCCTGAAAGAAAGGGAGGGCACCCTGAAGACTCCTCCCCCGGCTTCGGGCGACCATGCTGGGTGTGGCAATCCAGCGCTTGTCCAGGGATGATGGGCTGGCCGCCAACGCCCTGCGGCTGGCGCGTAGTTCCAGCTCACCGAACTCAAACTTTCTCAGCCGGCTGCGGGGCGAGCTGGGCTGGCCGCGACTGACTGAACAGCGGGTCAACGAGTGGGTGGGCGGTAAGCGTCGGTTGCCAGCGGCTGTGCTGATCGCGGCCGCGATGGTGGCGGACATAACGGTCGATGAGCTATTGGAGCTCATCCGCAGCCCCGAGGGCCGCGTTCTCCTCCAAGAGGATCGCTACCGCCCCCAGGCCGGCGACGCCCTCGGGCCCTCAGATGGACCCGCGATCCCTCGATTACCGACGGACCGGCTTGGATGCAGAGGTTGCAGCCCTCGTCAGCGTCGTCGTCCACGGCCTACCGTTGGTGTCGCACCCCCGGTCATACGTTTGGCTGTCCGATCCTAGCGCTCGAAGAGGACCGCTAACCCGCGGGCGGCACTGTCGGGGATTTTTCTGCGTCCGGCGGCCTTCAGTCTGGGGTTGTCGGACGGACCGGGTCGTCGTCGCGGATCGCGGTCTTGAGCAGCGCCTTGGCATCCGCTGGCGTGGTCGGCACCCCGAGCTTAAGACCGGGCACGTGCATGATCCAGCTCTAGAGCGACTGCGAGTGCTGCGCGGCCTTGCCACCCGAAGCGCCGCTGTTCGACCGCAGCACAAATGGGACGCTGGCCTGACCGCCGAACAGGTAGCGGATATGGGCCGCCATTCGAACGGGCCAGCGCGCGAGTTCGCGACGACGTCCTTGACGGGAAGATGAGCTCGTCCTATGCGTCGAAGTTCTACGGTGTTGAGGTCGACGCGGAAGGCCAGGTCATTGAGCGGCCGACTGTCGATGCAGGCGAGCGAGATGACGCGCCCCACCGGTAAAAGCCGCACCGGAAAGGCGCGGCCAGCCACCGCTCTTCCTGACGCCGACCTCCTGGTCGAGAGTTGCCTGGCCGGTCGATGGCCGGCCAGGCACGTTCGTTGCTCAGACCGCGGTCAACTACGTCCCGCAGTAGAGCCAGACTCCGTTGACGTTGATGTTCACGCTGTTGTGGTTCTGGTATTCGAGTTGGGACACCGGCGGCACCACGGGCACGCCATTGACGACGAACTCCGCGGCCGTTCCCTGGAAGACGGTGTCGTTGACGATCGTTCCTGTAACCCTGCCCACGATGTTGCCCCCGGGTTCAAACATTTCGAGCCGGAGGTCGAGCGGATTCAGCGGCGGCAGCGTGCCTGAGGTGTCGATACTGACCAACGCGAGGACGCTGTGGCAACTCGTGGTGTCCACCTTCGGACCAATCGCCGCTCCGGATATGGCCAGGATGGTGACCGGCCCGGAGACCTGGGTGAGCGTGCCTAGCCGGACCGTCTTGAGGCGGCCCTGGGGGTCGGTGGGCAGGTTGCCGACGTTGACGGTGTTGCCCGCCGGATCGATCTTGACCGCGTTTGTGACCGCCACTGCCGGCGTGCCTGAAATTGCCACCGTCCAGGCACCGCTCTGCTCCGCCGACACCGTGCCCGCAACCGTAGTCGTGCCCTGTGGTGCCACCGGGACCGGCTGGGTGGTGCTGTTCACCACCAGGACCTCCCGCGCCGAGTCGGCAATCGCCGGACCCGACGTCCCGAGAACGACGCCCACGACCAGCGCGCCAAGCCCGACGGCTGGTGCGACGAAGTTTCTGAGTAGTCTCATAGGATTCCTCCCTCCAAAAAATGCGGGCGGCGTCACCCAGCGAGCAGCCCCCGCCCCGGCAGCTCGGGAAGAGCCTAGATCCGCCCTGATGAGATATCAATCCCAGGCTCCGCGACAATCTGCACCTTGAGCTCCATTGCGAGCACGGGCACGACCTGCCCTTCGAGCTCCGGCGTGACGACGCGCTCATCCTGGCTGAGCTGGTCATAGCCGGCGTGGTCGATTACTTGGGCCGTGCCGCTCGCCTGAGTCTGGAACTGGGAGTCGCCTCCAGCTCCTCGCGTCGCCGGGTCGAGCGGCACCTCGCTCGGCTCGCTCTGCGGTGCGTCGCTGTGCCGAGCCCGTTCACGGCCCGGCTCGACCTGAGCGCCACTGACATCCGCCTGGCGTCGCTGGCCGACCTCTCCTAGCGATGCCCCCGGGTTGGTCGTGATTCAGGCCCTCCGCAGGCTCCCTCTCGCGATGCGGGAAGTCGTCCTCCTGCGCTTCTACCTCGATCTCTCCGCCTATGTGCAGTCCTCGATCCGCTCGCGCAGAAAACCGAGATCAGCGAGCGGTTCGGTGTCGATGGCTACTACGTCCGGATGCGGCCGCAGGTGGGCTGCGCGGGCGCGTCGAGGTCCGCGAACCACTTGACGCCTGTTAAGTACCGCTCTACTCTCCGCGTGACGACGCGGCACTGGTTGAAACGGGGGATCGAGAGAGGATCATGGAAGGTCTTGTCACGAAGGCTCTAACGAGACTGGCAGTACCAGCGGTTTTGGCCCTGACCTTAGGTGCGGCCCTTCCTGCCCAGGCTGCCGGCACCTCGAACTGGGTCCCACGGGCCGCGCTACCAACTCCCCTCGAGGGACATTGCACGGCGGTCATTGGCGACAAGATCCTCACCGCGTATGGTTTCAGCCCGATCGGGGGAGATAGCAACGGGCTGCGTGTCTTTGACATCGCGAAAAACGCGTGGAGCCTCGGCCCGGCAGCCCCATTGCCGGCACATTCCGAGGGGTACCGCGGGGTCTCGCATGGGGGCAAGCTCTTTTGCATCGGCGGTCGCGGCCCCGGGGGTGCGCTGAACACACTTGAGCGATTTGACCCTGCGACAGCTACCTGGACGACTCTCGCATCCATGCCCGATGCGAGAGCGGGCACAACGGCAGCGGTGCTCGGCGACGGCATCTTCGTGTTCGGCGGGAGAAAAGGTGCTGCACCCTGCGCTGGGCCTGCTGTTGCCCCGGGCGCCACGACCACCGTCCTTCGCTACGACATCGCCAAGAACACCTGGTCCAACGCCGGTAACCTGGCCGTCGACCGGTCTGACGCCACCGTCGCTCGGGTAGGCGATCGGATCTTCGTCTTTGGAGGGTGCAGTGGCGCCACCACTTTCGCCAGCGCGGAGGTCTTCAACCCGCACACCATGACGTCAACGCTGTTGCCGGTGACGATGACCGGCGGTCCTAGATCCGACGCTTCCGCCGCGACTGATGGCGACTTGATCCACGTGGTCGGCGGGTTCGACGGCGCAGGCGGCCCAGCTCCGGCCTTGAACCACCTCATCTTCAATCCTCATACCAACGCGTTTACGGTCGGGACCCCGATGCCGACTCATTGCTCTGGAACCGTCAACCGCGCTGAGCTCGAGATGGTGTCTCACGGCGACCGCTTGTTTGCGGTCGGCGGATCCTGCCCCGCATTTGGCGCATCCCAGGACAACGTAGACATGCTCAAGCTAAATCCCTAGAAATTCACGGCTACCGCTCCGCTCGCCGATTTGAAGGGGCGCCCTCGAGGCGCCCCTTGTCCTGAACATACGAATGACCTGCCGGCGACGAGGAGAGTGCCGAGACCGGCCACCACAGCGACGTCCGCCGCGGCCGTTTTGGCGCCTTACCATCCGCTGGGTGACCTGCGCCCTCAGCCCCCTGGCCGTTGGCGGCCCTGGAGCCTGTAATGTCAGCCATTAAATGAGGAGGGTTTCATGACTGCTTCCAAACGCTGGCAGGACTACGCCACCATCGTGCTTGGCGCTTTGCTGCTGATCTCCCCATTCGTCTTTGGGGCCACCTCCCACGCGCGGTCATCGATCGGCGCCTGGGTGCTGGGGGGCCTGCTCATCGTCGGCGGGATCGTCGCAGCGATGACGCGTGAGCCGAGGCGCTCCCCCGTGGTCAACGCTCCAGGCATCGCCGCTATCCTCGCGTTCGTCGGCGGGCTCGTCATCGCCTTTGTCGGCGTGCCGGCGATCGGAGCCACCGCCATTGTGATGGCGATCGCCACCGTGCTAGTCGCGCTCACCCTCCGCCAGCGCGCCTAGCGCAATCCAGCCTCCTCCACGTTGACGACGATCTTTCCCCTGGCATGCCCGGCGGAGAGCTGGCGGCAGGCGCCGGCAACGTCGCACAGCGGATAGCGCGCGTCGATGACTGGTCGTATCCGGCCGTCGGCGAGCATCTCTGCAAGCGTGCCCAGGTCGTCGCGCTTGATGCCCGCGACGAAAAACAGAGCTCGCCGCGTGCCAGGGAGCGCGGCGACACGGGTCGCCGCCATGTGCCCGATCATCCGCCATGCCGAGTGTTTGAGCGCGGAGGCTCCGGTGATCACCAGGGTGCCGCGTGGTTCCATCACGCGCACGCAGCGCGACCAGGGTTGGCTGCCGGCGACGTCGATCAGGAGGTGGTAGCGCTGCGTACCCTCGGTGAAGTCCTCGCGCGTGTAGTCGATCACATGGTCCGCGCCCAGGGCCCGCGCGTCGTCGACCTTACTGGTGCTGCAGACCGCCGTCACTTCGCCGCCGAGGGTCTTGGCGATCTGGACCGCGAAGTGACCCACGCCGCCCGAGGCGCCGTTGACGAGCACCCGCTGGCCGGGCTGGATGCGGCCGTGGTCCCGCACCGCTTGCAGCGCCGTCAGCGCGGCGACCGGCACCGCGGCTGCCTCCTCGAAGCCTGAGCCGGCCGGCTTACGTACGACGCCGGCCGACTCGGGCACGGCGAGGTACTCGGCGAACGCGCCCTTGTGCGCTCCGAAGACCTCGTCACCGACGTGGAACTGCGTGACGGCGGCGCCGACCGCCGTCACGGTTCCCGCGAAGTCGTGCCCGATGACCTCGGGCCGCGGCTTACCGCGCGCGGCCACGCGGCGCATGAAGTGCCGCACAGGCGTCAGTGAGAAAAGGTCGACCGGGTTGACCGAGGCCGCGCGCACCCGGACCAAGACGCCGTCGTCAGTTACGACGGGCATCTCGATCTCCGCGACCTTCAAGAGGTCGGCAGGTCCGGGTCTCTCGCTGAGAACCGCTTTCATCTCGGCTCAGTTCAACCTGAACGGCGGGTACTGGTCAGTGATCAGCGTAAAGGCGTAACCGTTCACGCGGTTGGTCCAGCGCAGCACGCCCACCACGTAGTCGAACA
>Ga0070717_10000331_pt1 | contig 30727 bp, 28 predicted proteins | sample LARL113metaG_FD_71366 | JGI IMG/M metagenome (GOLD analysis project Ga0070717, IMG submission 71366) | Corn, switchgrass and miscanthus rhizosphere microbial communities from Kellogg Biological Station, Michigan, USA - LAR L11-3 metaG | ecosystem: Host-associated > Plants > Roots > Rhizosphere ...
GGCGCTGGTACCTGCTGCGCGAGGTGCTGGGCGGCGGCTCGGGCGGGCGCTCCTACGCCGACGGCTCGGACGCCATCCACATCGTCCCCGACTCCAAGAACCTGCCCGCCGAGTTCGCCGAGACGCGCTTCCCGGTGATCATCGAGAAGCTGGCGCTGGCCACGGACTCGGGCGGACCGGGCCGCCGGCGGGGCGGCCAGGGCTACGACAAGCACATCCGCCTGCTCCGCGACGCGCACTTCGTGTCCACCGCCGATCGGGGCTTCCTGGGCTGCTACGGGGTCGCGGGCGGCATGGCGGGGCTGCCCTACCAGGCGTCGGTCGACGGGGCCGCGCTGCCGGGCATGAACGACGACGTCTTCCTGCCCGCCGGCACCCTGCTCCGGCTGCGCACGACGGGCGGCGGCGGCTGGGGGGACCCCTTCCAGCGCGAGCCCGCGCTGGTGGCGCGCGACGTCCTGCAGGGGCGCGTTTCCAGAGAGTCCGCCGCGCGAGACTATGGCGTGGTGGTGGGCGCTGACGGAGTGGTGGCGGAGGTGCGGCGGCCGGCCCGCGCACCGCGGCCCTTCTTCGATCGCGGGCCGGGCTACGAGGAGCTGCGCTCCCGGGCATGACCAAGGAGGCTAGGCATTACCTCGACGGCGCCGGCTACGACCGCTGGACGGCGCGCTGGTCGGAGCAGCTGGCGCGCGAGCTGGTGCCCTGGCTGGGGGTGAGGCGGGACGCGCGCTGGCTCGACGTCGGCTGTGGCACCGGGGCGCTGACGGACGCCATCATGGACCTGGCCTGGCCGGGAGCCGTGACCGGCGTCGATCCTTCGGAAGCCTTCCTGGAGGTGGCCCGCAAGAAGGTGCCCGGCGCGCGCTTCGACCACGGCGAAGCCGCGGCGCTCCCCTACCCCGACCAGTCGTTCGACGCCGTGACCAGCTCCCTGGTCATCGCCTACCTGCCCGACCCGGCGGCCGCCCTCCGCGAGCTGGTCCGGGTCAGCGTGCCCGGCGGCCTGGTCGGCGTGCTGGTCTGGGATGCCAGGCTGGCCGTCGGCCACCAGTACCGGCAGGCGGCGATCGCCGCCGGGGTGCCGCACGTGGAGCGCGACTTCCCCTCCTATGAGATGGAGAGCGAGGAGGGGCTGAGCCGGGCGCTGCCAGGCGCCGGCCTCCGCGACGTCCAGGTCCGACGCCTGAGCGCGCGCGTGAGCTTCGAGGGCTTCGACGATTTCTGGGACTCGATGCTGGCGCGCCAGGGCAGGACCACGGAGCACCTGGAGTCGCTGCCGGCCGCCCAGCAGGCCACCCTGCGGGAGACACTGCGCGGCCTGGTCGAGCCCAAGCCGGGCGCCAAGGTGGTGGCCGAGGCCGTGGCCTGGGCCGGCAAGGGCCGGAGGTGAGCGCCGCCTAACAGGGATTCGGCCGACCTCCAAAGTCCGACCGCCAATCCGCCCCGGGCTGTGCTAGGTTGCCCGCGTCGTCGGCGTGGGGGGTCTATTCAGGAGGGGACTGCGATGCGCGCAGTGGGGGCTTCGGCGTTTCGCGCTCTGGGAGTGCGCCGGTGGAAGTGGGTTCCCGCGATCGCCATCGTCCTGGGCGGAGTGGCCAGCGGCCCGGCGCCGGCCAGCGCCATCTCGAGCCCACCGGCGCACCCCTGGATTGTGGTGCTCTGCAAGTTCACGGACCTCACGACGGAGCCCAACCCGCCTTCCTATTACGCGCAGGAGTACGCCAAGCAGGGCACCAGTAGCAACCTGACCCTCGTCGACTACTGGCGCGACATCTCCTACGGCCAGCTCGACATCAGCGGCACCGCGGTGGTCACCAAGTGGTACTCGCTGGGGATCACGCGCTACGAGTGGGCGGGATACAACCGCTACGACAAGATCCGCACCTGCGCCGAGGAGGCGTCCGGCGACGTCAATTACGCCAACTACTTCGGCGTGCTGGCCCTGTTCAACGACGACCGCCCGGGGCGCAGCGCGAGCACCACGCTGAGCACCGGCATCGGCACTGGTGACACCACGATCACGGTAGCCTCCTCCACCGGGTTTCCAGCCGCGCCCTTCGCGGTCGTGATCAACAGCGAGGAGCTGCACGTCACCGCGACCAGCGGCAGCACCTGGACCGTGACCCGCGCTTACGAGAACGGCCAGCCAGCGGCCGCCCACAGCGCCGGGGCCACGGTCACGCTGATCGACGGCGGCGACCTCGGCGAGTCGGGAGCCAACGCTCCCGTCGGGGTGACGCTGGGCGGCCATCCCTACACATTGGGCTTTGTGGTCGGCCCGCCCAACTTCAACCTCACCGGGTCGGCTCACGAGACGGGCCACTCGTTCGGCTACCACCATACCCGGACCATTCCGCTCGATCCACAGGGTGACTACGGCGACTGCTTCGACGACATGAGCGGCTACGCCACCTGCTCCTTCGTGGGCGACTTCGGCGGCTCCAACCTGGGCAGCGTCAACGCGGCCGCGGGCCCCGGCATGACCGCCATCGGGCTCCAGTTCCAGGGCTGGCTCCCGGCATCGCGGCTCTTCCAGCTGGACAACAGCGCCTGCAACCAGACCACGCTGGGCTTTGCCGGGCTCAACTACTTCTCGACGCCGGGCTACCTGGCGGCCAGGATCCCGGCCTCCGTGAGCATCGCCACGCCCGGCCCCGGCACCACCACCAGCGACTTCTACTGGCTCGAATATCGCGACAAGACCGGCTGGGACGCCGGGATCCCGCAGAGCTCCGTGGTGCTCCACCTGCACGGGCTGGACGACTACGGCTACTGGCTCAAGACGGTCGGCCACGGGGGCGCGCTGCTGACCGGCGACGAGTTCGTGGACACCGGCCAGAAGACGTATATCGCGGTCAACGCGATCGATACCGCCGCCCACCAGGCCCGGGTCACGGTGGCCGGCTGCAAGATCGACTCCGCCCTCACCTACTCCGGCGATACCAACGGCGAGTACAACGACTCCGCCACCCTGGCCGGCGATCTACGCGTCAGCGGGTCGGGTGCGCCGGTGCCATTCCAGCCGGTTACGTTCACCCTCGGCACCCAGAGCTGCGCCGCGACCACGGACGCCTCCGGCCACGCCTCCTGCCCGGTCACCATCACCCAAACCCCGGGATCGGTCACCACCGTGAGCGCCAGCTTCCCCGGGGACAACGCCTACAACCCGGCCAGCGCGGCGTCCGCCTTCACCATCAACCGCGAGGAGAGCTCGCTCGCCTATACCGGCGACACCACCTCCGATTACCACGACCCGGCGACGATGACCGCCGTGCTCACCGACCCCGACGGTGGCGCCCCGATCGCGGGCGAGCCGATCAGCTTCCAGCTGGGGACGAGCTCGACCGACGTGTGCTCGGCGCTGACCGGCGCCGGCGGGATGGCCACCTGCTCGATCACACCCACCCAGGCCTCCGGTCCGGTCGCGCTGACGGCGTCGTTCGCGGGCGACGCGAAATTCCTGCCGTCCACCGCCACCGCCACCTTTGTCATCAAGCGCGAGGAGACCGCGACCACCTACACCGGTCCCACCGTGATCGGCAGCGGCGTAACGACCACTCTCAGCGGCGTCCTCAAGGAGGATGGCACGATCCCCATCGCCGGCCGCACGCTGACCATGACGCTGGGCAGCGGCTCGACCCAGCAGACCTGTGTGACCGGGCCCACGGACGCCGCCGGCAGCGCCAGCTGCACGCTGGTTCCGAGCCAGCCGCTGGGTGCCGGAAGCGTGTCCGCCGCCTTCCTCGGAGACCCGTTCTACCTTCCCTCGTCTGACACCAAGGCCACGATCCTGTTCGGATTCCTGGACCGTGGCGCCTTCGTGATCGGCGATGGCAACCTGCAGCTGGCCGCGCCGCACACCTATTGGGGCGCGCGGTGGGCAAAGCTCAACACGCTCAGCGGCGGAGATGCCCCGAACGCGTTCAAGGGCTTCGCGTCGGAGACGGCTGAGCCGCCCCTGTGTGGCGTCGGCTGGTCGGCCGAGGCCGGCAACTCCGGCCGCCCGCCCACCACGGTGCCCGCGTACATGGGGGTCATCGTGAGCAGCGCGGTCGCCAAGTCCGGATCGGAGATGGGCGGCAGCACGGTCGAGATCGTGGTGATCAAGACCGATCCCGGCTACGGCGGCGACCCCGGCCATGAGGGCACGGGCACGCTCGTGGCGTCGCCGTCGGATCCGACCCAACCCGCGGTGTTCTGCCACTCGTAAGCACGTGACTGGCTGGCGGCTGGAAGCCCGGGCGTGGATCGGCATCGCGCTGGTCGCGCTCGGGCTGGTCGCCCTGGCCGCCGAGTTCCTGCCGGCGCCGGCGTTCGACCTCGGCCACGACCTGTGGCCGGTCTTCGTGATCCTGCCGGGGGTGGCCTTCCTGGTGGTCGGGCTCACAGTAGAGGGCGTCAGCGGCTTCGTGATCCCCGGCGCCATCATCACCGTGACCGGCCTGGTCCTGGCCGTCCAGAACGCCCTTCACCTCTGGGCGACCTGGGCCTATGCGTGGGCGCTGATCGCCCCGGGGTCGGTGGGGGCCGGGATCCTGCTCCAGGGCTGGCTCCGCCACTCGCGGGTCCTGCGCGGCGCCGGCTGGCGCCTGCTTGGGAGCGGCCTGCTGCTGTTCGTGGTCCTGGGCGCCTTCTTCGAGGGCGTCCTGCACATCTCGGGCCTGAACCTGGGACCGGCCGGGAAAGTGCTCCTGCCCGGCGTCCTGATCGTGGCCGGAGTCGCGCTGCTGGTCAGGCGGGCGGCCGCGTCAGCTCGAAGAGGCGGAGCGGAGATAACGGCATCTCGGTGATCGAGACCCCGAGCGCCTCCTCGATCGCGCTCGCGATCACCGCCCCGACCGGGATCACACCCGCCTCGCCGGCGCCCTTGACGCCCAGCGGGTTGAGCGGCGAGGGCGTCTCCTGGTGGTCGATCACGACGTCCGGGATCTCGGTCGCGTAGGGCATCAGGAACTCCATGAATGACGCGTTGCGGAGCTGCGCCTCCGCGTCATAGGCCAGGCGCTCGTAGAAGGCGCCGCCTATCCCCTGCGCCACCCCGCCCTGGATCTGGCCCTCGAGCACGGTCGGGTTGATGACCCGGCCGCAATCGTGAACGACCACGTAGCGCAGGATCTCCAGTCGGAGGGTGCGGGGATCGACCCGGACCCAGGCCGCGTGACAGCCGGAGGCCCAGGCGGAGCCGGTGGGGCTGAAGTAGCCGGTCGCCTCCAGCCCCGGCTGCTCCCCCGCCGGCAGCGGCGGCCCTGGCCGCGGCCGGGGCGCGAATTGGGTCGCCGCCTCGGTGCCGCCGCCGAAGGCGTAGCGGACGGGGTTGCTGAGCACGGCCACCGCCGCCAGCGGCAGGCCCCGGTCGGGCGAGCCCTTGACCCGGACCTGGCCGCCCACCAGCTCCAGGTCCGCCTCGTCCACCTCCAGGTGCTCGGCGGCGATCCGCTTGGCCTTCTCGGCCACCATGCCCGCGGCCACGGCCATCGCGTTGCCGGCCACCACCGCCGCCCGGGAGGCGAAGGTCCCCACCCCCCACTGGAAGCGCCGGGTGTCGCCGGTGGTGACGGTCACGTCGTCGGGGGCCACCCCGAGCTGGTCGGCGACCAGCTGCGCGAACACGGTCGCGTGGGCCTGGCCCTGGGTGGGCAGGGCGGTGGAGGCGATCACCTTGCCACCCACCAGCACCTGCACGTGGGCGCCTTCGTAGGGCCCGACCCCCGTGCCTTCCACATACATCCCCAGCCCCATCCCGATGTGGTCGCCGGCAGGCCTCGGCCCGAGCTGGTTGAGCGCCTTGTCCAGCAGGCCCGGGTAGTCACCGCTGTCGTAGACCACGCGGTTGCCGTCCTGCCAGGCCACGCCGACCTCGTACGGAAACTGGTCGGCCTGGATCAGGTTGCGCCGCCGGACCTCCTCGCGGGCGAGGCCGAGGTCGGCGGCGATGGCGTCCAGGGTGCGCTCCATCACGAAGCAGGCGTGGGGCCTGCCCGCACCCCGATAGGGCGAGGTGGGGGTGGCGTTGGTGTACAGGTCGCGGAAGCGAACCCGGTAGCTGGGCACCCGGTAGGGCCCCGGGATCTGGCCCGCCGTGATGATGGGCAGGATGATCCCGTACGGCGTGTACGCGCCGGCGTCGTTGATGAAGTCGACGTCGAGCGCCAGCAGCCGCCCCGCGGCGTCGTGCCCCACCTCCACCTCGTGGACCTGTCCGCGCTCGTGGTTGACAGCCGTGAAGTGCTCGCGCCGGTCCTCGGTCCACTTGACCGGCCGCCGCAGCCGCATGGCCGCGAAGGGGACGAGGATCTCGTCCGGGTAGAAGAGCATGATCTTGGGCCCGAAGCCGCCGCCGACGTCGGGGGCGATCACCTCGACCGAGCTCTCGGGCAGGCCGAAGAGCACGGCCAGCCCGCCCCGGATCGAGGTCGGCGATTGCGTCGAGTCGTACATCGTCAGCCGCCCCTCGTGCGCGTCCCAGCGCGCCCAGGTGGCTCGTGCCTCCAGGGGAGCGGCAGCGCCACGCTCGTAGCGGAACCGAAAGCGCCGGCGATGGGAGGCGCTGGCGAGCGCCCGGTCGACGTCGCCGCTCTCCTGGGTGAGCTCAGCGGCGACGTTGCCGGGCACGTCGTCGTGCACCAGCGCCCGGGCTTCGGCGGCCGCCTCCAGCGGCCAGACCACGGGCAGGGGCTCGTATTCGACCTCCACCAGGTCGGCGGCGTCCTCCGCGACGTACCGGTTGTCGGCGACCACGAAGGCCACCGCCTCGCCCGCGTAGCGCACCGTGCTCCCCGCCAGGCAGCGCTGGGTGCGGCCGTGGGTGAGCGCGGGGTGCGGGATCAGGAGCGGCAGGTCGCGCTCGCCGAAGGGCAGGTCTCGGGCCGTGTAGACGGCGTGCACGCCGGGGTGCCGGCGCGCGGCGGAGGCGTCGACTGTGAGCACGCGCGCGTGGGCGTAGGGGGAGCGGACGAAGCAGCCTTCCAGGGCCTGCTCGCCGACGTCGTCGGTGAAGCGGCCCGCGCCGCGCAGCAGGCGCGCGTCCTCGCGGCGGTGGACGCGCTCACCGAACCAGCGTGTGGTCACCGCGCGCCGCGACTCAGGTCCGCGGCCCGGCGGACCGCCCTGCGGATGTTGGCGTAGCCGGTGCAGCGGCAGAGATTGCCGCTGATGCCTTCCTGGATCTCGCTCTTGGTCGGGTCCGGGTGGTCGTCGAGGAGGCCTTTGACGGCCAGCAGGAATCCGGGGGTGCAGAAGCCGCACTGCAGCGCATGGCACTCGTGGAAGGCCTGCTGGATCGGGTGCAGCGTCGCGGCGTCGGGCGCCAGGCCCTCGATGGTGGTCACCTCCTGCCCGTCCAGCTGGACTGCCAGCAGCAGGCAGGCGCGCACCGGCCGGCCGCCCAGGAGGACGGTGCAGCAGCCGCACACACCGTGCTCGCAGCCGACGTGAGTGCCCGTCAGCCCGAGCCCGTGACGCAGGTGGTCCGAGAGGAGAATGCGCGGGTCCTCCGGCAGCGGCCGGTCGGCGCCGTTGACCCGGATCACGCGGCGAACAGGTCTTGCGTCAAAACCGCGACCAGGTGCTTGCGAAACTCGGGCGTGGCTTCGATGTCGCCGCTCGGCTGCAGGTCCCGGGCCGGATCTTTGGGGTCGGCCGTGACGGGTGTCGGGGCGACGCCGAAGAGGGCCAGGCGAGCCCCCGCGCGGACCGCGCCCGCCATCGCGTAGTCGCCGTGGCGGCGCGATTCCTCGCGCAGGCCGTGGGGCCCGGTGAATGCAGGGAACCAGGCCTCGGTCGCGATCTCGTCCGGTTCCAGGGCGCTCTCCAGCACCCCTCTGAAGAAGTCGCCGGCGGCGATCCGGCGCTCGCCGCCCGGGCCGCGGGCGACCACCTCTCCCTCCAGGGCCAGCAGCACCGCCGGCAGCTCGGCGGCCGGGTCGGCGTGGGCGATCGAGCCGACCACGGTGCCGCGGTTCCGGATGACCTGGTGGGCGACGTGCTGCAGGGCTTCGGGCACCAGCGGGCAGAGGCGCCCCAGGGTTGCCGAGCGCAGCGCATCCGCCTGCCGGACCAGGGCCTGCACGGCAACACCCCCGTCCCGCTCGTAGATCCGGTCGAGGCCGGGGAGGCGGTTGATGTCGACCAGGTGGGCGGGCCGGGCCAGCCGGAAGTTGAGCAGGGGCACCAGGGACTGGCCGCCCGCCAGCACCTTGGAGTCCTCCAGCGAGGCGAGCAGCCCGACGGCCTCTTCCAGTGAGCCAGGGGCGTGGTACCGGAAGGGCGAGGGCTTCATTTACAAGCGGGGTTGACGGCCCCGAAGGCCCGCCAATACGCTGCCTCCGCACCCCTCGGGTGGGTGGTTTTGGTGGGGGGCTCGTCAGCGGAGAGATGCGCGAGTACTCGGCGCAGCCGCCGGCGGATGCCCTCATGTGCCGGCAGGCGAGGGCTTGGAACGGGGCAGGGTGCCCTCATTCGCCGGCAGAAGAGGGTCTGGAGCGCGGGCCGCGCGCTCATTCGTCGAGGAAGGCGACGGCGCGGCAGAAGGCGGCCTCGCCACCCACGAAGCGCCAGGGGAAGCACCCGAAGGTGATCTTGCGGTCGAGCACGCGGTCGATGTCGCCGCCCAGGTTCTCGATGTGGACCACGTCGTGGGGGAAGAGCAGCGTGTGCATGACCTGGTAGTCGGCCTTGGGGAAGACCTGGTCGAAGGAGCGCCCCAGCTTGGCCTCCCCATCCTCCGCCTCGTCGGGCCGCAGGCGGCGGATGACGGTGTTCATGGGATGGTCCGCACTCCCCGCGTCCACGGCCAGCCAGCGCACCCCGCGCTCCAGCACCCACTCCGCGAACTCGCGCGTGGGACCGGGGTGGCGGATGAAGTACTTCGTCTCGTCCACCGCGGAGCGGTCGGCCCAGTTCTCCGGGTAGTGGCGGTGGTAGCCGGTATGGATGAGCAGGATGTCGCCGCGCTCGATCCGCAGCCCGGTGTCGGCCTCCCAGCGCTCGAAGTGCGCCGGACCGTAGAGGTCGAAATCCCCCAGCCCCATCCGCTCCAGGTCGACCACGCAGGCGGGACCGACCAGGAAATCCAGTGCCAGGTCGGCGATGAATTTCCCCCCGCTGAAGAAGTGCGCGGGCGCGTCCAGGTGCGTCGAGACGTGCAGTGTGGTCGTGATCTCCTGGCCGCCCGCCTTGTCGAACGCCAGCCGCTTGACCCACTTGATGCTCGGTCCCGTGTAGCTGGCGAAGGCCGGCGTGTGCATCGAGAAGTCCTGGCTGAGGTCGAGCAGCTTCAAGAGCCACTCAGGGTACTTCCAGGCGTCCCTCCGCGACGAACGCCACCTGCCCGCCCACGCGCGGCTGCTTACCGTCCTCGGGCACCCACACCCGGATCCGGCTCGGCCTCCCCATCTCGATCCCCTGCTCGAAGACGAAGTCGAGGCGGCTGTGCGGCTGACCATGCACGTGCGCCCAGAGGTAGCAGCCCAAGGGCCCGGCCGCGCTCCCGGTGGCGGCGTCCTCCCCGATCGCGCCCGGCGCCAGCATCCGGCAGTGGGCGCTGACCCCCGCCTCCTCAACCTCCTCGCTGAAGCAGTAGGCGCCGTGCGCGCCGGCGCCGGTGACCGCCGCCTCCCACAACTCGAGGCGCGGGCGAATCCGGCGCATGGCGTCCAGCGAGGCCACCGGCACCATCAGGAAGGCGTTGCCCGTGGACACCACACGCGCCGGCAGGTCGCCTCGGAGGTCCGCGGGGTCCAGCGAGAGCGCCTCCGCCAGCCGCTCGGGGTGCTCGTGGATGCGCCCGAACTCGGCGGCCGGCTGCGTCATCCAGGCGAAGCCCTCGGCGTCGATCTCGACCGGCACCGGGCCCACCCCCAGCTCGAACACGGTGCGGTCGCCGATCCGGCCCTCCTTTTGCAGCACCAGCGCGGTGCCCACGGTCGGATGGCCGGCCATCGGCAGCTCGCGGTCGGGCGTGAAGATGCGAACCCGCCACTCGCAGTCCGGCACCTGGGAACGGGAGACGAAGGTCGTCTCCGAGAAGCCGAACTCCCGGGCCACCTGCTGCATGCGGTCCGGGGGTAGGTTCCCCGCGTCCAGCACCACCGCCAGCTGGTTCCCGGTGAATGGCCGATCCGTGAAGACGTCGACGATCCGGAAGTCCAGCTTCACGACGCGCGCTCAGCCGCCAGGAACCGGTGGGCCTCCAGGAACGGCTCCAGCGGCGCCCGCACCAGTCCGGCCCCCACCTGGCCGACCCCCGCCTCGCGATGCGCGATGCCGGTGTTGATCACGGGCTGGATCCCTGTCTCCACGACGCGCCGGACGTCGATACCGGTGGGCGAGCCGCGGAAATCGAGGGCCGGCAGCTGGTGGTTGGGGTTCTCCGCCAGCGTGATCTCGTACATCTGGAGCGTGGCCTCGACGGCCGTGCGCGCATTGCCGCCGACCACGCGGGTGATGGCTGGCGCGGCGGCCATCGCGAACCCGCCCAGCCCGTAGGTCTCGGTGATGGCCGAGTCGCCGAGGTCGGGGTTGGCGTCGGCCTGCGTGTAGGAGCCCAGGAAGAGTCCGAGCGGCACCCCGGCGGGCGCCGTGAACCAGCGGTCGGGCGCAGCCGAGACGCGGATGCCGAACTCGGTGCCGTTGCGGGCCATGGTCACCACCAGGCTGGAACCCTCGACGCCCGCCGCGCATTCGCAGGCCAGCTTGGCGGAGGCCATCGCCAAGTTCAGATAGAAGTAATCGTTGGCGTCGACGAAGCGCAGCGACTCGGTGCTCAGCCCGCGCAGTGCCAGCTCGCGGAACAGCAGCGAGGTCGCCGCCCGGTGCCGGTTGTGGAGCTCGTCGCCCATCTGCAGCGCCCGCTGGTTGATGGCCCCCAGGTCGATCGGACCGCCCGCCGCCAGCGCCTGGGCGAGCTGCGGCCCCAGAACCGACCCCATCCAGCGCAGGCGGTCGAGGACGGCGTCGTCGTTGGCTCCGTAGCGGAGGACCCGGCCCAGGCCCTCATTGAGGTTGGAGTAGGCGCGGCGCCCGCTGTCCGGGTCCTCCACGACCAGCACGGGCATGCCCGCCGAGATCACGCCCGCCATCGGCCCCACCGCGTCGTGGTGGTGGCAGGGCTCGAGGTCGGCGGAGTCGCGGCCCTCCAGCCGAAGGGCACCCTCGAGAGCGCCGCGCAGCGGCCCGCTGGCGTCCTCCCAGCGCAGCGGCGGGCCGCTGTGCAGCAGCAGGTCGGGGCGCATGCCGGGGATGGTCTCCAGCGCTGTCGCGACCGCCACCAGCACCGGACGGGCGGCGAGCATGCGCTCGACCGCGACCCGGTTGGCGGCATCGACCCCGGGGTCCGGGGACAGGCGCTCCAGCGGCGGCCGCCAATCGACGCGCACCTGCGGAGCCTCGAGGCAGTCCGCGAGCAGGGCGGCGCCCGCGGTCACCGCGCGCGGCCCCTCGGGCCCGAGGATCGGCATCTAGCCCCGGACCGCCCGCGCCGCCCGCGCGTTGGACATGAACACGGCAGCGCCCGCGGCCTCGAACGCCGTGCGCTGCCGGGCGAGGCCCTGCGGGTCGCCCTCGGTGCCCACCAGCACCACCACCGCCGGCCGGCCGGCGAGGGCCGGTGCCAGCTCGGCGGCGGGGTCGGGATGGGCGCCCCGGCCCAGCACCACGTCCAGGTAGACGAGGCCCTGGGCGCGCCGGATCGCCTCCAGCCGCAGCGTGTGGTCGATCATCGGGTGGGGACGGCCGCGGGTGAAGCGGTCGTCGCCGTAGTCGACGGCTGTGAAGCGGGCCTGGCCACGCCAGATCCAGGCCGCTTCCTCGCAGAGGGTGCCGCCACTGAAGATACCGTCGACCGGACCCGTCCAGGCCGGCGGCTCCGGGTCGTCTGGAAGCCTGCCACCCCCCACGTCGAGCGCCAGCGCCGTCAGGTCCGGGCCGGCAAGCACCGGCTTGTGGAGCGTGGTCAGCGCCGTCGCGTGGGGCCGGCCCTTCCAGATCAGGGCGATCACGTCGGTGTCGGGATCCTCGTCCAGGCGACGGACGGCCTCGCGCGCCATCCGCGCCCCGACCTCGGGCGAGAAGTCGCGGCCCCCGACCCCGATCGCCTGCGAGATGCCGACCCCCTGGTGCGCGAGCAGGCAGGTTAGCTGCTGGATGCCCGTCCCCGACGCGCCCACGATCCCGACCCGCCCGCGCGGCACGGCGTTGCTGAAGCCGAACCCGACCCCGTCCAGGATGGCGGTGCCGCAGTCCGGGCCCATCATCAGGAGCCCGCGGCGCAGCGCCTCGTCCTTGAGCCGGATCTCGTCGGCCAGGGACACGTTGTCGGAGAAGCAGAAGACGTTCAAGTCCTGCGCCAGGGCGTCCCAGCAAGCCCAGGCCGCATGCTCGCCCGGGACCGACACCAGCGCTACGTTGGCGCCCGGCAGCGCCCGCGCCGCCGTCCGGACGGTCCGCGGCGCAGCCCCCTCGGCGCCTGAGACTACAGGGGACCGTGCGCTAAGCGCCTGCTCGGCTGCCTGCAGGGCGGCGGTGGGGTCGGCGCCGCGGGCCGCCAGCACCAGGTCGCCGGGGCCGGCGCCCGCCACCTCATCGGACCAGAGCCCGGTCTCGCGCAGGAGGTCGAGGTTGAGCGGGGTGGCCATGGCGGCCATCGCGGCCTCCACCCCCGGCACCGCGCTCATCCGGGCCGAGGCGACCATGAGCACGATCGAGTCGTGGTACTGCCGCGGTCGCACCTCGACCAGGAGCATCCGAGCCGAATGTAGCATCGGCGTCCGTGGCCGACGATCTGCGCCTTGACGGTCGCGTGGTGGCGGTGACGGGCGCGGCCCTGGGCATCGGCCTGGCCACCGCCCGCCGCGCCGCCGCCCTGGGCGCCCGGGTCGCGGTGCTGGACGTGCGGCCCGGACCGCCGGATCTCCTCTACGCGGAGTGCGACGTCAGCGACCCGCAGGCCGTGACCGCGGCCTTCGACCGGGTGCGGCACGAGCTGGGCGCGGTCACGGTCCTGGTCAACAACGCCGGGATCGCGCCCGCCGCGGTGCCCTTCGACGAGCTCAGCGTCGAGTCCTGGCAGAAGACGCTGGCCATCAACCTGGATGGGGTCTTCCACTGCACGCGGGCCGCGCTTCCCCAGATCCGGGAGTCGGGCGGCGGCCACGGCGCGATCGTGAACGTGGCCTCGATCGCCGGCAAGCTGCGGTCGCTGGGCTCGACGGTCGCTTACTCGGCGTCCAAGGGGGGCGTGATCGCGTTCACCCGCCACCTGGCCGCGCTGCTGGCGCCGGAGGGCATCCGCGTCAACTGCGTCTGCCCGGGCGCGGTCGAGGGCGCCATCAACGACCGCAACCTGGCCGACCCGGAGCGCCGGGCGGGCGCGCTGGCGGGGGTCCCGATCCGGCGCATGGCCACGCCTGAGGAGATCGCTTCGGTGATCTGCTTCCTGGCCTCCGACGCCGCCGCTTACATGGTCGGCGCGGCCGTAGACGTCAACGGCGGCCTGCTCTAGTTATCGGGGCGCCGTGCTCGAGGCCGGCTCGGCTGCGAGCAGCCTGGTCTCGGTGTCCGTGCCTCCCGCGTCGCAACTCCCGATGGGGCCGCATTTCCCGGGTAACGCGCCTTGGCGGTGCGCCCGATAGCCGCACTTCCCGGAGAATGCGTCCTGTGCGGGGCTTCTAGCCCGGGGTCGCCGCCCCCCAGCGCGCCTCGTAGGCGCTGATCTGGTCCTGGTGGCGCAGCGTCAGGGCCACCTCGTCCCAGCCGTTGAGCAGGCACTCGCGGGTGAAGGGGTCCACCGCGAAGCCGGCCTCGAAACCGGGCGCGGTGATGAGCCCGCGCTCGAGGTCGACGGTGAGCTCGGTTTCCGGCGCCTCCGACGCGATCTCCATCAACTGGCGCACCCGGCCCTCCGGCAGGGACACCGCGAGGACGCCGATCTTGCCGCAGTTGCTGCGGAAGATGTCGGCGAAGGAGGGCGCGACCACCACCCGGTAGCCGGCGTCCTCCAGGGCCCAGGGCGCGTGCTCGCGGGACGACCCGCAGCCGAAGTTGGCGCCCGCCACCAGCACCGAGGCGCCGCGGTGCTGGGGCCGGTCGAGCACGAAATCCTTCTCGTCCCGGCGCCAGTCATGGAAGAGGAAGGGCCCGAATCCGGAGCGCTCGACGCGCTTCAGGAACTGCTTGGGGATGATCTGGTCGGTGTCCACGTTGTCGCGGTCGAGGGGCGCCATGCGGCCCCGGTGAACGCGCAAGGGTCTCATCGCGTCAGCTCGCGTACGTCGACCAGGTGCCCGGCCACCGCCGCCGCCGCCGCCATCGGCGGCGACATCAGGTGGGTGCGCCCGCCGGAGCCCTGGCGCCCTTCGAAGTTGCGGTTGGAGGTCGAGGCGCAGCGCTCGCCGGGGGCCAGAATGTCGGTGTTCATGCCCAGGCACATCGAGCAGCCGGCGTCGCGCCATTCAAAGCCGGCGTCGGTGAAGACCCGATCCAGGCCCTCGGCCTCGGCCGCCACCTTCACCGAGGCCGACCCCGGCACCACCATCGCGCGCACGCGGGGATGGACGTGCCGGCCCGCCACCACTGAGGCCGCCAGGCGCAGGTCCTCGAGGCGGGCGTTGGTGCAGGAACCGATGAAGACGCGGTCGAGCGCGATGTCCTGGAGCGCGGTTCCCGGCCGCAGATCCATGTAGCGCAGCGCGCGCTCGGCGGTCTCGTCGGCGGGCTCGGGAACGCGACCGCTGATGGGCGCCGACTGGCCGGGGTTGGTGCCCCAGGTCACGTATGGCTCGAGGCCGCCCGCGTCCAGCGAGAGCACGCTGTCGAACTCGGCGTCCGGGTCGGAGGGCAGCGCGCGCCAGCGCTCCAGGGCCGCCTCCCAATCGGGCCCCTGGGGCGCCTGCGGGCGCCCTTCCAGGAACGCGAAGGTGGTGTCGTCGGGCGCCACCATGCCGACCCGGGCCCCCCACTCGATGGACATGTTGCAGACCGTCATCCGGCCCTCCATGGAGAGCCCGCGGATGGCCGAGCCGCGGTACTCGACCGCGCTCCCGCTGCCGGCCGAGATGCCCACCTTGGCGATCAGGCCCAGCACCAGGTCCTTGGCCGTGACCCCGATCGGCAGCTCGCCCTCGATGTCCACCGCCAGGTCGCGCGGCCGTCGCTGCCACAGGCACTGCGTGGCCAGCACGTGCTCGACCTCGCTGCTGCCGATCCCGAAGGCGAGCGCGCCGAAGGCGCCGTGCGTGGAGGTGTGGGAGTCGCCGCAGACGATGGTCTTGCCCGGATGCGTAAGGCCCAGCTCGGGGCCGATCACGTGCACGATGCCCTGCCGCCGGGAGCCCAGCCCGTAGAGCTGGATGCCCGCCCAGGCGCAGTTTTCCTTGAGCGCGTCCATCTGCCTGCGCGAGGTCTCCTCGGCCGCCTCGTAGCCGCCGCGGGTGGGGTTGTTGTGGTCGACGGTGGCGATGGTGAGGTCGGGCCGGCGCACCGGGCGGCCGTTCAGGCGCAGCGACTCGAACGCCTGCGGCGAGGTCACCTCGTGCACAAGGTGGAGGTCGATGTAGAGGAGATCGGGTTCGTCGGGGGCCGTTCGGACCACGTGCTGGTCCCAGATCTTGCCCGCCAGGGTATGGGGCATCGGCGGCCTAATGTACCCTCACGGCGCAGAGCCGGGTTGGACCCCAGGCACGGCATCGTGCGCCCGACTTTGTGGATGCTTCACTATGACCGTTCCCCCGAGGGCGCCTAAGCTGCAGCGGTCGTGTCGCGCCGCCTGTCGTTTGTACGCCTTGACCTCCTGATTGCCCTCCTCAGGGCGGGGCCGCGCGCACCCCAGTAAGAGAACCACCCTCTTCGCGACGCGAGCCCCCGCAAGCAAATGCGGGGGCTCCGTTTTTTTGAGAGAGAAATGATCGAAGCCAAACCAGAGACCAGGGTCATGACCGGCGCCGACATGGTCCTCGAAGCCCTCGAGCGGGAGGGCGTCGAGGTCGTCTTCGGCTACCCGGGCGGCGCCAACCTGCCGATCTACCAGCGGCTTCCCGAGCATCCCGCCATCCGCCACGTCCTGGTCCGGCACGAGCAGGGCGCCGCGCACATGGCGGACGGCTATGCGCGCGCCACCGGCAAGCCGGGCGTGGTCTTCGCGACCAGCGGGCCCGGGGCCCTCAACCTGGTCACCGGGCTGGCGACCGCCTTCATGGACTCGGTGCCGATGGTGGCCATCACCGGCCAGGTCAACACCTCGGTGGTCGGCCGCGACGCCTTCCAGGAGTCGGACGTGATCGGGTGCACGCTGCCGGTGACCAAGCACAACTACCTGGTGACACGGATCGAGGACCTGCCGGGCGCGATTCGCAAGGCCTTCCACATCGCCACCACTGGCCGGCCGGGGCCGGTCCTGGTCGACGTCTGCAAGGACATCCAGCAGGCGAGCGGCGTCTTCGAGTACCCCGAGGCAGTGGACCTGCCCGGCTACCGGCCGGCGCTGGAGGCCGACCTCTCCGCGGTCGGCCTGGTGGCCAAGAAGCTGGCCGCAGCCGAGCGCCCGGTGATCCTGGTCGGCCACGGCGTCCTGCTCAGCGGCGCCGAGGCCGAGCTGCTGGAGCTGGCGGAGCGCACCGGGATCCCCGTAGGCACCACGCTGCTGGGGATCGGCGCCTTCCCGACCGTGCACCCGCTCTCACTGCACATGACGGGCTTCATGGGCACCGGCTGGTGCCTGCGCGCGGTGCAGAACGCCGACCTCCTGATGATGGTCGGGATGCGCGTCGACGACCGCGTCACCGCCAAGCTCGACGAGTGGGCGCCGCGGGCCACCACCTTCATCCACGTCGACATCGACCAGTCCGAGATGGGCAAGAACGTCCGCCCGCACATCGAGGTGGTCGCCGACGCCAGGCGAGCCCTGCAGGCCCTGCTGCCGCTGGTCGAGCCGGCCCCGGAGTCGCGCCGGGCCTGGCTGACGCAGATCGAGGCCTGGCGCGAGGAGCATCCGCTCCGCTATCGCAAGTCGAACGGCCACCTGCAGCCGCAGGACGTGCTCCTGGAGATGTACCGGCGCTGCCGCTCGGAGGCGATCGTGGTCGCCGACGTCGGCCAGAACCAGATCTGGGCGGCGCTTTGGTGGCAGTTCCGGGGCCCGGGCCTGTTCATCAACTCCGGCGGCGCCGGGACCATGGGCTTCGCGCTGCCGGCCGCCCTGGGGGCGAAGGTCGGCCGCCCCGACAAGGCGGTCTGGTGCGTGGCCGGCGAGGGCGGCTTCGTGATGACCGCCCAGGAGATGTCGGTGGCCGTGGAGCAGAACCTCGACGTCAAGGTGGTGCTGCTCAACAACTTCTCGCTGGGCATGGTCCGCCAGTTCCAGGACGACTTCTACGGGGGCGTGCGCTCCCAGGTCGACCTGACCGTGATGCCGGACTTCCTGAAGCTGGCCGACGCCTATGGCTGGAAGGGAACGCGCGTGGAGCGGCCCGAGGAGATCGCGGCCGCCTTCGACGCCGCCGAGCAGACGCCGGGGCCGTTCCTGATCGATTTCCGGATCGACCCCGAGGCCAACGTGTACCCGATCGTCCCCCTGGGCAAGGGCCTCGACCACTTCCAGGAGGAGCCCTATGACATCTGAGGTGCCCAACGGTCGGGTACGCGTCCTCAGCCTCGTGGTCGAGGATCACCCCGGCGTGCTCGAGCGGGTCGCCAGCCAGGTCCGGCGGCGGGGCTTCAACATCCAGTCCCTGACCGTGGGCCCGGTGGCCGCCGGCAGGTCGCGCATGACGGTCACAGTCGACGCCGGCCACGCCGAGGTCGACCAGGTCGCCAAGCAGGTGGACAAGCTGGTCGAGGTCATCGAAGTCCAGGACATCACCGACGACCCGATCGTCAGCCGCGAGCTGATGATGGCCCGGGTCGACGTTCCCGCCCACGCCCGCGAGGGTTTCGTGGCCCGGATCTCCAAGTACGGCGGGCAGGTCATCGACGCGACCGGCGACAGCGTGGTCGTCGAGCTCTCGGCGGCGCCCGACCGGGTGGAAGGCTTCCTGGCGTTGCTGCGACCCTATGGGGTCTCAGAGCTGGCCCGCTCCGGGCCGGTGGCCATGCGAAGGAGCTCGTCCCGATGAAGATGCACTACGACGCCGACTGCCCGCCGCGCCTCGGCGAGAAGGTGGCCGTGCTCGGCTACGGCAGCCAGGGCCACGCCCATTCCCTCAACCTCAAGGAGTCCGGCGAGGACGTCCGCGTGGGCCTGTACCCGGGCTCCAGGTCGTGGGCCAAGGCCGAGAAGGCCGGCTTGCGCGTGATGGAGGTCGCCGACGCCGTGCGCGAGGCGGACGTGGTGATGGTGCTGACACCGGACGTCGGCCAGCAGAAGCTCTACCGCGAGGCGATCGAGCCCAACCTGCGGCCGGGCATGATGCTGATGTTCGCGCACGGCTTCGCCATCCACTTCGGCACCGTGCAGCCGCCCACGGACATCGACGTGACCATGGTCGCGCCCAAAGGGCCAGGCCACCTGGTCCGGTCCACCTATGCCGAGGGCAACGGGACGCCGGCGCTGGTGGCGATCCAGCAGGACGCGACCGGGCGCGCGCAGGAACGCGCCCTGGCCTACGCGCGCGGCATCGGCGCCGGGCGCGCGGGGATCCTGGAGACGACCTTCAAAGAGGAGACCGAGACCGACCTCTTCGGCGAGCAGGCGGTGCTCTGCGGCGGGGTCTCGAAGCTGATCCAGACCGGATTCGAGACGCTGGTGGAGGCGGGCTACCAGCCCGAGCTGGCGTACTTCGAGGTCCTGCACGAGATGAAGCTGATCGTCGACCTCATGTACCGCGGCGGGCTGGCGTTCATGCGCTACAGCGTCTCCGACACCGCCGAGTACGGCGACTACGTGTCCGGGCCCCGCATCATCGACGAGCACGTGCGCGAGAACATGCGCGCGGTGCTGAGGGAGATCCAGGACGGCACCTTCGCCGAGAAGTGGATCGACGAGAACAACAGCGGCCGGCGCGCGCGCTTCCTGGAGCTGCGCAAGCAGAACTCGGAGCACCAGATCGAAACCGTGGGCGAGAACCTGCGCTCCATGATGCCCTGGCTGGAGCCGGCGGAGAAGAACTAGTAGTGTCCTGTTCCGGAGGTTCGTCGCGCAGATCGCGGCAGGCATCCGCCAGGATGCCGGTCCGGGCCGCGAGGCGAAGGAAGGGGTGGCACTAGGAGGAGCGCATCTGAAGATGCGTGACGACAACGGGCCGGGCCCCCTGACGCACGCATCGCGGTCCGGAGCCGATGAAATGCCGACGAACTTCCGGGACGGGACACTGAGGGTCGGTTTTCAGGGCGAGCCCGGCGCCTACTCGGAGGAGGCGGCGCTGCTCCTGTTCCCGGGCGCCGAGACCGCCGGCCACCCCTCGTTCCGGCTCGCCTTCGAGGCGCTCTCAGGGTGCGCGGTCGACGCCTGCGTGCTGCCCGTCGAGAACTCGCTGGGCGGGATCGTGCAGGAGGTCAACGACTATCTCTGGGAGTTCCACCCGGCGGCGGATGCCGCCGGAGCGCGTACCGGGCTGCGCGTGACGCGCGAGCTTGTGCATCCCGTCATCCACTGCCTGGTCGGCCGCCGCGACGCGCCGATCGCGCGCGCCATGTCACACCCCCAGGCGCTGGCCCAATGTCGCCGCTGGCTGCACGCGCGCGGTATCGAGGAGGTGACCGCGCAGGACACGGCCGGTTCCGCGCGCTGGCTGGCCGAGAACCCTACGCCCGGCCTGGCAGCCATTGCTTCGGCCGCGGCGGCCGGCCGCTACGAGCTGGAGGTGCTGGCGGAGGGCATCCAGGACGACCTCTCCAACCGCACCCGCTTCCTGGTGGTCGACCGCGGCACGCCGGCCCGACCGGCGGATTGCGCCGGCGGCTGCCGGTCCTCGCTGGCGATGGTCACCGGGCACAAACCGGGCTCCCTGGTGGAGGCGCTGCAGTGCTTCTCGCAGCGGGGCGTGAACCTGTCGCGGCTGGACTCCCGCCCGATTGCGGAGCAGCCGTTCCAGTACCGGTTCTACGTGGACTTCGAGGTCGGAGAGGCCGGCGCCGCGGAGGCGGCGCTGGCCGAGCTGGAATCGGTGGCGGCCGAGGTCAGGCTGTTCGGGACCTATCCAGCCGCGCTGGGCTGATCAGCTGTTGAGGAACTCATCGAGCACCCCCTGATCCTCCTGGAAGCGCCAGAACTCCTTGACGCGCCCCTCGGAGTCGGGGTGGATGACGTCGGTAGCCTTCATCGACAGCGTCCGGCCGCCCTTCTTCAAGGTGACGCTGATCATGGCCACCGTGTGCTGGTCGTTGGCGAGCACGTCGTGCAGCTCGGTCTCCTGGCTGTCGTACATGCCCATGTACTTGCCGAACAGCTCCATCACCGATTGCTTGCCCCGGTAGTCGCCGGCGATCGGGCTCTTGCCAGGCACATGCCAGACGATGTCGTCCGCGAACGAGCTCATCACAGCTTCGACGTCGCCTGATTCGAACGCGTTGTAAGCCTTGCGCGCGATCTCAACGTTGCGCTGCGCTATCTCGACCATGGCTCATCCCCCAGGAAACCCCCGCCGGCGCGCTGGCGGCCCTGGTGCAGGCCCCCCGGCCGGCAGGTGCCTCAGTCTGATGCCCAGTCCCGGCCTGTCAAGAGCGCGCTTAAGCGGCCTTGACCGCCGCCACCAGCCTGGCCAACGAGTCCTTGGCGTCGCCGAACAGCATGATCGTCTTGGGGTCGTAGAGCAGCTCGTTGTCGATGCCCGCGAAGCCGGGCCGCATCGAACGCTTCAGAAAGACGATGTTGTGCGCCTGGTCGACGTTGAGGATCGGCATCCCGTAGATCGGGCTGCCGGGCGAGTTGCGCGCGGCCGGGTTGACGACGTCGTTGGCGCCCACCACCAGCACCACGTCGGTGCTCTTGAACTCGTCGTTGATCTCGTCCATCTCCTTCAGGGACTCGTACGGCACGTTCGCCTCGGCCAGGAGCACGTTCATGTGCCCCGGCATGCGGCCCGCGACGGGGTGGATCGCGTAGTCGACCTGCACCCCCTTCTTCTCGAGCAGGTCGGCGAGCTCGCGCACCACGTGCTGCGCCTGGGCGACCGCGAGGCCGTAGCCGGGCACGATGATGACGCGCCGCGAGTAGGCCAGCATGGTGCCGATGTCGTCGGCCAGCCCCGTGCGCACGCTCCTGCCCTCGGCGCCGGCGGCGGCGCCGGCCCCCGCGACCGGAGAGCCCACCGCGGCAAAGAGCACGTTGGCGATGGAGCGGCCCATCGCCTGTGACATCAGCAGTGTCAGCAAGGTGCCCGAGGCCCCCACCAGGGTGCCGGCCACGATCAGCGCGAAGTTGTCGAGGATGAACCCGGAGGCGGCCACCGCCAGGCCGGTGAAGGCGTTGAGAAGCGAGATCACGACCGGCATGTCGGCGCCTCCGATCGGGAGCACGAAGGCGACGCCCAGGGCCAGGGCCAGCACCAGCAGCCCGCTGAAGGCGATCGGGCTGTCGGCGAAGCCGATCAGGTAGACCGAGAGGGCCACGATGGCCAGCGCGACCAGCCCGTTGACCACCTGCTGGCCCGGGTAGGTGATCGGGGTGCCGGTCATCAGCTCCTGCAGCTTGGCGAAGGCCATCATCGAGCCCGCGAAGGAGACACCGCCGACCACGATCGAGAAGACCGAGGGGAAGGAGGCGGCGACCGGTGGATGCGCACCCAGGATGAAGGTGAGCTCGTAGACCGCGACCAGGGCGGCGGCGCCGCCGCCGACGCCGTTGAAGAGCGCCACCATCTGGGGCATGGCGGTCATGTGGACGCGGCGTGCGCCGACCGTCCCCACCACGGCGCCGATCAGCACGCCGGCCACCGCCAGCGCGGCGCCCAGGGAGGTGAACTTGTGCAGCAGCAGGAGGTTGGCGACCGTCGTCAGCAGCGCGATCACCATCCCCACCGCCGAGATCCAGTTCCCGCGGCGAGCGCCCTTGGGCGAGCTCAACCCCCGCATGCCGAGGATGAAGAGCGCGGCCGCCACCAGGTACAGCGCCTGGAGCAGCAGCGAGCTCACCTGGTTTCTTCCGTCCCGGCCGGTCGCTGCCGGCCCCGGAACATCTCGAGCATGCGGTCGGTGACCACGAAGCCGCCGACCACGTTGGTGGTGGCGAGCACGACGGCTACGAACCCGAGCACATAGCCGGTGGGCGTGTGCGCGTCGCCGGCGATGATCAGCGCGCCCACCAGGATGATGCCGTGGATGGCGTTGGTGCCCGACATCAGCGGCGTGTGCAGGATGGTCGGCACCTTGGAGATGACCTCGATGCCGACGAAGATCGCCAGCACGAAGTAGGTGATCAGCGTCAGCAGCTCGGTGGTCACGACGCGGCCGCCATCATCTTCTTGGCGTTCTCGTTGACCACCTCGCCGCCGTGCGTGACCATCGCGCCCTTGATGACCTCGTCCTCGAGGTCGAGGTTGAGAGCTCCGTCCTTGACCATCAGCAGGAGCAGGTTGGCGACGTTGCGCGCGTACAGCTGGCTGGCGTGCACCGGGATCGTGCTGGGGACGTTGCGGGTGCCGTCGATGCTCACGCCGCCGACCTCCACCACCTCCCCCACCCTGGTGCCCTCCACGTTGCCGCCGCTCTCGGCGGCGAGGTCGACGATCACCGAGCCGGGGCGCATCCCCTCGACCATCTCGGCGGTGACCAGGACCGGCGCCTTGCGGCCGGGGATGGCCGCGGTGGTGATGACGACGTCGGCGGCCGCGACCCGCTCGGTCAGCAGCTCGCGCTGCTTGCGCAGGAACTCGTCCGACTGCTCCCGCGCGTAGCCGCCCTGGCCCTCCTGGGCCTCCAGCTCCAGCTCCAGGAAGGTGGCGCCCAGGGACTTCACCTCGTCGCGCACGGCCGGGCGCACGTCGTAGGCCTCGACCACCGCCCCCAGGCGCCGCGCCGTGGCGATCGCCTGCAGGCCGGCGACGCCGGCGCCCAGGACCAGGACCCGGGCGGGGGCGATGGTGCCGGCGGCGCTCATCAGCATCGGGAAGTACTTGCCGAGCCGCATGGCAGCCATCACCACCGCCTTGTAGCCCGCCAGCGAAGCCTGCGAGGAGAGGGCGTCCATGGACTGGGCGCGGGAGATGCGGGGCACCATCTCCAGGGAGAAAGCGGTCACGCCCCGGGCCGCCAGCGCTTTGACCGCGGCCGCGTTGGCCGCCGGCTGGAGGAAGCCCACGGAGACCGCGCCCTTGCGCATGGCCTTGACGTCGCCGGCGGTAGGTGGCTGGACGCGCAGGACCACATCGGCCGCCGCCAGCGCCTTGGCGTGCTCCCTGACCACCCTGGCGCCCGCCTCCACGTAGGCGGCGTCGGCAAAGCTGGCCTCGGCGCCCGCCGCCGCCTCGATCGACACCTCGAGCCCGGCCGCCACCAGCTTGGCCACGGTCTCCGGCGTGGCGGCCACGCGCCGCTCTCCGGGCGCGCTCTCACGCACCACCAGGACCTTCATCGACGCACGAATCTAAACGAACGGCGGAGTGAGCCGCAGATCTCGCCACCGGGATCGGGCCAGAGTTGGGAACGGGTAGGATAAATGCCCCGATTCAAGGGCTTTATGTCGAACTTGAAGGTCAACGAGCTCACCTTCCAGGCCGCCACCGTCAACGGATCCGGAAGCCAGTCCGCCAACATGGTGCTGACCCGCGCCATCTTCTCCATGGGGATTCCGGTGGCGCCCAAGAACGTGTTTCCCAGCAACATCGAGGGCCTGCCCACCTGGTACCAGCTGCGGATCACGCCCGAGGGCTACATGGCGCGCAAGGGCGATCCCGACGTGCTGGTCGCGCTCAACCCCGCGACCTGGGCCAACGACTTGAAGACCGTGCGCCCCGGCGGCGCCGTGGTCCACGAGGAGGCGTACTCGACGGCGGAGGCCCGCGACGACGTCACCTACTACCCGGTGCCCTTCTCCAAGCTGGCCAAGACCCGCATCCAGAGCGACACCCTGCGCAAGCAGCTCACCAACCTGATCTACGTGGGCGTGGTGGCCGGCCTGCTCGGGATCCCCAAGGACCGGCTCGAGCACGGTGTGCAGCGTGTCTTCCAGACCAAGCCCAAGGCCTGGCAGGTCAACATCGACGCCGTCAACGTCGGCTACGAGTACTGGGAGCAGAACTTCAAGGACAAGCCCTGCGGGTTCCGGCTGGAGCCGATGACGGGCAAGGTCGACGACCTGGTCCTGGTCGAGGGCAACCAGGCCGGTGCCCTGGGCGCGCTGATGGGCGGGGTCACGGTCGCCGCCTGGTACCCGATCACCCCCAGCTCCAGCCTGTGCGAGAACCTGATCGCCTACACCGACCGCTTCCGAGTCGATCCCAAGACCGGCGAGCGCCTGATCTCGGTCGTGCAGGCGGAGGACGAGCTGGCGGCCCTGGGCATGGCGATCGGCGCCGGCTGGGCGGGCGCCCGGGCCATGACCTCGACCTCGGGGCCCGGCATCTCGCTGATGGCGGAGTTCAGCGGCCTGGCCTACTACGCCGAGATCCCGGTCGTGATCTGGGACATCCAGCGCGTCGGCCCCTCGACGGGCCTGCCCACACGCACCATGCAGGGTGACGTCAGCTTCGCCTACTCGCTGTCGCACGGCGATACCCGCCACATCGTGCTGCTGCCGGGCAACGTCGAGGAGTGCTACGAGTTCGGCCGCCTGGCGTTCGACCTCGCCGACCGCTTCCAGACCCCGGTCTTCGTGCTCTCCGACCTCGACCTCGGCATGAACCTCTGGATGACGCGCAAGTTCGAGTACCCCCAGGCGGCCTTCGACCGCGGCAAGGTCCTGACCGCGGAGCGCATCGAGGAGCTGAAGGGAGACTGGGGTCGCTACCGCGACGTCGACGGGGATGGGATCCCCTGGCGCACGCTGCCCAACACCGACCACCCGCTGGCGGGCTACTTCACCCGCGGCTCCGGGCACGACGAGAACGCGCGCTATACGGAGAGCGCCGAGACCTACGCCCGCAACGTGGACCGCCTGGCCCGCAAGCTGGAGGGAGCGCGCCCGGTGCTGCCGCAGCCGGTGGCCGAGGAGCCGGGCTCCGAGGTCGGGATCATCGCCTTCGGCTCCTCCGAGGCCGCCGTGGCCGAAGCCCGGGTGCTGCTGGCGGAGACCGGACTGCGCACGGACTACCTGCGCCTGCGGGCGCTGCCGATGTCGAAGGCGGTGACCGAGTTCGTGGCCCGCCACGAGCGCGTCTACGTGGTGGAGCAGAACCGCGACGGGCAGGTGTACGACCTGATCCGCCTCGAGCTGTCGCCGGACCACGTGGGCCGGCTGCGCTCGATCCGCAACTACGACGGCCAGCCGCTCCCGGCGGAGGCCATCACCCGGCCGCTCAAGGAACTGGAGGCTGTGCCCGCTTAGATGGCCGCGACCCTGAACCACATCCAGCTCGGGCGCGACGCCTACAAGGGCGCCGCCACCACGCTCTGCGCGGGCTGCGGCCACAACTCGATCACCAACCACCTCATCAAGGCGCTGTACGAGCTCGGCGTCGAGCCCCACCGGCTGGCCAAGATGAGCGGCATCGGCTGCTCGTCGAAGACCCCCGCCTACTTCGTCGAGCAGGCGCACGGGTTCAACGGCGTGCACGGCCGGATGCCGGCGCTGACGACCGGCGCCCAGCTGGCCGACCGCCGCCTGATCATGCTCGGCGTCTCCGGCGACGGCGACACGGTGTCCATCGGCCTCGGCCAGTTCCTGCACATGGTCCGGCGCAACGTGGACTGCACCTACATCGTCGAGGACAACGGCACCTACGGCCTCACCAAGGGGCAGTTCTCGGCCACCGCCGACGTGGGCTCGGTCCAGAAGAAGGGCGCGGTCAACACCTTCCAGCCGATCGACCCCTGCGCGGTCGCCCTGACGCTGGGCTGCTCCTTCGTGGCCCGCTCCTTCAGCGGCGACGGCAAGCAGCTGGTGCCGCTCATCAAGGCCGCGATCGCGCACCGCGGCATGGCCCTGCTCGACGTGGTCTCACCCTGCGTCACCTTCAACGACCACGACGGCTCCACCAAGAGCTACAGCTGGGTCAAGGAGCACGACGAGGAGATCCACGACGTCTCCTTCATCCCCTACTTCGAGGAGATCGCGATCGACTACGAGCCCGGCACCACGGTGTCGGTCGAGATGCACGATGGGTCGCACCTGCTGCTCAAGAAGCTGGGCGCGGAGTACGACCCCTCCGATCGCAGGGCCGCCATCCAGATGGTGGAGGAGTCGCGGGGCCGCGGCCAGCTGGTCACCGGCCTGCTCTACATCGACGAGTCGATGCCCGACTTCGCCACCACCGAGCGGATTCCCGCCGAGCGTGCGCTGCGCGACCTCGGCGAGCAGGACCTGCGCCTGAGCCGCGCCGACTTCGACGCCTTCCTGGACGAGTTCGCCTAGATCGGCGGTCGCCTGAACGAGCACGACGGCGCCGTCGAGGAGCTGGCCCGGCGCGACCCGGACCTGGCCCGCGTGATCGCGGCCGTGGGCCCGCTGAACATCCGGCCGCCCCAGGACAGCTACTTCGCGGCCCTGTGCCGCTCGATCGTCTTCCAGCAGCTGGCGGGCAAGGCCGCGGCCGCGATCTACGGGCGCTTCGTGCACGCCGTCGGTCCCGAGCTCACCGCCGAGGCGGTGCTGGCGACGCCGCCGCCGGACCTGCGGGCAGCCGGGCTCTCCGCCGCCAAGACGGCTTCGCTGCTCGACCTCTCTGCCAAGGTGAGGGACGGCACGGTGCCGCTCGACGGGGTCGAGGAGCTGCCGGATGACGAGATCGTGGCGCGGCTGTCGAGCGTGCGCGGGATCGGGCGCTGGACGGCCGAGATGTTCCTGATCTTTCAGCTCCGCCGCCCGGACGTCTGGCCGGTCGAGGATCTCGCGGTGCGCCGCGGCTACGCGGTGATGCACCGCCTGCCGGAGTGGCCCAAACCCAAGGAGCTGGAGCGCCTGGGCGAGGTCTACCGGCCCTGGCGCTCGGTCGCGGCCTGGTACTGCTGGCGGATGACCGACGTGGTGCTGCCCGAGTCCTGAGGGAGGCCGCCCGGCCTCCCTCGGTATTTTGGGAGTCGATGAACTCCCACCGGACCCTGGTCGCCGCCCTCGCGATCGCTCTCCTCGCCTGCGGCAACCAGACCCCTGCCAAGCACGCGGCCTCGCGGCCGACCCCCACCCCCACGCCGACCTGGCCCGCCCCGGCGATGCTCCAGGTCGAGAACTCCCCCGACGCGCATCCGCACTCGGGGCTCCAGAACGCGGACCTGATCTTCGAGTACCTGACCGAGGGCGGGATCACCCGCTTCACCGTGGTCTTCTTCGACCCCAAGGGCAGCCAGAAGGTCGGCCCCGACCGCAGCGCGAGACTGGCGGCGCTGAGGCTCGTCCAGTCCTATCACGGCGTGCTCTTCTACTCCGGCGCCAGCGACTACGTCCAGGGCAAGATCTGGGACAGCAAAGTCCCCAACCTCACCGACAGCTCCGACGGCGGCAGGTACTTCGCGCGCGACTCCTCGCGCGTCGCCCCCCACAACCTCTTCACGACGCCCGACCAGTTGGCCCAGGGGGTGCAGAAATCGGGCGCCCGGATCACCTACACCCGCCCGACCCCTGGCGAGCCCACGGCGACCGGCACCGCCGTAACCAAATTCGCCTTCGACCAGACCTTCTTCCAGCACGTCGCCTACAGCTACGACGCCGGCGCCAAGACCTACGCCTACGCCGGCGAGACCGACGCCGCCAACGGCAACCAGCCGATCAGGATCACGAACGTGGTCCTGATCCGGGTGGCGCACCACGGCGCCGGGTACACCGAGGACGTTCGCGGTGAGCAGGGCATCGACTTCGACCTCCAGGGGCAGGGCAAGTCGGAGGTCTACACAAGAGGCCAGAAGTTCGACGCCACCTGGGACCTCTCCCAGCCCGATCAGCCCCTGCGCATCCTGGGCGCCGACGGGCACGACTTCCCGCTCCCGCAGGGCCTGACCTGGATCCACCTCGTGGATCCAGACCTGCCGGTCAGCGCCGGCTAGGTCTACCCGGCCTGAATTCGCGCGCGCGGCGCTATCCTCTGCGCGCAGTGTCGCTTTTTTTCAACCACATACCGCATCCCCACGTCGAACGGCGGAAGGCCGTCAAGCCGGCCCGGACCGCCGACGAGTTCGGGCCCAACGGCAAGATCGCGGCCTGGATCACGAAGCGAGTCGGGTCGATGTGGGTCGTCTACTTCACCGTCACCTTCACGCTGCTCTGGATGACCGTCGCCACCCTGGGCCCGCTGCACTCGGTGGACCCCTTCCCATTCGCCTTCCTGCTCTTCATGGGCAACGTGGTCCAGCTGATGCTGGTCTTCATCATCCTGGTCGGCCAGCAGGTGCTGGGCCGGGCCGCCGACAAGCGCGCTCTCCAGACCTACATGGACGCCGAGGCCATCATCCACGAGGTCGACCAGCTGCATCAGCACCTGCTGAAGCAGGACGGGGTGCTGAACCAGGGCATCAGCCTGGTCGAGCACAGCCCCCACCCCTGGATCGAGCTGCGCAAGGGCGCCGACCCGCCCCGGGTCGAGGACCAGCACGTCGGCTTCAACGGGCGGATAGCGGCCACCATCACGCGCGGAGTGGGCACCATGTGGGCTTTCTACGTGGCCGCGATCTTCCAGTTCGGCTGGATGGCTCTCTCCCTGGTCGGGGTCCTCAAGTTCGACCCCTACCCGTTCGCCTTCATGCTCTTCATCTCCAGCATCCTGCAGCTGGTCTTCATGTTCGTGATCATGGTCGGGCAGGACGTCCTCGGCAAAGCGGGGGACCAGCGCGCCCAGCAGACCTATCTGGACGCCGAGGCCATCCTCCACGAGTGCTCGCGGCTCCAGCACCACCTCACGGCCCAGGACATGGTGATCACAAAGATCTGCCACTACATCTCCGAACACGTGCCCGAGGAGCACCCGGTGCGGCAGCCGCACAAGCCGGCGCCGAAGCAGCCGGCCAAGGTCAGCTCCTAGTGGCTCACGGCGGAAATTCGTGCACCATCCCGGCGAGATCGGCGGCCGAGCCGAAGGAAGGGGTGGCGCAACGAGGACCCTATTTGAAATAGGTGACGAGGCGGCGCCGGGGCCCCTGACGCACGGATCGGTCGCCTAGCTCGTCGGGGGGTCACGAATTTACGCCGGGGGCCACTACTCCCAGCCGCGGGCGGCGACCGGCTCCCAGCGCGGTTCGCCGGCGCCGATGAAGAGCAGCCCCGGATGCAGGTTGGCGGTCGTGCAGGCGTGCGAGGGGATCACGACCACGCGGTCGCCCACCTTGAGGTCGGCCTCGCCGAGCACCACCGCGTGCTCCTCGTTGAGGCGATCGACCACCAGTCCGGGATGGCCCAGAACTGTTCCCCAGCCCTCGAGCGCCTTGACGTGAAAGTCGCCTGAGATCGACTTGGTGCCGCAGTCCAGCACCCGGCGCCCGCGCTCCGGGGTAGAGACCACGGTCGCCACCACGCCGAGGGCGCAGTCCTCCAGCGCCTGCGCGCCCAGGGCCACCTGGTTGGCGTCGGAGAAGACGTAAGTCCCCGGCCGCATCTCGGTGATGCCGCCCGCCGCCGCCTCGGGCGCCCAGGCCGCGGTCGGCGAGGAGCCGACGCTCAATTCCCGGACCTCGACGCCCTCCCGGCGCAGCAGCTCGGCGCTCTCGGCCAGCCCCTGCCACTCCTGGCGGGCGGCCACGGCGCGCTCGATCGCATAGGACTGGCCGGCGTGCGTGAAGAGCCCGCGCAGCCGGCCCGCGGGCAGCTGCCGCGCTGCTCGGGCCGTCGCCTCGCCGGGCGCGGTTCCCACCCGGTGCAAGCCGGTGTCCACCTCCCACATCACGTCCACCCCCTCCGGCAGGCCCGCGGCCAGAGCGGCATCGTCGAGTGCCACCGCCAGCCGGATTCCACGCGCGGCCAGGGCGGCCAGCCGCCGGCGTTTGGCCGCGCCCACCGGCGGGTGGGCGATGAAGAGGTCGGCGACGCCGGCGTCCGCGAAGACCTCGGCCTCGCGTAGAGTGGCCGCTGTCAGGCCCGTGGCTCCGTGGGCGACCTGGCGCTGCGCGATGAAGGCTGACTTGTGGGTTTTGGCGTGGGGGCGAAGCTTGACGCCCGCCTTGGCGGCGAAGGCGGCCATGCGCGCCAGGTTGCGCTCCAGCGCCGCCTCGTCGACCACCGCGACCGGTGTCGTGAGGTCCTCGGTCGCGGCCACCGCTTGCGCGGCGAAACCCGCGGATGTATCAAGCACTGGCATGAGAACGATATCGGCTCTGCTGGTGGTGCTCGCCCTGTCCGCCGTCCTGGCGACCTCTGCCTGCGGCGGGTCGTCCCAGCCGGCGGGGTCGATCAAGATCGTGCTGGCCGACTTCAGCTTCACGCCCAGCGACATCCAGGCCAAGGCCGGCAGCCCCCAGTTCTACCTGGTCAACGAGGGCAAGTCCTCGCATGACATGACGATCACGGACTCCACCGGGAAGCAGATCGGGCGCAGCGAGCTGGTGCAGCCCGGCAACACGGGGACGCTCCAGGTCAACCTCAGCGCGGGCAGCTACAACGTCTTCTGCAGCCAGCCAGGCCACGCCGACGCCGGCATGAAGGCAACCCTGACAGTCAGCTAGAGAAGGGACTCCTCCCCGCCCGGCGGGGAGGTCCCTCCGCCAACGGCGGAGGGGGAGGGGGATT
>Ga0070717_10000332_pt1 | contig 30551 bp, 23 predicted proteins | sample LARL113metaG_FD_71366 | JGI IMG/M metagenome (GOLD analysis project Ga0070717, IMG submission 71366) | Corn, switchgrass and miscanthus rhizosphere microbial communities from Kellogg Biological Station, Michigan, USA - LAR L11-3 metaG | ecosystem: Host-associated > Plants > Roots > Rhizosphere ...
CCCCTGGGGCCAGTAGCGCATGGCGAACGCGTGGCTCACGATCGCCTCGCTCGATGGGCGCGTGGGATCGGCGCGAGAGAAGCTCTGGCCCGCAAGCATTGGGATTTTCATCGTCGCGAAGTACTGCCCGTCGATCGTCACGACCGTGTGAACGTGTGGTATGGCGTTTGGCGGTGTGGGATGATCCTCGACCCCCACGACCGTGGTGTTCGCGTCGGGCGTCAGCGGCGCCAGGTCGCCGAACGCCGCGGAGCGCACGCCAGGCAGCGCTCGCACGCGCTCGAGCAACAGGTTGTCGAGTTGAATCACCGACGTGTAGCTCTTGTAGCTCGCCACGGGCAGGACGATCCGCGCCATGATCACTCCCGTCGGATCGAAGCCGGGTCGGACATCGCGAAGGCGCGCGAAGCTCCGCGCGAGCAACCCGGACGCCGCAACGAGAATGAGTGCGAGGGCAACCTGTGCCACGACGAGCGCGCTTCGCACGCGTTGGCGCGCCGCGCCAGCCATCCCGCCTCGGCCCGCTTCACGCAATACGATGGCGACGGGGATGCGTCGCGCGCGGAGCACCGGCACGAGACTGACGACGACCGCGCAGAAGACGCTCACGCCTAACGCGAAGAGCAGAACGCGGGCGTCGATGCTCACCTCGTCGAGGCGAGGCAGCCCGAGCGCTTCGCCCGAGGCTCTGGCAAAGCGGACACCGATTTCCGCGAGCAGGACGCCTAACGCGCCACCGGCGAGGGCGAGAACGATGGACTCGCTCAACGGCTGTGTCATCATGCCCGCCGTGCCGGAGCCGAGCGCGCCACGTACCGCGAGCTCGTGCTGCCGGCTCTCGCCGCGCACGAGGAACAGACTCGCCACATTGGCGCAGGCGATGATCAGCACGAGCGAGACGCTGCCGAGCAGGAGCCAGAGCAGTCGCGACACGTCGCCGACCAGGTAGTCGCGGAGTGGGACGACAACTGCTCGCACATGCGCCGACTCCCACATCGCCGGCGGAATCCCGCTCGGGAATTCGTCGAGCATGTGCGGGAGAATGCGCTCGAGATCGGCCCGCGCCGTCACCGGCGTTTCGCCGGCGCGCAGTCGAGCAATGCTCGGGTAATTGAAGCTCGTCACCGCTGCCGTCGCCGGATCGAGCGGCGCCGGATACCATACGTCCGGCGACGAATGAACGAAGACGAAATCGTGCGGCATCACACCGACGACCTCACGCGATACGCCATCGATGATGATCCGCTTACCCAACACCGAGGGATCGCCCCGGAAGAGGCGTTTCCACAGTCGATGCGAGAGCATCACGACGGGCGGTGCATTCGCGCGATCCTCACCTGCGTGAAAGTCGCGGCCCAGCTCCGGTGACACACCGAGCACGTCGAATAGATTCGCCGTGACTATCGCTGCCGAGACGCGCGATGCGGGCCCGGGATCGTCGGCTGGCGGCGAGACATTGACGTCGCGGTCGCGCCATCCTCCGCTTCCCTCGAAAGCCGTTGCATGACGCTGGTAGTAGAGCAGCCCCGCGTCGGATTGATCGACCTCCGTCACGCCAGCTACCTGAACGGAGTGCCTGATCTCGACGAGCCGGTCCGGCTGGCGATAAGGCAGGGGCCGCAGCAGCACGCCGTTGACGACACTGAAAACCGCTGTCGTCGCGCCGACGCCGAGTGCCAGGACGATGATTGTGGTAATGGCGAAGCTCGGCGCGCGCCGAAGCCGGCGCAGTGCGACCTTGAGCTCCGCCAGGCGGAGCGAGCCGGAGAGTGCCGACATTAAAGTATCCTCATCATCGCTGCCGCGGCGAGCGAGGCGCGCAACGCTCGCGATGCGCTCGGCGGCTCCGTGGGTTAGGACGTCGCGTACGGCCGCCAGCCAGAAGGCCGCTGCAGGTACGCCCGATTGCGACGCGTCGCGACGTTCGTCGCGAAAGGTCTCGATCAGATCCTGCTTGAATGCACGGCGGAATCGCGCCGGATAGAGCTGAAGCAGGGCGCGATAGAACCGCTCGCCGCCATTGAGCGGCGGCATTCGGAAGTCGGCCATCAGGCGAGCGCGGGACCACCGCGGAGCGCCGCGTGCGCCTCTGCGGCGAGGGCGGCCATGCGGTCGGCCTCGGCCGCGATCGCGCGCCGGCCGAGTGGAGTGATTCTGTAGTAGCGGCGCCGTTCGTCGTCGGCGTCGGCGGCAGGCCGGCGCTGCGATTCGACGACGAGTCCGTCCTCGAGGAGCCGCGCGAGCAGGCGGTAGAGCGCCCCGGCCTGAAGTTCGACGCGGCCGCCGGAACGTGTGACGGCCTCGCGCATGATGGCGTAGCCGTGGCGCTCACCGTACAGCAGCACGAAGAGCACGTAGAAGACATCGGGCTTGAGCGGGAGGAATTGCTCGGCGCTGCGCTGGGAGGCGGAGGTCGGAGACATTATAGACGTTCTGTTTATAGACGGCCTGTATGTATCGCCATCGACGCCGGGATGTCAAGACGGCGGCCACTCGAATGCGCCTTCGCCCTTCGTCCACGAGCTTCGGGGCTGAGCTGCCGCAGCCGGCCTCCGACCTTGTCTGGAGCGAGCGCCACGGCATTACCCATGCATTCCCACACGGATGTTTGTGGCTTCGGTCACCGAACTGATGTGTCGGACATTCTGTCCGGCTTGGCAACTTAGCGGGCGGGTGGGGGATGTCGGAGCTGGTTGTGAGCGGCATCGCGCCGCTGGATGCGCGCATCGGAGCGCTCGTCGCGCGCCGCTGTTACATGGTCACTGGGGCCCCTGGCACCGGCAAAACCGTTGCCTGTCTCGCTTCTATCGCCGCCGCCCTGCGCGCCGATCAGCGGGCTGTCCTTCTCACCCAGGACGACCCCACCGACCTCATCGCCGAAGCGCAGTATGTCGGCGTCGATCTCGAGTCGGCACTCGCCGATGAGCGCGTCGTACTTCTCCGCTATCAGCTCGACTTCGTGCGGCGCTTTGCCCGCACCGCTGTTCCTGAGATGGCCTTCGAGGAGCTCGAGCGCCTGCTCGGCGCAACCCGTCCAGCGCGCATTGTCATCGATTCCGTCGCCCCTTTTCTCGAGGCCAGCACTGCTTCGGGAGCGGGCATTCAGGCGCTCGTTGCATTTCTCGATCGGCTCGATGCGACGTCGATCGTCACCTATCCCGCCGACCTCGCCGTCTTCTACGACCGGCGCCTCGAGCCCCTCCTCCAGCGCGTCGCAGCGATCTTCCACTTTGCCCGCGACAATGAGCGCGGCTCGAGGATCGAGATCCGGAAAATCCGCTACTCGGTTCCATCCACCGCTCCGGTGCCATTCGTCATCCAGCAGGGCCAGGGCATCGTCGGTATAACGGAAGATCAGCGGCGCCGCGCGACGGACGCGCGCGTCGATGTTTCACGAAAGCTCATCATTATCGACACGGCGCGTGCCTTTCCCGACGAGCTGCTCGCGGTGCTCCGCGAGTCCTTCGATGTGACGCTGCGGCACTCGGTTCCGGGCGCTTTCGCGGATCTGTCGACACCGAGTGGCGCCGTGCTGATGGAGGTGCGCCGCGACAGCATGAATGAGGCGCTCACTCTCATTCGCGAGCTGCGTCGGGCCGGCAATGGCTCACCGATCGTGCTCGTCACGCAGTTCCATTTGCGCGCGGATGACCGTGCCCGCGCGCTCCGCGCTGGCGCGGACGATTTTCTCGCCGGTGATCTCCATCCGATGGAGTTCATCGCCCGGATTCAGGCCATCATCGAGCGGGGACATGTGCCGCAAACCAGGCAGGCAGAAGAGCCGTCACTCGTTCTTCAGCCGCGTGATGGTACGGGTCCGCAACTGCTCCCTTCCGACGAATTCCGCGAGGCGGTGAGTGGCCGACTCGCCGGCGAGCCAGTCGCCTTCTTCACGCTGGTGCTGCTGCGACCGGAAGATCCGGCTCAGCTCCCCCGACTTGCTTCGTTCGTGCTTCGCGCATTGCGCGTCGATGGCGGCGACCTCGCGGGCCAGTTCGATGGCGCCGTTGCCGTGTATCTGCACGCCGCGCGCCGCAAGGATATCGGACCATTCGTGGAACGCGTTCGGGAGAAGTGGCTTGCCGCGGGTGAGGGCGAGATCACGACCGACGTTGCGCCCTACCCCGTGAAGAAGGAGCGCGTGATCGATCTCCTGGGTGCGGCCCACGCAACGAACCAGCGCGAGCCGCGTCGGCGGCCGCCGGTGAGTCCGCGACGGGAGGTGGAGGGCAGGTAGATGTCGACGCGAAGCACGCAGGGACTTGGGCGGGGCAGCCGGCCGGCACGTCGGCGTCGTGGGACTCGTTATGCCGCGGCACTCGGCATCACCGTGGCGCTGCTCGCGCTGGGAGCGGGCTACGCATTCCGCACGCTGTACGCTGCCATGGCGCAGGGGCACACGCGCATTCGTCTCGAGGGCGCGGACAACTTCGCGGTTCAGAATGCGCGGGCGGTGCGGCCGCCGGCCAGCGCCTACAGCGCGTTCGCCCACGATGACGCGCTCTGGCGTGCGCGGAACGCGCCGCCGGTTCCCTGGTGGTCGCTCCGGGAAGGGCCTTATGTGTGGCACAAACCAGCGCGACAGGCCGCGACTGACAGTGCGTACGCACTCACCCGCGCCGGTCGATTGGCGGAAGCCGTCGCGCTTCTCGAGCGCTGGCTCGAGGAGCATCCGTCGGACATGGCGCTCGTACTCGACGCAGCCCGGCTCCGCAATTCGTTAGGCGACTCCGACGCCGCCGTTCGCTGGTATCGCGATTACCTGACCTTCTCCAGCGATCCGGGCGTCCGCGGCGAGCTGGCAGCCCTGCTCCTCGACGCGGGACACTATGACGACGCCTCGCGTGAGTACGGAGAGTTGCTCCGGCTTTACCCGGGCTTTCAGGCGTATCGCCTGGGCCTCGCCCGAGCGCTGGTGTGGGGGAATCACGCCCGTGATACAGAGACTCTTCTGCGTTCCCTTCGCGACGCGTCACCTGATGACACGGCGATCGTATCGCTCGTGCACAGTGCTCGCGAGAGTTACGAGCCGAGTGCGGCCCTCGCCAGGCAATGGCTACACGAGGAGCCGGCCTATCGGCCATATCGGCTCGGCTACGCACGCGCCCTCGTTGCCGAGGAACGACCTCGCGACGCGGCCGCGCAATTCGACACCCTAATCGCGGCCGACGCGACGCTGCCGCTCTTGCGGGAGGCAGCCGGCATTCACGCCACGATCGGTGACTCGTCGGGTGCGGCAAGCCTCTGGGGGCGAGCCGCGTCGCTGGCGCCCAGCAACGACACCATTCGTCTGGCGTACGCGCAAGCGCTGCAGTGGTCGGGCGACCCGAGCGCCGCCATCGAGCAGTACAGTGTGCTCATCGCCCATCGCCCGTCGGCCGCGCTGCTGCTCGCGCGTGGGCAACTGTACGTCTGGCGCGGCGACAATGCCCGTGGCGCCGCCGACCTCCGGCGCTCCGTCGAGCTCGAGCCGTCCTACAGCGCGTACGCGCTGCTCGGCGACGTTGCGCGCTGGGAGGGCCGCTTCGGCGAAGCCCGATCCATGTATTATCGCGCCCTCGCCCTCGCGCCTAACGACCCACGAGTCACCCTCGCGCTCTCGGAGCTGCATCGGACGGAGGCGCTCTACGTCGCCAGCACCGGCGCCGCCGCCGAGGGATGGACGACGACCGGAACCTACGCCGAGGACAATGTCGGCTTTCTATTCCTCGCCGCCGGTGCGAGCGCCGGTGTCGCGCTCGATGACGAAACCGTGGTTGGCGTTGGCCTGGAGCAGCGTCGCATCGCCCAACGTTATGCGCATGCGCGATCGCGGTACATCGATGGCTTTGCCGTCGATGCGCGGGCGCGGCGGCAGCTTGGCTCACACGTCGCCCTCTCGCTCTACGGTGGAATCGCGCGTCATGCCGCGGTGCCAGACCTCGGTTTTGGCGGCGTGGCCGCCGAGTGGACGCGGGGCCGGATTTCCGCGAGCGTCTCGCTCGGCGAAGGCCCGGTGTATGGCTCGCTGATGTCCATGGCGACCCTCGCGCCGCGCGTCGGGTCGCCTGGTGCCGCGGGAGGACCCGTGACCGGCCGGACGGCGACGGCGAGCGTCTCCGTGCCGTTGGGCAGGGCGTCGCTCACCGTTACTGGGGAACGCCTGGAATTGAGCGATGGCAATGCACGCAGTCTGCTGAGCGCGGCCGTCCGTGTGCCGCTGGCGGCCAATGTCGCCGCGCTCTATGACGGCTCGCTGATGGGATACACGCGCACGAGCGATCTGTACTGGGACCCGCATCGTTATGCGAGCCAGGCGATCGGCGTCGAAGTCAGCGGCAAACCAGCGAACGGCCTCACGCTGTCGCTGCGTGCCCTGCCGGGCATCGCGGTGAGCGAGGAGCCGGTGGCCGCCTCGCCCTCCGGTGTACCGACGGCGTTCCTGCCGTCGCGTCGCGCATTTCAGCTCGAGACGGGCGGCGAGGTGGACTATCATGCCGGCCGCTGGGACGCGGCCGCCGGAGCGGGGTATGGCCGCGGGCGTGACGGTGGTTATCAAACGCTCAATGGCTCGTTCCGCGTCCGGGTGCAGTGGTGACGGCAATGCGCGGCCGATATTTCCTTCTCCTCCTCGGCGGTGTGTTTCTCCTGCTGGTCGTGGCGGCCATCATGTCAGTCGCCGCGGCGAGCGATCCGCTCGAAGCGGAGAGCACCGCGCTTCGCGTCGGCATCGCCATCGTGCTCACCTTTCTCGTGCTCCTCGTGCTGCGGTATTTCGCGCTGCTCTGGCTCGGATACCTGCAACACATCGAGAGCGAGGCGCTGCCTGACGAGCACGCGCCGGGTGCCTTCACGCCGCCGGCGACGCTGATCGTACCGGCCTACAATGAAGGACCCGTCATCCAGGCGGCGATTCGCAGTTTGCTCGACCTCGACTATCCCGCCTACGAGATTTTGGTAGTCGATGACGGCTCGACCGACGACACCTACGTCCGTGCCGCCGAGCTCGAGGGACGTCGCGGCGGCGTGCTCGTGCGCGTCGTGAGCAAGGCCAATGCGGGCAAGGCGAGCGCCTTGAACACCGGCATCGCTCTCGCCCGCCATCCGTTCGTCGTGTGCATGGATGGCGATTCGCGTCTCGACCGCGGTACGCTTCGCGCCGCGATGCGGCACTTCGTGGATCCGAAGATCGGCGCCGTCGCCGGCAATGTAAAAGTTGTGAATCGCGACACGATGTGGACGCGGCTCCAGGCGCTGGAGTACATCGAGGGCCTGAACATGGCGCGCCGGGCGCAGGGCTTTCTGCGCGTGGTGAACATCATCCCCGGGCCAATTGGCGTCTTTCGACGCGATACCCTGAGCACTGTCGGCGGCTACGACAGCGACACCTTCGCCGAAGACGCCGATCTCACGCTCAAGATTCTGACGGCCGGGTGGCACATCGCGTACGAGGACCGCGCCATCGCCTACACCGAGGCGCCGGAGTCGCTGCTCGATCTGATCAAGCAACGCTACCGCTGGACGCGCGGCATCCTCCAGGCGCTGCGCAAGCGCGCGATGTGGCTCATCGTCCCACGCGGTGGTTTCAGCGTGTGGATGTCGCTGCTGGCGATGCTCTTCGAATCCGTGATCTGGCCGGTGGTGAATGTCGCCGGCAACCTCTTCTTCGTGCTCGCCGCGCTCTCCGCGGGAGCAACGGACTTCGTGGTGTATTGGTGGATCCTGCTCACACTGCTCGACGTGTCGGCCGCGCTGCACACCGTCGCGATGGAGGAGGAAGATCTGATACTCGTTCCATACGCGGTGATCTACCGCGTGTTCTTCGTCGTGCTGATAGATGTCGCCAAGCTGTTCGCCACGATGGAGGAGCTGTTCCGCGTGCGAATGAGTTGGGGAAAGCTCGAGCGCGCCGGCCGTATCTGAAGGAGGAGTCATGTCGGTCAATGTCCTGCTGTCCACGATCATTCTGATCTCGTTCATCGTCACGCTCATCCTCGCCGTAGGCAGCTATATGGCGTACAAGGTTCGCGATCGGCGACGGCCAGCCGCCGTGCGCTACGGCGACGACGAGGGCCCGGTGTTCTTCGAGCGCTTCTTCCCCAGCCGCGCGGCGGCGGCGACCGACGGCGATGTCGCGACTGTGGAGGAGCCGGGTGTCTGACGGACGCTCGAGGCGGGGATTCTCGCTGTGGGCGCCGATCGGTTTCCTGCTCGGCGTGACCCTGCTAGCCCTGGCGGTGGTCGGCTGGCAGAGCGCGCACGGCCGGCCGCGGCATGCGCCACGGCGCTTCCCCGGCGCCGAGTCGATGTTGTGGCGGGCGTCACGCCTCGCGGCGCCCACGTTAGGCGCGCCGGTGCGCGTGGCAGTGCTCCGTGATCCGGCTTCGGACAGGTACTACGACTCGTCCGCGGCGATGGATTCCATCGTCGACAGCTGGATGGCGGCACTCCACGCCATCGGCGCCACCCCCCGCGTCGTCTCGCCGGAGCAGGCGCTGCACTCGTCTGATGAGCAAGTGCTCATCGTGCCGGCGTCACCATGCCTCGGCCGCGACGCGCGCCACGCGATCGAGGTCGCGACCGAACGGGGCACGGGACTTCTCGTCACCTGGCTCTCCGGCGTGCGAGATGGCGGATGCCGCCAGCGCGGGTACGGACTCGTCATGCAAGTGTCGGGGGCGTCGCGACTCGATACCCTCGCCACGTCACGCACCGAATGCTACGTGACTTTCCTGCGCGGCGGTCCGTTGGCGGCGGACATTCCGCCGGGCGCGCGCCTCGAGCTCGCCGTCGCGAATCATGTCGCCCTCCGCACGCCAGGGCGCGAAGCGTACTTCTCCGATTACATGCTCAATCCGCGCGACATCCGCGGCAATGCGCTCCTCGACGGCGCGATCGTCGAGACGACGCTCGGTCGCGCGCGGGCGGTCTATTGGGGCTACGATCTGCGAGCGGTCGCGCATCGGCCGTGGGACCTGGCCCTCGCGCTGCTCGTGACGCGAAACTCGGTTGCCTGGGCGGCGGGCGTTCCCCTCGCTACCGTCGAGCCATGGCCTAACGGGAAGCGCAACGCCGCCGTATTCGCGCAGGACGTGGAAGACGAATTCACCAACGCGCGATTTGCGCTCGATTCGTTGCGCGCCGCGCATGTCCCGGGCACTTACTTTGTCGTTTCACGGTTGGCGGCGCGCAACGCCGACCTCGCGCGCGCGCTTGCCGCCCAGGGGGAACTGGGAACGCACACGCCGCGGCATCAGCTCCTCGGCGGACGAAGCGTGACGGAGCAGCAGGCCGATCTCGACGAAACGCAGCGTGAGCTTACCACGCTCATCGGCCACCCGGTGGCCGGACTTCGGCCGCCGGAGGAGCAATTCGACGATCCAACGCTCACCACGTGGAAGCGCGCCGGCGGACGATACATGTTCGCGACGTTGAACGGGCGCGCCGCCAGTCCGGAGATCGTCGGGACGACTGACGGCCCACTCGTCGTCCTTGGCCGCGTCACGAACGACGACTTCATCGAAGTGGCGCGCCGCCGTATCATGAATGTGGACTCCCTCGCCGACGATTTTCTCCTTGGTTACGAGAAGGTTCGCGCGTTAGGCGGGCTGTTCATTCTCAGCTATCACTCGCAGATGCTGGCGCGGCCGGAGCTCGTGCCCGCGCTCGCCCGCGTGGCGCGGACCGTCGCGCGCGACAGCTCGGCGTGGCTGGCGACGGCGGGTGCCGTCGCCGATTGGTGGATGGCGCGCAGTGGCCTCGTCACTCGCGCGCATTTCGTCGGTCCCGCCCGTCTTGAAATCGAGGTCCGCAACTCCGGCACGACCACGGTGAGCGGCGTCGTCGTCAGGGTGGCAACTGGCGCGAGCGTTCCGACCACATTGGACAGTCGGGTTCGCCTGCTGCCGAGCGATGGCGATGCCGTTCGTCTGCTCATGCCACCGATCGCTGCTGGCAGCGTGCTGCGCACCACGGTCATGCTCGCCCGCTCCAACGCCCAACGCCCAACGCCCAACGCCCAACGTGGAGGCGTCGATGCGCGTTAGGCACGCCGCACTCGCCGCGAGCATTCTGGCATTGGGCACGACGGGATGTCTGACTCCGCTCGACCCAGCCCAGGTCCCTATCGGCGCCGTGCGGGTGACGCTCGGCGACCGGGCGCTCACGCTCGACACCCTCGGCGTCAGGCGTACAGCGCGCATCAACGCCGTCGCAGTCGCGAAGGATGGCTACGAGCTTCCAATTGCGAACTTCCAATATTCGAGCTCCAACACAGCGGTCGCGGTCGTCGACTCATCGGGCGTGGTGCTCGCGATCGCGCCGGGAGCGACGCGCATTGCCGCCATCGCGCCAGATGGCACGCGGGGCGAGGCGACAGTCGTCGTCGTCCCGTCCACGGTCGACTACGAGATACCGGTTGGCGGCGCACCACGCGCCATCGCGTTCAGCCCCGACTATACCAAGGCGTACGTCGCCGTCGCCGGCGGATCGGTTGCCTTTCTCGACGCCATCGGCTTCTTCCGCGTGACGACCCTCACGCTGGGCGACGAGATCGCCGACATCGCGGCGACGCCTTCGCTGCTATACGCCACACACTCTGGTGCCAGAGCCGTTTCGGTCATCGCGACAGCGACGCGTGAGCTGAAGGCGCGCATCACACTGGACGGCTCGCCCGGCGCGATCGTCGCGCGGGATACCCGCGTCTGGATCGCCGAGCCGATGGTTCAGCATATCGTAATCGTTGACGGCACGACGTTAACAACCAGCTTCGCTGTCGCTGGTGAGCCGGCCGCTCTGGCGCTCAGCGCGGATGGATCGCGACTCTACGTTTCGCTTCACGACGCCAGCGGTTGGAGTCTGGCGATGCTCGACCCGGCGACGGGAACGGAGCAGTCGCGCGTGCCGCTGGCCGGTGAGCCAGTCGCCATCGCCGTCGGCAGCAGCGGTGACGGCGCCGAGCGAGTGTACGCGGCAATACCGGGCGCCGGACAATTGCTCGCGTTCGGCATCGGCGGCGGGCAGCTCGCCATCACGCAGACGACGTCACTCGCAGCGCAGGCTGGTGGCATCGCGGCCCGTCCTGGTTCGGCGCCCCTCGTCGTCGTGAGCGGCTCCCCGTTAGGCATCCTCGACGGCGGCACCCTCGCCGTGCTCGACACAGTGATGAATGGCGGCAGCGGCTGCGTCGCCGTGCGGCCGGACGGACTCTTCGTGTTCGTCGGCGCGCTCGACGCGGCCGCGGTCCGTGTGATCGGCCTATGAAGCGCGCGCTGCTCGTCATGACGGCGCTCGCCACGGTCGGCTGTGTCGGGACCAACATTTTCGCGCCCGACGGTACCGCTAATGACGAGGCTGGATTCATCTACTTTGCCTCGAACCGCGAGGGAAACAACTTCGAGCTCTATCGCATGCCGGCGTCGGGAGGCGGCATGCCGGTGCGGCTAACGGTCGACGCCGATCATAACGACTACAGTCCGATGCCGTCGCGAGACGGCAAGCTCCTCGCGTGGGTGCGAGAAGTCGCGAAGCCCGGCGAAGGTGTGACCTCCACCGAGATCTGGGTCATGAACGCGGACGGCAGCAACTCGCACGCACTAGTGCAGAATGGCGCGACGAATGCGTCGCCGAGCTGGGTTGCCGGCGACAGCGCACTGGTGTATGCGTCCGATGTCGGCGGAGACTGGGAGATCTATCGCGTGTCGCTGGCGGGAGGCTCGCCGCGAAATCTCACCAACAATCCATACGCGGATCAGTCGCCCCGCGTCTCGCCGGACGGCCAGCGGATCGTCTTCCAATCGAACCGCACGCTTGATTTCGAGATCTACACGATGGCGGTGGATGGAACCGACGTACGCGACGTCTCGCACAATCCAGCCGACGATCGGTTCCCGACGTGGTCCGCCGACGGCCGGCAGATCCTCTGGACTCGTTATGCAGACAGCTTCAACATCTGGCGCATGAACGCGGATGGCTCGGCGCAAAGCGTTGTCCTCTCCGGCTCGTTCTCGGACACCTCACCCGCAGTCGCACCGGATGGAAGCGCCGTCGTGTTTGCGAGCGATCGCGTGGCGCCGAGCAGCTTGTTCGTGTATCAGCTCGCGGGCGGCGGATTGCGGCAGCTGACCAACCTCGCGGGCTGGAACAGCGCCACCGATCTCGATCCGATCTGGGTCCGCTAACTCTTCGTTCACATCCGCCCTTCTACGTCGGCTGATGTATCGCTGCGCCCGCCCGCCGCAGTACGATGAGAGTACTCTTTCGGGCCAGGTGTGAGATGCCACTCTCGATTCGCTCGTTGGCTGGAACCATCGCTCTCGCGACTAGGCTCGCGCATCTCGTACCGGCACAACGCGACCTCAGTATCAAGAGCGTGATCTCCTGGTTGCCCTCCAACGTCGAGACACTGATCGTTGCGCACCACGGCGCGCGTGTGGGCAGTTCGCCACCATGCTCGTTCCAATAACGAGGAGGATCCGACCTCGCCCATATCGAGGCAGGAGCGGGTGGCCAATGCGCCGGACACGCTCGCCATCGGCCTAACGATCAGCATACCGAGCGACACCGGCAGAGTCGTCGCCAATTACCTCTCGACCAATCCAGCGGCGCCGGCCATCCTGCGAAAGATGTGGGAGAGTAAGGGTCTCGAGCCGTTGATGGCCGCTGCTCACGACGGCGTGCGCATCGCTATACCGACGCCGACCGCCGAGACGCGAGGCATGCTGGCATTCCTTATATTGGGTGTACTCGGCCACGCTATCTATGTCTGACCCGGCGACTAGCGAGGACACGCGGGAGCGCAGCGCATGAGACAGCACTTGATGCTCGGTGCAACATTCGCCTGCATGCTCATACGCAGCCCGCTGACATTCGCGCAGGCATCTCGAGATCTCCGACCGGGGACCTACGCGCTGCGCCTGTGTCGTGTGACATGCGACCCGCGATATCCCAAGAACACTTTTCGAAGTGGATGGATCGTCCTCGGCGCTGCGCCGCTCGATTTGCCGAATATGCCCGATAGCGTGCGCAAATGGCTCGAGCTCCACTTCATGATGCAGGCCGACGAGGGCCAGGCGAATGGTTGTTTTCACTTCACCGCCAACCGCCCAGAGGTCCGGACCTACGCCAGCGTTGCCGGACTACTGCGCTGGGAGCGCCGCGGCTCCGGGGACTCGGCCGCCTTCAAGTTGTATCAGTCGCCCGACGCCGGGCACAATGTGCAGGTCGCGGCAACTCCGCGAGGCTTTTCTGGCAGCGGCCATTCGTGGGGCGCCGGCGTGGCCGCGGTCGACTATCCAGATGATCTGGTGGTCGGAGAGTATCTGGGGCCACCTAACGTGGCGCGCTGCGAGGAGGCCGGATATGCGGTCCTCGCGGAGATGCGCGCGGTACTCGCACACACGCATTTGCGCCGCCCGCCGTGCGACAGCGCTCGCGCGGCGCAAGTCGCGTTGGACTCGGTGAACAAGGTGTACGATTTCCCGTCGGCTATCGATCGATTCGAATGGAACCACTCGGGAGACGAGATCCGCATCGTCACAGCACCGCACGCTCCTGGGGTGAGGGACGGCATGACGATCGTGCGGCTGGATGAACGATGCCGCATTCGGAGCCTGGTCCAACGCGACAGCGCGTGATCGAGGCCTTGGCTTCGTGTAGCCGCGGCCAACATCGATCCATGGAATGGGAGGTAAGGTGCAACTCCGATATTGGAGCACTCTCGCGATTGCCCTCGCGGCGCGCGTTCCTGCGCAGATACCGGCGCCGAATACGCCCGCCCCTGTGGCACTTCCTTCACCTCGATCCGGCCTCGCCGTTTACACCGGAATAGCTCGAATCGACCCGTCCACGCGCGAAGTGGAAGCCATGTGGCGCATCGCGTTCATCCGCGGCGCGACCACCACTGACAGCCTGCGATTTTTTCTGAACGATGGTTTCAGGGTGTCGCGGATAACCGGGCCGTCCGTGGCCGGGTTCACGGTTTCCAAGCAGGAGGATCATTCCGTCATCGATGTCGTGTTGAAGCCCAGCCAGAGTCGCAGCGACACGATCACGATCGATTACGACGGTAGGCTGCATGTGCCGGGCGATACCATCAACAACATTTCATCGAGCTGGGTGGAGCTCGGACTCGACTCGTTCTGGCAACCGGTCTTCGCTGACTTCGCTCACGCCATCGTCGGCCGAGTGAAGCTGGCGCTCGGTCGGGGCTTCAGAGTCGCGACGAGCGGACTGGCGACGCAATCGGATGACAGCCTGTACACATTCATCACGATGAATGTGCCCCTGCCGGACATCGCGTTCGCGGCTTCGCCGGCGCTCTCTTTTGCCGACAGCGGCGACACGCGAGTGTATTTCACCGGCAGGTCGACGCCACTCGTCTCGCGACTGCTCGCAACAGCCGAAACATGTTCGAGTTTTTTGAATGCTCGATTCGGCCAACCCACGCCGCTGCCAGCGCGACGCATCGTTCTCGCGCCGCGCGCCGGGCCTGGCTACGCGCGCAAGAACTACATCGTCGTCACGCAACTGCCCGATACGGCCTCAGTCGCCATTGCACGGTTCATGTGCCACGAGCTCAGTCACTTCTGGAGCTCGCGCGCCAACGCGGCGGGTCCGGACAACTGGCTCAATGAGGGCTTCGCCGAGTATGTCTCGGCGCAATTCATTCGATCGACCGCGGGAGAGGCAGCGTACGATCGCATTGTCTCGGCGTGGCGCGAACAATCGAAAGGCCAGGGACCAGTGTGGACGCCCAGCTCCACTCGGCGTCCAAGCGAGGCGATATCCTATCGCAAGGCACCCTACCTGTTGACGGAGCTCGAGGCGCGCGTCGGCACCGACCGCATGCGAGAGATCGTCCGCCGATACATGACGGATCCAATCCCGATCGGCACGACGCTCGAGCTCCTTGCCGTGATTCGCGAGGCTGCCGGGGCGGAGACGCGGGAGTGGTTCGCCGACTTGTTGATGCATCAGTAGATGAACCGGCGACCAAGCTCCCCTTGCACTACGCCGCCACGCGGCGGCGCCAGGCAGCAAGCACGCGTTGGTCGACGCCCGTTAGGCGCGAGGTGGACCACTCGCGAAGCCGCGTGCGAATCCGCGTTGCCTCCTCGTGCTGACCGCTTCGCTCGAGAATCGAGGCCTGCAGCCAATCCTCGAGGCGTTCGTCGACATCCGCCGCGTACGGCTTGCCTTCGCCGAGCCGCTCTGGCCACTGCCGCGCCCCGGCAATGAGCGTCGCGGCGTCCTTCCACTTGCCAGCCGCCATCTCATCCACAGCCAGCATGAGCTTGGCCTCTCGGTACAAGGAGTGGGCTTCGCTCGCGCCCTCCTGAGGGAGCACATCGAGTTGGGCAAGCGCCGAGTCGGCCTCGGCGTACCGGGCCCCCGCAACGAGCACTTTAGCGAACGTCAAACCAATGATCTCGTTTGCGGGGAATCGCGCATGATAGCGGCGCGCCACCTCGAGCGCATACGATGTGTCACCCGACGGCAACGCGTGCTCCACGAGAAGCTTTCCATAGCGCCACTCGCCGGCATCCAGTGCCGCCGCGTGCTCGAGGTCCCGCTTTGCCTGCGACGCCAAGCGGCCAGGCAGTGTGGCGCGGGCTGCATAGAACGGCGCGAAGTCAGGTTCGTCGCCTAGAGCGGTGAACAGGGAATCGGCTTCGCTGATGCGGCCCAGGCTCCAGAGTGTGAGCGCGAGGTAGTAGCGAGGCGTCCAGTGTGTCGTTGCGCGCGTGGCGGCCTGCAGCACCGGAACCATCTCGGTCCGAAAGGGCAGCACAAAGCGCGGCGTCAGATGGTCGGCGCGGGCTATCAGCTCTGGCCCGTCGCCCGCGGTGCGCAGAGATGCGCGCCAGTAGAGCGCTAGCGCATGGTCGCCGACGGCCATGAGCACCTCATTCGCAACCTCGATATCGCCGACGTCCTGATACCACGCGGCGACCTCGAACAATACCTGCTGGGGTAACTCGGCGCGTATCCCACGCCGCAGCGCACTGCCTAACGCCGGATCGTGCGCCGCGAGGAGTCGCTCGAGCCGCGCCTGATGGCTCAACGGGTCGAGTGTCTCGAGCCGACTGAGCAATCGCGCGTGTGCTGCGCCGTCGCCGCGGCGGCGCGCAAGGACGACCTGCACACCGAGCGCATCGAGATTACCCGGCTCGGCGCCGAGCGCCTTGCCGGCGTAGTCGTCGGCGGCAGAGAGCTGGCCCTCGGCGAGGGCCAGTCGCGCGAGCTCGGTCCAGGCGGCGCCACGCATTTCTGGCGTCAATGCCGCGACCTCGAAGCCGTCCTTCGCGTCGGCGAGGCGCCCGAGCCGTCGGTTGGCCAACCCATAGTAATAGTTCGCCCCCGGCTCGTACGTGTCGACGCCGAGCGCGGTGCTCGTCAGGTGTCGCGCGGCCTCGTAGTCTCCAGCTCGTATCGCGAGCTGCGCACGGTCGACGAGAGCGGGGACGAAATACGGGTCGCGCGCGAGCGCGCTGTCGAGTGACGCGGCTGCCTTCGCGTACTCGCGCTGACGCAGCCATTCCTTCCCCTGCACATAGAGCCCGTACGTCGAATGCCAGTCGAAGGTGGCTGGCGAGTCCAGCGGTCGAGCGAGTGTACCAGCGTGCGGATCGAGCGAATAGTCGAGCAGGTGGTCGCCTAACGACAAGACAATGGAGTCAGGCGCCACGCCGTGGACAGCGATGGCAACGGTGAACAGCTCGAGCGGTTGGCGCCTGACGAGCGCGCGAAAGAGCGTCCGCGAGCCGGCCGTCAGACGGAGGGTATCTGATAGGCGTATTGTCGGCGACAGCGAGACCACGAGGGAGTCTCCATGCCGCACGACGTTGAGTGCACCGACGCGGCTCGCGGCAACGATGCCTTTGGTTCCTGCTACCGGGTACCAGTATTCCGTCCATTGATCGGCGACGTGGGGCGCGAAGCCGCGGTGCTTGAACGGCGTCAGGCTGCTTACGTCGAGCGATTGATTGAACAGCCGCCCGGATTGAATCTCCGCGTACTGGCCGTCGGTATCGGTGAGGAGCTTCTCCCAGATCATTCCCTGCCGAGAGAGACCCCAGATCCAGATCTTCTTGCCGAGCTTCTCTTCGCGGGGCGCGTAGTGCACCATGCCGAAGTCGTCGTCGTGCCAATACGCGCCGAAGAAATCCGCTTCCTTGCCAACGATGTGATAGGACTTGTAACTGCCGAAGTTGTTGTTCTCGTACCAGGAGATGTCGCGACCCTGCTCATCGATGGGCCACGGCCCATGTTCACCGGCGTGTCCGACGTGACTGGTTCCTGGAAAGACGAACTGGAGATTGCCGGCGACTTTGATGCCGACATTCATCCACGAGTAGTACGGCTGCTCGACTGGTGACGCGTTGTACCAGAATGAGCGCGTGGTGAACATCGCGTCATCGCGGCCGAGGCGGATCTCGATCCGCCACGAAGTGCGCGTGAGGAGATCCAACGTTCCGATGATGCAGCTGACGCTCCCGTCGGCGTTCGTACGAGTAGCGTAGTCGACCGGTGTTGCGACGTTAGGCGTGTGGCCGATGATGCCGTAATTGGCCTCGATGCCTCCGCTCGTCCACGGCCCACGCATGGCGACGTCGCGAAACTTCACCGTGTGGTTGAAGTAAATGAACGACCGATTCGTGCGTTTGTCGACCGCGTTCCAGATCTTGCCGCCGATCTCCGGGAGGATCATCACGCGCAAGTACTGGTTCTCGAGCTCCACCACTTTCCAGTCCCGCTGCTCGGCGCGGTGGGTGAAGCCGTCGAATCGGAAGTACGGGTAGATGCGACCAACGACCGGAATGGGATTCGGGTCGCTGAATGGGTATGTGGGGAAGGCGCGCTGATACTCGCGGACGGTCGCGCGTGGACCCTGCGCTGCAAGCGACGAAGCTGCCGTCGGCAAGCACAGGGCGAGCGATAGAGTGAGGCGAAAGGGTCTCGGAGGCAATGAAATCCGTGGTGGTCGCCACAACACGGAAATCTACCGACAGCGTTAAGGCAGCACGACGTCCTTCTTGAGTCCGACCTCCCCAATCGTGCCTGCCGGAATTACCAGATCGCTCCCCTTCATCACCGCCGCGACGCCCGCTCCGACCGCGGCCCCCGCGACGGGCGCCCCGGCAATCGCGCCGATGAGCGTGCCCGCTCCAACTTTCGCTAGCCCGCCGCCGCGCTTTCCTTCCGCACCGACGACATCGGTGACGATCGGCACCTCGCGCCCGCCGATCATCAGCGACGTGAGTGTTCCATCAATCTTCGGCCGATCGACGCGCTTGTTCCGCTCGACGTCGAGGATCCGCCCGTAGGCGAGGGCACCAGCGGGAACGACGACACGGCCGTCGACCATGATGGGCTTCTCGAGACGCGTGCTGAACACCGAGCCCTTGCGCCTGTTCTGGGTGGAAAGGTCCTCGTTGAGTCGCACGGTGAGGCGCGTTCCGGCGGGGATGACGATGCGTTGTGCCCACGCTGTCGCTGGCGCAAGCATCATCGCTACCATTAAAGATCGGCAGGCAGTAGACATCTGGCTCTCCCTCCGTCGCGCAATCTCGTTATAGCGCAGCCTACGGGCTCGCGAGGGGAGCGGGGATAGGCCTTTGGGCCACATCACCGCCGCTCAGAGGAAGCGTCTGAGCCAACTCATCGAGAGTAGAGATTTAACATCTCTTCTTCGCTCGGCGGCGCGAGCACATATCGCACGGCGAACTCCTCGGCGTCGGGATAGCTCGATTCCCGTATGAGCGCAGCTGCTGCTTCGAGATTGTAAGGCGTGCGTCGAAGGGTGATCTCGTGCGACAACAGGAGCCAGTGTGCGGCGGGCTCACCGAACGGCATACCGACACTGCCTGCGTTGACAATCCGCTTGTCGTCCACACGCAAATCGAACTGCATGTGCGTGTGGCCGCAAACGATGAGATCCGCATCGACAGCGCTGAAATGCGCGCGCAGTCCATCGATCGCGGTGCGACGCGTCACGATATCGGTGTCGTTGCGCGGCGTCGCGTGAACGAAGAGGACTTTACCGAAGCCCTGGATGTCGACGGGCAGCGTCGGTGGCCACTGCTCCATCAAGTTCGCGTGCGCGGCGTCGAGTTGCCCGGCATGCCATCGCAACGTGGGACGAACCTGGGCGGGAATGCCTGCCGGCTCCTTGCCCTGCCACGTCTCGAGCACCGCGCGATCGCCATTGCCGCGGATGAACTGGCAGGGGATGTCGAGGTCGAGCAGGCGCTCGAGCGCCTCGATCGACAGCGGACCGGGAAAGACGTCACCGCCAACGACGATGCGGTCGACGCCATCGGCGCGCGCCGCCGCGATAGCGGCGTCGAGCGCCGGGAGGTTGCCATGAATGTCGTAGAGCGCGGCGATCCGCATCGGCGTGAGGCGTTAGGTCAGGCCGTCGATGTGAGGGCGAAATGATAGGTGTGACAGGAGGATCAGGGAACTCGTAACGGTGCTTCGAGCGCCCCTTCAGGGTTAGGCAGACTACTCCGCGGTGGTCGCAGCGTGAATGTTCCCGGCGCCTGGATGGAAGCGAAGAGCGCGGCACGGGTTCGGCGCTGAACGGCCGCGCTCCAGACATAATGCGTGCCGTCCCAGCGAGCACCCGAGTAGTAAAGGGTGACCATGTCGTCCGCTTTCGTATAGATGAAACTCGACCGATACACCACGTCCGCGAAGGCGTCGATCGCGCCGCGCTGGAGAACGGGACGTGGATACGTCGTCCACTGCACCCCGTCCGGACTCGTGGCCAGATACACGGCGGGTGTCACGCAATTGCCGGGGCTCTTGAGATTGTAGAGCGCCCAATACTCGTGCAGCGCGGGGATCCAGTTGACGTCGATGTGCCAGGGATAGCCGCCTGGTTGATCGAGGGCGACGCGAATCGGTGCGTCCCACTGCGTACCGTCCACCGAATGTCTGACTTCGACGGCGGCAGCCGGCGCGGAACATCCCAGCAGTCCCGCATTCACGGACCACATAAACCAGTTCGTCGCCGAGCGCCTAACGACGGAGGGCGAGACCAGCCCGTCCGACGGAACGCGGATGACCTCGAGAGGCATGCCCCATTGAGCTCCGTCCGGAGTGCCCACTCGCAAGATCACATTGTCGCCATTCGACACCTCGCGATAATACATCAAAAGCAGCTGAGTGGACGTCTCGAACACGAGTGACGGATCGGAGAGATAGCCCGCCTCGGGCCGCACGACAGGATTCCGTGCTGTTGCAAGCATCGTCCACGTGGCGCCGGCGTCGCTCACATAGAGCGATGGGTTTTCGAAGTGCTGATCACCGTTCGGATATGGTGTGATGGCCATCGCGAGCCTGACGCTGCCACCGCTCCAGCTGCGCGGCAGGAACATCACATCCGGGTGCACGACCTGATTGGAGCCATCGAACGTCGTCAGTTCGACGGGCAGCAGAGTGTCGATGGGGATGTCCGGCGACTGGCGCAACAGACCGTGGAAGGATACTTCCGCCGCTCCGAACGACGCGCTCGCGGTTTGCGACACATCGCCGTTGGCGAATATCCATGACGCATGCGCGAGACCGTTCGCATCGGTCACGGTGCTTGCGTCTTGAACGGTGCCGCCACTCGTCGCCGTCCAGGTGATCCGCATCCCCGGTATCCGTCTGCCCGACCCGTTCAGAAGAGCGACGGTCAATGACTCAGGGCTTTCCGCTCCCGGGTCGGCATTCACGTGGTCGCCGGAAAGCGCGATGAGCCGGGCGCCATCGGTGCTGGGCGCGTCCGGAGTGGGCGCGGCATCGCCATGACAGGCAACGAGCGTCGTGGCGAAGAGGACGGTGATGGCGCGCCCCGCGGATCTGCAGTGCATCGCGACTCTTCGAGGATTGGTCGGTGTTCGCTGGACCCTAACTATGTGGGTGGTCGGCTAGGGACGCACCTACTGGGCCATTGCCAGGAGCTGTTGACAAGCTCGCGCTTCCCGTGAGAGATGGTAAGCTCGGATCCCGCATAAATTGCCATCCGACATGATTGCCACTGCCCGGCCCTCCAACACCGATGTCGTCTCGCGAATCGCGCAGTACAATGCGGGTCGCGAGCCGGAACGGCTCGCGGTGAAGTACGAGGCTATGAGCCGCGACCCCTTCGTCTTCATGCGCGGCACGGCGCACCTCTTCTGGGAAGACTGGCACGCCCGCCACGGCATACCCGACGATGCACCGAGTGTGTGGGCGACGGGCGACCTCCACCTCGAGAATGTCGGCTCCTTTCGCGGTGACAATCGGCTCGTCTACTTCGATCTCAACGACTTCGATGAGAGCGCGCTCGCGCCGGCACCGTGGGAGATCGCCCGCTTCGTCACGAGTGTACACGTCGCGGCTGAATCGTTAGGCGTCGGCGGTCGCGAGGCGACGACGCTCGCGAGGACGTTCCTCGAGGCCTACGGATCGGCCCTCACCGATGGCAAAGCCCGCTGGGTCGAACGCGCCATCGCCACCGGTATGGTGAGGGAGCTCCTCGAACGAGTCAAAGGCCGAACGCGGGAAGCGCTGCTCGATGCGCGAACGTCGCTGCGGCGAGGCGGGCGCCAGCTCCGCGTCGACGGCCGCAAGGTGCTCACGTTAGGCAGGCGCGAGGCCGCGGCGGTCGTGGCCGCGCTCGAGAAGCACACGAGAGGCGAGCCGGAACCACGCTTCTACGACGCCCTCGACGTTGGCCGGCGCGTCGCGGGCACGGCAAGCCTCGGCCTCCTGCGCTACGTCGTGCTCGTCCGCGGCACGGGATCACCGGACGGCAACTGGCTGCTCGATCTCAAGGAAGCACACGCGTCGCCGCTCGCGAGCTTCCTCCCGCAACCTGGTTGTTGGCGGAACGAGGCCGATCGCACCATCGGCATTCAGCGCCGGATGCAGGCGATCTGTCCCGCATTGCTGCATCCATTGCGCATCGGTGATCGATGGTTCGTCCTGCGCGAGCTGCAGCCCACCGAAGACCGTCTCGCGCTCGAGCACTGGCACGGCAAGCTGCGACGACTCCGCAAAGTGATGATCACGATTGGGCATCTGGTGGCGTGGGCGCAGCTCCGCAGCGCCTCACGCGATGGCGCCGCGACCATCGATGAATTGATCGCATACGGCCGTCGTCGGAACTGGCAACGTGACCTGCTACGCGCGGCGAAGGCATACAGCGCCATCGTGGAACGCGACTGGCGTCGATTCAAGCAGGAAATCCCGTCGCTAGCTGGCTCGTTAGGCTAGCGCCGCTCGACTTCGAGCAGAACGTACGAGCCGGGAATCAGCTTCGGTCGGCCGCGCGTGCCGGCGGGCTGCGGCTCGAACTTGCCACCGGAGAGAAAGAGCGCGTGCATCGACGGGTCGAGACCCATGTTGCGCGAGCCGGGCATCGTCGTGAGCGTCTGTACGACGTGATACGTGTCCGGCGTATCCTCGTGAATCACCGTCAGTGTGCCGTCGACGCATGACGCGAACGCATCGCCGCTGGCCGGATCGAAGCCGGTGCCGTCCACGCCGGTGCCGATCGGCAGCGTCGCGACGACCTTGCCGGCGCGGTAGTCGGAGACCGCCATCACTCCGCTACGGCAGCCGCTGAACAGCCGTTCGTGCTGTGTATCGATCGCCATCGCCACGGGATTTCTGCAGCCCGTCGTCGGCCACCGGCGCGTCACCGCCAGTGTCTTCGCGTCGATCTCCACGACCTCTGCCTTGTCGGTGAGGTTGACGTAGACCTTGCCGTCGCCCGCCGACACGCCGTATTCCGGCTTGCCGCCGAGCGGGATGTTCGTCACCAGCTTCCCCGCCACGGGATCGACCACCGTCGACGAGTTCGCGTCGCCATTGAAGCTGAAGACGCGGTTCGACGCAGGGTCGTAGATGATCGCGTCGGCGTCTTCCGCCGCGTGGATCTTGCCGAGCGGCTGGAATGACTCGAGATCGAACATGACGATCGAGCTGTCTTGGCCCGAGGTGGCAAAGCCGCGGCCGAGCTTGTCCACGACCGCGGTGCCGTGCGCGCCGTTGATACCGCGGACCTCGCCGACGAGTTTCCCGGTCGTTTCGTCGACGACCATCACGCGATCGGAGCGCCCGATATAGACGCGATGTGTCGACGGGTCCGGGACGAGATAGTCCCAGCCGCCATTACCGCCGATCTCGTACGTATGGGTGATTTGATAAGAGCCCTGCGCTGCGAGCGTCGCGGCGATGGGGAGTGCGAGGACAGCAGAGATGAAACGCATGGAGGCTCTGGGGAGAAAGAGAGACGGCACTTCTTGCGGAATACCGGTACTCGCGATGCAGATTAGCCCCACGTCCGAATGAGCGAATAATGAATAGCTTCCGCATCTCTTTCGCCACAGTCGCACTCACGGCGGCGGCCGCCGGGGCTCAGCAGACGGTGCCCGAGATCCCTTTCCAGGCCAGCGTCGACTTTCTCAAGCTCCCAGCAGGAATGAACTTTGGCGAGGTCGCCGGCGTCACGGTCGACGCTCGACATCATCTCTATGTCTTCAGCCGCACCGGTGCGCGGAGCACTGTGCACGGCGCGTCGGCGTCGCAGCTCTTCGAGTTCGGGCCCGATGGTTCGTTCATACGCGAGATCGGCAAGGATCTCTACGGTTTCGCGTTTGCTCACACCGTGCGCATCGATCCGCAGGGTAACCTGTGGGCGACGGACGAAGGGACGAACATGATCATGAAGCTCAACGCCGCCGGACGTGTCGTCATGGTCCTCGGACGGCGTGCGGAAGCCGTGGAGGCCCCCGCTGCCGAACCCCCCGCCGGTACGCTGCCGCGACCGGGATGGGGAACATTCAATAGACCGACGGACGTGGCGTGGGATCGCGATGGCAACATCTTCGTCGCCGACGGCTACAACAATTCCCGCGTCGTGAAGATCGACAAGCATGGCCGCTGGCTCACAACGTGGGGAGAGCGGGGCAGCAACCCGGGACAGTTCAACACGCTGCACTCGATCGCGAACGACGATGCCGGCAACATTTACGTCGCCGACCGTTCCAATCGACGCATTCAGGTATTCGATCACGACGGCACGTTCCTGCGGCAGTTCACGATCGATGTCCCGTACAGCAAGACGCCTAACGTGATGATCGGAGCGATGCCGGGATCCGGCGATCCCCTCGCCGCGTCGGGGGCGCCGTGGGCGATCTGCATCACGCCTGGACCAAACCAGGTGCTCTACAGTGCCGACGCGGTGCCCGGGCGCATTTATAAACTGACGCTCGACGGCAAGGTACTCGGCGTGCTCGGCGAAGCGGGGAAGGAGCCGAAACAGTTCGGCTGGATCCACGAGATCGCGTGCCCGAGCGAGAATGAGCTGTATGTCGCCGAACTTCTCAACTGGCGTGTCCAGCACCTGACGCTCACGCCCGTGGTTCGCCGCCGAGCCGACGATGCCCAGTACTGAGCTGGTAGAGTCACGTTGGGCGGTGCCTCTGGATTTCCATTGAGGAGGGAGTAAGCATTTGGAGCTCTCTGGAACGGATCGCCTCAGCACACGGCCGTATGCTGGGGCGACCTCGCATCGGTGAGGTGTCCATGTTCTCGTCCGTGATCCTCCGGAAGGTCTGCCTCCTTCTCGTCGCCTGCCTGCTCCTCGCACAGCGTGCCAACGCGCAGAGCGGCCAGTTCGGAGAGGTCGCCTTCGCAAATTCCGGCGCGGCCGCGGCGCAGCCGGCGTTTCTTCGCGGCGTGGCATTGCTGCACAACTTCCAGTACGACGAGGCGGCAGCCGCCTTTCGCGAGGCACAGCATCTCGACCCCGGTTTCGCAATGGCGTACTGGGGCGAGGCAATGACATACAACCACGGTGTGTGGCGAGAGCAGGATTCGGTCGCCGCGCGCGCGGTGCTCGCGCGCGTGGCTGCGTTGCCTAACGCTCGAACGACGCCACGCGAGCGTGCCTTTCTCGATGCCGTCGAGATTCTCTACGCTCCCGGCAAGGCCAAGGAGAGCAGAGACACCGCGTACTCGTTGGCGATGCAGCACGTCGCCGCTCGTGCTCAGGATGATGTCGAGGCGCAGCTCTTCTATGCGCTGTCGCTGCTGTCGCTCTTTCCGCGTACCGACAGCACGTATATGAGAGCGGCGTCGATCGCCGAGCACGTGATGCGCGATCATCCAGACCATCCCGGCGCGCTCCACTATGTAATCCACGCGTACGACGATCCCGCGCACGCACGCCAGGGACTCGCCGCCGCGCGGGCATACTCGAAGGTCGCTCGCGACGCGGCGCACGCGCAGCACATGACGTCGCACATCTTCATCGCTTTAGGGATGTGGGACGACGTCGTCGCGGCGAACGAGGTCTCGACGAGGATGGGGAAAGGCGCGCCGTGCGGACACGGCGCCATCTGGCTGCACTATGCGTATCTCCAGCAGGGACGGCGCGCGGATGCACGAAAGATGGAAGATGTGTGCTACGACGGCGCCGCCAACTCACCGGGGTACGGACGCGGATTCGCCGCGATGCGGCTGCAGTCCCTCGTCGACGACGACCAGGCTGCCGACGCTGTCGTCAGGCGCACCCTTCCGAGTACGCGGCCATCGGGCTCGAGCTTCGATCAGCTATATGGAACGGCGTATGAGGCAGTGCGTCGCGGCGACACGACGCGCATCAGCGTGTTGTTCGATAGCCTCACGCAGTCGCGGCAAAGATTCGAGACGACGCCGATGGCGAGGCAGATGCCGGAGATGGGCTCGTTGATGGACGTCGGCATGGCCGAGTTGCGCGCGATGCTGTTGCTTCGTGCGGGACATGCTGACGAGGCAATTGGCCTGATGCAGCGGGCGGCGGCGAGCGACGACACAATACCATTCGAGTTCGGACCGCCACCTGTTGCCAAGCCGACGCACGAGCTGCTCGGTGAGATGCTGCTCTCGCAGGGACGAGCCGCGGAGGCACAGAAGGAGCTCGAGCTTGCGCTGGAGCGCACTCCGGGCCGCTCGATGACGCTGCTGGATCTCGCTCGCGCGAGCCGCGCGTCGAGGGATACGGCAACGTCGAATCGCGCGGCGGCGCAGTTGCGAGTAAACTGGCATCGTGCCGATCAATCCGTCATCCAGGCGGGGCAGGCGCTAATCGGCGAGCACGAGTACAGTAGCGCGCCTCTGTCGCGCGAGCAGTTGATTGCCGTTTCCGTGCTGCCATTGCCCGAACAGCTCCGCGCGAGTGCGGGCGTCGTCACACTCGATTCATCGCAGCGTGTCGTCGAACTGCGCAAGAGCAGCAACGGTATGGTGTGCATACGTCTACACGACGCGCCCTGGGATGCCCGTTGCTACCATGAGTCATTCGCGCCCGCTTTCTTGCGAGCACGAGCACTGCGGGCACGCCTCGCGCCTAACGAAGTCAATCGCCAGGTGGAGGCGGAGATCAGAGCCGGGAAGCTCGAGGTGCCCACTCTCCCTACAGCTGGTTATCGGATGCTGGGTCCAGCGAGTGCGTACGACGCGACGACGGGAGGCGTGACGGCCGAGATGCTGGTCTGGCAGTCGATCCACATGCCGTTCAGGACAGCACAGGAGATTGGACTGCCCGATGAGCATGAGCTCACGAGGGCACAGCAAGTCGCCACGCCATTCGTTATGGCACCGGGCACCTGGTGGTCACACGTGATGATCCTCCACCAGCGCCCGGACAGCGTCGGGCGATAATCTCATCCAGTGACCGCGACATCTCTCGGCGCTGCCGAGAGTGGCGGCGCCGAGATGGTGGGATAGTCGCGAAGCAGCCAGTAGCCCACCGTGCCGCCGCCGATGTCGATGAGCGCGTGCACGATCATGGCCGGGATCACGGAGCCCGTAGCGAGCACGATGGCGACGAATCCCACGCCGGTGAGCGTGGCCTTGAGCGCGCCGCGCCATCCCTGGTAGAGGTGGCCGGCCCCGAAAAGCGCCGCCACGACGAGCAGCGCGCCGACGCGGCCGAGCCAGGGTGCAAAGAGCCAGGGCAGATAGCCGCGATAGAGTAGCTCCTCGCAGAAGCCCGCGGTGATCGAGAGGGCGACGAATAATCGGTGATCGCTCGCGGTCCGCGGGACAATGAATGCGAGAACGCCGAGTTTCGGGCGCGCGGCAACCCGACGTTCGACGGGCAGTCGCAGCACGGACCAGAGCTGCAGCCCGAGTAGCGCCAGCGCGAGAAGGATGATGATGATAGCGATCACGAGCCGCGCTCCGTGCGGATTCGTTAGGCCCATGTCAGACCATGCGCGGTTGGCCCTCTCCCAGATGATCAGCGCTACGAGCGAGAGCAGCCATTCTCCGGTGATGATTCGCAGGTAGGCCTTGGCGCGCGCTCCGGGTTTGTCGCCGGCGACGGCGGAGCGGAATCGGGGCCAGAAGTACTTGTACTCGTATACCGTCGCGGCAACGAGAAGCACGAACGCGAAGACGACGTCGATGATCGTTGGCATGTGATCCTCCATTGTTCAAATAATATTGAATAATCGGCGGATCTTGGCAAGAGCCGTCTCGCGCCCTAGACTCCGCCCATGCCCCGACGCCCAAAGACACGGCCGACGGCCGGCGCGCCCGCGCTCATGCCAGCGGTGGCGGACCTGCGCGCGCTCGCGCATCCGCTGCGGCTCCGCATCATGGAGCTCTTCGCCGAATCGCCGAAGACCACGAAGCAGGTGGCGGAGCTTCTCGGCGAGCCGCCGACGCGGCTCTATCATCATGTCGCCGCGCTGGAGCGCGCGGGGCTCGTCGTTCTCGAGGAGACGCGGCAGAATCGCGGCGCGGTGGAGAAGTGGTATGGGAGCGCCACGCCACAGATCAGCGCCGGGCCGTCGCGAGGGAAGAATGACGTCGCCAGCCGGCGTGCCCGTCGCGCCGTCGCCGCGACGGCGCTGGAGCAGGCGAAGCAGGAGGTGATTGCTGTGCCGCGCGGCGCGAAGCAGCCGGCGCTCGTCACCCGATTCGTTATTCCCGTCGATCCATCGAAGATCGCCGAGTTGCGGAAGCGGTTGTTCGAGTCGGTGAAGTCGATTGGGCTGGAGTTTCGGATCGAGGAAGCGAGCGATGCCGGACAAGATGACTGCGAGCGGTGGGCGGTCACGCTCTCCTTCGCGCCGGTCGCGACACCGCGTCCGATCCGGCGTCGCCGCTAGCGCGGTCGCCGTCCAAATCGTCGCTCGCTGCGATCGCGTCATGAGGCAAACACCGCCGTTAGGTGAACCAGCAGCGATAGAAGGCTGCCTCTATCGGCTCACAGGCCACGAGATCCCTGCCGAAGAGCACACGAACTCTCATAATCACTTGTTGCTACGGCCTTCATGATCACGTTACGAAATACTCAACGAGTGCGCTCTTGACGCTATGCATCGTGGGCGTAATGTAAGGCTGTGCGGTACTTCGCTGCGGCGCTCCTCTGCGTCACCATCACCCGAGCAACCGCCGGTCAACAGACGTCGGTCGCTCTCGAGGCTACGGTGCGGCTTCGAGCCACTCCTGACACCACTTCGCGGACCATCAAAGTCCTGCATCAGCGAGATACCCTGCTGTTGATCGGTACCGACTCGATCAGCGCCAACCTGCTCTATCTTCACGTCGCGACGCCACAGGGCGACACTGGCTGGGTCTCCACCAGCTTCGCTCATCGCATTCGCCGCCGACCGCCGTCGAATCCACCCGATACCGCGCCAGTGAGCACAGCATCGCTGGGTGCAGCAGTCCCCCTGCCAGCGAATTCGATTACCCTCACGTCAGAATCGACGCTGCGCTGCGGCTCGAGCTGCGGAAGCGAGCGTTGGCGAGTCAAAACCCTCACCGATCTCGATGAGGGCGACGTCGATTTCACTCCCGTCTCGGCGACCGTCGGTCAGATGCGCTCCTTTCCTCATCCCGCCCACACTTCGAGCACTCACCGAAGCGGCGATGTCGAGCGCACGACCTATCAGGTCAATGGACGGATCATCGGCTGGCTTGCCGAACATGATAAGGACATCCACCTGGTGATCGAAGCGCTGTCTGGGACGAACACGATCATCGCCGAGATTCCGAACAGCGCCTGCACTTATGTGTGCAGCAGTCCCAAGCTCGCGGATTTCAATCAGGCACGAGCCGACGTGGTTGCACAGCTTGGCAATCCGCCTGGCAGCTATCACCCTATTACTCCAGTGCACGTCACGATCACCGGCGTCGCGTTCTTCGATTTCAAACATCATCAAAATGGGTTGGCGCCGAACGCGATCGAGTTGCACCCCGTGCTGAAGATCCAGTTCTAGTCACACCCATCCCGCCATGCAGCCGCCGCCGTGATGCAACTCCGACCCGGAGCACTGCGATGCCGACGACCACACCAACTTCCACTCCTTTGACGCCGTACTCGGATGCCAACCGTGCGGACTATAAGGAAGATCCAGTACAGCTCCAGGAGCACGTCCAGGGCACATACTTCAGCTTGCGTTATGGAATCGCGGCGCTGGGCTTCGCTCTTCCGATACTCCTGATTGTCATTGGCCGGATCCTCGGCGGAGTCGGCTTGCAGTCGTCGATGAGCGCGTACTACTACGCCGGTAATGGCGCAGCGCGGAATGAGTTCGTGGGTGTACTCATCACCGTCGGCGCATTCCTCTACCTATACAAGGGCTTCAGTCGGCAAGAGGAGATTGCCCTCGACATCGCGGGCCTGCTCGCTGCCGGTATCGCGCTGTTCCCCATGCAGTGGAATTGTGGCGACAGCTGCAGCGCGATCTCGGCGCATGGTGTCTTTGCCGTTCTCTTCTTTCTTTCGATTGCGTACGTGTGCCTCGCCCGAGCGATGGACACTCTGCCGTTGCTGAAAGATGTCTATCCCGACGACCCGAAGCGCGCTGAGGAGAGGATCGCGTTCTACAAGCGACGCTACAAGTTCCTGGGGTGGGCGATGGTGGTCTCGCCAATCGCGGCCCTCATCGGGAATTGGACGCTGCAGCAGTCCGCGGCCGTCTTCTTCATCGAGATGTTCGCGGTGTGGGTCTTCGCCGCGTACTGGTACTGCAAGAGCAAAGAGCTGAAGGAGACGGACGCGGAGCTGCTCGCCGTAAAGGGCAACCTTCGGCGCATCAAGAAGCGAAATCGCCTGCTGCCTGACGATGCTGAGGTGAGAGCACGCTAATGCTCGTTCGATAAGCTTGTAAAGAACGGGGGCTCAAGAACGAGAGTGTGACTACACTGGGATCTTCTGGAAAAATCGGGAAGCGAGCGGTGAGGTCCGATGTGGCTGGCGTGACATCTCGGTAAGACGAAAGAGCAGCAAGGGATCACTGAAGCCGCAGCCGCCCTGCGGGCGGGCGCTGAAGCCACTGATGATCTCCTCTGCGGCGACGCCTCCTCGTCACCCTATCCAACTCTTGGTCTTTGTTGAACTGCGTCGGGAAGCCTCTCCCGCGAGGGAAATGCTTCCCGAGACATTCACAAAGTCAAATCAACAGCGGAGCGAGGAGTTTTCCCTCGCACGGAGCAAATCAGCAACTGTCTTTTTTTTCATCGAGGGAGTGTCGGTTGGGGATGGGGATGTGCGCGCCAATGTTCGCCAGTGCGAACCATCTGGTTCAACATTG
>Ga0070717_10000334_pt1 | contig 30315 bp, 25 predicted proteins | sample LARL113metaG_FD_71366 | JGI IMG/M metagenome (GOLD analysis project Ga0070717, IMG submission 71366) | Corn, switchgrass and miscanthus rhizosphere microbial communities from Kellogg Biological Station, Michigan, USA - LAR L11-3 metaG | ecosystem: Host-associated > Plants > Roots > Rhizosphere ...
ACCCGGACCCTTCGGATCGTCCGCCGGGCCGTCGGCCCGGCTTTTCCCCCCTGACCACGCGGCTGCCCTGCGGGCCCAGATCACGGCCGACATCACCAGGACGAAGAACCTCAACCCCCGGCGCCGGCACCGGACTACCCCCGCGTCGTGAAACGAGGACGGCACAACTCCTACCGGATCAAGAAACCCGCCGACCACGGCACCCGGTATGACGGACCCGCCACAATCCGGCTCGCGAACACGCCCAGCGCAGCATGATCAACTTAAGCTAAGCGGCATTGTGCCATGCATACCGAATTCGTCTGACAGCGTCGCGCTGAGTCCGGTTACCGCGCTTCAGAGCGGTTCTAGTGTCTCGGGAAGTCCGGCTCGGTCCGGTGAAATCTGGGGGCGTTGGTCCTTGGTTTGGTCCTGGTTTTAGAACGTACATCCTAAGGGGCCATGATCTGAACCTAGCTCGGGGTTGGTACCCGTCTGCGGCGCCACTCGGGGGACGGCTATTCCTTGTTGAGGCTGCCGGAGCTGAAGGCCGCATAGCGGATGGCGGCGTCGGTGAAGCCTGCGGTGGCGATGGCCTGGTCGAGGCCGGGCACCGCCTGGGCTGCGGGGAGGTCGCCGGCGGGCAGTTCGATGCGCACGACATCTCCCAGGTCCCGCACGCGCAGGTCGGTGACGGTGATCCCGGCGTCGGCGAGCAGCATGCGCACGGCGGTTTCAGCGCGGTCGACGCGTGCCAGTCGCGCGGCGGTCACTTCAAGGCCGTAGCGGATGCGGCTGGCCAGGCATGGGGTCGCCGGCTTGTTCCACGTCGGCAGCGACCACATTTTGCTGATGGCGCGGACGTCGTCTTTGGTGAGGCCAGTGTCGAGCAGTGGGGTGTACACGCCTCGCTCGCGCCCGGCGCTGATGCCCGGACGGTGCGGGTCGGCCGCGTCGTCGGCGTTGGTCCCGGTGGCTAGCCGGTCGTAGCCGTGCTCGCGGGCGACGAGCGCGAGAGCGTCGAGGACTTCGGACTTGCAGAAGTAGCAGCGGTCACGCCCGTTGGCCCGGTAGCCGGGCCGGTTTAGCTCCTGGGTGCGGACCAGCAGGTGACGCGCGCCGAGATCGCCGGCGAGGGCCTGGGCCGGGGCCAGTTCGCCCGCGGCCAGGCTCTCGGACACGGCGGTGACGGCCAGGACACGCGTGGCGCCGAGGGCGCGGGTGGCGGCGGCGAGGACGAGAGCCGAGTCGGCGCCGCCGGAGTAGGCGATGGCGAGCGGGCCGATCTCGCGCAGTCGCTCGGTGAGCATTTCGCTGAGGTGCCGGGGGTCCGTCATGGGGTATCTCCCTGATCTGCCTGGTTGTCGAGCGCCCGGGCGACGCGTCCCGCCACGGCGCGCAGCGGCAAGCCGAGCACGCCCGCCGCCGTGACCAGGTCCTCGTGTTCGGGCTTGGCTCCGTGCGGGCCGTGCTTGACTCTGATGGAGACGCCGTCGAGGTCGATGGTCGTGCTCCGCCGGCGCAGCGGGGTGCGGCTGACGGTCGAGCGCCTGATGCCCAGTGATCCGGTCTCGGCAAAGACGAGTTGCTGCAGGGCCGGCGTGTCCTCAGGCCGGACCAGAACGTGCAGGACGTGGGCGGGGCGGCCCTTCTTCATGACGGCGGGCGTCACCCAGGCGTCGAGGGCGCCGGCCGCAAGCGCCTGGCTGATCACGTAACCGAGGGTCTCCCCGGTCACGTCGTCAAGGTTGGTCGCCAGGATCTCCAGAGTCTCAGCATCAGGCTCGGCGGCGGCCGCGGCGCCGCCTACGGCACCAGCACCTGGCGCTGCTGGCACCGATGCCGCGGTTCCAGCCGTCACGGTCCCGAGAGTGACCGATGCGACGTTGGGCCGGTCGGGCAACTGGCGGCTGCCCGCCCCGTACCCGGTACGCGTCAGGGTGATGGCCGGCGGTGAGGTGTACCGGGCGCCGGCGGCACGCAGCAGCGCCGCCGCGGTGGGGGTGACGGTTTCGCCGGGCAGGTCAGTCCCGGTAACCACGGCACCTTCCAGCAGGCCAAGGGTGGCCGGCGCCGGGCAGGGCAGTATGCCGTGCCGAGTGCGGACGTGACCGGTGCCGAGCGGCAGCGGCATGCAGTGCACGGCGGTGACGCCGAGCGCGTCCAGCGCGGCAGCCGCGCCGACGATGTCGATGAGCGTGTCATGGCCGCCGAGCTCATGCAGGTGGACCGCGTGCGGGTCGGCATCGTGCAGTGCCGCCTCGGTGGCGGCGATGGCGGTCAGGGCGCGGACGGCGAGGTCGGCGACGGGTTGCGGCGCGCTCAGTGCCGCGAGCGCGATGAGGTCCGCGGCACGGCGTTCAGTTGCCTGGTCTCGGACGTCAACGAGCACGCGGGTGGCGGACAGGCCGTGGCTGACGGTGCGCTCGCAGGTCAGTTCCCATCCGGTCAGGCCAGTGGCGGTGATCGCGGCACGAACGGCGTCCAGCGGAGCACCCGCGTCCAGCAGCGCGCCGAGCAGCATGTCGCCGGCCAGGCCGGTGAATGGATTGATCCAGCAGATCACCGGCCGTCTGCCTCGCGACGGGTGCGGGCGATGCGGTGCGCGGCCATGGCGGCACCGAATCCGGAATCGATGTTCACCACGGTGATGCCCGCGGCGCAGGAGGCATGCATGGCGAGCAGCGCGGTGATCCCGTCGAAAGATGCGCCGTAGCCGACAGAGGTCGGCACGGCGATGACGGGACAGCCGACGAGTCCTCCGATGACACTTGCCAGCGCCCCTTCCATGCCTGCCACGACGATGACCGCCTGGGCGTCGTCCAGTTGGTCCCTTACCTGCAGGACGCGGTCGAGCCCCGCGACTCCTACGTCGTGGATGAGGCGGGTATTCAGGCCGACGGCTGAGGCGACGGCGCGTGCCTCGGCCGCCACGGGCCAGTCGGCGGTTCCCGCTGACACGACCGTGACAGTGAACTCGCCGGCGGGCGCAGCACGCCAGGACATGAGCCGAGCCTCGCGATCGTAATCTCCGGCGCCGATGTCGGCGCGGATCGCGTCGGCCGTCTCCGCGTCGACGCGGGTCACGAGCACCGGTCCCGTGCTGTGGCTCAGCAGGCCGCGCACGATCGCGCTGATCTGCCCGCGGGTCTTGCCGGGGGCGTATACCACTTCGGCGATGCCCTGGCGTTCTTCGCGACCCAGGTCGAGGCGGGCGAAGCCGAGATGGAGCACGGGGGAGTCGGGCATGGCGCCTTCTAACGGGGTCGTCGCGACGTAGGGGATGGTCTGCGGCCCCTCTGGCAGCACGCACAGCCGCGCGCCGGGCCCCGCCGCCGCAAGCGCGTCGGTGACGGTCCCGGTGATGTCCGCGGTCTGTTCCAGGTGCGCCGCGGCGAGCTCGGAGTCGCTCAGGTACGAGGTGTGCATCACGACCCGGTTCGCTGTCTGGATCTGCGCCTGGATCTGGACTTGCCACTGGTCCGGCACGGTCTGCGGGCGGGCGAGGATGCTGTCGAGCAGGGCTTGCGGTGACGAGGCGGAGGCCAGGACCTGCTGGTAGGAGCCGTGATCGGGGAAGCCGTCACGGCACTCGGCGGCGCAGACGATAGTGCCGCCAGGCCGCGCGATCTGGCGGGCGGCGGCCATCCCCTTGACGGCCTGGTACAGGTTCTGGTCAAGGGGGAACCCGGAGTTGGTCGTGACCACCACGTCGAACGGCGCGGGGACCGGCCGCATCGCCGCCCGCCTCGCCGCCTCGCACGCCGCGGCATGCATGGCGAGCAGGTCGCCGCCGAATGCCGCCACGATCTCCTTGTCCCGGTTCAGCACCACGTCCAGGCCGAAGGTGACCCCGGTAGCCGCCGCGATCGCCCGCACGTCATCATGAACAGGATTGCCCTGGGTGATCCCCCAGGTGGCGCGCGGATCACTGATCCGGGCGGCATCGTGCAGCACCAGCACGGTGTCAAGCCCCGCCAGGCCAGGAGCGACCAGCTTCGGGCCGCCGGAGAATCCGGCGAAGAAATGCGGCTCGACGAACCCGGTCGTGATCCGTACGTCCGCCTCGAGCCAGGTGCGGTTCAGCCACGTGGGCACGCCGTCGCCATGCACGCCCGCGAACGCCAGCTCATCCCCGGCGCGCGCGTCATGATTGACGATCCGCACACTGCCGGCCACCGCGTCGCCGAACATCTCACATAGTTCACCCAGGTCATTGCCGCGGTGGGTGCCGGTCGCCACCAGGATGACCACGTCCTCCAGGCGGGTGATCCCGTCAAGTTCCTCCAGGATGGCCGGGATCATCAGGTGCCGCGGCTGGGGGCGAGTCCCGTCGCAGGCGGAGATCGCGACGCTCTGCCCTGGCCGCACCCGTTCGCGCAACGGCGGGCCCGCGACCGGCTGGCGCAATGCCGCGCGGAGGGTGGCGCCCGGATCGGCCGCGGCGCGCTGGTACACAGGCTCCACCACCGTGGTCACTTCCGGATCTACCTCGACGTCCAGGCCCGTCGAGCCATACGCCAGCCGCACCCTCACCGGCACTCTCCGTTCACTCACCCAACGGGGTCATTGGCGCCAGGGGCCATCCTAAACGTCCTCACTTCCGGGCTCGGCTCAACTCTTCACCGGATGGCTGTACGACGTTTTTTTCAGCCGCTCGCCAGCATTGGTGAGATGAGTGCGCATCGCCTCACGGGCTGCGGCGACGTCCCCCCTCTCGATCGCGGCGTGGATCGGCACGTGGTCGCGGTAAGAAGGGCCATGGTCCGTTGCCGCTTCCCTGACCCTGGTGATCCAGGACCGGAGCAAGGACTGAATGCTCACGAGCATTTGCTCGAGGATTGAGTTCTGGGCTGCCTTGGCGACGCGGAGGTGGAAAGCGACGTCGGCGCTGACAAATGCGGCGGTGTCCTGGGCATCGCGCATGCCGCGCAGCAATTCACCCAGTTCCCGCACATCCTGCTCGCTGCGCCGTTCAGCGGCAAAGCCGGCCAGCACGACTTCGAGCTCCGTCCGGGCCTCGATCGTGTCCTGGAGCTGATGCTGGCCGAGCAGGAGGCCCCATTCGAACGAAACGGGCAGCAGGTTGGAGCCACGGCTCTGGAGATAGGTGCCGTCGCCCTGCCGGACCTCGACAAGGCCGAGCAGGGTGAGTGACTTCAGCGCTTCGCGGACGACTGAGCGTCCGACGCCCAGCGACTCCGCCAGGGCTCGCTCGGAAGGCAAGCGCTGACCTGGCTGGTACGACCCGCCAAGCAGATGCCGCACGAGGACCTGGGCCACCTCGCTGGAGATGGGTTCGCGGCGTCGATCCATCCGCTCCAGGCTCTGGACGGGGTCGTTATCCGTCATGCGCTCTCCTGTCCTTGAGACATTTACCGGTTGACCAGTCAACCACACGCGGCTGAATGGCTGGTCCTCGCCCTGCCGCCGGGTTGCGGAAGCTTGGCGCGGGGGTCGAGATAAGCATGGTCCGTCTGTTTCATGCCAAGAAGCCCGGCGTGCTGGGAAGAGACGCATACACGGCGGCTTCGAATTGGTTGTACAGCCTAATCGCGTTCGGGTCAAAGAATGGCAGAAACTGCATGAACAGGCACGCTGCAATCCCGCTCGCCGGGTCGATCCAGAAATAGGTGTTGAATATCCCGGCCCAGCCGCCACTGCCGGCTCGTCTGCGCTGCGGGACGTCGGAAGGGTTCAGGGCAACGCCGAGCCCCCATTTCCAGCCCTCGCCAATGTACACGTCATGGCTCTCTAGCGGCCTTGCGGACCGCATGACGGGAATGTCGAGCGGGCCGGACTGATTCGAGAAGATCTCGTCGATGCTGGCCTGCGTGAGCAGGCCCGCCCGCTGCGCCAGTGGTGCGGCAAGCTCCATCTGGAGCTTCAAGTAGTCCTCGGCCGTGGTGTAAAGGCAACCGCCGCCGAAGTAGAACTCCGGGGTGAGCGGGAAGTCATTGCTGGCGCCGGTGAAGCCGCCGTCATCCGCTGCCGCGAGCACCGGGGTGCAGGACAGGCCGCGCTCTTCTGGCCGGTGCATCGAGGTCATGCGCATTCCTAGCGGAGCGAATATTTCCTGTTCGCAGTAGATGTCGAGGGTGCGGCCCGTGATCGCCTCGACAACGAGGCCAGCCCAGTCGAACCCGGTTCCGTAGTCCACGCGCTGCCCGGGATCTGCCACGAGGGGCAGTTTGAGCGCCTCGCGCCTGCCGGTCCCGATGTTGGGGGCTCCGGTCAGTCGCTCGTACTGGTCGATGACTGTATCGAAGGTGTTGTAGGCAAGCCCTGCGGTGTGCGCCATCAACTCCCTGATGGTCGCGGACCGGCTCGGCTTCCGTACCCTGGGCCCCCCGGCGTCGAAGCCCTCGACGATCACCAGATCGCCGTATTCAGGCAGGAATGCGGCGACCTCGGCATCGAGGTCAAGCTTGCCATTGTCCACCAGAGTCATCACGGCCACGGCGGTGACCAGCTTGGCCATGGACGCGACCCGGAAAATGGCATTCGCTGACATAGGCTGGCGGCCGGCGGCATCAGCGGTTCCGGCATTCCATACGCCGCGAAAACCGGCACTTGAGCCGGCCGCGGCTACCAGACCAGGCACTGAACCGTCCGCAACGGCCCGGTCCAGGATGCTCTCAATCGACTTCATTTGCCGCCACCCGCCTCATAACCGACTCCACTCCTCAGGGAAAACCGCATGGCCGGAACTGATCGCGGAAACACTCGAGGTGCCGAGCAGCCGCATGCTGCGCTCGATATCTTCGCGGAACAATTCCAGGCACAGTTCGACGCCCGATTGACCCCGGGCCGCGAGCCCCCAGACCCATGGCCGGCCGATGAGCACGCCCCGCGCTCCCGCCGCTATGGCCTTCACGACGTCGACGCCGGTACGGATGCCGCCGTCGAGCAGTAGTTCGGCCGCATCGCCAACGGCAGAACGTATCCGGACCAGTGCCGCGATAGCGCTCTCCACGCCGTCGAGTTGCCGGCCGCCATGGTTGGAGACGATGACGCCGTCGACGCCAAGCGCCACGGCCTGCTCCGCCGCGGACGTACTCAGCACTCCTTTGACCAGGAGCTTCCGCGGCCATAGCTCGCGGAGCTGACGCAGGTCGTCCCACGTCGCGGACGGGCTGGACAGCCGCTCAGAGTACTCACGCTGGGCCAGGCCGGCACCCGACGGGCTCTGGAAGTTGGCGAACCCGACCGGGGGATCCTGCAGGATGTCGGCCAGCCAGCTCGGGTGGAGCAGGGTCTCGGCCGCCTGCCGGAGGGTAACCCGTGGCGGGATGCGGAGGCCGTTCCGCAGATCGCGCAGCCGCTGGCCGCCGGTGGGCACGTCGACCGTGAGGACGAGCGCGCCGTACCCGGCGTTCTCGGCCCTGCGCACGAGATCGCGGACGCCCTCGCGGTCACGGCCGAGATAGAGCTGAAACCACAACGGCCCGGGCGCCGCCGCGGCGATCTCCTCCAGCGAGTAACTGGACGCCGTGCTGACCGCGAAGATCGTTCCCGCGCGTGCGGCCGCCCGCGCCGCCGCGAGCTCGCCGTCCCGGTGACTCATCCTGGCCAGGCCGGTGGGCCCCAGCAGCACGGGCAGGGCAACGGGCAGCCCGCATATCCGGACACCGAGGTCGATGTCCGCGACCGGCGTCAGGATCTGCGGCCGGAGCTTCACTCGCCGCAGGTCGGCGACGTTCGCCCGCAGCGTGACTTCCCGGCCCGCGCCCCCGTCGACATGATCGAAGATCATCTGGGGCAGCCGGCGCTTCGCCTCCCGCCTGAGGTCCGCGATCGATACCGGCTCCGCCGGGCGCAGGGCAGCCGGCAGGTTCCAGTCCACGAAGTCCGCGACCCGGCGGAGCCGCCCGGCGGCGGGCGCTTTCTCTGTCACGTTTGCTCCCGATCTCCGCGCAGGGCGGTGACGACGGCAGCCAGCGAGTCTTCCGCTCCGACGTTGCCCGCGAACACGACATACGGCGTTCCCGGCACCCTGCTGTCGACCGGATCCCACAGCGACACCATGCCGGGGAGAAGGGTGCCGCGAACCCAGGCGCGGCGAACCCCGAGCCCCTGGGTGGCGACCTCGCTCGAGGTGATGCCGCCCTTCGCCAGGATCCACGCCGGGCGGATCTGGCCGACGACGCTTCGCACGACCGTGACGAGCGCGTCCGATACAGCCTGCGCGATCGCGAGGTTCGCGTTGGCGTCCGCGCCGGTGACGACGGTACGGCTCGTCTTGACCACCACGTCACTTCTGGTGAGCGCTTCCGCCGCAGCCCCGGCGAGGGCGTCGGTGACAGCAGTGCGCCGCGTCTCATCGAGTGCCCGGGCCACGTCGAGCTCGAGATGCGTGAGATGGTCAAGCCCGGCGAGCAGTGCCAGCTGGCGCGTCGTCTGACCGACGTGGGAGCCGACGACGATCAGCCCGTTCCGGGACACGGCCGCCGGGCCACCGGCGCCCGGGCCCTGGCCACGGATCGCCGCGATCTCGGCCGCGCTTAGGGCCGGACGCGGCTCGAGGCCGGCGCGAGCCCGGACGAAGGACGGGCCCACCCGGTACAGGAAGGTCTTGCCCGCCGCCTCGGCGTCCATGATGGCCAGTGCCAGGACGCGAAGATCCTCCTCGGCGGCAGCGTCGGCCACTATGGGCGCGCCGCCCTCTAGGCTCATCAGCGTGGCGGTCAGCGCGGGCAGGCTGCCGGCCCGGAGGTCGGCGAGCGTGATCGCCCGCACGTCGGCGGCCTTCCACCGGCCCCGGGTCTTCTCCTCGACGTACTCTCGCAGGTCGCTGGACCTGAAGCCGAAGGCGGGATCCCTCGCGAACTCGCTGCGGCCGACGGGAACCAGGCCGTCAGGTGTCCGGGCCCAGTGGACGCTGTTGACGGTGAGCCGTCCCGCGTCGATGTAGGCGGGCGCGAAGACGACGCCGTCGATGGAGTGGCCGCCCGCGCTCAGCAGCTCGTCGGCGATGACGTCGGTCTCCAGAGGGTAATGTCCGCGCAGCGTCGAATCGCTCCGTGACGCGATGACGAACCCGGCGTGCTCCAGGCTCGCAGCCTCGACTATGGCGCTGACCACCTCGCGGTTCCTGGCGGCGGCCCGGTCCTCGGTGAGGCTCCGCGTATTCGTCAGCACGAAGAAGGCCGGAACCGGCTGAGCGAACGCCCAGCGCAGGTCGGCGACCGTCCACTCGGTCAGGATCGGGATGCCCGCGACGCTCTGTGTCCCTGTCGGGTCGTCGTCGAGCACGACGAGCGTGCGGCCGGATGCGGCGGCGCGGGCCGCGACTTCGGCCGCGGTTACCTGCCGGACATCGGGAAACCCGGCCAGCACGCGATCGTGCGCCACGGTTTCTACTCGCCCGGGAACTTCGGCAGGTGCCCGCCGGGAACCGGCGTGCGCCACACGCGAAGGCTCCTGGAAAGGAATTCATAGTGTCCGACCAGGGCGATCAGGTCGACGATGCCGACATCGCCAAGCTTCTCCCGTGCCTCGGTGAAGAGCTCGTCGTCGAGGTCGCGGTCACGGACGAGCGCGTTCACGACCCGCCAGATGAGCGTTTCCTCCACGGAGAAGGACGGCGCCGGGGAACCGGCCGCCAGGGCGTCGATCTCGTCCTCGGTCAGGCCTGCGGCCTTGCCAAGAAGCGAGTGCGCGTACCACTCGAAGTTGGAGCGGGCAGCGCTGGCGACAGCCAGCGTCGCGATCTCGCGACTGCGCGGCGTCAAGTCGATCTCGTAGCGCATCGCGGCGCCGAGGGTCTGCATGATCTCGGCGATGCGCGGGTGCGCGAGCATCGCGGTGAATGGTCCGTAGAGGCGGCCTTCACTGTCGGTGACGGGAAGTGTCTTGGCATCACGCGCTCGCGGCCCGCCCGCGATGATGTCGTACACGCGCCGCTGCTCCGGGTCGAGTTCATCCGGGGTCAGCCAGTCAAGCCGTCCGTAGCGCATACCTAGCACCTTCCATGGTCAGGAACCGTTGTGAGCACTCGAGTCACTGCGTGAAACCCTCACGATCGGCTGCGCCCGCGAGCACCACGACGACGATGACTCCCTCCGCGATGTACTGGTAGGCCGAACTGAGATGCAGCGAGTAGAAGAGCGTGAGCAGCACGTTCAGCAGGATTGAGCCGACCCAGATGCCGATGACGTTGGACCGGCCGCCGCGGATCCGGGACCCGCCGAGGACGACGACGGCGATCGACACCAGCAGGAAAGGGGTGCCGATGTCGATCGACGCGCCTGTCATGGCAGAGAGCAGCAACCCGGCGACGCCGGCGCACAGCCCGCTGATCAGGTAGCAGGCCATGAGCGCCGACCGCACCTTCAGGCCGGATCGCACGGCCGCCTTCCGGTTCTGCCCGATGGCCACGACAGTCCGGCCGAAAATGGTCTTGTGCAGCAAGACGGCAGCGATGATCGACATGCCGAGCGCTACCCAGGCCACGTTGGGCACGTTGAGGAAGCGGCCGACAGAGAAACTGTGCAGCGCCTTGGGCGTCACGGCGCTCGAGGCGCCTACCGACAAGATGACGCTGTCCAGGATCAGTCCCGTCGCCAGGGTCGCGACGATTGGCGGGATGCCGATGCCCTGGATGAGGCCGACGTTCACGGCGCCGGTCGCCAGCCCGACGCCGATCGCCGCGAGCAGGCCGAGCAGGATGCTGTGCTCGTTGGCGGCCACGTCGATTCCGGCGAACCCGGCGAGGGTGATGACGCCAGGCATTGACAGGTCGACGTTGCCATTGCCGGCGGTGATCAGGAACATCTGGCCGAGGCCGAGCATCACGACGATCCCGCCCTGCTGGAGCGCCGCCTCGATGTTGGACGCCGGGCTGCGGCCAGAGACGATGATCGTGATGATGAGGACGATCACGACGCCGACTAGGGGCCAGATCCACGGCTGTTTCCACGCCAGCCGCCGGCGGTACTGACTTGACGTTGCGGCACTCATCGCTGCAGCAACCGCCTTCCTGCGATGACCAGCACGAGAACGACGCCGACCGCACCTGTCTGGTAGTTAGAAGGCACGCTGAGCGCGCTGAGCAAAGGCGAGACCAGCGTCAGGGCCAGCGCGCCGAATACCGCGCCGACGACTGGCGTCCGCCCGCCCCGGAACTCGGCGCCGCCGAGGATGACGGCCGCGACAGACATCAAGGTGAAGTCGCCGGACGCGTTCGGGTCACCGGACTGTGTAAGGCCGGTGAGCAGCAGTCCGCCTATCACGATCGCCAGCCCGGCCGCGGTGTAGGCAAGCACCCGCACCGTCCCGATGGAAATGCCGAACGAGCGTGCGGCGGCGGGATTGGAACCCGCCGCGCGCAGCATCACGCCGGCCCGCAGCCGGACGACGACCAGCGTACCCAGGACCGCGACGACGAGCGCGACCAGGAGCGGGAGCGGGATAAGCGGCGGATTCCAGTTCGCGAGGCTCGTCAGCCAGGCCGGCGAACTGCCGCCGGGGCTCGGGGCGACCAGCAGGGCAAGGCCCAGCCACACGAACGACGCGCCGAGCGTGACGATGATGGCGGGCAGCGATCGCCACTGCACCAGCGCGCCCATTCCGGCGTAGGCCACCACGATCAACGCCAGCGCCCCGAAGCCGATCAGTGCGTGCTTGGGCAGGATGATCGCGCTGACCACGTTGGCCAGCCCGAGCGAGTACCCGTTGCCAAGGTCCAGATCACCGAGCGAGACGAGGATCAGCTGCGATATCGCGACGAACATCAGCGGCATAGTGGTAGCCAAGGTCAGCGTGAAGCCCTGGTAACTGAGCGCGTCCGGTTCGAGGACGCTCAGCCAGGCATACAGGCCGATCGCCGCGGCGACCGCGAGCAACGGCCCGCGGTCTATCCGTCCCAGGGCCTGCATGACGGCACCACCCGAGGAAGGCCCAGAGAGCCCGGACGGGAATGCGGCCCTGGCCAGCCGGCCGGCCGGCTCCCGCCGTTCCGGCGCGCTGGCGCCTCGGTCACGCACTTTGGAGGGTCGCTCAGACATCGCCGGCGGACCTCCCGTCAGCCGGGGCGACGTGGCTTCCCGGATGGTCGCGGGCGGTGGCGTAGGTGTCGAAGGAGTAGCGGATAAGGCTGTCATCGGAGATTTCGGGGCCGGACAGCACAGCCCGCACCGTGCCCTCTCTCATAACGTAGGCCCGGTCGCACTTGTGGAACTCCGCCGTCTCGCTGCTGTACCAGACAACGGCCTTGCCGCTGTCGGCCTCGTCCCTGATCCACCGGTAGGCGGCTTCCTTGGTGATGACGTCGACACCGCGGAATGGGTCGTCGAGCAGCAGGACATCGGACCTGGCCGCCATCCCGCGGGCGAGCAGCACCTTTTGCTGCGTTCCGCCGCTGAGCTCGAGCACCGATCGCTCGGCGCCCTCGCGGATCTGCACCCGCTTTACCCAGTCGGCGGTGAGCGATCGTTCGCGTCCCGCCAGGAGCAGGCCGAAGGACCGCAGGCTGCTCAGCGAGGCGACGCTAATGTTCCTGCGCACTTCCCACAGCGGCAGGAGCCCGAACTGCTGACGGTCCCCGCTCACGTACGCGGCCGAGAACCGGCGGGCCATCGCCCACCGCCGCCGGCCGCGCCAGAGCCAGCCGGAGCGCCGCGACATGCGCCAGATCTCTGCCAGCAGCTCGGTCTGTCCCTGGCCTTCCAGGCCGGCCAGCCCGACGATCTCGCCGGGGAGCACGGTGAAGGAGAGTTCCTCCCCGGTGCCGCCGCCTGCCGGCCGGGACAGGAGCGGAGCCTGGCCTTGGCCGCTCAGCTCCGCGTTCGCGTGCCTGGCGGGCTCGGTCGCCGGCTGGGCCATCGGCGGGTCCGCGCCGATCGAGCCGCCCATGGCGGCAATGATCTGGTTGGCTGAGGCCTCCGTTGTCCGCAGTTCCGCGGTCTCCCTGCCGTCGCGCATGACGAGGACGCGCTCGCTGTTGTCTGTGATGTCTCGCATCTTGTGCGAGATGATCACGACGCCGAGGCCCGACTGGTGGCGGAGGTCCTTGACGTAGCTGAACAACGCGGTAGCCAGATCTGAGGTCAGTGCCGAGGTCGGCTCATCGAGTATCAGCGTCCTGATCGGCACGCTGGTCGGCATGGTCGCGATGGTGAGCTGCACGATCTGCAGGTCGGTGAGTGAGAGCGCTCCCGTCCTGCGATGCGCGGAGATACGGCGCCCGGGGAATACCGCGGCCAGTTGCTCGTCGAACCGCCGGGCGATATCGCGCCGCCACGTCCGGCCCGTGAACAGCTCGGGGTGTGCCAGCGCCACGTTCTCCAGGACGAGCAGGTCGGGACAGAGGACGACTTCCTGGCTGGCCAGCCTGACGCCGGCCTTTTTGGCCGCCGCGACGCCGGAACCGGGGGGAAGGACAACGTCGTCCAGCACCACGGTTCCGGCGTCCGGTGTTACGAGCCCGGCCACAACCTTGATCAGCGTCGACTTTCCGGCGCCGTTGTGACCTACGATGCCGAGTGCCTCGCCGTCTCCGATTCTCATTGAGATGTCGGCGACGGCCTTGGTGTTGCGGTACGTCTTCGTTACCGACTCCACGACAAGCACGGGCACTCCTCATCGACACGGCTGGCATTGCCGCGTTGCGGCAGATTCTTTCTTCGGCGCTATTCGCCGCTACTGCAATTGCGTAGTCGGCACGGGAGGCTGCGGTACCGGCTTATTGGCCAGGTTGTCTGCGATACCAGCGAGGACTTCTTGCTGTGTCCAGATGTAATAGCCGATGCCGCTCGCGGGGACGGCGCTGAGCCATTGCGGAAGGCTGGAATTGTCGATTGTCAGGATCGGGAAGATCAGATTATGCGGAATGCTCTGGCCGCTTACCTTTTGCTTCTGGAGCAAGGCAACCGATTCCCAGAACGCGGCACTTCCCTGGCCGGGATCACTTTGCGCCGCGTTTCCGGCGTATTGGGGGTCCTTCTTGACGAGCCCCGACCAGATCTGCAGGCTCTGGCCGTCCGAGCCGAATACGGCCGCGGGCAGCGGTCGCTGGGCCGCCTGGAAGGCGGCGAAGACGCCGGCCGTCCCCGTCTGGTCGATGACGCCGTTGACCGGGCCGAGACTCGGCAGGACCGCGGCAAGCGCCGCCTGGGTGGTGTCCGGGGAGCCGCCGCCGTTGATCGTGGCGACGACCTTGATGCCCGGGTATTTCTTCAGCTCGGCCAGGGACGCGTTGGTGCTGACCGTGTCTGAGCCGGTGCCCACGATGCCGTGCGCGACGATGACGTTGCCCTTGCCGTTCAGCGCGGTCGCCACTTCCTTGGCCAGCGCCGTGCCGTAGTCGGCGAACGAGTTGTAGAGGTTGTACTCACACGGTGCGGTGGCGACGGAGTCGAATACCACGACGGTAATTCCGGCATTGCACGCCTTGGTGATCACCGGGTTGAGCGCTGTCGGCGAAGCGGGATCGATGTCGATCGCGTTCACGTGCTGCAGGATCATGTTGTTGATCTGGGCGATCTGCGCCGTGGCGGTGTTCTCCGGTGTCGTTTCCACCTCGTAGTTGGAGATCGTGCCCGCGGCTTTGGCCTGCTGCGCGTCGGAGGTCCAGGCGGCGATCATGCCCTTGCGCCATGGGTTCCCGATAAAGGAGTTACTGAGCGCGATGACGTACTTGCCGCTGGCGGTAGTACTTCCGCTCGAATTACCTCCGCTGGACGCCGAGCCTGAACTTGAACCTGAGCTGCAGGCTGCCGCGCAGAGCCCAAGAAGCGTGACAATCGCAATTGCGATGATGCTTCTGCGGGCATGCAGCCGATGCCTCATATGCATTCATCCTCCCGAGCTGACTCGTTGGTCCGCCATTGGTTTCCGAGGCCTGGGGATAGGCGGGCACAGCGTTAAGGAATCCCAGTGAATGAGCTGGTTGAAACCGGACTGTAACAGCGACTGGTCGTGAGGTCAACCGGTCGACCGGCTAACCGATGCGTGTTATCGTCCGCCTTGTAGCGTGGCGCCGCTGGAGGGAGCAGCACCCGCGCAGCACCGGCGAGGAGGCCGTGAGTGAACGACAAACGTGAGCGCGTGCCCGCCGTGGACGTGCCGCCGCGGTACCGCGATCTGCCCGTGGGGCTGACCGGCGCGCGCACGGCCTGGGGCTTGTTCGGCGAGGACGACGGGCTCGGCCTGATCAACTTGCAGACGCCGGCGCGAGTGGCTCGCGGGCTGTCGCTGGCGCGCAAGGGCGAGATGTTCTCGCTGTCCGCGCCGCCGGACCTGTTCGACCCGCCCTTCTTCCGGCATCGCGGCGGCCCGCGGCACACCGTGCTGCGCCGCGGGCCGGCGGCTTTCGACGACGTGCTTGACGGCTTCTTTCCACAGGCGTCCAGCCAGTGGGACGGGCTCGGCCACGTCGGCGTTTCCGACGGCGTGTTCTATTCAGGGGCCAAGGCCGAGCAAGTCGCCGACGGGACACGCAACTCCGTCGACGCCTGGGCGGTCAAGGGGATCGCGGGCCGCGGCATCCTGCTCGACGTCTCCGGCGCGCCCGGCCTGGGCGACTCGGGGGGCCGGTCTCCGCTAGGGCAGTCGACGCCAATCACGGTCGAGGATCTGGAACGCGCCAGGGCACGCACCGGCCTGGAGGTCGAGACCGGTGACATCCTGCTGCTGCATACCGGATTCGTCGGGTGGTACGAGACGCTGTCCGCGGCGGAGCGTACTGACCTCGTCGCGGACGGCACACGGAACGCTGGCCTGGAACACAGCGAGCAGATGGTGGAGTACCTGTGGGATCTCCATATCAGCGCGCTCGCGGTCGACAATGTCGCGGTCGAGGTCTGGCCGCCAGACCGCAGCGCGGCCGCGCACCCCTACGGCGTCCTGCACCAGATCCTGATCGGCGAGCTGGGTATGGCGCTCGGCGAGCTGTGGCGACTCGGCGATCTCGCCGCGAGCTGCGCCGCGGACGGCGTCTACGAGTGCGCGGTCATCAGCGCGCCGATGCGCGGGCGCGCCGGCATCGGCTCTCCCGCCAACGCGCTGGCGGTCAAGTGAGGTCCAGCGCCGTCCCTAGCACCGAAGGAGACACATGACCAGCGAGCGAATCGCGATCGTCGGATGCGGCGCCATCGGCAGCACCTGCCTGGCGTACCTGACCCGAGGGGGCCGGGACGTCACCGGAATCGACCCGTGGCAGGAGCGCGTCTACCGCATCGCGGCCGAGGGGCTGGCGCTCGAAGGCGTCGACGAGTCGTTCACGGTGCACCCCCGGGTCGTCTTCCTCGACGAGGTGCCGCGCACCGAGACCTTCGACGTGGTGATCCTCTCGGTCAAGGGCTACGACAACCGCTGGGCGGCGCTGTACGCGCGCGACATCCTGAAGCCGGACGGGGTCCTGCTGTCGGCTCAGAACGGCCTGCACGAGGTCGCCCTTCCGGATGTGGTGGGCGAGAACAGCGTCGTCGGGTGCGTGGTCGCCATGGGCGCGGAGGTTCTGGGCCCGGCCGCCGTCAAGTGCTCGACAGGGACCGAACGCCCGCACTTGTTCATCGGCGAGTTGACGGGCGCGGAGTCGCCGCGGGTCACGGACCTCGCCGGGCTTCTCGAGCCCGCTGGCCCGGTCGAGGCGACGACCGGCATCTGGGCTGAGCTCTGGAGCAAGATGACTCAGAACGTCATGTTCAACGGGCTGGCCGGCATCTGCGGCTTTACCGCGGGCACGCTGTGGACCGACCCGCGCTGCACCGACATCGCACTCGCGCTCGCACACGAGTGCGCGCTGGTAGCGCATGCCCAGGGATCCGCGGTGCACCCGATTCTCGGGAGGATCTCCAGCCAGCTGCTGATCGCCGCCGAGCGGCCGGAAACGGAGGCCTGGACCGAGGCCACCGAACTGCTGTACGCGGAAGGGCGTAAGCGCACCGGGAAGCGCGACAACGCGTCGTCGCTGCTCCAGGACCTGTGGAAGGGCCGACGAACCGAGGTCGACTACTTCAACGGTGTCCTCGCGGACCTGGGCACCCGCCTCGGGGTCCAGGCCCCGGTGAGCACCCTGATCACGCGGACCGTGCACCAGCTCGAACGGCGGAACCTGGAAACCGGACCGGAGCTCCTCGACGAGGTGCACAAGCTCGTCCTCGAGACGATCGGCGCGGCATAGCGCTCACCACAGACCCGATCAGCGAACCAACGATAGGAGCAGCAGTGAACGATCGCGTTGTCGGAGCAGGCGACCTGCGATTCGAGCTCGTCGATGGCTGGGAACACGTGCCAGCTGGCTGGCACCAGTTCGACGTGCCGGCGGTGTGCACGGACAAGGCGGGCAACGTATACGCCTTCTGGCGCGGCGACCACCGGGTCGTGGTGTACGACCGTACGGGGCACTGCGTCGACAGCTGGAGCGAGCCGCCGTTCGACGTCCGGGCACACGGGATCTACATGAGCCCGCAGGAACAGCTGTACCTGGTGGACGAGGGGACGCACTCGGTCGGCCGGTTCACCACGGCAGGCAAGTTCCTCACCCAGTTCGGGCCGTCGGGAAAACCGAGCGACAGCGGGTACGACGGGGAGAACTACCGGACCATCACCCATGGCGCGCCGCCCTACCGCCGGCCCACCGGGGTCGCCGTCGCGCCGTCGGGCGAGGTTTACGTCTCCGACGGCTACGGGAACGCCCGGGTCCACCGCTTCACGGCCGACGGGACACTGCTCCGGTCCTGGGGTGAACCAGGCCGCGAGCTGACGCAGTTCCACGTGCCGCACGCGGTCTGGGTGCACACCGACGGCCGTGTTTTCGTGGCCGACCGAGAGAACGAGCGGATCCAGATCTTCACTCCGGACGGGGAGCTCGAGTCGTACTGGACCGATGTGCAGCGGCCGCAGGGCATTTTCATCGACGGCAGCGGACACGTGTACATCGCCGAGGGATCATGGCCCGCTGGCTGGGAGTCGCAACGGCGGGGTGCGATCACCGTCCCTGAGCCTGGCCGGATCAGCATCTACGACGTGCACGGCGGCGTGCTGGCCCGGTGGTCGAACCCCGATCCCGCCGAGCCCGGCTACATGCTGTCTCCGCACGGGATCTGGGTGGACAGCGAGGGATCGATTTACACCTGCGCCAACGTCGGCACGATGGGTGAGCACCTCGGCACCGGACCGGCCCCGGCCCTGCTCAAATTCGCCCGGATCTAGATGGGAGATGCGCCCGATGACTGAATACACGCGTGACGACTTTGAGCGCCTGATCCGCGATCGAAGCAACTGGGGCCGGTGGGGGGACGACGACGAGGTGGGGGCGATCAACCTGATCACCCCGGAAAAGCGGGCGGCGGCGGCCCGGCTGGTTCGCAGCGGCCGCTCCGTATCGCTCAGCATGCCGTTCCCGACGATCCCGGCTCCTGACAACCCGCGGCCCGCGGCGCACTTCATGAGGATCAACGATCGCGGCTCAGGCGCCGGCGCGGCGACGGACTACTACGGCGTCGAGTACCACGGCCTGATCTGCACCCACATTGACGCGCTGTCGCACACCTGGGACGCGAACGGCATGTGGCAGGGCTGGAAGCCCGAGGAGACGATCACGACAAACGGCGCCCGGCGCGGCGGGATCCAGAACTGGCGCACCGGCATCGTCACGCGCGGCGTGCTGCTGAACGTTCCGGCAAGCCGCGGGACTGCCTACGTCACGGCCGATGAGCCGGTGCACGGCGAGGAGCTGCGCGCCATCGCGAAGGCTCAGGGCGTCACGCCGGAACCGGGAGACTGCCTGGTCGTGTACTCAGGCCGGCAGCACTGGAACGCCGAGAATCCGCCGATCGGAACCCGGCCGGTGCGCCCGGGCCTGCACGCCTCCTGCCTGGAATACATCAGGGACATCGACTGCGCGCTGATCGCCTGGGACATGCAGGACGCCACGCCGATCGTCGGCGGACTTCCCTGGAGCGTCCACGCCGCCATTCATGCGTTCGGGGTCGCCATCATCGACAACTGCGACCTCGAGGACCTCGCGCAGGCGTGCGCCGTCGAGGGCCGTCACGAGTTCATGCTCGTCGTCGCGCCGCTCATCGTGAACGGCGGCACCGGGTCGCCGGCGAATCCGCTCGCTGTCTTCTGATCCCCGCTCCTCTTCTTCTTTATCCGAACGGGCGCGGCTGACTCCCAGCACCAACACAACTCTGAAAGATGGAGGTCGAAGACCGATGACGCTCGTACACAATCCATCCGCCAGTGATCGTGCCTACCTGTGGACCAGGGACCGGATCCTCGACGGTACCTTCGCCACCGGGGGGATGATCACCGAAGGCGAGATCTCCGGATCTGTCGGGGTCTCGCGGACCCCGGTCCGCGAGGCGTTCCTGCGCCTGGCTTCCGAGGGAATCCTCGAGCTCTTCCCCAAACGCGGTGCGTTCGTCGTTCCGGTCACTCCCGCGGAGACGCGCAACGTTATCGAGGCCAGGCTCTTGATCGAGGGCTGGGCGGTAGGAGTCGTGGCAGCCTCGGCAGACCGGGCCGCGACCGTGTGCATGCTCGAGGACTGCATTGCCGAGATGAACGCCGCCGGCCTGGCCGGCGAGACGCTCGGCTACTACGAGGCGGACCGGAAGTTCCATGAGACGATCGTGGCGGCCACGGACAACACGCACCTGGCCACGTTCTACCGATCGCTCAGGGACCGGCAGCTTCGGATCAGTGCCGCGCTGGGCTCGATGCGAAGACGGACGGAGCGGATTCACGCCGAGCACCAGAACATCAAGACAGCGATCGCGGACGGTGACGGCGAGCGGGCGGTGATGCTGGTACGGAGCCACATCGGTAATAACCGCGACGCGCTGGAGCTCGAGCTCAGGGCCGGCTGACGGGCTGGTCGCGCAGCTCCGCCGTCATTGAGCTGTACACCTGGTGCAGCACGGCCACCTCCGAGGACAGCACAATGATCTTCACGCCGGCCGCTATCCAGCGGCTGGCATCCTGCGGCGTGTCACACAACATGGCTACGTCCTTGCCGTGGCGAAGGGCCGAGTCGATCATCTGCCGCCGGAAACCGTCGATGACGCTGGCCTGATCAGGCTTGCCCAGGACGCCGAGTTCCTGGGCCAGGTCCGACGGGCCGAGGGTTACCGCATCGATGCCCGGAGTCGCGACGATCTCATCCAGGTGCTCGAAGGCACGTGGCGACTCGAGCATGACCGTGATGTGGACCTGCTCATTGAGCTCGGCGAGGGACGCGCCCTGCGTGAAGTCGTTGTGCGGGCCTATCCCCGCCATGCCGCGCATGCCGGCGGGTGAGTACAAGGCCGCCTCCACCACGGCCCTGGCGATCTCCGGCGTGTCGACCTGCGGGATGTGCAGTCCCCAGACACCCGCGTCGAGGAGTCGAGTCACCCACTCGCGATCCGCGGACGGGGGCCGGACCAGGATGGGGAAGCCGAGTGCCCGCGACAGTGCCGCCATGTCCGCGATCGTCGCCATGGACGGCGGCGAGTGCTCCATGTCGATCCTGGCGTAGTCAAGCCCAGCACTCTGCAGCAGCGTCAAGACAGCGGGCGTCCGGATCATGTTGATCCACGTGCCGAGCTGGACCGTGCCGCGAGCCAGCGCGGCCTTCATCGGATTCTTCTTCATACGGACTCGGCCAAGGTCAACGGAGACGTCAGGCGCTTCTGCACCGAGAGCTGATCCCGGTCCATCCGGACCTGGATGACGGATGGCCCGCCAGAGCTCAGCGCCGACCTGAGGGCTGGCTCGAAGTCGCCGCCGTCCTGAATGAGGTAGCTGCTGACGCCGAGCCCGCGGGCGAGGGCGGCGAGATCCGTGACCCCGAGCTCGGTGGCGATGACCCGGCCAGGGTACTGGGCTTCCTGGTGCATGCGGATGGTGCCTTGCCGCGCGTTGTCGAGCACGATGGCGACCACGCCGACACCATAGCGCGCCGCGGTCTCGAGTTCGGCCGCGGTCATGAGGAAGCCGCCGTCGCCCGATACGGACACGACGGGGGTGTCGGGCCTGGCGATCTTCGCCCCGATGGCGCTCGGCAGCCCGAACCCCATGGCGCCGGATGCGGGTCCGAGATAAGTGCGTTCCCTGCGGAACCGGTAGTAGCGCGCCAGCCAGCCGTAGAAGTTGCCCGCGTCGGACGCGACGATGGTGTCCGGGCTGAGCGTGTCGGCCAGGACCCGCATGACCTGCGCGTACGGAACGCCGTCGCCCGCGGCCGCCACCTCCGGGATAGCAGTAGCGTCTTCGAACCGCCGCCGGTCAGCCAGGTTTCGCTCCCGGCGCGCATCGCGAAAGGGCACCGGGTCTGGCAGCCGCTCGACCAGCGCGGCCAGTGCGGCGCCCGCGTCCGCGAGGACAGCGAGTTCCGGGGAGCGGTGGTTGACGAACGCCGCCGGATCCACGTCGACCTGGAGCACCCGGGTGCCCGCCAGCGGATAGGCATACCCGTCTGTGCTGTTCTCCTGCATCCGGTTCCCGATGACGAGCATCACGTCGGACTCGCCGAGGCGCTCCCATACCGTGGCTGCGGTCCCGAGGCCGGCGCAGCCAAGGAAGAGCGGGTGGTCGTTGGGGAACTCGTCATGGTGACGCCAGCTGGTGATCACGGGGATCTGCGTGAGCTCAGCGAAGCGGACCAGCAAGTCGAGCGCGTGTGGCGAGTTGTACAGCCCGCCGCCAGCGAATATGAGCGGCCGGTGAGCCGTCAGCAGGGCGTCCAGGAGCGCTGACAGCGCACCTGGGTCGGGGTGCGCGGCCGTGATCGGCGTCGCCGGCCGCGGCATGACGAGTGACGGCTCGTCGCAGACATCCTGCGGCACGGACACGAAGACAGGCCCGGGACGGCCGGACGTGGCTGTGGCGACGGCCTTCGCCATGATCTCCGCGGCCCGGTCAGCCGCGGGGATCTGGACCGCCCACTTGCTCAGCGGCCGCATGGCGGCGACCAGGTCAACCTCCTGGAAGGCCTCGCGCCCGGCGAAGGAGCGGTTGACCTGGCCGGCGAGCGCGATCATGGGCAGCGAATCTTGCCTGGCGTTGTGCACGCCGATCGCCATGTTCGCCGTGCCGACCGCCCGGGTGCCGAAGCACACGGCGATCTCCCCGCTGGTCCGCGCGTACCCGGCGGCCATGAAGGACCCGCCGCCCTCGTGCCTGGTCGACACGACGCCGATCGAGGAGTCGTACAGCGCGTCCAGGACGCCGAGGAAGCTTTCGCCGGGAACCCCGAAGCAGTGGCGGACGCCCGCGTTCTCCAGGGCCTGGACGATTAGCTGGCCGCCAGTCCGCTCCTTAACTCCCATGGCCCAGACATTAATGGGAGTTAGGCGTTGCGGCAACCCGTCCGATGGTACGCAACTTGTATTTATCTGAAATCCTTTCAGTGCTCACTGCGCAGGCCCGCATCGCGGTTATTAGATACATGTTGTCGACATTATGTACGCAACAGCTTGGAACGACGTATCACCAGGTCAGTGCACTAGAAAATGCATATAACAGAGCCTGTACTCCTGCCTGCCCCAATTGTTAGGGAGACGGTGTTGACAGCATCATGAGAGCAGTCTTAGAGTCCAGGCAATTCCGTGCTAAGAAAATGAGATAGGCGGGTGTCGGTCGATGACTCAGCATCCTTTGGACGGCGCAATATATGAGGGCTTCGAGTATCTCGGCTACTCCGATCAAGGGGGCCGTCCGGAGGCGATCCAGGTCATGGTGGCTGACGGATACGCATACCTGGGTCAGTCGCAGGGCCTGACCGTGCTTGACGTCACCGATCCGCGCGCGATGTCGCCGGTATTCCACCGGCCGGTGCTCGGCGCGAAGACCTGGTCGGGTCATCTCCAGGTGCACGGCGACCTCCTGCTGGTCAACGAAGAGGTGGACAACGGCCTCTTCCCGTCGTCGAGCCCGCGGCAGTCGATGTTCGGCCGCGACGGCGTGGATTTCTCGGCCGGCATGCGCGTCTACGACATCTCCGACCGCGCCAAGCCGCGCGAGATCGGCTTCATGCCGGTCGCCGGGTGCGGCGTGCACCGGATGTGGTACGACGGCGGCCGCTACGCGTATGCGTCGGCGTTCCTTGACGGGTATACGGACGCCATCTTCCTGTCGATCGACATGAGCGACCCGGCCAAGCCGGTCGAGGTTGGCCGCTGGTGGGTCCCCGGCATGTGGGAGGACGGCGGTGAGGAGCCAGCCTGGACCGGCCGCTACGCGCTGCACCACCCGATCGTCAAGGACGAGATCGCCTATTGCGCCTGGCGTGATGGCGGCATGGTCATGCTCGACGTGCACGACCCCGCCAGGCCCGCGCTCATCTCGCACACGAACTGGTGCCCGCCGTTCGGCGGCAACACCCACAACTGCCTCGGCCTGCCTGACCGCCAGCTGGTCGCAGTCACCGACGAGTCATCGATGGACCACTGCGCGGACCAGGTCAAGTACACCTGGATCTTCGACGTCCGCGAGCCATCGCGGCCAGTCAGCGTGTCGACCCTGCCGACCCCGGCCGAGCGCGACTTCTGCGCGGAGCCCGGTCATTTCGGCCCGCACAACATCTACGAGAACCGGGCGGGGGCGTGGCAAGACTCGTCGACGGTGTTCGTCACGTACCAGAACGCCGGCCTGCGGGCGTTCGATATCACCAATCAGTACCAGCCCAGGCAGACGGCTTACTTCGTCGCGTCGCCGCCCGGGCCGGACCCGGTCGGCGAGCCCGTCCCGCTGCACTCGGTGGACGTTTTCGTGACGTCCGCGGGCGTGTGCTTCCTCACGGACACCGACAGGGGCCTGTTCGCCCTCCAGTACCAGGGCTGACGAGCGTGGCGCCGGACGAGAGGAACGACGATTAGCGTTCAGTTGGGCAGCGGCGAGTACGCCTACGAGGTCGCCGAAGGATGGGGCGAGCTGCCAGACGGCTGGGTGATGAACGACGTCGGGGGCGTCGCCGTCGACCGGGACGACCGGGTGTACGTCTTCAACCGAAGCGAGCATCCGATGATCGTCTTCGACAGCAACGGGACGTTCCTCACGTCCTGGGGCGAGGACATCTTCACCCATCCGCACGGCGCGCACATCGGCCCGGATGATGCCATCTACTGCACCGACGACGGCGACCACACCGTGCGCAAGTGCACCCTCGACGGCAAGGTGCTGCTGGAGCTCGGCGTCGCGGGCAGGCCGGCTCCGTACATGAGCGGCGAGCCGTTCTGCCGGTGCACGCATACGGCGCTGTCACCGGAGGGCGACATCTACGTCTCCGACGGCTACTGGAACGCGCGCGTCCATAAGTACTCGCCAGCAGGCGTCCACCTGCTGTCGTGGGGACACCCGGGCATCGATCCGGGCGAGTTCAACCTGCCGCACAACATCGCCTGCGACGCCGACGGCTGGGTCTACGTCGCGGACCGGGAAAATCACCGGATTCAGGTCTTCGACGGCAGCGGCCGGTTCGAAACCGAGTGGCATGGCGTCCACCGGCCAAGCGGCCTGTTCCAGGCGGCGGACTCGCTCTTCTACGTCGGGGAAGCCGGTACGACCTTCGACTTCAACCGCGACGCCCCGAACCTCGGCCCGCGGGTCAGCGTCTGGAGCAGCAGCGGGACGCTGCTCGCCCGCCTCGGCGCGACCCCGGCGGCCGGCGTCGCGCCTGGGCAGTTCCTGTCGCCGCACGGGATCGCCGTCGACTCCCGCGGTGACATCTACGTCGGCGAGGTGGCTTACACCTCATGGCCGATCCGGTTCCCGGACCTTCCGCGCCCCGCGCGCCTTCGGAGCCTGCAAAAACTCATCAGATCACGGTCATAAAGAAACGACAGGCGGACGCCTGTCCGTAGGAGGGACAATGAAGCCGATCAACCCAACGCCGTCGTCATGGGACCGCGGCGCTCGGCTGCTGAGACACAAGAGAACGCTGGCTGGGGCGGCTGTCGTCGTCTTGGCCGTCACCACCGGCTGCTCCTCGGCGGCCTCGAGTAGCAGCTCATCGGCCGCCGGCACGCAGGCGTCAGCGGCGGCATCAGGTTCGTCGGCGTCAGCGTCAGGGCCGGCGGTCGCGGGCTGGGCGCAGGCGCTCGCCGCCTACGCCGCCTACACCGGCTCGAAACCGGGGGCGGCCGACATGAGCCTGCCGCCGATCGACATCGGCTTCTCGATGAACGGCGGCGGATCCATCCCGCCGCAGGACTCCGGTGAAGACCAGACAGCCGTCGAGACCTTCGTGAACTACATCAACAAGTACCTGGGCGGGGTGGACGGGCATCCGGTCGGGGTGGTGGTCTGCAACGTCAAGAACTCCGAAGAGGAGGGCGCCGCGTGCATGAACCAGTTCCTCAACACGCCCGCGGTCAAGACCATCGACTACGGATCGCTGGCAGTCGGCTCCGCCACTGAGGACGCGGTCGACGCCGGCAAGAAGCCGATCATCATGCCCTTCACCTTCGGCGGGGCCGACAACACCAGCCCGCACACCTACGTGCTCGGCGCCACAGGCGAGCTCTCGGGTAACGCGATCGGCACGTTCGCTGTCGACGGGCCGCTGCACGCCAAGAGTGTCGTCATCGTCTACCCGCAGGTTGCCGGCTCCGAGGCGGTAGCGCAGGGCGAGGCGCTGGGAGCCACGAAAGCGGGCGCGACGGTCAAGCTGGTCGGGTTCGACGAGACGACCGAGAACGTGCTCGGCGCGCTTGCCGCCGCGGACGCGCAGAGCGCCCAGGCCGTGATCACGGCGTCGCTGACGACCGCGGCGAATTGCATCGCCTTCTACAAGGCGGCGCAGAACCTGGGCATCTCCCAGTCGAAGATGATCGGCCAGACGGACTGCACCTCGTACGACTCCTCGGTGACAGCCCAGTACCCAGGCGGTCACTACCCGGAGATCTGGTACCAGCGGGGCCAGCCGCTCGATGACCTGCTGCTGCCTTACACCCCGGCGGGGCTGAACTTCAAGGCTGTCGTCACCGGCATGGGCGGCACCCTGCTGGACTTCGAGAACTACGCGTGGGTCAACGAGTTCGCCGGCATCATGACCGATGACAAGTTCTTCAACGAGATCGGCTACACGGCCCTCTCCGGTTCGGACAGCGCTGCTCTCCTCGAGGCCAAGGCCGCGGCGTTCAGGGGACCGGTCGTCATGGGTCCGCCCACCGTCGAGTGCGGGAAGTACCGGCTGCTGCCGGCCGACTGTGCCGATGGCTCCTTCTTCTTCCGCTACGACGGTGGAACTCAGTACTCGGCCTACACCGGCACCGGCGGCCCCGGACAGGTCGCCGGGTACATAGAGCCGTCGCCGGGCCTGGAGCAGTACTACGGAGTGCTGCCCGGCAAGTGATCCGTCGGTTGGGGCAGGTCCAGCCGTCATCGGCGGCTGGACCTGCCTTGCGGATGACGTGAGAGCAGGCGTTGCATGCAACAGATATTCCTCTTCGCGGTGCTCGGCCTCGGGTCGGGAGCGTTCATCGCGGGCATAGCCACCGGCCTCGTCGTGATGTACCGCGGGTCGGGCGTCATCAACCTGGCGATGGGCGCCCAGGCCATGGTCGCCGGCTACGCGTTCTGGGGCTTCACCACTGGTGAGTTCGGCTTCACGCTGGGCAAGTGGCTCGCCGTGCCCCTGGCGCTGGTGACGGTCCTGGTGCTCGGGGGGCTCATGGAAGTGCTCGCCTTCCGCCCGCTCCGGGCGGCGGCTCCGGTCGCCAAGCTGGTGGCGTCGCTCGGCATCCTGCTTTTCCTGGCGGCCGGCTTCACGCTGTGGTTCGGCCCGCAGCCGGTGAACGAGCCGCCCTTGCTGCCGACCGGCAATATCAGCGTGGTCGGCGTCGGGGTGCCGGAGTCCGGCCTGATCCTCGCGGCCGTCGCCCTCGCGATGGCGGTGGGCCTGAGCCTGCTGTACCGGTACACGCGGTTCGGGCTCGCCACGCGGGCCACCGCGGAGAGCGAAGTGTCCGGTGTGCTGGCCGGGCTGTCGCCGAACGGGCTGGCGATGGCGAACACTCTGCTCGCATCCCTGGTCGTGGGCATAGTCGGCGTGCTATCCGGATCGCTCACTTCCCTGGATCCGACGACCGTGCCGCTGCTCGTCATCCCGGCACTGGCCGCCGCGCTGTTCGCCCGTTTCACGTCGGCGATCATCGCCTGCCTCGTCGGTCTCGGTGTGGGCGTGGTCGAGAACCTCATCTACTACGCATCGGTCCAGGCGTGGTTTCCCAAGGATCAGGGAACCCCCATCCCCGGGCTGGATCAGCTGCTCGAGTTCCTCCTCGTCGTCATCGCCCTGTTCGCCATGGGGTCGCGGCTGCCCGGCCGCAGCGCGGTCACCGAGAAGCGGTTGCCGAGCGTTCCGCTGCCTGAGCGGTTCTTGCGGCCGACCATCGTGTGCAGCGTCGTCACGATCCTCGCGCTCATCGTCCTTTCGTACGGCTGGCGTGAGGCCCTGCTAACCAGCCAGGTCGCCATCGCATTGATGCTCTCCATCGTCGTGATCACGGGTTACGTGGGTCAGATCTCCATCGTCCAGCTGGTGCTGGCCGGCGTGGCCGGGTTCACCACGGCCCACGTCGACGAGGCGTGGAACCTGCCTTTTCCGCTGGGGCCAATCCTGGGCGTGCTGGCCGCGACGTTGGTCGGACTGTTCATCGGCAGCTCCGCGTTGCGCGTCCGCGGCGTGCAACTGGCGGTGGTCAGCCTGGCCGCCGCCGTCGCGATCGAGCAATTCTGGTTCACCAACACGATCTGGGGCGAGTCGAACACGGGTAACGCCGTCCCCGATCCGAAGGTCTTCGGCGTCGACCTCGGCTACCATGCCGGGTTTGGCGGTATCGACAACAAGCTCCCCAGCCCCGTGCTGGGCTTCTCCTTCCTCGTGATCCTGATCGTCATGGGCCTGTTCGTGGTCAATCTCCGGCGGACGAATCTCGGCCAGCAGATGCTCGCCGTGCGCGCCAACGAGAGGGCCGCGGCAGGCGCGGGCATCTCGGTGCGCAACGTCAAGCTCCTGGCGTTCGGGATCAGCTCGTTCCTCGCCGGCATATCCGGCGTCATGGCTGCCTACAGCTATGACTCGGTATCGGCCAACAACTACGATGCCCTGTCCTCGCTCAGCATCGTCGCGTTCGCCTACGTAGGCGGCATCACAACGCTCATCGGAGCGATCGCGGCTGGCCTGATCACCACGCAGGCGCTGGTTCCTTACGTGTTCCAGACCTACCTGCACATCTCGGGTTCGTGGGCCCTGCTGGTGGGCGGGTTTTTCGTCGTCTTCAACCTCATATTCGCCCCGAACGGGGTTGGCCTCGGCACCCGGCGGGACCTCGGACGGCTCCGGCGGCTGGTGCTGAGAGCCTTGCCGCGGACGGCCGGCCCTGCGGTCGCGGGGCCGGACGCCGCAGCGACCGAGCCCGCGCGAGCCGGGTCAAGAGAGGCGGGCTTGTGATGCAGAGCGACGGGCAGTTGCCCGCGCTGTCGGTCCGCGGTCTTTCCGTCTCATATGGCGGGGTCCGGGCGGTGTCCGACGCTGACCTCGACGTGCCGGCGGGCCAGCTGGTCGCCCTGATCGGCCCGAACGGGGCAGGTAAGACCACGCTCATCGACGCGATATCCGGATTCGTCCGGTACCAGGGCGTGGTGCGGCTTGATGGCCGGGACCTCGCCGGCCTGCCGCCCCACCGCAGGGCGCAGCTTGGCCTGTCGCGGACGTGGCAGTCGATCGAGCTCTTCGACGACCTGTCTGTCCGGGAGAACCTCTCGGTCGCGTCCGGTCGCGTCCGGGGCTGGCGGACCGTCGGCGAACTCCTCGGCAGGCTACGGCCGCCAGCGGAGTCGATCAGCCAGGCGCTGTCGCTGCTTGGCCTGGAGAAGCACGCCGACGCGAAAGCCGCCGACCTTTCCGAGGGCCAGCGCAAGCTCGTCGGCATCGCGCGCGCTCTCGTGGCCCAGCCCCGCGTGCTGTGCCTGGATGAGCCAGCGGCCGGCCTGGACACGCACGAGAGCAAGCGGCTGGGCCAGCAGCTGCGCCAGATCGTCGATACCGGCATGCCGATCCTGCTGATCGACCATGACATGAACCTCGTACTCGAGGTCTCCGATCATGTCGTGGTGCTGGAATTCGGCAAGGTGATCGCCTCGGGATCGAGCGAGCACGTCCGCCGCGACCCCCGGGTCATCGCGGCCTACCTTGGCGGGGCGGGAGAGCTGGATTCGGCCGAGACCGAACAGCCGGCCGCCGATCAGGAATCCGCGAACGGAGCAGCCCGGTGACCGAACCCACGCTCACGATCAGCGATCTGACGGCGGGCTACACGAGGGCGCCTGTCATAAGAGGCGTGAACCTGCGGGTGGCGCCAGGGGAGATCGTCGCCCTGCTCGGTCCCAACGGGGCGGGCAAGACCACCACCCTGCGCGTGATCTCGGGCCTGGTGCAGCCGATGAGCGGCGAAGTGAGCTTCATGGGATTGGACCTCACGCGGGTCCAGCCGCACTTCCGTGCCCGGACAGGCATCGCGCACGTGCCGGAGGGACGCGGCATATTCTTCGGCCTCACCGTGGACGAACACTTCCGGCTGTCGTACCGGGGCGAACGGCTGAGCGCCGATGTCGCCTATGGCTACTTCCCGCCGCTGGCTAAGCTCAGGTCGCGGCGGGCCGGACTGATGTCCGGCGGCGAGCAGCAGATGCTCGCGCTCGGCCGCGCGCTCGCGCGAATGCCCAAGCTGCTCCTCCTCGATGAGCTCAGTCTCGGGCTCGCCCCAGTGATCGTGGAGCGGCTGCTCCCGGTCGTGCGCAGATACGCCGATGATGCTGGCTGCGCAGTGCTCCTGGTCGAGCAGCACATCCAGCTGGCGCTCCAGGTCGCCGACCGCGGATACGTGCTGGCACACGGTGAGGTCGTCCTTGAAGGCGCCGCGGACAAGCTGCGCGGCGATACGCAGCATGTGGTCGCGAGTTACCTCGGCGAGGAGACCGAGGATCCGCCGCCCGGTCCGGGCGGCGGCGAGCGTGATGGCCAGCTACCCAGCTAGAGGAAGGGGCAGACACCGATGACGATGGCTCCGCCGTCAGTCGAGGATTCGCTGTACATCGGCGGTACCTGGCGCCAGGCCACGGACGGGCCGATCGACGTGATCGATCCAGCCGACGAACGTGTGCTGGCCAGCGTGCCCAGCGCCACCACGGGCGAGGTGCACGCGGCCCTGGCGGCGGCTCGCGCGGCGCAGCGGGACTGGGCGCGTACTCCCTCGATCGTCCGCGGGCAGTACTTGCGGGCCATGGCAGGCTTGCTGCGAAGCAACAAGGGCCGGCTCGCCGATCTCATCGTCAGCGAGGTCGGCAAGCCAGTGCGCCAGGCGCTCGACGAGATGGATTTCGCGATCGGGTTCCTCAGCT
>Ga0070717_10000335_pt1 | contig 30291 bp, 30 predicted proteins | sample LARL113metaG_FD_71366 | JGI IMG/M metagenome (GOLD analysis project Ga0070717, IMG submission 71366) | Corn, switchgrass and miscanthus rhizosphere microbial communities from Kellogg Biological Station, Michigan, USA - LAR L11-3 metaG | ecosystem: Host-associated > Plants > Roots > Rhizosphere ...
GCCGCGTAGACGGCGAAGGATCCCCTGCCCACATGCGCGTCTCTCGCAGAAAGGCGGGGGATTCCTCACCGTCTGCGCGGCTCGGAATGACACGGACGCCTTGTGCAGAGCTTCCCTAACAACTAAGAACCTAAGAACTAGAAACCGCAGCCGCGGCCTCGCCCAGATACCGGTAGCCGATCTTCGCCACCGCCACGATCACCGCGGAGTCCGTCCCCACCGCCTTCTGCAGCTTGCGCCGCAGCCGCGTCACGTGCGTGTCGACGGTGCGCGAGTTCAGGTTGAGGTCGACGCGGTAGTTCCAGACGCGCGAGAGCAGCTCGTCGCGCGGCACGACGCGCTCCTTGTTCTTGAAGAGGTACATCAGGAGGTCGAACTCTTTCGGCGAGAGCTTGAGCTTCTGGTTCTTCGCCGACGCCTCGCGCGTCGACGGGTCGAGCTTGATCAACTCGTCCTCGCAGATCACTTTGCTCGACGCGGCGGGCGCCTCGCTGCGGCGCATCACCGCGTCGATGCGCGCGAAGAGCTCCTGCAGGCCGAACGGCTTCGTCACGTAGTCGTCGGCGCCGCCGCGGAGGCCGCGCACCTTGTCGGTCTCCTGTCCGCGCGCGGTCAGGAGGATCACCGGGATCTTCGAGAACTTGCGGATATGGTCGAGGACCTCGAAGCCGCTCTTCTTCGGCAGCATCAAGTCGAGGAGCACCAAGTCGGGCTTCTCGGCGTGGAACTGGCGGATCGCTTCCTCGCCGTCCGCGGCCTGGATCGTGTCGTAGTTTTCCAGGCGCAGATTGATCTCCAGCCCCTGGCGCAGCCCCGCTTCGTCCTCAACGATCAAGATCTTCGTCATTTCGTTCTCCGAATGCACATTCTACGAAGACGTCCGTAGACAGGTTTCGGTTGGTCAGAATGCCTGCGGGGCGTGCGCGAAGCGCGGCACCGCCTGTTGGGTCTCGGTCCTGCCGCGGGGGAAGATCATCCGGAACGTCGATCCGACGCCGGTCTTGGAGTCGACTTCGATGCGCCCGCCGTGCGAGACGACGATCTGCTGCACGAGCGTGAGGCCGAGCCCGGCGCCGCGCCGCGTCTGCGTGTCGGAGAACTGGGCGCGGTAGTAGGGATCGAAGATGCGCTGGAGGTCGGCGGCGTCGATGCCGATGCCGCAGTCGCGCACCTCGATGACGACGTGCTCGTCCGTCTGCTTGAGCGCGACGTGGAGCAGCTTGACGTCGCCCGAGTACTTCATGGCGTTGTCGATGAGGTTCAGCAGCGCGCGCGAGACGGCGTCGCGGTCCCACAGCTGCTCGTCGATGAGGTCGTCGATCTCGACGGTGACGTCGAAGCCGCGGCTGCGGATCCACGACTCGTACGTCGTCATCACGCTGGTGACGAGCTCGCGCGGATAGACCGGCGCGAAGGCCAGGGCCTTGGCCTGGCGGTGCTGCATGCGGGCGACGTCGAGCACGTTCTCGACGAGATGCGAGAGGTGCAGGACCTCGCGCAGGATGGAGTCCTCGATCTCCGTGCGCTGCTTCTCGCTGAGCTTGTTGCTGCGCTTGAGCGTCTCCGCGCCGAGGCGGATCATCGACAGCGGCGTGCGCAGCTCGTGCGAGACGTTCGCGATGAGCGCGCCGCGCAGCTTCATCGTCTCCGCTTCCTTGCGCATGCCGCGCAGCGCGAGGTAGGCGCCGAGCGCGGTGAGGAGAACGGCGATGAGGCAGACGAAGGCGCTGATCCGCCGGGCGTTCTCCCACCCTTCCGTCCCGGCGGCGTTCGGCACGAAGGCGCGCATGCCGTACGCGTCAAGCGGCGGCGCGAGCGGCGCGACGAACGCGAAGCCGTCGGCCGTGCGGCTGGCCCCGGCGTGTCCGTTGAGCACGAGGTCGATCTGCGCCTTCGCCTGCGAGCGCGCCTGCAGCGGCGGCACGCGCACGGCGCTGCGCACGTGCGCGAGGAGGCGCGCGGGGTCGTACGTGTAGCGCACGAGGCCGCTCGACGTGTAGAACTCGCGCTGCAGCCGGGCGTCGTGCCCCGGCGGCGCGATGGAGCTGGCGAAGATGGCGCTGGCCGGATCGGCGTCGGGGACGTAGATCGCGCCGACGATCCAGTCGTGTCCGGCCATCCAGCTCTGCAGCGCGCCGGCGGCCGGCTTGCTCAGGCCGCGCTCGAGCTGCTGCCACTCCTCGCTGACTTTGAAGAGCTCGTTGCCGGCGGCGGAGTCGAGCTGCCGCGCCGTGACGTCGGCGGCGTAGCCGGCGTACTGCATGGCCAGCGTGTTCGCGCCGTGCTCCATCTGCCGCGAGAGCTGCCACGACCGCCAAGCCAGGCCGCCGAGGGCGACGGAGATGATCAGGAGAGGAAGAAGGACATTCCGGGCGCCGGTAGACCGCTCACTTCGCGTGAGGCTCGCTCGCAACCTCGCCAGGAATCGTAGGGACATGGTCTTCCAGCATTACCGCTGTGAGTCCGGAACCGCTGAAGCGATCGTGCCATGCGCCTCGGCCAGGTGCTGGGCGATGATGCGCTCGATCTGGGCCTTCGAATACGGCTCCATCATCACATCGATTCTCTTGAGAGCGCCGCGCCGCCGAACGATCATCCAGAGGTGCCGGTGCGTCTTCCCGACCTCATCCACGATCTGGTGGAAGTCCTCGATCGTCGCCTCGGTGGCGCGGTGGTTGTTGACCGCGACGAGGCGGTCGCCGGCCCGCAGGTCGGCGTGCTCGGCCGGGCTGTCGGGGGCGACGGTCTTGATGACCAGGCCCGGCGCCACATCCTCGACTTGCACGCCGAGGTAGAGGCGTCCGGCCAGCATCTGCCGGATCTGCCGCGCGCACTCTTCTTTCGTGGCGCTGCACTTTTTCGACTCGGCGGCGGCAAGCGCCGTCACGGCCGCGGCGGCAGCGACAACGGCAGCGATCTGGAGCAATCGGGAACGCATCTTCGGTTCTGGGTCCTTGGCCGTCGACAATCTACGTCTTCGGCAAGGCAGGCGGCGATTACAAATCCGAAAATCTCCGATGAATTCCCTGCGCTGTCAACGATTTATCCTTCGGAGCGGTTGGCGATTGGCGGTCGGCGATTAGGGCGGGTGGGCCTAATCGCCAATCGCTAATCGCCAACCGCTGAGAGGGATCAAGGCCGCGTGGCCCGACGTCGCGGGGTCGCCGGCGGCGGAGGCGGCGGCGGAGGAGGCGGTGGCGCGGTGTCGGGGCCGAAGACGCGCAGGGCGTAGCGGTCCGCGACGACGATCTTCGCGCCGGCGCTGTCGATCTGCAGCGGCGCCTGCACGGTGAGGCCGCTCGGCAGCACGTCGCCGAACGCGAGCCCCGTGCGCAGAAGCGTGTCGCCGTTCCATACCAGCGCTCCGTTCGGCGCGGGCCCGGCCGTGCCCGGGGTCGAGATCGCCACGAACGCGACCTCGACCGGGTCGAGCGGCACGCTGATGTCGTAGACGTGCAGCCCGTCGTCGCTGCGCACGACGAGCCGGTCGCCGGTGATGAAGGCCTGGCGCACGGCGACCGGGATGACCTTCACGACCGTCGGGTTGTTGCGGTCGTGGAGGTCGACGACGCCGATGGCGATGGCCTCGCCGCCGACGTACGCGAAGTCGCCGCCGTTGGCCACGACTTCGTAGTAGTGCCCCTTGATGCCGCCGACCTGCGCCGCGTCGGCGTAGTGCGCGAAGTCGACGACGTGGAAGCCCGACCACGGGTTGTCCTCGAGGATCGTGTCGCGTGCGAAGGCGGCGTTGCTCGGCGTGCGGCCGAAGGAGTGAAAGACTTTGACGAGCTTCGGTTGGTATGGATCGCTGACGTCGATGAGGTCGACGTCGCCGCGGCCGTAGAGGATGACCTGCTTGCCGAGGAGCTTGACGTGGTCCTCGATGTTGTCGATGGAGAGCGTCGAGAGCTCGCGCGGCGCGCCGGTTTTCGAGACGTCGATGACGCGGAAGAACGGCCGGTCGACGACGTAGGCGAGCGTGCCGTCGGTGGCGGCGCCGCTGACCGGGCCGGCGAGGTCGTGGACGTCGCCGAGGAGCTTCGGCGCGCCGGCGACGTCGTAGACGCGCAGCGGCACGCCGGTCTCGGTCGGAAGGCCGAAGCGGTCGAAGTTCGTGCCGCTGACGTAGAGGCGGTTGCCCGCGGCCGCGAGGGTCTGCACGGCGTCGGAGATCGTGGCGGTCTGGCCGCTGTCGTCGAAGATGCGGATGGTCGTCCCCGCCTCGCTCGCGTAGACCTTCGCGCCCGACACCGCGACGCGCGCGAGGTCGCTCTCGCCGGCGCCGCTGCGGCGGACGACGTTCGGCGCGAGCGGGTCGGTGATGTCGGCGACGACGAGGCCGTCGACGCCGCCGGCGATGTAGAGCCGATTGCCGTCGACGGCGAGGTCCTGCGCGTTTTCGGGTAGAACGCTCGGGTCCTGCGCGCCGGTGAGGTCGATGACGCTGATGCCGACCTTGTCGACGGCGACGTAGAGCGCGTCGCCGGCGAGGGCGATGGCGTTGATGTTGTTCGTGAAGATGGCGTGCTGCGCTTCGCTCATGTCGGGCGCGAAGACGGTGACGCCCTTGGCCGACGCGGCGACGATCCACTTGTCGTTCGCGCGGAGGTGGGCGTAGCCGCGCGCCGGCGTGTGCGCGACCGGGGCGAGGCCGCGGTCGAAGCGGTCGATGCCGAGGCGCGTGAGGACGAGGAGGTCGCCGTTCGCGGCGAAGGCGCCGTCGAGCGACTCGCCCTCGGTGTCGATGACGGCGGCGCGGCGGATGGCGGCGGGGTCGCTGACGTCGTACTGCGCGACGCCGCGGCCGTCGATGTCATAGACGACGTTGTCGCGGACGAGGAAGGCGTGGCTGACGCCGCGCGCGCCCCACACGCCCGACTGCGCGAGGAGAGGGGAACAGACCAGGATCAATAGCGGGAAGAGCCGTTTCATGCAAAAGATAGCCCGCCAAAGGCGCGCGGGACGTGAAAGTCGGGCGGCGTCTTCATGGTGGGCTGCCACGCGCTGTACTCGTCGGGACTCCCGCGGTCGATGCGGTAGAAGTTCGCCCGCCACTCCCCCTCGGCCTTTGCACCGAGCGAAGCGAACGGGATGCGCACGAGGACGTCGAGCGACGCCGGCGTCGTGCGCACGGCGGCGAAGAGGCCCGCGCAAGTCCAGGCGAGGTCCGTCGTCATCGTGCCGCGGTCGAGGTCGGGCGAGTCGATGACGGCGTCGAAGGTGGTGCCGAGCGGGTTGACCTCGATCTCGAAGTAGCGCGACGGCCGCTCCGGCGCGAGAAAGAGCTCGACGACGTCCTCCTTCCACAGCGGCTCGTCATGCCGCAGAAACGTCGCCGCGACGCCGTCGTCGTCGCCGAGGAAAAGCGCGGTGAGGCAGTCGCCGTCATGAAAGAGCACGAGCCGCGTGCCGAGGCGCGGCGCCGCGCCGTCGTCCGCGCGCCGCAGCGCGACGGGAGTGCATCCGCGGGGGATGGCCCAGGGGTCTTCGAAGGTGAAGGTCGCGCGCGGGACGAGCATCGATTGAATCATATGAGGGCGCGGGGCGCAGGGGGCAGGGCGCAGGTGGTGTCATCGCGAGAACACCACCTGCGCCCCGCGCCCTGCGCTCTGCCCCCTCCCATGCGCGCGGCACACCCCGTGCAACGCCCCCCGCGGGTCATGATCGATCTCGAGCTGGATGAACTGAAACGCGAATTCCTCACCGAGGCGGAGGAGAAGGTCCGCGAGATCGAGTCGAAGCTCGCCGACCACTCGCCCGAGTCGCTCGAGCGCGTGTCGTATCTCGCGCATCAACTGAAGGGCTCCGGCGGCAGCTACGGATTCCAGCGCATCTCCACCGACGCCGCCGAATTGGAGAGCGCCATCGAGCGCCAGGCCGGCGGCGAGGCCATGGACGAGGCCATCCGCCAGCACGCCGTCAACCTCCGCTCGGAGATCGATCGGCGGTCGCGGGAGCTGTCGCAGGATCCGCGCGCCGCGGGCGCGTGACCCGGTTCAGCTCCGTCCGTTTTTCCGCCTGGACCTGGTTTCGCCCGCTCTTCTTGGCGCGATAAAGCGCTTTGTCCGCCGCCACGACCACGCCTTTCGCGGCGTGGATCTTCGTGTGCGGCACGCTGGCCACGCCGATGCTCACCGTGGCGTGCAGCGGTCCGGCCGAGGTCTGGAACGGCGTCTCTTCGATGAGCGAGCGGATCTTCTCGGCGAAGGTGATGGCGTCGCCGAGGTCCGTCTCCGGCATCATCACCGCGAACTCCTCGCCGCCGTAGCGCGCCGCCAGGTCGGTGGCGCGGATCGATTCCTGGAAGATCTTCGCCACGCACTTCAGCACCTCGTCGCCGACGGCGTGGCCGTAGGTGTCGTTGACCTTCTTGAAGAAGTCGATGTCGATGATGGCCAGCGACAGCGGGCGCTGGTAGCGCTGCGACTCCTCGAACGCGCGCGCCATCTCGTCCTGAAAGTAGCGGTGGTTGTAGAGCTTGGTGAGGCCGTCGGTGATCGACAGGAGCTCCAGGCGCTTGTTCGTTTCCAGCAGCTCTTTCTGCAGGTCGACGATGCGCTTGGCGGCACGGATGCGCGCCAGGAGCTCGGCGGCCTGGAAGGGCTTGGTGATGTAGTCGTCGGCGCCGAGGTCGAGGCCCTCGACCTTGTCCTCCTGCTCGGCCTCGCCTGTGAGCATGATGATGTAGCTCGTGCGGAGCTGAGGGTCGGACTTCAACTCGTGGCAGAGGACCACGCCGTCCATGTCGGGCAGACGGCGGTCGAGGATGGCGAGGTCCCACGGCGTGGTGTGCAATTGGCGCCGCGCCTCCTCTCCCGTGGCGAACTCGACGACGTCGTAGCCGCTGCGGGTGAGGAAGAGACGGACGAGACGGCGGATCGCCGCGTCGTCGTCGACGATCGCAATGAGGAATTTCCCACGGTCCTCTGCCACAAGGGCTCACTTCGGCAAAGGCGGTGCCACCCGCATGGAGATGTCGAGCGCTGTGACGGAATGCGTGAGCGCGCCGACGCTGATGCGGTCGACGCCGCTTTCCGCGATGGCGCGGACGCTCTCGAGCGTGACGCCGCCCGAGGCTTCGAGCGGCACGGCGCCGGCGGTGCGAAGGACGGCGCGGCGGAGCTCGTCCGGCGCCATGTTGTCGAGGAGGATGAAGTCGGGCCCGAGGGCGAGCGCTTCGTCGAGCTCGTCCATGTCGCGCACCTCGACCATGATCTTCTGCGGCAAGCCGCGGCTCCGGATGCGCTCGACGGCGTTGGTGATGGAGCCGGCGCGGTCGACGTGGTTGTTCTTGATGAGGAACATGTCGTAGAGGCCGATGCGGTGGTTCTCGCCGCCGCCGCAGCGGACGGCGTACTTGTCGAGCGCGCGCAGGCCCGGCGCGGTTTTGCGGGTGTCGTAGATCTTCGCGTTCGTCCCCTCGACCGCGTCGACGTACGTTCTCGTCGTCGTGGCGATGCCTGACGCGCGCTGCAGGAAGTTGAGCGCGGTCCGCTCGCCGCTGAGCAGCGCGACGACGCCGGCCTCGACCTCGGCGATGACGTCGCCGGGCTCGACCGGATCCCCATCATTCTTCATCCCACGAAAGGAGCTCGTCGGATCGATGGCCGCGAAGGTTGCCTCGGCGAACGGCAGCCCGGCGAGGACGCCGGCGGCCTTGACGAGAAAGCGCGCGCGGCCGCGCTCGCCCGGCTCGAAGATGGCTTCGCTGGTGATGTCGGGCAGATCCTCGGCGAGCGCGCGGCGGACGATTTCGGCGATGTCGGCAGCGTTCATGCCCGGAATGCTCTCATCATGCCGCCCGTTTCCGATTGCGGTTCGTTGACAAGTTGGGGGCGCACCGGCTTCGACGGGGACACGTCGGGGCGGTGGTTGCATGCCGAGCTGATTGCCTCGTAAAAACGATCACACTGAGTAGCTGCGAACAACAGCGAACTCGCCCTCGCGGCCTAAAAACCCGTGAGCGCCTCTCCGCCCGGTCGCTCGAGCCGGCGGAAGAGGTGTCATGAAGTCGAGCTAAGGTGCCGCGGACCGCCTGGCCGCAGCACACGAAAACCGCACAGGCTGGCCCGCGCTCGTTCCCCGCTCTCCGGGCAGAACGCAGGCGAGATAAAAAAGGAGAGACAAGCATGTAGGAGCCACGTTCCACTGCTCTCGGACGCGGGTTCGACTCCCGCCGCCTCCACCAATGATTTTCGGGTCCTAAGTCGCTGATATCCAGGGCCTTAGACGATTCGGGAGATTCCGGAGAATCGCTCGCGGGGTCAATACGTGTACTTCGGCCGACAACTCGGAACTGTCCGCGAGATGTTGACCATTTTGTTGTAGGGATCTGCATAGATCGTGAAGTTGAGGAGCGCCGGCACGTCGACGCCGGCTGCCAAGGCGGGAAGGGCGAGCGCGAGCGGAATCAGGCAGCAACACGCGTCGCAGCATGACACGACGATATACGAACGCGCGCGCGCCGACGCGGTTTCAACAGCCCTGCTTAGCTGGTCACGCCTCTACCTAGCGGCGACTCGCCCCGCGCGTCCGATTCGACGCGTCCCACCTTGAGGAACGCCGCCTTCGCTCGCCAGAACGTTTCCAGCCCCTGCCACATGTTGCGCGACACTCGCGACATGTCCACGGGCTCACGCCCGGCGAGCAGGTCGTTCAAGCCAGCCAACAGATTGTCGATGATGTTCGCCAGCGCCAAGATGATGACGAGCGTGCCCGCGATGCCGGCCAGGAACGGCAGGTCTTGAATATGTTCGAGGATGTGGGAAATTACTTTCTTGATCAGCTCTATGATCAGCTTGATCCACTCCAGAACGCTGCGTTTGGCGAGCGCGCCGTTCTGAATTGCCGCCCGAGCACCGCTAATCGCCACGGCCGCGCCGGAGGAACGCCAGAACAACTCCACTTCCGCCACACCTTCTGAAGGAAGATTCCTGAGGATGTCGCGAAACAAGTCTCTGACGGAGCTCGCCTGTACCGCGAGCGTGTCCCTGAACACCTGCGCGACGGCTTGCCGCTCCGTCTGGCCGGCGAGCTCGAGCTCGCGGATGACGGCTGCCGCGAAATCGTCCAGCATTGACCCAAAATCCGTCAGGCCGGCGAGGATTGGGGAGTCTTCGCGACTTTCCTGTGCTGAAGTGCCCTGCGGTTGGCGGCGGCGGGAGGCCATGCTTTCCTCTTGATTAGGTCGGTCATGCTTTCATAACGGCAGCACGTCGTCAACCTGGCGGGCGGCCATCATCGTTTGGAGATCGACCTCCAGAAACGGATATCGCCGCGGTCCTCGAGCTCCGCGTCGTCGAAGAAAAGAATCGCGTCGTAGTACGCGCGAAGCTCCTCGATAGACGCCATCTGTTCATTCCATGCAACCTTCAGCCCCGCAGGAGCGTCCGGGCGCGCGCGAGCGCGCCCGGACTGAGGTCTACCAACTACTCCTGGATCGTCTTCGCGTAAAGTTGGGGCCGCATCTGGAAATCAACTTAACGCAATGGCAAGCGAACCTTGGGAGTGCGACCGCCGGCGCCGTCCCGAAGGAGCGGAGGACGAGAGAGCCGAATCCGAGGCACATCACCCCTCCATGTTCCCGACGATCGTGGACCTGTCAGGAACGCGGTTCGCCTGCGTACTCAATACGTACCTCCAACAGGAATTTCGAGCGCTTTCAGTGGCTTTAGCGAGCGAGCACTTGCAGTAACTTACTGAATCCAAAAGAGTACGATGGGGTTCGACTCCCGCCGCCTCCACCATTCGCTACTCCTTCTCAAACTGCTACTTCCGCTCAAACTACGAGCTGTCTACCGCCGCTCACTGTCCCATGGTGCATCGTGATGCATAGTGGTGTACGATGAAGCCCATGGCTCAATCGCAGCGAAGCGTCCGCCAGAGCGTCAGTCTCCCGTCAGCTGTGGCACGGCGTGTTCAGGCGCTCGCAAAGCGGCGTCACACCAGCGCCAACCGCGTCCTCGTCGATTTGATCGAGAGCGGTCTCGACGCGAAGGAACGGGAGAAGGTCGCATTCTTCGAACTCGCCGATCGGCTCACTCATTCGTCCGATCCAGCCGAGCAGAAGCTGCTCAAAGAAGAACTGGCACGCATGACGTTCGGTGAGCCGTAGTGCCGAAGATTCAGTGGACCAATCTACCGCCCGCGTTGCGCGACCACCTCTTCGACCGACTTCGCGAGCGCAAGATCACCGTCGAAGACCTTTACCAGCTCAAGGTCTGGCGTGAGTCGGAGCCGGAAGCACCGGACGGACCTTGGGTGAAAGACTTCGGCTCATTCAAGATTTGCGGCGAAGGAAAGTATCCCAAGACTTTTCTGCTTCGAGGGCAACCGGCCAAGGCGAAAAGCTCTGACACGTGCGACTCCGCGTACTCAATACGTACTTCGGAGCAGCCGTTCGCGAACGTCCGGCGGGTTTCGCGGTATAGTCTTTCCGGTAACTTACTGAAAAGACGAGAGTACGGCCAGGTTCGACTCCCGCCGCCTCCACCAGGTAGAAATAACTGTCGTTTCCCGACTAATACCCAATAGCGCGACGAGACGGATGGGGTCTTCGCTCTCAGAACTTGGCCAGTGAAAATCGTTCGCCTTGGATGAGGAGTGATTCGAGAGCAGGGCCGCAACGACGGGGAAATTGCGGACGAACAACACGCGCCGGACGATCTCATGACTGTGGTCGATGCGCTGCTCAGGATCGTCGCCGAAGGCGCGGTGGCGAGCCGGTCCATCGCTTGAACGCGCGCGAGAATGCCGTGGAATCCGAAAACCCGACGAGGTAGGCGGTCTCGTTGACAGTTTTGTCGTTGAGGTACTTCATCGCCATGTGCCGCCGCAGGCCATCGAGTAGTTTTGCAAACGTGGTTCCTTCCGCCTTCAGTTTGCGATGAAGCGTTTGCCGGCTGGTTCCGAGCATTGCGGCGATCGTGTCGATGTTCGCCTCCCGCGTGTGAAGAATCGGGAGTAGTAACGCCTCAACGCGGCCGCGGATCGTGGTCGTACTCTCCAGCTTCTTCAGCATCGCTTCCGCGTGCTCTGACATCACGCCGGCGACATATGTCGAACCGCGAGGAGGAACGGATATTGTCCACGCCACGCCGTTCAGCACGAGTGCGTTTCGTTCGCTGTCGAACGTCAGCGGAGCCTGAAAGATTCGCGCGTACTCGGCGCGGTACCCCGGTTCAGCATGCGTGAAGTGTACTGCGCGAACGATCGACATATCGGGAGCCATGCGCCGCATGGTGCACACCATTCGCGCGAACGCCGCTTCCGTAAATTCGGCAAACGCATTCGGATCGGGACGCCGGTCGATGACCCACAAGTCTCCCGCGATGTGCTCGACCGCGAAGCGTTCGCCTTCCATGAGGTCCGCGTCGAGGCGTCCGTAGCGATTCATCTGTGCTAGTCCGCCATCGGCAAATGTCTTGCTGCCTTGCATCTGGCCGAGGATGGAGACTTCGGAGAGGTCGAAGGCTTCGCCAAAGTGAAGGGCGAATGCAGGGTCGGAGCAAAGCTCTTGTGCCGCCCGCACAAGTGCTTTGAACTTCACGAATGCGATGCGATTGTCGTCGTCGGCCAGTTCCGCCGCGGTGATCGATGCGCGTTGCATGAGCGCCGTGCCGCTCGCGCCGCGGCTTGCCGCGAGATCGATAATCGCGCGTGCGTAACGCGCGGCGATCGTCGGTGTGAAACCTGAGGTCATGCTTTTGGTACGTGCGGTCATATCGCTCGGCGTTTCGTCTCGTAGGATATGTCATGCTCAAGAACATCTTCTCAATCGCACTCTTCGCGTTGAGCGTCAGCGGACAGACCAACGATCCGCAGAGGCTCTACCAGCTCGGCCGGGAGGCGATCGCGCACGGCGATTCCGACAAGGCGATCGAATACTTCGAAAAGGCCGTTGCTCTCAAGCCGAACGACGCGCGCTACCACTACCAGCTCGCCGGCGCCTATGGTCAGTCGGCCGCAACTGCGGCCATGTTCAGCAAGATGTCGATCGCCGGAAAGGCGAAGGGCGAATTTCAGCGCGCGATCGAGATCGATCCGAACTTCCTGCCGGCGCGCATGGCACTGTTGGAGTTCGATCTATTGGCGCCGGCGCTCATGGGCGGCAGCGAAGAGGCGGCGATCGAGCAGGCGACGGAAATTCGTAAACGCGACGCGATCGAAGGGCATCGCGCCTTCGCGCGCATCGACGTGGCCGCGAAGAAGCTCGACCTCGCGCGCAGTGAGTACGCCGCGATGCTGAAGGAGCAGCCGTCATCCGCGCGCGCGCACTACTTTTACGGCGTCTATCTGATGCTCACGGAGCAGAACTACAAAGCTGCGAGCGACGAGCTCGAAGCCGCCGTGAAGCTCGATGCTTCTTACATGCCGGCGTATTTTCAGATCGGCCATGTCGCTGCACTATCCGGCGCGAACCTCACTCGCGCCGAAGAGGCGCTCCGGAAATACCTCGCGTACCGTCCGAAGGAAGACGAGCCGTCGATTGCGCGCGCATATTTCTGGCTCGGTGGTATCTACGAAAAGCAGGGACGCAGGGCTGACGCGAAGGCGAGCTATGCGGCGTCTTTGAAGATCAATCCGAATCAGAAGGATGCCGGCGAGGCGCTGAAGCGCGTGTCGTAATCGTCTCAGACTTCAAACCTGTTCTCGGAGGCGCGATGAATCCGGTTTCGACTTACGCAAAGGCCGCTCTAGTCCTTCTCTTCGTCTCGTTCGCGGCCGGCGGCTTCGGCGAAGCCTACGTGCCGTCGAAACTGATCGTGTGGAGCGATGCGGCCGCCACGGTGCGCAACATTCAAACGTCCGACACCCTCTTCCGTCTCGGGTTCATCGCGTACCTCATGGAAGCGACCTGCGACGTCGCGTTAGCGCTGGTCTTCTATATGCTGCTGAAGCCGGTCCGGAAGGATGTTGCTCTTCTCGCCGCGTTCTTCGGCATTCTCGGAACGGCGTTGTTTGCCGTCGCGGAGCTGTTCTACTTCGCGCCGTCATTCTTTCTGCATGGCGCCGGCTACCTGAAGACGTTCACGACGGATCAACTCAATTCGCTGGCGATGCTGTCGCTGCGATTTTACTCCTGGGGCGGCGGAATCTTCATGGCGTTCTACGGTACGGCGTGGCTTCTCCGCGCGTACCTGATGTTTCGCTCCGGCTACTTCCCCAAAGCAATCGCGGTTCTCATGGGTGTGGCCGGGACTGGGTTTGTATTGAGAAACGTCGCGCTCGTTCTCGTGCCGGCCTACAGAAGCGGCTGGCTCCTTCTGCTCGCCATGCCCGGCGGTCTGGCGTTGATGGCGTGGCTCGCGGTGCAGGCGTTCAAAACGAGAACGCCGCTCGACCTCCCGTCATGAGCGGCCTGAATGATTTGCGATTGGTAGGCAGAAGATCGCGGCCCTCCCGTCACCATCAAGGTTTGCAACGCCGAGATCGACCGGCCGCTAGGATGGCGCTTGCAGATCTTCTCAACCGACCCCAGGGAGCCGTTGACCTGGCTGGTGGACTGGATGATTGTCAGCGGAGGCGTATGCCTCCTCGCGGGAAAGCCGAAGTTCGACCGTCGGCCAGGTGTTGTATCTCTCACTTGAGGAACCCGAGACAGTTTCAGGATCGCTTCTCTCGGATGAACTTCCCGGTGAGCTTGAAACGTTAGGCACCGGAGCGGCGGTTACGCTCAAGTGATATGCGCACTCGTCTCGGATCGACAGCCATCCTTTGCGTCATTGCCGCCGTGTTCGTCCTCGAACGCGTCACCGGTGCAGTCGGAAACGACGCTCATCTCCTGGGACTCGGTGCTCTACCCGACAGCGGCCAACTCGATCACGAGTACTGGCGTCTGATCACGTTCGGGTTCTTACACTACAACCTCACACATGTGCTGCTCAATACTGTCCTGTTGCTCCTAGTCGGACCCATCGTAGAGCGCCGCGCCGGTACCGCGTGGCTTCTCCTCATCTTCCTGAGTGCATCAGTGGCAAGCGGCGCCGGCATCCTCTTCAAACATCTACTCTGGCCATCGCAAGGCGCCTCGATCGGAGCGTCCGGCGGACTATTCGGCCTTCTCGGAGCCGCGCTCGTGCTCGCCTATCGGCTTCCCTCACTGAGCCGGGTCGTGCGAGTCGGCCTGATCGTCGTGCTCGTACTGGGACTAACGTATTCAATTCTTCCAGGCGTCAGCATGGTCGGCCACATTGTCGGGTTGATCGTCGGCACCGGGATCGCGCTCCTCATCCGAGCGAACGCACCAACACCTTCGGTCGCGGCTGCGTGACATGCAGCACGTCAAAAGGCTCAGGCCTCCCGCGTACTCAATACGTACTTCCAACTCGGTTTCTGAGCAATTCGAGCGGCTTTAGCGATATAGTATTTTCAGTAAGTTACTGAAAAAACGAGAGTACGCGGAGGTTCGACTCCCGCCGCCTCCACCAACGCCCAGAGCGCACAACCTCCAAATTCAGCCGTTGGGTCTGATTGCCTTCGAAATTGTAACGATCATCGCGAGATCCCCCGTTCCATCGGTAGCTTGGATTGGCCGGAAAAAGGTCCCACCTGCCGGTATCGAAGCGAGCCTCGTCGCGCTGCGCGTCTCGAATGACGACATCAAGAGAGTCGAGTTTCTGCTCGACAGGATCGCTCTCGGACCCCGCCTCTGCGCTCGACGCTTGCATGGCGGCCGGACCCAAGCAATCGATCGACATCGACATCGTCGTGCGCCGCATCCGCGCGGCCGTCACCGAGCACGCCGATGCAGCCATGTTCGAGCTGGCCGAGCGAGGCTTCAAGAGCGTATTCCAGCAGCTCGTCGGATGCATCATCTCCATCCGCACTCGCGACGAAGTCAGCCTGCCGACGGCCATCAGACTTTTCGAGCGCGCGGCCACGCCGGCCGCGGTGGCGACGTTGTCGGTGGCTCAGATCGATGCTCTGATCCGGGCGAGCAGCTTTCATGAGGCGAAGGCCGCGCAGATCCGCGAGATCGCGCGGCGGGCTGTCGACGAATTCGGTGGCGAGCTTCCCTGCGACGTCGACGTCCTGACGTCATTCCGCGGCGTCGGACCCAAATGCGCGAATCTCACGATGGGCGTGGCTTGCGGCGCGGCGCGGATCAGCGTCGACATCCACGTGCATCGCGTCACGAACCGCTGGGGCTACGTCGCGGCGAGTTCGCCCGAAGCGACGATGCGGGCACTCGAGCGGAAGCTGCCGCGAAAGTATTGGATCGAGATCAATCGGCTGCTGGTGCCGTTCGGAAAACACATCTGCACGGGACGCCTGCCCAAGTGCTCGACTTGCCCGGTCCTCGAGTACTGCCGGCAGGTCGGCGTGACGGCGCATCGTTAAACTGGACAGTGATGGTCGATCCGGACGACGCGCCAACGCCGAGATCGCCGGTTATCTCGGCGAGACAATCGCCAACGTTCGATGCGCCTTCCCCTGCCGGACGTCGCGGTCGCGCGCGAAGACGTCGAGCCGAACGTCACTGGTCTGTGTCGCTACGCCGTCGAAGGTCTTCGGCGTCGAGAAACAAAGGGAGGCTCACGGTGTCAGCACGCCGTCGCCGAGGATGCCGGGCAGGGTTGTACGGAGCGAGCGCGCTCGCGAGCGGCTCTTCGCGTCTTCGTCATTGAGAACGCGAAGGTCGTGATACGCCATAAGCGAGCGTGTCGCAGAGGGTAGCCGCAGCAGCGTGCCATCGTCGTCTTCCTGAGGCATTAGGCACGTACGTAAGACACGAGATGAGAGTGTGCGACATCACGCACGTTCGTGACTTCAGCTCTCCAAACGGCTGGAAACGTGCGTATGATCGCCGTCCATACATCCCTCCGGAGTGACACACCGAGCACTCCGTCATTGCCTGAAGCTACTGAACAGGAGGAGCCGGTCATGACAAAGGGCGCGGTCGCAATCATCGTCTGCGTTTTAATCGGCGGAACCCTGTATGCGGAATGCAAAACCGACGCGTGCAGGCAGGCCGTTGCATGGAAGAACGGCTACACCGCGGTCGTGCTCGACGACAACATCAGCCGCGCCGATTACATGGCGGTGCTCGACCTCGTGAAAGCCAACGAGGGCATCGTCGCGATCGAGGCGGAACGCGTGCTGCTCGGCTGGGTTCCGGTTGCGACGGCTGCGAAGGTACGCGGCGCCCGCGGCGTCAGCGCGCTGTCGTATCAGGCGATCGCGCGCCCTGCCGATCTGGTTCACCGCGCGGAGGCGCTTGCCGCGTTGTCATTCTTCAATCGCGTGACGACCGGCGAATTCGAAGACGCGATCGAGACAGGTCTTGCCGCAAAGGGGCAACCGCTCACCGGCTGCGTGATCGCCAAGCCGGACTCCGGCCAGCGGCGTCCACAGGGCCTGTCGTCCAACTCACAACGGACTCTGCCCGGCAACATTTCGCCGCATTGGGGGTGGATACAGACGCCATACCGAAACACGCAAATGCGCGGCCGGATTACCGTCCAGCTTTTCAGGCTGGACAGCGACGGGACCGTTGATCCGAACCTTTATACCTGGAGCGACGCGGATCTCAGCTTCTCGCAGGACCAAGTGTACGGCGCATTCAATTTCTGGGTGAACCAGGCGACTGCCCGCGGCATTACGCTCAGCTTCACCATCAGGACCTTGGACCCGCGATACAAGTGCTGCGGGTTTCTTCCCACGCCGACGCAGTATGAGCCAATCACGCGCTCGTCCGGAGACGACTACCTGTGGATCAACGACGCGCTCGCGAGGAGCGGCTACGGAGCCTCGCCGGTCACACCTGATAACGTTTATACGAAGAACGAAGCGTTCAATCAAGCGTACGCGGCCGAGCCATTTTATGGGCCGTTCGACGGCTCGTTCTCGGTTTTCGTCGTCTACAATCCCGGCTCCGCGCCCAGCACGTTCGCTAATGACAGCCGCGCCTACACGCGTTTTCTCGGCGGCCCTTTCACGACCGTAATGTGGAACAGCGGCGGTTGGCAGCCACAGAACCTCGGCCTCGTGCTCACACACGAGACGGGTCATATTTTCTGGTCTTGCGACGAATACTTCGATTCGGAGGATGGCACGGGCTGCGTCACTTGTTACTACTGCTCATATAACGTCGGTCCCCGGAATCAGGTCCAAACGCCCTGGGTGACCAATGCAAACTGCGATAATCCTACGTCGACCGGAACTTGTGACGTCCCGCGCACGTCATGCATCATGAGGGACCAGACCCTAACACTGTGTCCTCATACTCCAGGCCAGATCGGCTGGTGAGGAATTACATGAGCCTGCTCGCACGTGTCACGATTCGGCGGCTTCTTTTCGCTGTTGCGTTGATGCCGGCGATGCTCATCCGGCCCGCCGCGGCACAGAGCCTCGATCTGTTCGAACCCGTGCTCCTGCCGGTCACGGTGAGAAACGTTCCCGGTGCTTTCGGCACTCGCTGGTCGACGGAGTTGTGGTATCGCAACAATTCCGACCGTCGCGTGGTCGTGACTCCGCTCGCCATGTCGGACTACGTTCCGACGATCAAACAAACTGTATTGCTACCGGTGTTCACGTCTCCGAACGCCGATCCAAGCCAGATCATCTACGTGGAGCGGAGCGGAATTGACGACGTGCAATTCGATCTGCGGTTGTTCAACCGTTCCGATCCGAAATCGAAATGGGGGACGAAGCTTCCCGTAGTTCGCGAACGCGAATTCGCCGAGGCCGTCAACCTCATCAACGTCCCGACCAGCCCGGACTTCCGCAGTACGTTGCGGATTTACGCGTTGCCGGATACCTCGTTCGCCCCCGAAACCGTTCTGCTCCAGATCTACGCGAATGATTCCTACTCGAACGGTGAACGGCTGCTGGTATCCACCGAGTTGCCATTCAACGGCGGGCCGCGATATGCCGCGGTTCTGTCGATCGCGGACGTATACCCGGAACTGCGGCAGGTCGAGCGCGTCCGTGTGCACGTGGAGTCGACGAGCGGTCGCCGAATCTGGGCCTTCGTGAGCGTTACATCAAACTCGAGTCAAGACGTTTCGGTCGTGACCGCGCACTGACGGTTACAGCGGACGGCCTTTCGGCCGCCGCCGTAACTCGCCGGCTCGAGCCGGCGCTTTGCGCGGCTCATCCGGCGGATGTGCCTGCGACGTGTCGCGGTCTACGAATGACCTCTCCCTTCCTGCACGTGGCTTCACGACTCCCCACCTCGACCTGACAATTCGTTGCACGCATCATGCTGTTTGTTGCAGTCAACGAATTATCGCGTCGAGCTCGAGCCTTTTGCCTTGCGGAGCAAGCGTTCGCGGCTCATTTGACGTCCGCGATGCCTCGAAATCGACGATCGGCTCGATCGAGGCATCGATTTTCTCGACGCGTGCGTCATCGGCGTCGTCGGGAGGGGGACGAGCGTCGATTCTTCCGTCACGAATCTTGATGCCGGGAACGAGCCTCTTGATCCGTGCAACGACGATCTTGATCCGTGCAACGACGATCTTGATCCGTGCAACGACGATCTTGATCCGTGCAACGACGATCTTGATCCGTGCAACAAAAAGTTTTCGTCGAACGACGAATCGGACTCAACGCTTTTCACGCCGGTTCGTCTAATGGATGACGCGCGGCCATCCGGACGACGAGCTCGCTCTTGGATCTGTCGGGCGCCCGAAGAGAAAACACGGGCCGAGAGAGTGCGCGGCGGAACGCCGGGCTGACGCTCCCTCCCGCCCGTCCCCCCACATCCGCGAGGCGTGAGACCTCGCTCTAAACGCCCGAGGCACGCGTGCTCGGGAAACCATCGTCGAATCGCCGGCGCGTGGCCGTCGATTCAACCGGGACGATCGCGGGCGACGGCTCGCGTGGGACCGGCCTGACCTGCCCTCGGGCAGAAAGAAAGGATTTATCATGGATACTGAAACTCTAACACCGGAAACCATCGTCGAGCAGTTGCGCGCATTGCGCGCGCACATCCCGGAGTACGTCCAATTGCCTGTTGGCGATGCACGGTCGCTGTGCCGCGCCTCGCTGGTTTCGCCTTCGTTCGTTCAGGCGACGCTCAGCGCCGCCGGAGAGTACGACGCCGTCGCCGGCCTCCTCGGCCGGCCGATCGCCGATCAGCGGCAGGACGTGAACGATGCCGATCGATGGGTGGCCGTCGAGGACGAGGCGCGTGCGCTGCTGAATGGCATCGCCGCGTCGAACCTCGTCCGCCGCCACCGCATCGGTCTCACCGCGCTGCAGACGTACAGCATTTGCCAACAGCTCGTGCGCCAGAAGGAGCACGCCCGGCTCTTGCCTCACGTCAAGCAGATGAAAGGGCTGAACAAGTTCGCTCGGACGCGCGCAAAGGCGCTGTCCTCGCCGACGTCGACGGCCCCGCAGTCCCCGCCGCAACCGGCCCCGCAGTCCCCGCCGCAGCCGGCGCCTCAGCCGGCGAAGCCGCAGTAGAAGTAGTTGAAGGCCGGGCGTCCCGCAAGGGGCGCCCGGCTTTTTCGCGAGCGGAGTACGATGCCGGCCATGAAGATCGGCATTCCCATCTACGACAAGGTTGATCTGCTCGACGTGGCCGCGCCGCGCGAGATGTTTTTCGTCATGAAGGACTGCGTGCCGGAGGTCGAGGTCCATCTCCTCTCCGCCGATGGCTGCGGCGTCGTCACGCGGGACGGCATGACGATCGGCGCGGAGATGGCGTTTGCGGACGCGCCGCGGCTCGACGTCCTCTGGGTGCCGGGCGGTGATCCTTCGGCGCTCGACGCGCTGATGCACGATCCGGCGCGCGTCTATCTCGACTTTCTCATCGGCGCGAGCAAGCACGCGCGCTACGTCGCCTCCGTTTGCGAAGGGGCGCTGCTGCTCGCGGCCGCGGGGCTGCTCGACGGCTACGAAGCGACGACGCATTGGGCGTTCATCCCGTGCCTCAAACAGTTCCCGGCGGTTCGGGTGGTGCAGGGCTATCCGCGATTCGTCGTCGACCGCAATCGCGTCACCGGAGGCGGCATCTCCTCCGGCCTCGACGAGGCGTTGAAGATGATCGAGCTGCTCAGCAGCTACAAAGCCGCGCAGCACGTGCAGCAGTTCACGCAGTACTATCCGGCGCCGCCCGTCGCCAGCGTCATTCCGCCGGCCGGGGCGTGCCCGATGGGAGTGATTACGCGGTCCCTTTGATCAGCAGCCACAGCGCAAACGCCACTTCGAAGACGGCCATCGGCGCCCAGACGTAGCCCGTGAGTGGCCCGTCGAGGAAACCGGCGAGCTCCATCGGCAGCGCGACGACGAGCAGCGCTGAGGCGAGCACGCCCAGCCATGCCATCCAGGGCGGAATCGAGCGGGCGCGCAGGAAGAGATAGCCATAGAGCGTGCTGCCGATGGCGAAGGCGGTCGCGCCGATGAGCGTGGTCAGGCCCTGGTTCTTCAGCAGCACGTCGCCGAGGGCGGCGGCGGCGGGGGAGGTGGGGGCGGCGATCGCCGCGGCGAGGAGCGCCCGCTTCGCCACCGCGCCGACCGCCGCCATCACTCCCTCGGCCACGCGGCAGACGAGCGCCAGCAGCGCGACGTCGCGGTCGTAGTCGCGCGTCAGCGCGTACAGCGCCACGGCCAGGATGAACGCGTTCATCATCGCGATCAGCGCGAAGACCGCGGCGCCGCGCACGAGCGTGGCGTGCTGCGCGATCGCGGCGAGCTTCGCGGCGGTCCCGTCGACCCCGCGCGCGGGATTGAACAGCATCATGCCGGCGATGCCGCTGGCGATGTAGAAGAGAAACATGAAGCCGGCCAGGCGCGCGTTCGTCGTGCGGGTCATCTCGAGCTCCTCGATCAAATCGGTTCGCGGTAGCGGCGCATGCGCACCGCGGCGGCGAGACAAGCGGCGGCGAACAGGAGTCCGAGCCAGAGGCCGGGCATGCTCAGGAACGATCCGGGCGTGAGCTGGGCCAGCGAATCGATGTGCTGGCCGTGTTTGACGGCGAAGGCCCGGTCGAAATAGCCGATGGAGCGGTGTCTCAGCCATTGTGCGAAATACGTCGTCTGGAACGTGATCTGCTCGAAGACGCCGATCGCGAACGGCGGCAGCACGGCCCAGAGGAACGGCGCCCGCCGCGCCCATGCGGAGAGGAGCAGCAGCCACGCGTAAATCGGCGCATGCCACAGCGTCACCGCGACGAGGCCGTAGAGCAGGATCGCCGATTTCTCCAGGAGGTTGACGTTCTGCCACGTCGTCATGGCCTGGCCGCTCGGCAGAAGAACCGCCGTGCTCCACAGCAGCATGAAGATTTGCGTCATGACGATGATGACGAAGACGAGCGCCGGCAGTACGGCCAGCGGGATGATCGCTTTCGACAAGACGATGGTGCGGTCCGAGACCGGCAGCGACTTCCAGAAGAGAATGCTGCGGTCGCGGCGCTCGCCGTACAGCGCGTCGAGGCAATAGAAGACGCCGACGATCATCGCCGTCACGATGATGATCGCGGCGACGGCGTCGTACGGCAGCTGGATCAGGGTGCGCCGCTTCGCCGTCTCCAGCAGCATCGCGGCGCGCCGCCGCCCCGGCATGCCGATCGTGCTGATCACGAAGCCGAAGCACGCCACCGCCGCGACCAGGAGCGGCGCGATGTAGAGCGAACGGTTCTCCCACAGTTCGCGCCTTACCGACCAGTATGTCGGCCGCGTCGATTCCACGCCGCCGTTCACGCGAACCGCCTCCAAACGCCGATCAGAAAGAGTCCGAAGAAAATCAAGCCGGCCGTGCAGGCCTGCGACTGCAGCCGCAGCAGCGTTTGTACGAGCTCCGGCACCGGCGGCGCCGCGGCGATGTGCAGCACCTCGGCGCCTTTCCAGACGCCGGCGGCCGCGAATTGAAAGAGGGACGCGAAGGCCGCGGTCGCGCAGCTGGCGGCGGCGAAGAATGCCGCGAGCGAGGAGACATGGGTGCGGGGAGCGGTGTTCATGATCATTTTGCTCCGTCAGATCGGATCGCGATAGCGGCGCAGCCGCACTGTCAATGCGAGAAAGACCGCGGCGAAGACGAGCCCGATCCATAGGCCGGGCGTAGTCGAGAATTTAATAGGTGCCAAAGCCGTCAATGGATCGGCCGGAAGCCTGCCTTGCGCGCGCGTCAGAAATCCATGTGTCAGCCAGCCGGTCATTCGCTCCGCGAGGATCAAATAGAAATAGCGGGTGCCGAAGGCCATCCTCTCGAAAATACCAATGGTCATCAGCGGCAGGACCGCCCATAAGAACGCCGCGCGGCGCGCCCAGGCGGAGACGAGCAGCAGCCACGCATAAATCGGCGCGTACCACAGCGTCACGACGACGGCGGCGTACAGAAGCGCCACGGACCATTGGAAGAACTTCACGTTCGTCCATAAGAGCGCGAGCGCGGCGTTGTCGCCGGACAATGCCATCGTGCTCAGAAGCAGCACGATCGTTTGCGTCACTACGATGACGATGTAAATGAACGGCGGCAGGACGACCATCGGAATGGCCGCCTTTGCGAGCACGGCCGTCGCGTCCGATACCGGCAGCGACTTCCAGAAGAGAATGCTGCGGTCGCGGCGCTCACCGTACAGGGCGTCGAGGCAATAGAACGCCGCGACGATGAACGCCGTCATCAGGATCAAGCCGGCGGCGAACGTGAACGGCGCCATGACGATCGCGCGCTGTTTGTCCGGATCCGCCGCCGCATGGATGTGATGCGCGAGGCGGACGGTGCTGAGCAGGAATCCGAACAGGAACACGGCGGCGACCGCGGGCGGGGCGATGTAGAGCGCGCGGTTTTCCCACAGCTCGCGCCGGATCGACCACGCCATCGGCCGCGTCGCCGCCTCCGTCATACCGAGACCCCGTCCCTGCTCATCACGGCGACGAAGAGGTCGGCGATGCTCGGCGTGCGCACGTCGCCGAGGGAGGCGAGCCGCTCGCGGCCGACGCCGTCGTAGAGGAAGATGCCGCGGCCGAACACCTGGCGCTCGTAGATCGGCCCGAGCGCGCGCGCCGCGGCCGCGTTGTCCGGGTGCACCATCACCTCGGCGTAGCGCGAGGCCACGTCGTCCATGGCGCTCTCCATGACGATGCGCCCGCGGTTGATGAACATCACGTCGGTGAGCACGTCCTGGATGTCGTTCACCTGGTGCGTCGTCACCACGATCGTGCGGCTGCCGTCGAAGTAGTCGTTCAGCAGCGAGTCGTAGAACTGCTTCGCGTAGAGGATGTCGAGGCCGAGCGTCGGCTCGTCGAGCACCAGCAGCTTCGCGTCGATGGCCATGACCAGCGCGAGGTGGAGCTGCGTCACCATCCCCTTCGACAGCTCCCGCACCTTGCTCGTCCGCTTCACGCTCGTCTTCGCCAGGAAAACCTCGGCCTTGGCGCGGTCGAAGCGCGGATGCACGCCGGCGAGGTAGTCGAGCGCCTGCGAGACCTGCAGCCAGCGCGGCAGCACGGCGACGTCGGCGATGAAGCAGACCTCGCGCATGAGCTGGTCGCGCTCGCGCCACGGATCGAGGCCGAGGACTTTCAGCTCGCCTTGGTAGGGAGTGAGGCCGAGGATCGCGTGCAGCGCCGTGCTCTTGCCGGCGCCGTTCGGACCGATCAGTCCGAGGATGCGGCCTTCTTCGACGCGGAGGTCGACGCCGTTCAGCGCCACCGTGGCGCCATACATCTTGCGGAGGCCGCGGGCTTCTATGCATGCCATGGCTTCAACGCTCCTTCTCCGAATCCTTCGACAGCAGTTCTTTCGGCGTCAGGCCGAGCCGCTTGATCGTGGCGTGGACGCGCGGCCACTGCTCGGCGAGAAACTTCTGGCGCTCCGCCTCGAGCAGCAGGTCGTGCGCGCCGGGCCTGACGAACATCCCGCGGCCGCGCCTCGTCTCGACGAGACCCTCGTCGACGAGCTCCTGGTACGCCTTGAGGACGGTGATCGGGTTCAGCCGGTAGTCGGCCGCCACCGTGCGCACCGACGGGAGCGGATCGCCCTCTTTCAGCACCCCGTCGAGGATCGAGTCGACGACCTGGTCGCGGAGTTGCCGGTAAATCGGCTGGCTGTCGTTCCATTCGCGGTCCATGCGTTCTCGATCTCGTGTTGTAGTTTACTACATCACCTAAACGCTTGGCAAGCGCGAAAGTTTCAGAAGCGCGCTTCGAGGCGGATTCGCAGCGACCGCGGCTCCAGCGGATGTGTGTGGACGTCAGCGATGCCGGCGCCCGGCTCGCCCGCGAGGCGCGAGGTGTAGAAGTAGTCGGCGTCGCTGGCGCGGGCGTTCGTGACGTTGAGAGCCTCGACGCGGAACGTGAGGCGCGGGGTGAGGGCGATGGAGGAGTCGGCGTTGACGGTCCGCGACGCGCCGGAACGAACCGTGCCGTCCTCGGTGAGCGGACGCGGGCCGAAGTAGCGGTAGCGAAGCGCGCCGGTGACGCGGCCGAATTCGAGCGCGACGCCGGAGGCGGCGACGGCGTCGGGCGCGCCGGGAATGCGGTCGCCGTTGCGGAAGCGGGCGCGCGAGCGGGCGAGATCGGCATCGATCGATACGTGCGACGTGAGGCGGTACGAGCTCGACGACTCGATGCCGGTGCGGCGGCTCGGGCCGCTCGGCTCGGTCGTGCCGCTGTCGCCGGCGAAGACGAGCTCGGAGCCGATGTCGAGGTCCCACAGCGCGAGCGTGGTCTGCAAGCGCGGGATCGCCGACGTACGCACGCCGAGCTCCGCGCCGCGCGTACGGACGAGCGGCGTCGCGGCGTCGCGGAAGTCGTTGCTGTGGAAGCCGAGGCCGGCGCTGGCGTAGAGCTCCGTGCCGGCGCGCGGCGCGTAGATGGCGCTGAACTTCGGCGAGGCGATGCTGGCGATGCGATAGGTATCGACGCGCGCGCCGACGACTGTCCGCAGCGTGTCGCTCCAGCGGACCGTCGTCTGCGCGAACGCGCCGAGGCTCGTCTCGTCGATGCGGTCGCTGCGCAGCGTGTCGAGGCGTTGGCGCGCGGCCGTGTGGTAGAGGCCGAGCGCGCCGATGTGGTCGTAGCGGAGCTCGACGCCGGCTTCGTTGTCGAGGCGCGACCACGTCCACTGCCGCGTGGCGCGGCCGCCGGCGACGACGCGGCGGTCCTGCTGCTCGAACTGGTCGCCGTGCACCGGATCGTCGAGGAAGTACGTGAAGTTCGAGAAGAGGTCGAGGCCGTAGGCGATGACGTACGCGTTGGCCTTCACCGGCGCCGCGCCGCCGCGCTGCCAGTCGGCGGCGAGCGAGGCGCGGTAGGAGCTGCCGCCGTCGCTCGCGTCGATCTCGCCGAAGCGCGACAGCCCCTCGGACACGGCGCGCGACGGGATCTGATCGCTCGCGTTCCACCGCCCGTCGTACGCGGAGAGCGTCACGCTGTACGCGTCGTCGCCGCGCCCGGCCGTCCAGCGCAGCAGCGCGTTGAGCTTGCGGAAGGCGTCGGGGCGCCGCCACGGACCGTCGTCGTGCGCGAACTCGAACGCGCCGAGGAGCGCGCCGTCGCCGAGCGTCCGCGAGCCGGCGGTGAAGAGACGCCTATAGCCGAAGCCGCCGCCCGTCACCGACACCAGCGGGCGCTCGAGCGCGCTCACGTAATCGATGTCGACGGCGCCGGCCGAGGCGAAGTCGCCGGCGTCGGCGTAGTACGGGCCCTTGCGGTATTGCACGCTGCCGATCAGCTCCGGCATCACGAAGTTGTCGTCGGAGTAGCCCTGCCCGTGCGCGTGCGTGCGCATGTTCACCGGCGCGCCGGCGACGGTCTGCGCGAGGTCGGTGCCGTGATCGAGGTCGAAGCCGCGCAGGTAATACTGGTTCGCTTTTCCTTCGCCGCTGTGCTGGCTGACGACGACGCCGGGAACCATCTCCAGCACGTCGGCGGGGCGCTGCAGCGGTCGCCTGGCGATCTCCTCCGCCGCGATCGTGCCGGCGCTCGCGGCCTGCGCGACCTCGTGGACCGGCGCGGTCACGTCGATGGCGTCGCGCACGACCGGCTTGTCCGTCTGCAGCGCGAACAACAGCGGAAGCAGCCAGTCGAACACGCCGCAACTACGCGCGCCGCGCAATTTTGGATTCCATACGTCCAGGGCGGATCGGGCCGCGTACTAGGAAGCACCTCGAGGCAGACAAAGAACGCAGTACGGAACAAAGGAGAAAACGATGCGACTCTCTCCCAACCGCCGGATGGCCGGCGCGCTCCTGGTCTTCGCGCTCTTCGCATTCGCCGCGGTGGCGAACGCGTCGAGCCATCGCGAGGCGCTGGCGATCCTCAACGAGCCGTGCGCCGACAACACCGACACCTTTGCCTGGGTGTCGAACGGCACGCACGACAAGCTGTACCTGATCATGGACTACAACCCGCTGCACGAGCCGGGACAGGGGAACCAGGGCTTCCGCGCGTGCAACGGCTACCGCTACGAGTTCCACATCGGCAAGGGCGCGAGCTTGGCCGATCAGGCGGTCTACCGCGTCGAGTTCAAGAACACGCTCAACCCCGCGCCGGCCCCGAGCCCCACCGACAGCGTCGGCGGCGGCAACGAGCTCCTGTGGCAGCTCACCGGCGGCACGGAGACGATGACGGTCACGCGCATCATGGCGCCCGGCCAGCCGAATCCGACGGTCCTCGGCAAGGACATCAAGGTCCTGCCGAACAACCACGGCCCGCAGACCGACCGCCTCGTCTACGGCCTCGGGCCGTTCAAGGGCTACGACTCCGGCGACCGCTCCATCCGCGAGAACGGGTTGTTCGACCAGAACTTCATCGACTCGTTCATCGCCCCGCTGTCGAACGGCGCGCGGATCATCGCCGGCGACTTCGACGATCCGTATCAGCTCGACGAGAAGGGCATCTTCGATCTCGTCAACCTCGGCGCCTCCGACCTCGGCGGCCTTCCCGGCGCGCGCAAGACGCCGATCGAGGACGTCTTCGCCGGCTACAACGTGTCGTCGATCGCGCTGGAACTGCCGACGAGCGAGCTGTTCCCCGACGGCATCCCGCACAACGGCACCGAGAACAAAGCCTCCGTCGACAGCCTGCTGCGCATCTGGGTGAACATCAGCCGCCAGGCCGTGCAGACCGTCGACCCGACGAACATCGTCACCGGCCTCCGCGGCTCGGGCAACTACGTGCAGGTCGGCCGCAACGCCCTGCCGCTCTTCAACGCCGGCTTCGTCGGCGCGCAGCGGCAGACGCTCTACCTGCACACCGATCCGATGAAGGACGTGTCGCGCTTCGGCGCCGACGTGCTCTTCCCGGTGCTCGTGCGCGACCTCGACGCGCTCGGCGTCTACAAGGCCCTCGGCCTGCCCGCGGCGACGGTGACGACGCTCAAGGGACCGCGCCTCGACATCATCAACGCCATCAACCTCGGCCGGCCGATCCCGGTCGCCGACGGCTCGACCGGCGACGTGATCACGCTCGACGCCGCCATCGACTCGTCGTTCCCGAACGGCCGGCGCCTCGGCGGCGGACCGAAGGCGAACATGCACCAGGTCAACGTCAACACCGTGCTGATCAGCCTCATCGCCGCCGGCGATCCGGGCGCGGGCCTGGCCAAGGGCGTGGAGACGAACGACAAGGACTTCCTGCCGCGTTTCCCGTTCCTCGCGCCGCCGCACCAGGGGCTGCTGCAGGGCCACGGCGGCACGAACGCGACGGTGACGCCCGTCATCCCCGATCCGAATCAAACGCAGCCGTGCCAGTGAGGAGACGACAGCCATGAAACGACTCATTTTTCTTGTGGCCCTGATCTCGACGTCGGCGTTCGCGCAGCGCGCGGTCGCGCCGAACGACAGCTTCGCCTCGGACGTGCAGACGATCCCGGTCGTGGCGAACACGGGCGGCCTGAACGGCGCACAGTTCCAGAGCTACGTCGCGATTTTCAATCCGACGGCGTCGAGCTTCCCGATCACCGCGAGCCTCTTCGACGCCAACGGCACGAAGACGGACAAGACCATCACGCTCGCCGCGGGCGAGCTGCGGACGTACACGAACTTCCTGTCGGACGTCTTCGGCGCGACGGGCGGCGGCGCGGTGACGCTGCGCGCGCCCGATCCGAGCAACCGCTTCATCGTCAGCAGCGAAGTGCGGACGGGGCGCTACAGCACGACCGTGCCGGCGCTGGAGTTCGCGGGCTCGAGCTCGCCGTCGTTCGCGGCCGGCATCAACGTCGACTCGAACTCGCGCACGAACGTCGGCTGCTTCAATCAGTCGTCGTCGGCGAACACCGTCAAGGCGAACATCTTCGCCAGCAGCGGCCAGCCCGCGATCGGCACGGTCACGCTGAACCTCGCGCCGAACGCGTGGGGACAGGCGGCGGTCGGCTCGGTCGTCAGCGGCGGCTACGTGCAGTTCGTGCCGTCCGACAACGCGGTCTGCTACGCCGTCGTCGTCGACAACAGCACGAACGACGGGCGCTTCATCTCGGCGGCGGAGTACCGGCCGTAGTGGTTTTATTGAACGTAGCGCTTCTGCCCACGGAAACTTAGAAAACTAGAACGCCGAATGCAGAATTGAGAAACGGAAGCCGGTCGCCACGAGCATTGCACGATGTTGGCGGCTCTCGTTTTCGACATTCTGCATTCGCATTCTAATTTTCGAAATTCCGTGGCCCAGAGCGCGCTATTTTCTCTCGAAGGTCATCGATGCCCACCAGCTTTCCCACATGGAGCTTGCGCCTTTCGGTGCAGGCTCCATGTGGACGGCTTTGATCATCCAGAAGCCGGGCCGCGCGATGGGGATGGTGGCGCGGCCGCGGGCGTCGGTGCGGACCTTCACCATCTCGTCTTTGTGCAGCGCGACGATCTGCGCGTTCGCCAGCGGCTTGCCGCGGAAGAGCAGCGTCAGCGGGAGCTCGCGCGACGCGTACGGATTCCGGCGCGGCACGAGCTCGAGGGTGAAGCCGAGCGGCGTCTCCAGGACCTTGCCGGAGTCGCCGGGCGTGTCGAGCAGCGCCTTGGCGCAGCGGTAGAAGCGCTCCGGCCCCTGCGCGACCAGCGGCAGCCCTTCGTCGCGCAGATACTCGGCGAACTTTTTCGCATCGAGGTTCAGCGGCGAGGCGAAGCTCTGATAGCCGATCCAGTGCAGGCCCGGACCGGAGACGTACGCCAGCCCGGCGGGGTCCATGCCGGCGCGGCCGACGACGGGCCGCTCGTCGCCGTTGCCGCGGATGAAGAATTTGTCGATGAGCTCGGGGATGCGCGGCACGGGATCGCCGAGGAGCTTCATGCCGACGCGGAGGGCCACGCCGATGCGTGCCTCCACGGCGGGATGGAACGTCGTCGGCTCGATCCAGAAGTCGTGCGCCGCGGCGGGCGTGGCGACGAGAAGCGCGAGGGCGAGGAACTGAAGACGGGCGAGCACCGCGTGCATTTTACGTTGCCATCCCGCGGTAGAGCATGTACGCGCCGAGGAGGACGATGAGCACGCCGACGGCGCGGCGGAACCACGGCTCCGGGATGCGGCGCAGCAGCCGCACGCCGGCGAACGTGCCGGCGATGACGCCCGCGGTCGCGATCAGCATCTCGGTCCGCGCCTGCGCCATCGCGTGCGCCTGCGTGGCCAGGTAGACCGGCATGCGCGCGGCGTCGACGACGAGGCCGATGGCCGTGGCGGTGGCGACGAAGCTCTCCTTCTCGATGTCGAAGCCGAGGAGCGCGGCGGAGCGGATGCCGCCCTGGTTTCCGACCAGGCCGCCGAAGAGTCCGGAGACCGCGCCGGCGAGCCACGCGGTCTTGCGGCAGAAGCGCATCTTCTGCGACAGGCCGAAGATCGTCGACGTCCCGGCGAAGAGAAGCAGCAGCGCGAAGACGACGGTCAGCGCGGGGCCGCCGGCCTTCGCGTTGAGCAGCGCGCCCGCCAGTCCGCCCGCGGCGCTGAGGACGCCGAAGCGGACGAGGACGCGCCGGTCGACGTGGCGCCAGAGCGTCGTGAAGCGCACGGCCGTGCCGATGAAGTGCGGCACGGAGACGACGGCCACGGCGAGCTTCGTCCCGAACCGCAGCGCCAGCAGCGGGGTCAGCAGGCTGCCGACGCCGAAGCCGGCCACCGCGGCGATGCCGCCGGCCAGCGCCGCGGCGGCGGCGACGACGAGGTCGAACACCGCGTCATGTTAAGCAGAACGGCGTCGGCGGAGCCACACGTCATCCTGAGCCGCGTGAGACGGCGAAGATACTCTGTTGAGAGTCAAGCGGCTTTCGATCTTCTTCTCAGCGAGCGCGTAGCCTGCGCCGAGCCAGGATCAAGCTGCTGAGGCAGCTCCTCCGCTTCGCTGCGGCCCTTCGGGTGATCCTGGCTCGGCTCCGGCTGGTTGGCAGCTACGGCCGAATCGGAGGATTCGGCCTTCGC
>Ga0070717_10000336_pt1 | contig 30289 bp, 29 predicted proteins | sample LARL113metaG_FD_71366 | JGI IMG/M metagenome (GOLD analysis project Ga0070717, IMG submission 71366) | Corn, switchgrass and miscanthus rhizosphere microbial communities from Kellogg Biological Station, Michigan, USA - LAR L11-3 metaG | ecosystem: Host-associated > Plants > Roots > Rhizosphere ...
CCTTGCGACGCTGCGCGCGGGCCGGTTAGCTTCGAGAAACGAGGTTGGAGCTCACGTGGCGCTCACGAGAAATCAGAATGATTCGCTATTAATCATGTGCAACTCGCGTGGCGGCCTAACTAATGCTTAAGCAGTCGGTCACTGGCTATACAGCGCTGCGTGAGGTTAGCGCCATTGCCGCCTCGTCAAGAAGCATAGCCGCCTAACGACCGTCACAAGCTGCCAAGCCGCCTCGGCGGCTCCGAGCCGCGCGGCGTCAGGGCGGCCGCACATCGTTCCCCTCCGATGCTCGTTCAGTCGCGGCGGCTACCGCGCTGCGGTGAGCCCCGCACTCGGGACGTCTTTTGCAGCTTAGAGTGAGCGCGATAGGCCGCTGGCACGCGCAGACGGGATGCTGGCACGTGCAGACGGGCTGCTCGCACGCGCAGACGGGGTGCTTGCACGTGCAGGCGGGCTGCTGGCACATGCAGACGGGACTGCTGGTACGTGCAGACGGGCTGCTGGCACATGCAGACGTGCTGCTTGCACGTGCAGACGGCCTGCTGGCACCTGCAGACGGGCTGCTGCTACTGCGCCGTGTAGCCCCCGTCGATCAAGTACGACACGCCAGTGATGAAGCTGGCCTCGTCGGAGGCGAGGAAGGCGCAGAGGCTCGCCACCTCGCTCGCGTCGCCGAGGCGGCCGAGGGGGTGGAGGGGGAGGACGGCGTCCTCCAGGCCGGCGATCATCGGCGTGCGGATGAACGCGGGGGCGACGGCGACGACGCGGATCCTCGCCGGCGCGAGCTCCAGCGCCGCGGCCTGCGTGAGGCCGTTGACGCCGTGCTTCGCAGCGCTGTAGGCGGGAGCGCCGTTGAAGCCGACGCTGCCGAGGATCGAGGACATGTTCAGGATCACGCCGCCGCGGCCGGCCTTTTTCATCGCCCGCGCGGCGTGCTTGATCCCGAAGAAGACGCCGCTGAGGTTCGTGGCGATCACGCGCGACCACTCCTCGGCGGGGCGTTCGTCGATTGGCACCGGGCGCTCGCCGATGCCGGCGTTGCTCACCATGACGTCGAGCGCGCCGAGCTCCGCGACCGTGCGGTCGACCAGCTCCGCGACCGCGCGCTCGTCCGTGACGTCGGCGGCAACCGGGATGGCGCGGCCCCCGCCGCGCGCGAGCTCCTCGGCGAGCGCGCGGGCCGGCTCGAGGTGGAGGTCGGAGATGCAGACCGCCGCGCCGTCGGCGGCAAAGCGGCGGGCGATCGCGGCGCCGATGCCGCTGGCGCCGCCGGTGACGATGGCGACTTTTCCGTTCAGGTTGGCCATGACGTGGATCGTACGACGCGGTCACCGATGAAAACGGTGATGCTCGTCCTCGGACTGAGTGCGCACGTGCGCGCATGGCGTGTCGCACCGTTGCACGCTCGGTGCGCACGTGCGCGCGCATGGTGCTGCAGTGTTACATCTCGGTTTCGCGGCTCACTCCACGCGCTTGATCAGCGACAGTCCGGTCTCCTCGTCCGTGCCGCGCACCACCGTGGCGCCGTAGTCGACGAGGTTCAGCTCCAGCGTCGGGAAGACCGTGGCGGCGAGCACGTGGCCGCCGATCGTCGCGCCGTAGCGGCGGCCGAGCGTGGCGTGGGCGTGGATCTTCGTCTCCGCGCCGTCGACGCCGATGTCGCCGACGAGCGCGAGGACCTCGACCTGCTCGGCGACCTCGATGCGCTCGTACTCCTTCGTGGCCGGATTCCAGTACGCGATCGTCGCCGCGCTGAACGCGCCGAGGGCGGTGAAGTGGCCGCCGCGGATCGCGCGCGATGCAGCGAAGGCGCGGAGCGTCCCGAGAAAGTCGTCGCCTTTGTCGAAGACGACCAGGAAGCGGCGGGGCGAGGCGACGTTGTAGTTGCGCACTCCGTACAATTTACTTCATGAAGCCCGCCACAATCCTCGCGTTCCTCGCCGCCCTCCCCCTCTCCGCCGCCACCATCTCCCTCTCGCCGTCGACGCCTAAGGCCGGCGACAGCGTCGTGGTGACGGTCCACGACATCGGCAGTCTTTGCCCTCGCGCGGCGGTGATCGGCGCGAAGCTCGTCGGTCAAACGCTGCAGGTCGACGCCGGCGTCTCGCCCGGCGGCTGCGCGCTCGCATGTCCGGTGGTCCCTACGCCGGTCGTGTACACGATGCCGGCGGTCACGCTGCCGGAGGCGAAGCCGTACACGATCGAGTACGGATTCACGAGTTGCAAGGGCGAGCGCACCGTCGTGGCCACGAAGCAGATCCTGGTGCGGCCGTCGTGCGCGTTCGACCGCTCGCTCACCGTTGCGAAGCCGGCGATCGACACGCTGGCCTTCTCGTGGTGCGATCCGTCGTACAGCGCCTTTCCCGACACCGGCGAGTCCGCCACCGCGTACCGCATCTTCGTCATCCGCGACGGCGAGGCGCCGATCCTCGTGCAGGAGCAGGGCGCCGACAAGACGAGCGCCACGGTGGCGCTGTCGAATCGCGAGGCCGGAGCGAAGAGCGCCTTCGTCGAAGCGGTCATCTGCAGCGGCACGATCGCCGGCTGCGGCAGCCCGTCGACGATCAAGAGCAACGTCGTGCCGCTCGACGTCGCGCCGCTCGACGCCTGCTCGTTCGGCGGCGGCGCGCTCTGCCTCGGCAACCGCTTCTCCGTCACGGCGCGCTACCACACCGCTGCCGGCTCGAGTCCCGCGAATCCGGTGCCGATGACGAAGGACAGCGGCTACTTCTGGTTCTTCGGGCCGGACAACGCCGAGGTCACGGTGAAGATCGTCGATGCCTGCAGCCTATCCGGGAAGTTCTGGCTGTTCGCGGCGGGCATGACGGACGTCGGCGTCGACCTCGTCGTCGAGGATACGCAGACGCGGCAGGTGCAGCGCTACTCGAGCCCGGTCGGCAAACCGTTCCAGCCGATCCTCGACACGAACGCCTTCACCTGTCCATGACGTAGACTCCGTTGCGTGTGCGGGATTACCGGATTCGTGGCCGCGCCCGCGGCGGCCGAGGAGCTGACGCGCGTCGTGCGCGGCATGTGCGACGCGCTCGTGCACCGCGGCCCCGACGACGCCGGCGAATGGATCGACGCGGAGGCGGGCGTCGCCGTCGGCTTCCGGCGCCTGGCCATCATCGACCTCTCGCCGGCCGGGCATCAGCCGATGATCTCCGCGTCCGGCCGCTACGCCGCCACGCTCAACGGCGAGATCTACAACTTCGAGGAGCTGCGCCGCGAGCTGCGCGAGGAGGGGCGCGCGCCGCAATTCCGCGGGCACTCCGACACCGAAGTCATGCTCGCCGCGTTCGAGGCGTGGGGCGTCGAGGCCGCGGTCAAGCGCTTCAACGGCATGTTCGCCATCGCCGCGTGGGACTCCGCGGCGCGGCGCCTCCACCTCGTGCGCGACCGCATGGGCGTCAAGCCGCTCTATTACGGATTCGCCGGCGGCGCGTTCCTCTACGGATCGGAGCTGAAGGCGCTGCGGCGGCATCCCGCGTTCGACGCGCGCATCGACCGCGGCGCGCTGCGGCTCTACCTCCGCTTCATGTACGTGCCGGCGCCGTACAGCATTTACGAGGGGATCTCGAAGCTGATGCCGGGGACGATCCTGACGCTCGACCGCGCCACGGGCGAGACGTCGACGACGGTCTACTGGTCGGCGCGCGACACCGCCATCGCCGGCGAGCGGCATCGCTTCTGCGGAAGTGAAGAGGAGGCGTCGCAGGAGCTCGAGGCGCTGCTGCGCGACGCGATCCGCCTGCGCATGATCGCCGACGTCCCCCTCGGCGTCTTCCTCTCCGGCGGCGTCGACTCGTCGCTCGTCACGGCGCTGATGCAGGCGGAGAGCGCGTCGCCGGTGAAGTCGTTCTCCATCGGCTTCGCCGACAACGCGTTCAACGAGGCGCCGTACGCGGCGGCGGTGGCGCGGCACCTCGGCACCGAGCACACCGAGCTGATCGTGCACGAGCGCGACGCCATCGATCTCATCCCCCGCCTCGGCACGATGTACGACGAGCCGTTCGCCGACTCCTCGCAGATCCCCACGCACCTCGTCTCCGCGCTGGCGCGGCGCCACGTCACGGTGAGCCTCTCCGGCGACGGCGGCGACGAGCTGTTCGGCGGCTACACGCGCTACTTCATCGGCCAGCGGCTCTTCGGAAACCTGCAGAAGGTCCCGCGCCGGTTGCGCCCCGCGCTCGGGCGCGCGCTGCGCACGCTCTCGCCGCGCGGCTGGGACTTCGTCTCGCGCCGCCGGCGCCTCGGCGAGCGCGTGCACAAAGTCTCGCGCATGCTCTCCGCGGGCAATACCGACGCGATGTACTTCGAGCTCGTCTCGCACTGGCCGGACATCGTGATCGGCGATGGCGCGGCCGAGGCGCCGGTCGTCACGAGCGCCCCGCCGCTCGCCGATCCCATCGAGCGGATGATGTTCTTCGACCAGATCTCGTACCTGCCCGACGACATCCTCGCCAAGGTCGACCGCGCCAGCATGGCCGTCTCGCTCGAGTCGCGCGAGCCGCTGCTCGACTATCGCCTCGTCGAGTTCTCGTGGCGGCTGCCGATGTCGATGAAAGTGCGCGGCGGCAAGGGGAAGCACCTCCTCCGCAGCGTGCTCTATCGCTACGTCCCCGCGGAGCTCATCGAGCGGCCGAAGATGGGCTTCGGCATCCCGCTCGACTCATGGCTGCGCGGGCCGCTGCGCGCGTGGGCCGAGGCGCTGCTCGATCCCGCGGCCATCCGCGCGCAGGGGCTGCTCGACCCCGCGCCGATTCAGCAGAAGTGGAACGAGCATCTCTCTGGCCGCGGCGACTGGCACTACTACCTCTGGGCCGTGCTCATGCTGCAGGTCTGGCTCGGCGCCGGCGCATGACGCGCAGCGGATAGGCGGCGAAGTAGCCGAGGTTTCGCGGATCGTAGCGGAGGCTCTTCACGACGTTGCGCGCGAAGCTGCCGAGCTCGCGGGTCTCGAAATAGCAGCCGGCCAGGACGCGATGGAAGCGGCCGTAGCTGTAGTTGCGCAGCGGCTGCACGCGCGGGTCGGCGAAGGCCTTCTCGAGGGCGATGAGCATGGCCCGCTCCATGCGCGCGATGTTCATGTGGATCCCGCTGCCGTGCAGGCGATAGCGCACCAGGACCTCGGGGACGTAGCCGACGGCGTAGCGCGCGGCGACGCGATAGCAGAAGTCCCAATCCTCGGATGGCGGGAGGCGCGCGTCGAAGCCGCCGACCTCCTCGGCCACGCGCTTCGGCACGACGATGCTGCTCCCCTGCGGCATGATCACTTCGCGGTCGAGGCGCAGCATGGCCTCGGCGACGCGGCCTTCCATCCCGTCGACCGACGTCTTCAGCGTGCGGCCGGCGGAGTCGATCGTCTCCGCGCCGCAGTGCACCAGGCCGAGGGACGGCTCGGCGTCGAAGCGCGGCATCTGCCGCTCGAGCTTGCGCGGGTACCAGGCGTCGTCGGAATCGAGGAACGCCAGGTACTCGCCGCGCGCGGCGGCGATGCCGGCGTTGCGGGCCATGGCCACGCCGGAGTTCTTCTGCCGCAGCACGCGGACGCGGTCGCTGTACGCGGCGAGGACCTCGGCCGTGTCGTCGGTCGAGCCGTCGTCGACGACGATCACTTCGAGCGGCGCGCGCGTCTGCGCGAGCGCGCTGTCGACGGCCTCGCCGATGAAGCGGCCGTAGTTGTACGTCGGGATGATGACGGAGACGCTCTTCACGGCGACTCCGCGACGAACAGCGCGTCGGTCCACCCGGCCCGGCCACGTTGATAGTAGAAGTCGTAGAACGAGACCAGGGCGAAGCGGCGCTCGGCGAGGTACGCGTAGATCTCGTCGAAGCGCGGCGATCCCTTGTACATGTCGGAGAACGTGATCTCCATGAAGATCAGGCCGATGGCGCGCCGCTCGATCATCCGCCGCGCGCCCTTGAGCACGTCGAGGTCGAAGCCCTGCGTGTCGCTCTTGAGGATGTCGATCCGCTCGATGCCGTGCGCCGCGCAATAGTCGTCGACGGTGGTGACGTCGACCGGATACGTGCCCTTGATCCGGCCCCAGGCGTCGACGGACTGCTCGAGGAGCGAGCTCATGTCGGGCGGGTCGGTGTCGAAGAAGGTGCGCGACTCGGCGCGCTCGCCGAGGGCGACGTTGTTGAGGTGGAGCTCGGGGATGCCGGCCATGCGGCGCGAGAGCTCGGCGAACGTGTCGCGGCCCGGCTCGAACGCGTGGATGACCGGTTGCGCGAACGTTTTGCGAATGCGCTCGATGGTCTGGCCGCGGTTGGCGCCGACGTCGAAGACGAGCGGCCGCTCGCCGCCGGCGAGCCTGTGCATGTCGCCGTAGGCGTCGAAGCCGAGCTCCGGAATGAAGCGGATGTCGATGCCGGCCTTGCGAAGAAGTCTCTTGCCGAGGCGCCGGACCGGCGCGATGACGTCAACCATCGATCGCGATCATAAACCGCCTATGATCCGCTGAAATGCGACTGTGGAAGGCAGTCACGCTGACCAGCGGCACGAAGGCCTACTGGATGATCGGGGCGATGATCGGCACCGTCATCACGGCGCGATTCCTCGGGCCGCAGGGGCGCGGCGTCATCGCCGCGGCCACGAGCTGGGTGGCGCTCTTCGTCACGTTCGGGCATTTCAGCCTCTCGAACGTCATCATCTATTTATTGGGCGGCGAGGACCGGGCCCGGCTGCTGCCCGTCGTCACCGGCAGCGTCATGGCCGTCACGGCGGCGACGGCGCTGCTCGGCTGGGCCATCGCCGCGGCGATGTACGTGGCCACGCACGGACGGATCTTCCAGCACATCGCGCCGCCGGTGCTGGCCATCGCCTTTGCCGGCCTTCCTCTGCTCCTGTGGATGGAGAACGGCAACTCGCTGCTGATCGTCCTCGGCGACCTGAAACGGCTGAACGTCGCGCAGGCGGCGGGGACGACGATCGGCGTCGTGCTCGTCACGCTCGCCGTCGGCGTCTGGAAGGGCGGCGTGGCGGCGGCGCTCGCGGCGACGCTCGTGTCGTACATGGTCGTCGTCGGCATCGGCCTGGCGCGCGTCATCGCGGCGAGTTGGCCGTTGCGCGTGTCGCGCGACGTCGTGCGCTCGCTGCTCACCGGCGCGGTGCGCCTGCACCTCGCGGCGATCAGCACGTTCTTCTTCACGAACATCGCCGTGATCCTCTTGAACCAGTTCCGTCCCGTGGCCGAGGCGGGATTCTTCCAGCTGGCCATGCAGCTGACGCTGGCCATGCACGTCGTGCCGATGTCCATCGCCGTCGTTGCCTTTACCATCGTCACGCGCGACGGCGCCGACGGCGCGTGGCGCGAGCACCGCATGCTGATCCTGCAGACGCTGCTCTACGCCGCGGTGGCGGCCGCGGTCGGCTACGCCGCGGCGCCCTTCGTCGTGCCGCTGCTGGCCGGGCGCGCCTTCGAGCCGGCCGTGGGGATCTTCCGCATCGTGGCGCTCTCGATCTTCGGCATGAGCCTGGCCGCGGTGATGGCGCCGCAGTGGATCGCGCGCGGCTACTTCCTGCGCATCGCGATCATCTATCTGTTCGCCGCGCTCGTCGGCGTGGCCGGCAACTACCTGCTGATCCCGCGCTACGGCATGGCCGCCGCGGCGTGGGTGATGGTGGCGAGCTATTCGATCCAATTGATCAGCAACGCGGCGTTCGCGGCGTGGATCGAGCACCGCCGCGCGCGGCTCGAACCGGCGCTCGAGCCGCTGCGGGGATGAGGGCGGCGGTGCACTCGCTCTACATCTGCTACTTCGGCCTTCGCGAGCCGCTCGTGCAGACGCAGGTGCTGCCGTACCTGCGCGAGCTCGTGGCGGGCGGCGTCAAGATGTCGCTGCTGACGTTCGAGCCGCGGCCGTTCGACGAGGGCGAATGGCGCGAGCGCCTGCGCGCCGAGAGGATCGAGTGGCATGCGCTGCGGTACCACAAGCGGCCGACGCTGCCGGCGACGCTGTACGACATCGTGCGCGGCGCGTTTCGCGCGGCGTCGATCGCGCGGCGCGATGGCGTCGATCTCTTTCACGCGCGCAGCCACGTCGCCGCGGCGATGGGCGCGCTGGCGAAGCGGATGACCGGCGTGCCGCTGATCTTCGACTTCCGCGGCTACCTGGCCGAGGAGTACGTCGACCGCGGCACGTGGCGCGCGGGCGGGCTGCTGTATCGGTTGACGAAGGCGGCGGAGCGGCGGCTGCTGCGCGCGGCGGATGGGGTGGTGGTGCTGACGGAGAGGATGCGGGTAGGTTGGCGCCCCTCACCCGGCCTTCGGCCACCCTCTCCCCGCGAGCGGGGAGAGGGACCGGGAGGTGGGGTCCCCTCGCCCCGCAACGCGGGGAGAGGGTGGCGCGAAGCGCCGGGTGAGGGGCGCTCCGTCCCATTTGAGATCATCCCCTGCTGCGTCGACGCGCGGCGCTTCGCCGCCGCCACCCGCGCCGACCTCGGCGTGACCGACCGCGTCGTCTACGTCTACACCGGTGCCCTCGGCGGCTACTACCTCGTCGAAGAAACGGCCGCGCTGCTCGCGGCGGCGCGCGAGGCCGATCCGCGCGCGTTCGCGCTCATCGTCACGCAGAGCGCGCCGCACGAGATCAGCGCCGCGCTCGAGCGCGCCGGCTTCACGCGCGGCGACTACCGCGTCATCACCGTCGCGCCCGAGGACGTGCCGCGCTACCTGCACGCCGCGGACGTCGGCGTGTCGCTGATCCGGACGTCGTTCGCGCGGCAGGCCTCGTCGCCGACGAAGTTCGCCGAGTACCTCGCGGCCGGGCTGCCGGTGATCTCGACGGCGGAGATCGGCGACATGGACGTGCAGATCGAGGGACATCGCGTCGGCGTGCTGCTGCGCCGCTTCGACGCCGCGGCGTACGCCGAGGCGGTGCGGGCGATGGCGGAGCTGCGGCGCGATCCCGAGCTCGCCGAGCGCTGCCGCGCCCTGGCCCGCGCCGAGTACGACCTGCACGGCGTCGGCGGCGTCCGCTACCGGCGGCTCTACGAGGCGGTGTTGCGGCGATGACGGTCCGCGTGCTGGCGCTGGCGTCGTATCCGGTCGAGGCGGCCTCGTCGCGCTACCGCATCCTCCAGTTCATCGATCCGCTCGAGGAGCACGGCATCGACGTCGAGTTCCACTCGTTCCTCGACAGCAATCTCTTCACCGCGCTGTACGAGCCGAGGAAGCTCATCCCGCGCCTGCCGCTGCTGGCGTTGCGCGCGCTCGGCTGCGTCGCCGGCGCGTGGCGCGCGGCGCGCGCGGACGTGGTCTTCGTGCAGCGCGAGGCGATGCTGGCCGGGCCGCCGGTCGCCGAGTGGATCGCGGCGCGGCTGCTGCACCGGCCGCTGGTGCTCGACCTCGACGACGCCACGTACATCGCGTACGAGAGCCCGGTCTACGGCCGCGCCGCGTCGCTGCTGAAGTGGCCGAGCAAGACGGACAAGTTGATCCGCTGGGCGCGCGTCGTCGTCTGCGGGAACCCGAACATCGCCGCGCACGTGCGCGCGCTCGGCGCCGAGGCGGTGGTCGTGCCGACGGTCGTCGACCTGCGCATCTTCAAGCCGCTCGAGGCGCCGGCGCACGACGTCCCGACGCTCGGCTGGATCGGCACGCACGGCACGTTCCCGTTCCTGGAGCGCTTGCTGCCGCTGTTCGAGCGGCTCGCGCGCGAGCGGCGCTTCCGCCTGACGATCGTCGGCTCCGGGCGCGCCGAGGTGCGCGTGCCGGGCGTCGAGGTCGACTGCCGGCCGTGGCGGCTCGACCGCGAGGCCGGCGACTTCCGCGCGCTCGACGCCGGCGTCTATCCGATCGCCGACGACGCCTGGAGCGCCGGAAAGTCGGGGTTCAAGGCGGTGCAGTACATGGCCTGCGGCGTGCCGTTCGTGATGAGCCCCGTCGGCGTCTGCGCGACGATGGGCGTGGCCGGCGAGACGCACTTCCTGGCCACGACGGACGACGAGTGGCTCGCCGCGCTGCGGCGGCTCCTCGGCGACGCGGAGCTGCGGCGGCGGATGGGCCGCGCCGGCCGCGCCTTCGCCGAGGCGCATTACGCGATGGACGCGCAGGCCGAGGCGCTCGCGCAAATCGTGCGGAGGGCGGCATCGGCGTAGCGTTGCTGCACAGCGTCCTCGCTGCCGCCGCGTGCTTTGCGCTGTGGCGCCTCTGGTGCCGCTGGTTCGGCCGCGGCGATGCGCGCGCGGCGCTCGTCGCCGGCGTCGGCCTCGTGGCGCGCGCCGCCGCCGGCGAGGCGCTCTTCTGGACGTCGTACCTTCGCCTGCCGATCGCGCGGCCGCTGCAGCTCGGCGGCGGGCTGTGGTTCTTCGCCGTCGACGGCGCCGGCTACATGGCCTACGCGGAGTCGCTGGCGCGGCGCGGCGCAATGGCCACGCTGACGATCGACGCGCATTACCCGTCGCGCGCCTACGTGCAGATCCTCACCGCGTTCGTGGCGGCGTTCGGCGACGTCGCCTCGGTCGCGCTGCTGCTCAACTGCGCGGCGTACCTGGCCACGTGCGCGCTCCTCGTGCGGCTGCGGCCGCGCGTCGACGGCGCCGTGCTCTTCGCCCTCGCCGCCATCGCGTTCGGGCCGGCTACGCTCGTCTGGTCGCTGCAGCCGCTCAAGGACACGTTCTTCCAGCTGCTCGTCGCGGCGCTCGTCGTCGCCTGCGCGCGCTGGCAGGAGCGGCCGGGCGCCGCGCCGGCGGCGGCGATGGTCGCGCTGACGTTCCTCCTGTCGAGCATCCGCTGGTACTTCGGCGTCATCGCCTGGTGCGCGCTGGCGCCGTTCTTCGCGCTGACCTCGCGCCGCCGCTGGCTCGCCGCCGCGGCGCTCTTTCTCGTCATCTCCCAGGCCGTCCGCTTCGGCGGCGGCGGCGACATCCATCCGTACATCCAGCGCATGCTCGATCCGCGCTCGGCGGCGGGCGCGATACGGCCGGCGCAGGCGACGCAGGTGATCGCCAAGGCGCGGCGCGGCTTCGAGCGAACGCCGGGCGCGACGGCGATTCAGCCGCCGCGCGGAGAGGAATCGTCGCCGATGCTCGCCGGCGTCGCCGCCGCCTTCCTGCCGCGCTTCATCGCCGAGCCGCTCGGGCTCGTGCACGTCGGCGGCGGGCGCGGGCTGTGGCTCTTCGCCGACCTCGACACGCTCGTCTTCGATGCCGTGCTCATCGCCGCCGCCGTCCATTGCGTCCGCGCGCGGCGGCGCGCCACGCCGCTCTTCGGATTCGTGCTGCTCGTGCTCGTGGCCGTCGGCGTGCCGATGATCTACACGGTCAGCAACTTCGGGACGCTCTTCCGGCTGCGCGACATGCTCTACTTCCTCGCCGCGGTGCTGCCGGTCACGCTTGCGCCAGACTCTCCTCGGTGAGGGCGCGGATGTCGATGATCATCCGCTGCACGGCGACGCCGGCGCGCTCGCACTCCTCGATGACGGCGCGCAGCCGCGACGGCGGGACGCGCGCGGTCGACACGACGAGCTCCTCGGCGCCGAGGGCGCGGCAGAGCGCGGCGACGGAGCCGGGGCCGTCCGGCGCGGCGATGGCGAGGCCGTGCAGCAGCCGCCCCGCCTTGTTCGGATCGTCGTCGAGGAAGCCGACCGGCACGCGCCGCAGCTCCGCGTTGTTGCGCAGCTCGCGGAAGAGCAGCTCGCCGCCGTCGCCGGCGCCGTAGATCACGACGCGGCGGCCGTCGCGCTGGTGCGGGAGCGGGACGAGCTTGCGCACGAGGCGGAAGCCGAAGCGCGTCCCCGCGAGCGCGAGGAAGAGCAGCGTGGCGTCGAGGACGAAGACCGACGGCCGGAGCTGGCCGAAGCCGCCGATCACTCCGGCGCAGATCACCGTCGCCGCGGAGCCGAGCGCGACGCCGCTGCCGTAGCGCAGGAGATCGTGAAGGCTGACGTAGCGCCACAATCCGCGATAGACGCCGCTGGCGAGGAGCGCGGCGAGCTTCAGGGCGAGGACGAGCGGCAGCGTCTGCAGGAAGAGGCGCCAGTCGCTCGATTGCGCGGCGGGGCCGAGCACGAGCGCGTGCGCGCAGTAGTACGAAAGGACGATCAGCACGACGTCGAGCGCGACTTCGAAGAGGCGGCGCTTGTACGAGAGGTTCAGCAGGAACGTGAAGACGGGGTTCGCGGCGGACGGCGCGTCTTCGGCGTAAACGCGGACGCGCGCCAGATAGACGCCGAGGAGCGTGAGCGCGACGGTGAACGCGGCGATCACGCCGACGCTCACGTCGAGCGCGGCGTGCCGCACCAGCATCGCCAGCGCGCCGCCGGCGAGCGCGAAGGCGTAGAGCATCCACACCGCGTGCTTCTCGCTGAGGCCGAGCGCGACGAGGCGGTGCGAGGTGTGGTCGCGCCCGCCCTGCGACGCCGGCCGCCCGGCGCGCTTGCGCAGCAGCGTGACCAGCGTCGTGTCGAAGATCGGCACGACCAGGACGAGCACCGGCACCGCCAGCACCGCCGCGACACTGCGCGAGCGTCCGCTGCCCGTGCTCGCCGCCAGCGCGCTCGAGGCGAGGAAGAAGCCGATGAACATCGAGCCGCAGTCGCCCATGAAGATCGAGGCGGGGTGGTGGTTGTAGACGAGGAAGCCGGCCAGCGCGGCGGCGAAGGCGATCAGCATCAGCGCCTGCGGCAGCTGGCCGCCGGCGTAGAAGTTCGCCGCCAGGAAGGCCGCGGCGATGGCGCAGATGCCCGTGGCCAGGCCGTCCATGTTGTCGAGCATGTTCACGGCGTTGGTGATGCCGACCAGCCAGAAAACGGTGATGAGGACGTTGACGACGTACGACGCGGTCCACGGCAGGATCAGGCCGAGCGAGATCACCGCGGCGGCGCCGAGGAGCTGGCCGATCAGTTTCTGGTAGGGCTTGATCTGCAGGAAGTCGTCCGCGAGGCCGACGAGGAACAGCGCGGCGCTCGCGGCGATGACGACCGTTCCCTCCCGCGTCCGCGACACGAAGAGCAACGCCACGCCGATCACGGCGACGGCGATGGCCACGCCGCCGAGCATCGCCGTCGGCCGCGTGTGCCAGCGGTCGCTCTTCGGCTTCGCCACGATGCCGGCGCGGCGCGCGATCGCCGCGACCCACGGCGTCAGCGCGAGCGCGACGAGGAATGCAGCGCCGCCGGCAACGGCGGCCTGCAGGACGAAGGACGATGCCATCTCTGTCTCAGAGCAGCGGCGCGGCGAGCGCGACGCCGTGCACGAAATCGGGGCTGCTGTCGCGCGCCAGGCCGCGGCGCCGCGCCACGTCGTCGATGACGGCGCGGAGGATGCCGTCGAGCGGCATGCGGGCCCGGAAGCCGATGACGCGCTCGGCCTTCGCGGTGTCGGGGACGCGCCGCGGCATGTCCTCGAATCCCTCTTCGTAGGCCTCGCTGTACGGGACGTAGACGATCTTCGACGGCGAGCCGGTCAGAGCCACGATCCGCTGCGCCAGCGCCGCGATCGAGATTTCTTCGTGCGAGCCGAGGTTGAAGACTTCGCCCGGCGTGGCCGGATGCTCGATCAGCTTGATCAGCGCGTCGACGACGTCGCCGACGTAGCCGAAGCAGCGCGTCTGTTTGCCGTTGCCATAGACGGTGAGCGGCTCGCCGGCGAGCGCCTGGCCAACGAGCGTCGGCACGACCATGCCGTACCGCCCGGTCTGGCGCGGCCCTACGGTGTTGAAGAGCCGCACGATGACGGTGGGGAGTTTCTTCTCGCGGAAGTAGGCGAGGGCGAGGAACTCGTCGATGGCCTTCGAGCAGGCGTAGCTCCAGCGCCCCTTCGTCGTCGCCCCCATGACGAGGTTGCCGTCCTCGCGGAACGGCACCTGATCGCTCAGTCCATAAACCTCGGAGGTCGACGCGATGAGCACGCGCTTGCGCTGCCGCGCCGCCGCCGCGAGAACCATCTCCGTGCCGTGCACGTTCGTCTCGATCGTGCGCACGGGGCTCTCCACGATGAGCTTCACGCCGACGGCGGCGGCGAGATGGAAGACGACGTCGCATTCGTCGACGAGGCAAGCCACGAGCTCGGCGTCGTGCACGGAGCCGACGATCATCCGGAAGCGCGGATGCGGCTCGAGGTGGCGCACGTTGTCGAGGCTGCCGGTGGAGAGATCGTCGAGCACGACGACGCTGTCTCCGCGTCCGATGAGGGCATCCGAGAGATGCGATCCGATGAAGCCACTACCGCCGGTGATGAGGACCTTCACGATAAACGCGGATTATATCGGCGGCCAGCCGTTCCCTGGAGTGTGTTTTTTGGGCGTATGTACGGCTGCGTTCGCTGATGCCGGCGCGCAGCGCAGGATCTCGTAGGAATCGTCTGACGCCGCCGGCGAGACCGCGCTCGTCGTCGGGCGCCGCGGTGATGCCGCGCTCGCGGACGTCGAAGCCGTCGCCGCGCGCCTCGACACGGCCGAGGAGATCGACGACGCCGCCGACCGCGGTGGCGACGACCGGGACGCCCGCCGCCATCGCCTCGAGGATCGCCAGCGGCGTCCCTTCGTTGCGCGACGTGAGCGCGAGGATGTCGATGGAGGGGTAGATCTCGGCGACGTCGCGCGTGCCGGCGAAGACGACGCGGTCGCCGAGGCCGAGCTCCGCGGCGAGTCGCTCGAGGCGCGGACGCTCGGCGCCGTCGCCGTAGACGACGAAGCGCGCCTCGTCGCGCAGCCGCGCGGCCACGCGCAGGAAGAGATCGTGATTCTTGATCGGCGCGAGCCGGCCGACGATGCCGATCGTTAAAGGTCCCTCGCCCCGCGCAGCGGGGAGAGGGTGGCCGAAGGCCGGGTGAGGGGCGATCTCCATCCCCAACGGCACGACCACGAACTGCTCCGCGCGCCCGACGCGGAAGCGCTCGTGAATCTCCCGCCGCTGCTGTTCGCTCAACACGACGATGCGCCCGGTGTTCGCGCGCGCCAGGAAGCGCTCGATCGTCAGAAAGATCCACGTCTTGAACCGCGGGTAATAGCCGTGAAAGACGTGCCCGTGGAACGTGTGCACGAAGAGCGGGCGGCGGCGCGAGGTGAGGCGATACAGCAGGCCGGCCAGGCGCCCCGCCGCTCCCGCCTTCGCGGTGTGCGTGTGCACGACGTCGGGGCGGAAGCGGCGCATGAGGCGCCACAGCTTCCAGATCGTGACGGCGTCGCGCGGCGAGAGCTCGCGGCTCATCGACGGGATGACCAGCGGCGTCACGCCGTGCGCGGCGGCGAAGCCGCTCATGTCGTCCTCGCCCGGCGGCACGGTGCCGGTGACGAGCAACGTCTCGAATCCCTCCTTCTCCAGCGCCTCGGCCAGCCAGACGACGTGGCGCGCCGGGCCGCCGACGTTGAGGCGCGCGATGATCCGGAGGACGCGCATGTCAGTGCAGCCCGGCCGCGGCGGCGACGCGCGCGCGGAGCTCGCCGTCGATGTGCTCGACGAGGTAGGGATTGAAGCGCACGGCCGTGGCGATGTCGGCGACGGCCGCGTCGGTCTCGCCGAGCCGGAGGTGATCGAGGCCGCGGTTGAAATAGAGCTCCGGGCGCTGGTCGATGCGCAGCGCGCGCGTGTAGACGTCGACCGCCTCCTGCCAGCGCTCGAGCAGCTCGCAGTTGCCGGCGTAGAGGACGTACCACGACGGCTCCAGGCGCCGCGCCGCGGCGATGTGCTCGAGCTCGCGGATGTTCTCGCGCGCCAGGACGGCGGAGCGCTGCGGATCGGCGGCGTCGACCGCGCGCGTGGAGCGCTGCGCCACCTCGAGCTCGACGTGCACGGCGCGGTACGGAGCGATGCTGAGCCGCCAAATGCCGAGCGCCGCGGCGATCAGCGCGGCGGCGCGGACGGCGACGATCGCGCTACGCGGCATGGTCTCGATCCCATCCGATGCAGAGCGCGCCGATCGACAGCAGCATCAGCCGCGGCGCCGCCAGCTCCAGCGGAAACTGCGCGAGGCAGAGAACGAAGACGCCGGCGGCGAGCGGCCAGCGCAGCGCCCGCGCGAACGCTGCGCGCGGTGCGGCGTCCGGCTCGGCGCGCGGACGCCGCCGCCCGGCGAAGACGGCGAGCGCCGCGAGAAAGAGCGCGTAGCCCGGCAGCCCCGTCTCGCTCGCGACCTGCAGGTGATCGTTGTGGACTTCGCCCCAGTTCATCGGCCAGCCGCGCGTCCACGCCTGGGGGTAGTGCGTGGCGAGCGCGACGCGATACGGCATGTAGTGGTACTTGAAACAGCCCGGCCCGACGCCGAGCAGCGGGTGGTCGCGCGTCATGTCGATGGCGGTGAGGAACGGCACGAGACGCTCGGAGAGCAGTTGCTGGTAATCGCGTTTCGCCGCCGCGGCCGCCGCCTCGCGCACGCCGCGGCCGAGGATCGTCGAGGACGACAGCGCCGGCACCGCCAGCACCACGAGCGCCGCGACGGCGACCGCGGCCGCGCGCCGCGAGTGGCCGAGGGCGAAGACGAGCAGCCCCGCGGCGACGGCGGCGAAGGCCATGCGCGAGCCGCTGGCGACGAGGCCGCCGGCGAGGAGCAGGGCCACGGCGGCGTAGATCCAGCGCCGGACTCCGCGCCCGACGACGACGAGGATCACCGCCGCGAGCGCCGGCGCGAAGAGGAACATGCCGACGTCGTTCGTGTTGCCGAGAAGGCCGACGCTCGCGTAGTGCCCCTGCACCGTCAGCTTCAGCGGCATCCAGACGTTGCGGTCCTGCAGGATCACCAGCGCCGCGTTCGCGCACGCGCCGATCATCAGCACGTCGACGGCGATGAGCGGGAGCCCCTCCGCGGCGACGCAGGTGACGACGAAGATGACGGCGGCCGCGGCGACGGTGATGAGGCTGTCGGCGCTGAGCAGGCGGTTCGTCGAGAGCGCCGCGGTGACGAGTGCCCATCCGGCGGCGATGGCGGCGACGGCGAGCTCGGGGCCGCGCACGATGCGCCACGAGCGCACGCGCGTCGTGGCCCAAAAGACGGCCACGGCGAGCAATGCGACGGCTTCGGCGCGGAACGCGAGCTCCTTCGGAAAGCGGAAGGCTTCATCGCCCTGGGTGAAGATCGCCGGGATCGACAACGCGCCGGCGGCGAGGACGGCGAGCGCCGCGATCTCCGCGCCGGCCAGTCGCGGAGACGCCGCCACTGCCGCGCGTTTCCGCGTTAGCATCGGCCGCATTTGACCATAGGTGCGTTGAAATTTGACGCTCCACCGGCTGTTCACTACACTCGCCAATCCGTTCGAGGCGACGTAGCCAAGTGGTAAGGCAGAGGTCTGCAAAACCTTCATCCGCCGGTTCGATTCCGGCCGTCGCCTCCACCTTCAACTTCCCCTCCACGGTCGTCTCCCACGGCTGGTACCTGCTGGCGCCGTTCCGCTGGTCGCGCGACGAGCAGGTCCTCCGCCGCCCCGAAGTCCTCGGCGGCCAAGCCCACGACCTGGAGATCAGGCACAAAGGCGACGCGCTCGTCGTCCGCGGCGCGAAGATGACGCCGGAGCTCCGCGCCAAGCTGACGCGGATGTTCCAGCTCGACATCGACCTCGGCGAGTTCCTCGCGCTCGCGCGCGCGTCGGCGTCGCACGCCTGGGTCGAGCGCTACGGCTTCGGCCGCCTCCTCTGCGGCAGCACGCTCTTCGAGGACGTCGTGAAGATCATCCTCACCACGAACACGCAGTGGCGCCAGACGATGCGGATGTGCGAGCTGCTCGTGGAGAAGTGCGGCCCGCGCACGCCGTTCGGCTTCGCGGCGTTTCCCGAGCCCGCCGACGTGGCGCGCTTTTCCGCCGCGGAGCTGCAGGAGGACTGTCGCCTCGGCTATCGCGCGAAGTCGATCCACGCGGTGGCGGTGCTGTTGTGTCATCCCGAGCGCAGCGAGGGATCCCCCGCCGCATGGGATCCTTCGCCGTCTACGCGGCTCAGGATGACAACCCCGGAGCTCTTCGCGCACTACCAGAAGCTCCCCGGCATCGGCCCGTACGGCGCCGCGCATCTCCTGGCGATGGACGGCCGGCACGACTTCATCGCCATCGACACGGAGTTCCGCCGCTTCGTGCGCGAGCGCTACCACGGCGGCCGCAACATCTCCGAAAAAACGATGCTGCGGCGCTACGCCCGGTGGGGGCGCTGGAAGTATTTGGCCTACTGGGCGGAGTTGTGGGAGTCCGTGGCCGGCGCTTTGCAGCCCTTGGAAAAAGGCGGTCAAAAACGCGGCCAGTAGTGTACTCCTGACGGCGCGCGGCCGGTAGATTGACCGTCGCGGTGCGCTGTGCAAATGTGAGGGTGCGTGAACGAACGAATCAAGCAGCTGCTGCGCGAGCTTGGGACGGCGATCAACGAGTCGATCTCCAGCTCGGACGACGTGCACCGGCAAATCCAGCGGATCCGCGACGAAGGCTACGACCTCTACGTGATGCTCGACGCCACGATCGGGCTCAACAAACCAGGCGATGACGACGAGGAAGCGCCGGCGGCGGCGCCCGCCGCGCTCGTCGCCAGCAACGCCAACAACAGGGACGTGCAGTTCCGCATCAACGTCAACGACCTGTCTCTCCTGCGCGCGCTCGGGATCGATCCGACGCGGAAGGTGAGGAGCTCGCGCCGCGCGGAGCCGCTCGCCGCGACCAGTGACGACTAACCTCTACGATCTGTCGCGAGCGCAGCTCGAAGCTGCGCTTGCCGACACCGTCTCACCGAACTTTCGCATCCGCCAAGCCGTCGAGTGGCTGCACGAGCGCGGCGTGTCGTCGTTCGAGTCGATGACGAACCTGCCGAAGGAGCTGCGCGCGCGGCTCGCGGAGCGCTTCACCATCGCGTTCCCCGAGGTCGTCGAGCGGACGCCCCCTGCCGCCGACGGCAGCCGCAAGTACCTCTTCCGCCTCGGCGACGGCAATCGCATCGAGTCGGTCTACATGCCGATGGGCGAGCGCACCAGCGTCTGCCTCTCCTCGCAGGCCGGCTGCGCGGTCGGCTGCACGTTTTGCGTGACCGGCTTTTTCGGCGCCGGGCGCAACCTCGCGCCGAGCGAGATGCTCGGGCAGTTCTTCACCATCCAGCACGAGCACGCCGTACCGCGCGAACGGATGAACGTCGTGTTCATGGGGATGGGCGAGCCGCTGCTGAACTTCGAGAACCTGGCGGCGACGCTCGACACGCTCTACACGACCGTCGCGCCGAAGCGGATCACGGTGTCGACGTCGGGGATCATTCCCGGCATCGACACGCTGGCGTCGCTGGAGCGCCGGCCGAACCTCGCCATCTCCATCAACGCGCCCGACCAGAAACGCCGGCAGGAGATCATGCCGATCACGGCGAAGTATCCGCTGCCGGAGCTGATGGCATCGCTGAAGCGCTACCCCGCGCCGATCACGGTCGAGTACGTGCTGCTGGCCGGCTGGAACGATGCGCCGCACGACGCCGTCGCGCTGGCGCGCCTGATCCGCGGCCTCCGCGCGAAGGTGAACGCGATCCCGTTCAACGAGGACCCGAACCTGCCGCCGTGGATGAAGCGCCCGGCCGACGCCGCCATCGACCGCTTCGTCGACACGCTCGTGCGCAACGGCGTGGCCGTGACGGTGCGGCGGTCGAAGGGACGCGAGATCGCGGCGGCGTGCGGGCAGTTGCGGGGAAAAGAGATCGCCACGGGACGCGCGGCGCGGCGGTAGGTCCCTCGCCCCGCTTGCGGGGAGAGGGTGGCGCGCAGCGCCGGGTGAGGGGCGCCACTCGGCAGGAATTGGGACGAGTGGCGCCCCTCATCCGCCCTTCGGGCACCTTCTCCCCGCACGCGGGGAGAAGGGCTTCGACTTACGCGAGCGCGAACTCCCGCAACGCCGTGTGCTCCGCCCCCTTCGGACTGAGCTTGCTCTCGTACAGCGTGACGCGGTCGACGGTGAACGGCGCGGAGTGGTAGTCGCGCAGCGCCTTCGTGAACGTCTCGATCGACATCGGCGGCCATCCCTCGCGCATGCGCATCATCGTCAAGTGCGGGCGGAACTCGCTGCGGTCGAGCTCCACGCCGGCGTTCTTCACCGCGCCGCGCACCGCCGTCGCCACCTCGCCGAAGCGCTCCACCGGCTCCGCCCCCACCCACCCGACCCGCGCGTGGCGCGGATTCGGGAAGAAGCCGCAGCCGCGCAGCGCGGCCTCGAAGCGCGCGATGCCGGCGAGGCGCGCGGTGAGCAGCGGCGCCAGGCGGTCGACGAGCGCCGCCGGATGCTCGCCGAGGAACGCCAGCGTCAGGTGCTGCGTCTCCGGCCGCACCCACGACGCCGGCGGCAGCTTCGGCCGCACAGGGACGATGCGCTCGTTGAGCAGACGGAGAACGTCCTGCGGAAACGTCGACGCAATGAATAGCCGCATTTGGACCGCAAGAGGATACGCCTCAGTCGCCCTGGCCGGCCAGAAACTCGGGCGTGAAAATCCGGGCGATCTCCTCTTCGCTGAGCAGCTGCCGCTCGCGCAGCAGCGCCGGGATCGGCTTCCCCGTCTTCGCCGACTCCTTCGCGATCTCGGCGGCGCGCGCGTAGCCGATGATCGGATTCAGCGCCGTCGCCAGCGACGGAGAGCTGATGTAGTACGCCTCGCAGCGCGCGCGGTCGGCCTCGATGCCGCGGATGCACTTCTCGACGACGACCGGCAGGTAGTTCTTCAGGATCTCGATCGAGAAGAGGAGCTCGAAGGCCATCAGCGGCATCATCACGTTGAGCTCGAGCTGCCCCGCCTGCACGGCGAAGGCGATGGCGGTGTCGGCGCCGATGACGTGGAAGCAGACCTGGTTGAGGCACTCGAGCATCGACGGATTCACTTTGCCGGGCATGATCGACGAGCCGGGCTGCACGGCCGGCAGGACGATCTCGGCGAGCCCCGTCTGCGGACCCGAGGCGAGGAGCCGCAGGTCGTTGGCGATGCGCGTGAGCTCGAGGGCGAGGTTGCGCAGCGCCGCGGAGACGGCGGCGACGGGGAGCTGCGACTGCATGGCCTCGCGGAGGTCGTCCGTAGCGGCGAGGTCGAGGCCGGTCAGCTCGTCGAGGTGCTTGATGACTTCGTGGCGATAGCCGCGCGCGGCGTTCATGCCGGTGCCCGCGGCCGTGCCGCCGATGCCGAGGATGCGCAGCTCGTCCGCGGCGTCCTTCAACAACCGCGTCGCGCGGCGCACCGCCGCGGCGTAGGCCTTGAACTCCTGGCCGAGCGTCACCGGCACGGCATCCTGCAGGTGCGTGCGCCCCGACTTGATCACGTCCTTGAACGCGTCGCCGCGCTCGTCGAGCGCGCTCGCCAAGCCATCGAGCGCGGGCCAGAGATCGCGCAGCAGCAGCAGCGCCGCGACGCGGATCGCCGTCGGAAAAACGTCGTTGGTCGACTGGGCCATGTTGACGTGGTCGTTCGGCAGCACCGGGTCGTACGTGCCCGGCTTGCCGTTCGCCAGATTCGCGATGACCTCGTTCACGTTCATGTTGAACGACGTGCCGGCGCCGGCCTGGAAGACGTCGACCGGGAACTGATCGCGGTACTTGTCCTCGTTCGCCAGCAGCTCGTCGCAGGCGCGAAGAATTGCGTCGCGGACGCGAGGCTCCAGCGGATTCGCCAGCGCCGCGGCCTTCTTCAGCAGGATGAAGGCGCGGACGAAGACGCGGTGCTCGCGCAGGCCGCTGATCGGATAGTTCTCGACGGCGCGCTGCGTTTGCGCGCCCCACAACGCATCATCGGGGACGGCGACGTCGCCGAGGGTATCGCGCTCGATTCGCATCGCTACCGTCATGCTGAGGCGCAACGACTCCGAAGCATCTCAAAATGCAACGGCGTCGCATCCGGAGATCCTTCGCCGTCTCCGCGGCTCAGGATGACGTTCAGCATCGATCATGCCTTGAGCGCCGCGAGCCGTTCCCGCGACTCGTCGAAGACCTTCTGGTGCAGCGACTGGCCGTGCGCGTCCATGGTCACGATGGCCATGAAGTCCTCGACCCACAGGTGCCAAATCGCCTCGGGCGAGCCGAGGTCCATCCAGTCGACGCCGTCGACGCGCTTGATCGACGCCGCGCAGACCTGCGCCGCGCCGCCGATGGCGTGGAGGTAGACGGCGCCGTACTCCTGGCACGCCGCGAGCGTCTTCGGCCCCATGCCGCCCTTGCCGATGACGCCGCGGATCTTGTAGTCGCGCATGACTTCCCACTGGTACGGCTCTTCGCGCGACGACGTGGTCGGCCCCGCCGCCTTGCAGACCCATTGGTCGCCCTCTTTCACCATCACCGGACCGCAGTGGTAGATGATCTGCCCCTCGAGGTCGACCGGCGGCTTCACGCCGCTGTGGAGGCGGTGGTGCACGGCGTCGCGGCCGGTGTAGAGGCGGCCGCTGATGGCGACGGTGTCGCCGACGTGGAGGGAGCGGATGGTGGCTTCGTCAACGGGCGTGGTGAGCTTCACGGTGGCCATGGCCGCATTCTGCCACGAGGGGCGGACGCGGGCGGCGTGACAGCTCGCACAGCCCGATCAGCGGTGATAGTCGTGGCGTGAGCCTTGTGCCGCTGACGGCGCCGGGACGCCGTTCGGGTGGCACGAGGCGCAGACGGCTTTCACGGTTCCGGTCGAACTGACCGGCGCGGCAATCGACACTCACGGATACGCGCCGGGCGGAATCGGCGACGGGGCGGCCTTCGGTGCTTTCGGCTTCGGCGGCGCCGACGGAAGCGGCACGTGCCATCCGATGATGAACGCGGCGGCGATGGCGGCTGCAACAGGCTTCATGCCGATTAGACGTCACCGGGCGCTGAAGGAAACCGTCAGCTCATTCGCGGTGGCCATGGCCATGAGGACGGACGCGGGCAGGATGACACGTCGCACACTCTCCCTTACCGACGTCCCAGCCGACCGGCTGGTGGCCGTCGCTGCCTCAGAAGACGCCGCCTCGCGAGAAGACGCCGTCCGCGAGGACGATGTCGTCGTCGTAGCCCGTCGTGATTCCCTCGACGAGATGATCGTTTTCGCCGTCGCGTCCGGTGGAGCGCACGAGGTAATGGTTCGCCATCGCGTGGTAGAGGAGCGGATGTCCCCATCCGTCGACGAGCGGTCCCTTCACCAGCGATGCGATGCCGCTGACCGGCCCCGCATAGCCGGCGCGCGGCGCCGCGCCGTGCTTCGTCACGTACGCGTCGATCCCCTCGGCCCACGTGCGCAAGGCCACCATCGTGCGCTTCTGCTTCGCGCGCTGCATGGCGGTGTAGATGTTCGGAACGTCGAGCGCGACGAGCCCGGCGAGGATCAGCGCGACGAGAATCGCGAGTCGTTTCGGCGTCACATCGCTGAGACGCTCAGTACAGCCACTCCGTTGCGTTCCCCTGCAGGTCGAGGTTCACGCCGCGGCGCCGGTACGCCCAGCACATGTACGCGATCGAGACGAAGAACGACGCCGGCAGCCGATTGAGCTTGCCGATCTTGCAGGCGAGGAGCGTCGTGTTGCCGCCGAAGCCCATCGGACCGATGCCCGACTTGTTGGCCTTCTCGACGACGCGCTGCTCGAGCGCGGCGAGCTCGGGGTCTTCGTTCGTGTCGTCGAGGAGGCGCAGGAGCTGCTCCTTGGCGAAGCCGTAGCCGCTGCCGCGGTCGCCGCCGATGCAGACGCCGAGGATGCCGGGGCCGCAGCCCTGTCCCTGCGCCTGCAGCACGCAGTCGAGAATGGCGTTCTCGACGCCTTTGAGATTGCGGTCGCCGAGGTCGGGGTGCGGGAGCGAATACTGCGCGTTCATGTTCTCGCAGCCGCCGCCCTTGAGCATCAGCTTCACCTCGACGTACGGCTCGCGCCACTGGTGGAAGTGGAACGACGGCGAGCCGGGGCCGGTGTTGTCGCCGGTGTTCTTGCCGGTGACGCTGTCGACGCTGTTCTGGCGCAGGTAGCCCTTCTTCGTCGCCGCGCGCACGGCCTCGGTGGCGATCTCCTCGAACTCGAGCTGGTCGTAGCCCGGCGGCGTGTGGACGTAGAAGAGGATGGTGCCGGTGTCCTGGCAGAGCGGCAGCGAGCTGTCGCGGGCCATGCCGATGTTGCAGCCGATGACGTTCAGCGCGACGTCGGCGTTCGACCCCTCGGCCTCGGTTTTCCGCGCCGCCGTGATGGCGCGGATGACGTCGTCGGGCAGCTGCGTCGAGGTACGGCGGATGAGCTCGAGGATCGAGTCGAAGAGGGCGGGCTGGGCGTTGACTTCGCGAAGCGGTGCGGTGGCGCTCATGGTTCGAGTCTATCGCCTGGTGAAACACGCGACAACGTGAGCGTCATCCTATACTTCGGTGACCGTGACCATCACGAAGCGCTACCCCCTCGAACCGCACGGCCGCAAGCGGCTGGCACTGCGCCGCGACCTCGCCACGGGCGACGTGGCGGTCGTGCTCGACGGGCGCGAGCTCGGCCGCATCCCGCGCGAGGCGCTGCACGAGGGCGTCGACTTCGCGCTCCCCGACGAGAGCCTGCTCCACGTCTGGAACGAGGTCGGACCGAACGGCACCCCGTACACCTGCGTGACCCGCAACGGCCACCCGCTCCCCGGCTCCGCCAGCGATCCCGTGAAGATCCTCTGGGTCAACGTGGTGTGCTTCTGGGGCCTGGCGACGCTGCAGCTCTTCTTCGCCGCGATGACGATGGCGTATGGCGAACCGGACGGCAGCGTCTACGCCATCGGCGCGGCCGGGCTGGCGCTCGCGCTGCTCGCCGCGTTCGCGTGGTACCGCTCGTACGTCGCCACGGTCCTCGCGTCGATCATCGTCATCGTGGAGGCGGCGCTCTTCTCGTTCTTCGAAGGCCGCCACGACGTCGGCAGCCTCGTGTCCGCGTCCATCGCCCTCGGCATCCTCATCTACCTGATGCTGCGCGGCATCAACGCCGTCGCGGAGATCAAGTCGCACACGCTGCCGATCCGCCGTCCGCCCGAGCGCATTCCTCAGTAGCGGAAGCGATATCCCACCTGCGCGATGACCTGCCGCGGCTCGGCGAAATGCGTCCCGCCGAAGGTATTGCTCTCGTCGAGCAGATACCGTTTGTTCGCCAGGTTCGTCGCCGAGAGCTTCAGGCTCCACATCTTCACCGTCGTTCCGGCCGCGACGTCGAACGTCGTGTGCGGCGGCAGATGTCCGGGGCCGTCGCCTTCGAGGAATCCGGAGCCGTACTGGAGATCGACGCCGAACCACGCCGCGCGGGGGAGATGAAACGTGACGCCGGCGGTCAAGGTATCGCGCTGATCGTGATCGAGCAGGAAGCGCCCTTCCTCCGGCGGCGTGAAGTCGGTCAGGCCACCGACGACCGCGCCTTCCCCTTCGACTTTCTGATGCGAATACGCGAGATGCGCCTGCGCGCCCGCGGCGGTCATCGGCGAGCGGAGCGTCATCTCGACGCCGCGGATGTGCACGCGGTCGATGGTCAGCGGGAAGAAGATGTTCGAGTTGCCGAGGACGTCGTGGTCGAAGAAGTTGCGGGCCTCGGTGCGGAACACGGCGGCGTCGGCGCTCCAGCGGCCCAGCGGCACGAACACGCCGGCCTCGCTCTGCCGGTCGCGCTCGCCGCGCAGCGGCAGAAAGCCGAAGCCCTGCTGCAGCGCGAGCTCGAGCAGCGGACCGGAGATCGTCGACAGCGGCGGGGCCTGGTAGTAGCGCCCATACGACGCGCGAACGACGATCGACCGCCACGGCAGCCGCGCCGTCGCGCCGAGGCGGGGGCTGGCGGCCGTCTCCGTCACGGTACCGGAGAAGCGCGTCAGGCGGACGCCGCCGCGCAGCGTGAGCCACGGCGCGACGTCGACGGCATCCTCGGCGAAGACGGCGCCTACGCGGCCGCGCAAACGCTCCTGCTGGGCGAGCGACACGTCGGCGGAGCGGAGCGCGAAGGCGGCGTCGTCGCGCTGCACGAACGCGAACGCGCCGCCGCGCGCTTCGTTCCGCCCGAACGTGCCGGCCAGCGTCGCCTGCACGCCGGCGTACCGCGAGCGGCGGCGGTCGGTTGCGGAGATCGGGTCATCCGCGCCTCCCTCGAAATCGGCGCGGTTCTGGTGAAAGAACGGCGAGACGGTCAGCAGCGCCGACTTCGAGAGGAGGCGCACCCAGCTGACATTGACGAAGGCGTCGCTCTCGCGCTGGCGGTCGCGGACGTCCTGCGCGTCGAGCTCTTCGTCGTTCGGGATGTCGTAGCGGTCCTGCCGCCACGACCCGGCGAAGCGAAGCTGATCGGCGGTGCTCGGCTGGGCCACGATCGTTGCGAAGGCGCCGACGCCGTTGGCGGCGTCGTGAATCGCGCGCGGGATCGGCGTCTCCAATCCCTGGTCGGTGCGGTTGCCGTTCACGCTCGCGTACCAGGCCAGGCGCTCGCTGTGATCGCCGAGGCGGAATTGATCGTCCGTCGTCCGCTGCGATCCGTAGCTGGCCACGACGTCGGCTTGGCGGTCGCGGTCCCAACCTGTGCGGGGGACGACGTTGAACACCGCGTACGTGCGGTCGCCGTATTCGGCGGAGTAGCCGCCGCGCTGGACTTCGAGGACGTCGACGTCCTTCGGATCAAACTGCGGTCCGACGTTGCCGGCGATGTTCGTGTTCGGCACCGGCACGCCGTCGATCAGCCAGTCGACCTGGTGCCCGCCGCGGACGTGGAGCTGGTCGTGGACGACGTAGGAGCCGGGGACGAAGCGCGTGATCATGGCCACGCTGTTCGAGCGCTCCGCGCCGGGCGTCTGGGCGATGTCGGTGCGCGACACGGTGGTCTGCGTCGACGGCGAGCGGACGTCGGCGAGCGGCACGGCCGGCGCGGCGACGGTGATGTTCTCGGCGACCGGCGCCGGGGCGGCGGTGAGCGTCACGTCGACGGTCGCGCCCGACGCGACGTCGACCGCGGCCGGCGCCGACGCGAGCTGCCTGCCGGCGGCGATCAGCCGGTACGTCCCGATCGGCACGGCGGCAAACTGAAACCGCCCGTTTGCATCCGTGACCGCCGACCGCCCGCCCGACGACGACGCGTCGCCGAGCGTGACGCGCATGCCGGGCAGCGGCGCGCCGTTCGGATCGCGTACGACACCGCGCACGCCGCCGAAGATCGTCGCCTGGAGCGACGATGCAAAGAGAAACAGCAACGCGCTGCAGATGAACCATTGCCGCATCGAGTCTCCTCCTCCGTTCGCTTGCTTGACGGAGCACCGTCAAACGTTGCGCGGAGGAGGGAGCTCGGGCGGAGCGGCCTGCGCGATGGCGGCCCGCGACACGACGTCGACGCCGCCGCTCGCAATGGGACGCGGTTCGAAGCGGAACGCGGCCTCGACGACGGCCGGCGCACTGCGCTCTTCGGTGGCCGTCGACGCGCTGCCGCCGAGCGAGCACATTCCGTGGCTGATCGTGCAGCGGGCGCGCAGCGGACAGGCGGCGCCGCTCTTCATCGCGCAGCAGCAGGAGTTGCCGGCGCGGAGGAATCCGAAGCCGCTCGCGACACCGAGGGCCTGCAGGATCAAAATGATTGCGAGTGCGCGCCGCACGGCGATGATTGTAATCGCGCGGCGCCCCGGCTCACAGCGTCGATGCCAACATGAAATGGCCGCCGGTGCGTTTCGTACCGCCGATCTGTGACGGCGGATTACTGATGTAACGCGGAAAGGAAGGCGGAGGAAGCGTGCCGCGGGGAGCGGCCATCGCCGGAGCCGAGAGAACCGTCAGGAGTGAAAAGACTGCAAGCGCTTTCTTCATATCGCCTCCGAGTGGCGGAGGGGTTCTCCCGGCGGCCTTATGCTCTAAGCGCGGCCGCTTGCCCTTGGTCACAAAGTTGGATGACCTTCGAGCGGAGCGGCCGAGTCTGCCACGAGCGCGCGGCAACTACACGTGTATCTAGCTAGTTACGGGGTACTGTGCTTCGTTCGTGAGTCAAAAATAGCGCGACGGCAGGAGAGCGACATGTTGCAGTCCATGAGACGTTCAATTGTGTTCATCCTGGTCATCGCCGGGGCTTCTGCTCTCGCGCAATCCGCTAACAAGAAACCGTGGGGCTGGACCGACAGCGAGCGCATCGCGCTACGCGTCGCCGCGCAAACACATCGTGCCGGCGGTACCATCACCGCCGGCGCACCCGATTCTGCGCGCTCCTCGGCGCGCGCCGCCACGCTGAGCCCTACGCAAGCGGCGCCCCTGGTCATCGACGGCAGGCATAGTCCCGAACTGTTCATGCCGTCGCAACTCTTCGGCATCCTTTTGGTCGCCGCCGGCGACGCGGATCTCGACCCCGCCAGGCGTGAGCGCTTGCATTCGCGACATCAAGCGGCGCTTCAGCAGCTCGGATGGGACCAGGAAGCGTTCTGGGATTCGTTGACCAAACACGCGCGCATGTATAACGGCCTCACCCGAGCGGCGCGCCGCAATCGATCGGATGCAACGTCGATCGCGATCTGCCGAACGAGAATCGAAGCGCTGCGGGACATGCGTGAGCGCTACCAGCACCTGGATGAGTTCCTGTATCGATCGATCGCTCCGGACGTAACACTGGCGACAGACCAGAAAGACTCCGCGGAACGGCTGGCGTGGCTGGAAAGAGGCTGTCAATGAGAACGGCTGTCCTCACGGCCGCCATCATCGCCACATTCGGCGGCGCTGCCACCTCGTATGCCCAGAAGGCGGAACCATGCCGATACTTCACGTTCTACCTGACGATCAACGTCAGCCTCACGGATACGAACAACGGCTATTCGGCTGAAAGTGCCGTTACATGCTACGACGAGTACACAAATCCCTATGCGGGTGCGTTTACCGCTGAAGCGCATGTCACTGACGACAGTAGTGGCGGCACAGTGGATTCACGCGAATGGGATTCGACAAATTGCTATACGTGCGCGGTAGACACGTGGTACGCGTACATGTCCGGCGTGGCGACGGCGAATCACTGTTGGGCGCACATGCAAAAGGACACAACCGCGGATGCCTCACGCCGAAGTCAACGATGGTGCCACCGGGAGGGCGGTGCTCCCTTTACCCATTTCTAGGTGGTGGCTGATCGCCTCGCCAAGCCCACAAGCCCGCCGAGCAAGGCTGAGGCGTTAGCCATTTTAGCTCACTCTTTAGCAAACGGCGCGTGAGGCGGCTTGCAGCTCAGCGAGAGCGTTAGGCGCACGAGATCTAAGGTCCGACAAGGTAAACTGAGGCGCGTACGATGAGCCGCCATCGGTCAGCCGTTGAGACTACTCTGGAACGCATTCGCCGCTGCGCCGTGGAGCGAATAGACGCTGCTTTTGCGCGAGAGATGCGACGTCGCGGCGAACCCACGATCATTCTCGACGTTCTCGGCGAATCCCCGCTCAATAGCAGTTTCGCGGTGCTGCGAGGCGAATTGCACCGCCTTCTCACCGAAGCGCACCGACTTCTCACCGAAGCGCAGCTCGAGACCCTGCACGAGGCGCAAATCGTCATAACTGCACGTTTTGACCAACGGCAGTCGGCCTGCGTTGTCTCCGGCAGGTCGGTCGTGCGCAGCCAAATGCACGGCGCACACGTAATCGTTTGTGCGCGTATCAAAACGCGATGGCTTCACATTTGGCGTGAATCAGGACGAGATTTCCAATGGCCCGCCGAGAGCCGCTGAATGAACGAACACTCGCAGCATTTCTGTGCGGCGACATCGATGTCGCTGTCCTCAGCCGTGAAGTGTCGTCAGCTACAGAACAGGTCAATGCTACGCAGACCAACGTTCACGTGCGGAACATGTCTGAGCCGTTCATCGTCTCTTCCGCGATGCTCATACGCCTTTGCGATGCAGCGCTCGCACTCCACATTTCGCCAACTGCCCTTCGCTCGATCGCATTCGCAATCATTGTATCCGAATCATTCGAATGGGCTGAGGATCTGGTTGGCGAAGTCCTCCACGACTGGTCGGCGCCCGAAGTCAATTATGAGTTGAACGAGGCCAATCTTCGGCAATTTCGCTCGTGGCTTGCGTACGAGCAGCCATACTCTCAGATTAAAAACAGCGACCTCTCCATATATGCGAACGGGCCCATTGTTTCCGAAACGCGCAAGATACCGCATAAGTAGCTCCGAGGCTATCGGCGCCTAACTACCCTCACAAGCTGACAAAAACCGCCGGTCCGCTGGCTCGGCGGCGCGCCGCCTCGGGCGGCGCGAACTGCACGCGCGCGTCACGTCGGCTGCAGTTCGCTCCTGCCACTGCGTGTTGGTCGCGGCAGCCGCCGCGCCGCTTACTGCCGCTCGCGCGTGAGGCGGTTTTTGCAGCTTAGGCAGAGTCGGCCCGAGGGCCGACCGCCGGCAGAGAAGATAGCGTGCGGGCCCAGTCGGACCGACCTTCGTGAAGTGTCAAAACGCGAAGAGGTCCGTTCTCTCCTTG